>Ga0315280_10000098_pt1 | contig 159040 bp, 109 predicted proteins | sample YL17G06_40_MG_FD_203697 | JGI IMG/M metagenome (GOLD analysis project Ga0315280, IMG submission 203697) | Sediment microbial communities from Yellowstone Lake, YNP, Wyoming, USA - YL17G06_40 | ecosystem: Environmental > Aquatic > Freshwater > Lake > Sediment | place: USA: Wyoming | collected... | reverse complement strand
TCGTTTCCTCCCTGTGGGCACAGGAGGTCGCCCGCGAAGCACCGAAACGGCTCAGCGTTGCGGTCCTGGGGTTTGAAAACGAAACCAATGACGCCGACTTGGCCCACTGGCGCTACGTCACGACATTGCTGGACGAGCCGCTCAAGAAGGTCAGGGCCATCCGTGTCCTATCCGAGGGAGCGGTGCGCTATGCCGTTCGCGAGGTCGGCCTTCGGCCGGGCGATCCCATCGATCCCAACCGTGCTCGTCAGATGGGCGAACTCATCGAGGCCCTGAGGGAACTGGAGGAGGTGCGCCGCTATGTCCCGGAGGGATCGCGCGGCGTGAACACGGTGTCGACCGTCGCGATCGTGTGCGAGCGACTGGGCCGGCGCTCGGAGGCCATCGAATACCACGAACGGACGCTTCTCCTGTGCCGGCGAACGGGTGTGAATCCCATCGCCATCCGGCAGACCGAGACCCAAATCCAACGCCTCAAGAGTGCCCTGACACCCGCTCTCCTTCAGGCCCCTGTGCCCGAGCGCTACACGGAGGAGACGCTCGAGGAGATCCTTCGGGACAAACTGACCGAAGACGAGCGTCAAATGGTCGCGAATCCCCTCTCCTGCTCGGACGCCATGCGACAGTGGGCCAAGGAACTCACGCGGGGTGCGGACCAGGACTTGGACAAGGCGCGGGCCATCCACGAGACGCTGGCGGCCCGGCTCGATACGCGCGGACCGATGAAGAGCCGCACGGCACGGAGGTCTTCGAGGCCTGGAAGAATCCCGAGACCCGCCTCGTCTGCATGGACCGTGCCGTCCTGTTCGTGGCCTTGGCACGAGCCGCAGGCCTGGATGCTTTCTTCGTGAATATCACCAAGGACCCGGAAGGGACCGTCATGAATCACGCCTGCGGGGCCGTCTTCCTGGCGGACGGCGTTTTGCTCGCCGATCCGACTCTCCACTGGTTCGGAGCCCCTCATAAGCAGTACAGCATTCTCAATGACCTGCAAACCTCGGCCTTTCTGTGCTTCAACAACAAGGAAGGCGATCCTCATGAGTTGGCGGCCTGCCGTGCCGGATTGAAGCTATGGCCTGAGTCCGTTCAGGGGCAATCGTCCTTGACAGGCGCTTTGTGGCACGCCCAGCGGTCGGAGGAGGCGCGTCGAGTACTCTTCGATATGAGCGAGCCCCAGTCGAAGGACTATGAGGCCGCGCTCTATTGGTCCCGCCGGGGTCTGGTCGCTTGGCACGACCAGAATGGGAAAGAGGCCGAGACCCATCTGCTCAAGGCCGTCTCCCTCTACCCCGGGGAAAAGAACGCCTACTACAACCTTGGCCGGCTCTATTGGGAGCAGCGTCGGCTCACCGAGGCACGAGCCGCTTTTCGTGCCTGTCTGCGGAACGATCCGAATCCGTTGGTCGCCGGGATTGCCCAGCACTACATCACGCAGATCAATGAGGAGATCGGCTTCGATGCGGCACCGGAGACGAACGTGCTGGAACCGAAGCACCAATAGTCTTTGCTTTGCGGACTCCGCCGCTGGTATGATGCCGCCGGCATGCAAACGCACAGGCACATACGATATGCTCTCACGTTCGCCACGTGTGTCGTACTGGGATTGGCACTGGCCCTGTGGCGGCTGGGCCTGGCTCCGGCGTATGCGTACCTGGTCGGCGTCAACGTGATGACTCTACTGCTGTATGGATACGACAAGCGGCAGGCCATCGTCGGGGGGTTCCGCGTTCCCGAGTTGGTGCTGCACCTCGGCGCGCTGTTCGGGGGCAGTCCGGCGGCGCTGCTGGGCCAGAGGCTGCTGCGGCATAAAACACGGAAGCTTGGCTTCCAGGCGGTCTTTGCGACCATTGTGCTGCTGCAAGGCGCCGGACTCTGTGGCTACTGGCTCTGCCTGCGAGGTAGATGACGGATGGACACCTTTCCCTCGGACATTCGATTTCGCAAGCCGTGGCGCAGCTATCGACGGCGTCATGAAACAGAGGGCTTGCGACCTGGCCAGGCTCATCACGGACTGGGAACAGGCCCTCGGTTCCGCTCCGGATGGCAACATGGTGGAACAGGTCGCCGCCTCCCAGTTGGCGCTGCCGCGCGACCTCGTCTTTCGCAACACCATTCTGGCTGTGCTCTGGCAGGCATTGCCTCAGCCACGGCAGCGGTTGCTGCGCTGCCCAAATGTCTCAAGGCACTCTGGCTTTTCCTCTGGCACGGCTCCATCGCCTCCAGCATGAAGCAGGTCGGCAAGGCCGTGCTCAAGGCGATGGTCCAGGGCGAATCGATCGGGACGGTAGGGTGCGTACCACGCACCGCTCTTCACCGCACACAACGGTCAAATGATGCGTGGTACGCACCCTACAAAGTGGTCGCCCGGCCCCTGGACTATGGATTCGTCGGTTGTTCGCTCAAAGGAGGGACAACCCGTGAGCGGTCCATCTTCCTGGAAGCCCTTCAAGAGGTGCTCGGTCCGATTGAGAACCCACGGTACATTCTGGTGCGGAAGTCACTGCTCGGCTGGCTGGTGCGCAAGGACTATCACACCGTCCCGGCCCCCCTGGGGAGGAACAAGGACCTGGCGGAGTACTTCCAAAAGATGTGGTCCACGCACGTTGGGCCAACCGACCTGGTCTACACTCGCACCCCGGAGGGCCGCCGCTTCCTGCTGAAGGCCCGGACCCGCTCCATGTCCCACAGCTTCCAAAGCCGCGCCGAGCGACTCAAGTCCTGGCAATAGCCGTCATGGAGACCGGCGAGACTTCACGGACCCGCGCACACCAATAATTGGCGACTGCCCATTATGCCAGGACACCCATCAAAGACGCCTGAGGATGTGCTCGTATTCCGCGTGGGAGCCGATCCAGAACCACACCATGACGTCCTGTTCCTTCACCCCCAGAGCGCGCCAGCCGATTGCGACGCGTACGGAATACGCTTCGTGCCTCCTCCCTACTCTCTTGAATTGGAGACCCGGGTGATGGGGATCACACTTCCAGAGTCGGTAATCCCGGCGGGCACCTTCCTGAATCCGCTGGGGCAGACGGTGAAAAGACGTGATGAAACTCTCCGTGAGGTGTGATTTCACAGTTCGTCAAAACCCATTTCCTTCGTCTTTCCGGCCCGATACTCCTGGAGCGCCTGCTCGGCCATTCGGTCCAGCGCCTCGCCGGACTGCTCCAGCGTCTGATCCCAGCGTGCCTCTCCCGCCAACTCTTCCAGCAACTCGCGTGCGAGTTGGTCCTGCAAGTCCTCCGGCAGCTCCGACGCTTTCTCAAAGGCCTGCGCGAGCAGTTTGGTCATCGTTCGGTGTCCTTCAACGAAAAGGAATGGGCTCATTTCTCCCAGTTATTGTAGCATCGGACCAAGCTTCTGTCAAACCGATGCTTCTCCCACTTGCCGCCACCCTTTGCGGCCTCGAAAGAACACCGTACATGATCGGCGTCCCCCGGTGATCCGTCTGGCATATACAGCCACACGCTCCTCTATGGCGTGCGGGTCGCCTCCTCGACAAGGTTGATCTCGCTGTCCGTCAGACTGCACAACTCGTACACCAGTTGGTCGATCCGCCCATCCGGCGCCGCCTGACGCGCCGGCAAAGCTTGCCCTGAGCTTGTCGAAGGGATGTCGACGAGGCGCACGGCCGGGACGGCTTCGCCACGAACCCAGTAGACGAGTTCTTCTCGGCCCTGGGGAACAGCTACAGCCCGAAGCCGATGCCGGCGCCGGCGTTCCAACTGCTGTAATCGCCGGCGAAATCGCGACTGACGTAGACATCCAGCGACAGGCGGTCGTGGCGGAGGGATAGGCCCGCGCCCAGGGTCTGATAGTTGTCAATCGCCGCATCCTGGAGGAAACGGGTGTCGACGAAGAACCCGTTGGCGTAGAGCGACTTGGCGGTCCAGACCGGGACGTCCACCATCAGGCCATTCTTCAGGACATTCTGCTCGACCCTGGGATCGATCTCCACGTCCTCGATCTTCAGCTTCAGACTGGTGAAGTGCGAGAGCTGGTTGGCCACAATGAGCTGGATGCCGTGAGGAAGCTGGAATTCGAGCCGGCTGGCGATGCCGAACTGGTTCAGCAGTCCGCCCGTGGCGCCGTCGTAGGTCCCCACGCCGTGGAGGCCGACGAAGGGCGTGATTTGCCAGCCGAAGTTGCTTTCCTCGTCGCGTACGAACGGGCGGATGCCAAGGCCCAGGTCGCCGCCGCCGCCGTAGATCGCCGTGCCTTCGGTGTCCATGTATTGACCGCTGCCGTTGCCGATCAGGGAGACGTGCCGGCCGAAATTCAGCCACCAGGGGAGGTTGAGCTCGTAATCGGCGCTGTCGGCGGTTCCGACGGGCGTCTCGGCCTTGGACTGGCGGGTATGGAACCATAGGCCGGCGTGGTGACCCGGTTCGCTGCCGCGCATGACGCGGGTGGCCGGGAACAGCGCGAACGTGCTGAAGGCACGGTCGGCCATGCGGGCGGTCGCGGAGGACGGGTTGCCGTCGGTAATCGCCACGGCGGAACGCTCGGCCGCGGCTTGGATGAGCTTGGCGGCCTCCTTGCTACCGTCCTTGAGCAGCCAATCCGTCAACTGGTTCTCCAAGTCCTTGCGGTCGGTCCCGGTGAAGGTCCGGTTCAGGCCGGTCAGCGGCGAGGTGATGGTCAGTTGGGTATCGCCCTGCACATTGACCGCCACGGCGCCGGGAATGCCATAGTAAGTCAGGCTGCCCGTAAAGTTGTTTCCGACCAACGGGGCGAAGTCGCCTTGGTTATTGACGAGCGCCTCGACCAGGTTGGGAAGTGAGCTGGCGGTCTGGGTGATGGTCCCGCCGCTGTAGGCAGCCTCCACGCCGAAAAGGTCGGTTGCACCCGCGACGCCGGGGACGACGAGAATCATGGCGACAGCGGCGGCGGCAAGCAAAGTCCGTTTCATGAAGATCTCCTTGAGCAATGCCTTCGAGATAACTCGGGTGAATGAATCGTCCCCAGCGTATCAGCCCAGAGACACGTTACTGCATTTTCGTACCAGTGGCCCCCCTGGCCCAGAAGGTGTTATCGTTCTCTGCACGCGGCCTTCTTGAAAAATTCGGGTCGAAGGGATCGACCACGCCCAGAGGGCGTGTGCGAAGCCCCCGTTGGGGGCGATAACAGGAAGGGAGAACGGGACGGCGTCAGGTACATCTTCGGAAAGCGTGGGGCGAATACAAGGATTGAGCGGCTTCGATTCCATTCGTGGAATGCATTCATCCGCCAAGACGCGCCGGGGGTGTTCGGACGAGTGGAGGCGTCAGATCAGGGGCGTCGGACCCGTGCACGCCGATGGCGCGCGAGGCCATCTTTCTTCAGTCGACGCTTCATCTCTGCCAGGCTGATCGATCGCTCTTTCCGCCGTTCCGCCACCACGGCAAGATCGTGCAAATCCTCCATCAACGCCGGCTAGCGCTTCAGGGAAAGAATGACCGCCGTCTTCTGGCCCTTCGGGTCCACCACATATTGCTCTGTGCGTCGCTTGTGTAGCACGTGCCCCTGGAAAGAGCACCTGACACCGTCCCATTCCTCCTGGAGAGAGTACCTGGCGCCGTCCCATTTCTCAGAAAGTGAAATGCGTAGGTCTGATAAGCATATAGGGTTCCTTTCCCGAGGTCGCTACACTGGGAAATCGAAAGCTGCCCGTGGGAGGCAGCGCCAGGATGGCGGACGCTCGAAGAAAGGAGCCCGAACATGCGTAAGACATTATACTGTGGCGTCGATCTGCACTCGAACAACGCAATGTATGTTATCACGGATCAGCGGGACCAGCAACTGCTGCGGAAACGCCTGCCCAACGAATTGCCGGTCGTGCTCAAGACGCTGGCGCCCTTCCACGCCCGGCTGAAGGTCGTGGCGGTGGAATCGACCTACAACTGGTACTGGCTGGTCGATGGATTACGGGAGAAGGAATATCCCATGGTGCTGGCCCACCCTTCGGAGATGGAACAATACGACGGAATCAAGGCGGCCGACGATCGGACGGACGCGGCGTTCTTGGCCCGTCTGGCGTGACTGAACATTCTGCCCACCGGCTACATCTATCCGAGGGAGGACCGGCCGGTGCGGGACCTGCTGCGCCGGCGGATGCTCGTGGTCCAGCACCGCACGGGCGTGATCTTGAGCCTGCAGAATATGGCCGCGCGACAGACCGGCCAGAAGATCGGCTGGCGGGCGCTCCGCAAGCTCAACGCCGAAGAGCGGACGGAACTGCTCGCGGATCACGACTGCCTGGCCTTCGTGGAGGCGGTACACCATGCGCTGCGTACCTGTCCGCAAGCCCAGAGCTTCTACGAGAAGAAACGGGCCAAGCGCAACGGGGCCCTGGCCACGGATCTTTGTGTTGCGGTGAAGTTTTTTGGTTCGGAGAGGGTGTTTTCTTACTTGACAGGAACCCTATATGGATGACCCCGCGAAGCCCCCCTTGACGCGATGCTCCAGGCCGGCTACTCTGCTGAAGGTTGAAACGGCAATGGATAGGATGATTGCCACCAACTGGCGTCAAGGATAGGAAGCAGGCTTCTATGCGCGGAGCATACCATCTGATTGTGGCGGCGTGGGCCTTCTGCCTGGTGGTGCAGCCGCAGGTTTCGGATGGTGCCGGGGTCACTTTTACCGAGACGCAAGTGCCGGGTAAGCATGACACCCTGTTGTTCTGCGATCTGGACGGGGATGGTCTTGCCGATATGGTCCGGATGGAGGGGACGGTGGCGCATATCTACTTTCAGGACGCCCGTCAAGGCTTCGCTCATCCCGCGCACCTGGCCCACCAGATGGCGCAGGTTCCAACGGTCATCTGGTCCTCAGCCTGTGACAAAGCCAGAGGGAGTCTTCTCCTGTTGACCCATGAGGGCGTATCGGAATTGCGCTGCCCCGAGCGGGCGGCTCCCCCGAAGCTGGAGCGAATCATTGCGCGTCCCACCATGATTCCCGCCGCGGTCGATGGTGGTAGTTCGATCCATTCGGTGTGTCTCTCCGCGCGTGGGCCGGCGTCTTCTTCCTTCGTGTTCGTTCCCACAGAGGCGAGTATTGAAGTCTGGCAGTGCCAAGAGCGAGGGCAGATGGTGCAGGAATTCGCCGGGGCGGTGAGCTGCGACATCTCCGTGTCTGACGATCCGATTGGCTACCGGCGGAAGACGTCGGTCGATGTGTCGGTCAGCGATTGGAACGGCGACGGTCTCGATGATGTGGTTGTCTCCACGGGCCAAGCAGGACGTACCCAGTTCCAGGTGTATGTGCAGACCCGGGAGGGAGCCATGCCCTTCGTGCCCGTGGCCTCGTGGTCAGGCTCTTGGGACCGGCAGTCCACGTGGATGGCCTGGGTGGATGTGAATCGCGACGGAAAGATAGACCTGATTCAAAGCACGTGGTTGCGTGAGCCTTGGTTTCTGCCCGGCATCCGCTCGGGGAAAGTCCTGATCCAGGTGTTTCTGGCAGATTCACAGGGACAGCGAGCAGAGAAACCACAGCATGTCCTGCGAAAAAGCGACTGGATGCCCGCCCTTCCTCTGGTCGACGTGGATGGCGACGGTTTCGTGGACATGGTGCTCGGCTACAGTCCCTTTTCCACGCGAGACGGTCATCGGAAGAACCTCAGTGCCGGTCAACTGGATCACATGCTGAGGTTCCACTTCTTCCGGCAGGGAACGGGCTACTTGGAAGAGCCGGATTGTCAGGCGGATCTGTTGTTGTCTATGAATACCAATGCCGTCATCTTTGACGTGGCGCATGTGCAACTCCTGGATACGCTCATCAATCTCTCGGGCGATTTCGATGGCGATGGGCGTTTGGATTTGCTGGTGCGGGACAACGCGGCCTGGGTATCGGTCTACCCTTTTGTTTCCCGAGAGACAGGTTTCGGCACCACGCCCATCGCTCGTTTCAAACACACGGGCCCCGTGGAAACCATTGTTGTCAAGGATCTCAACGGAGATCGGATCAGCGATTGCGTGATCCTGGATAAAGAAAGCGCCAAGGTTTTCCTCAGCCGGAAGAAGTAGTGCGATATCTGCTCATAATGACAATGTGCCTGCTGCGTACCGCCGATCCGGCGTCGGCAGAGGTCCCCACGTTCTCTGAACATACGGTGGAAGCCCCGACGGGAGCAGCGCCGGGGTTCGACATCTACTGGGCCGATATTGACGGCGACGGCCTCAAGGACCTGTTTATTCTGCCACGTGGGCAAGAGCAGGCTCTCCTCTTCCGGCAGACTCCTTCCGGATTCGCAGCCACGCCCAGTCAGGTGGTCAAGTTCCCGGATGGGACTGCCTGGTTCGGGGTGTGGAATCTGGATGGAGCGCCAGGGAGTGAATTGCTTTTCTCCGGGCCTGGGGGGCTGCGCTTCTATCCGCAAGTCAACGGTTGCTTTGCCCAAGACGCGAAAGTGCTGCTGGACGGTGATCAAGTCTTCACCGGGAAGAGTTCCCTGAAGGCGCTCCCTCTGCGCCAACCAGGTTCCGGTCGCCTCCTCGTGCCGATGATACTCGCGGACCGCGTCCGCTTCTACGAGGTGGATGATTCGCCCAAGCTGCGCTTGACGGAGGAAGTCAGGCTGGACCTCTCCCATTCCGTGACGGACGCCCGGGTCAACCAATGGAGTGCCGGGCCGAATGCCTCGCATGCGCTCGTGGTGGAGACGGTGGCGCGCGGTCCGACGGCAACCGAGAGGGCAGGTTCCCCGAGGGCCGAGAACCCGTCCATCGAAACCATGCGGCGCAGGATGCGCGAGACCAGCGGCTTTGTCCGGTCGAGAGTCGAGACCTGCGATATCAATCGCGATGGTCGCCAGGATCTGGTTCTGTGGAGTCTCTTTGGTGGCTTGGAGCCCAAGATGATGATCGCGGTGTTCATCCGGCAAGCCAACGGTTTACTGCCGAGCCAACCCAGTTGCGCCATACGATACCCCGGCGCTCCCGTTCGGCTGAGCGCCGCCCGGGATTCGGTTTCTGTGCTGGCAGACGTTGACGGCGATGGTCGCCAAGAGATCGTCCTGGCGAAGCCCAAGCCCTTGGCCATTTCCATCACGACGCTCATCGAGACGTATATGAACAAAGGGCTCGAATTTACGGTCGCGATATGGCGGTACGATGACCGCAACGGTTTCTCGGGCCAACCGGATTTTGGCCTACCCGTCACGACCAAGCTTCCCCTGTCGGTCTTGGGGGGCGACCTCGTTTCCCTGGGGACGTACGAGTGGCTCCGGAGTCTCATTGCGGTCGAGGGCGACCTCAACGGGGACGGCCGGCCGGACTGCGTCGTGGCACGGCTGCCCACACTCCTCCAGATCTACTTCAGCACCGCGGGCCGCAGTTTCTTTCCGGAGAAACCTTCCCTGGAGGTGCGCCCGGCCGTCGAAGGGGAGATCACACTCGACGATCTCAACGGGGATGGCCTCTCGGACATCTGCGTCAGCAGCCAGGAGGAACATAAGATCAGTCTCTTCCTATCCACGAAACACAGCCAATAGAAGGGATCGAGCGTGACATCAACGGACCATCCGCTCTCACTGGATCGGCTGTCCAAGCACTTTGGACGTATCCATGCCGTCGACGACCTCTCCTTGACGGTGGAGTCGGGTCAAATGGTGGGTTTCCTGGGGCTCAACGGCGCGGGCAAGAGCACGACCATGTACATGATCGTCCGGCTGGTGCGACCCACGCAGGGGCACATCCGGATCTTCGGCATGGACGTGTGGCAGGATTTCAAGAGAGCGATCTCCCAGGTCGGCGTCATGGTCGAGAGTCCCGCCTTCTACGAGAACCTGTCGGCGCGCCTGAATCTGCGACTGGCCGCCGGGCTGCGCGGGAAGGTGGATCCTGACGAGATCGAGGAGATCCTCGAGCGCATCGGGCTGGCCGCGCGACAACACGACAAAGTGCAAACGTTCTCCACGGGAATGAAGCAGCGGCTCGGCTTGGGGCGGGCCCTCCTCGGCCGCCCCAGACTCCTGATTCTGGATGAGCCGACCAACGGTTTGGATCCGGAAGGCACGAGGGAAATCCTTTCCTTTCTGCGAACGAAGATCAAGGAAGAAGGGCTCACGGTATTCACTTCCAGTCATTTGCTCTACGAGGTCCAGGAGTACTGCGACGCCGTGCACATCATTCATGAGGGACGTCTGGCGGTCTCCGGGCAAGTCCAGGAGATCTTGAGACCGCACGAGAAGGTCGTCAAGATCACGTTCGCCGGCCCCTCTCCCGATCCCGCGTTGCTCGCCCGGCGCAGCGAAATCGCCGCCCTGAAGAAGCTGCATGGCAATGACTATGAGGTGACGTTAGCCCAGCACGATTCGGCCTGGCTCAACCAACTCTTGCTGGAAGCGGGATATCGCATCTCCGCGCTGGAGCCCCAACGCAAGTCCTTGAAGGAGTTCTTTCTTTCCGTTACGGGAGGCCGCGACCATGCTTAGGACGACCCGAGTGCTGGTGGGACAGGAGATCGCCAAGGCGATACGGAGCAGGTTCTCCTATTTCGGCCCGATTGCCGCCGTACTGGTGTGTGTCATGACGTTCCTGGCCTCGCAGAAGCACGCGGGTGTGGGCAATCCCAATGCGTGGGGATACGTGGCCCTTTCCATGCAGCTTGCTTTTACCGATATCGGCATCATCTTTATCGTGGTATTCACCTCGCTGCTGCTGGCGGAGGAGATTCACTCGGGTACGGTGCGCGTGGTCCTGTCCGCACCGGTGTATCGCCGGGAGTTTTACTTGGCGAAAGTCGCCGTGGGATTGCTCTACATGCTCTTGCTGTTCGCCATTTGCTTGTTGGCGTCCGCCGGCTTCGCCGCGGTTCACTATGACTTCGGTGGTATCCGAGACGTGCTAGGGCTCGTCTACGGTTGGCGAGAGGTAGTGGTCAACTTCCTGTTGGCCTGTGTTCTCAGTTGTATCTCCCTGGCGGCCCTGGTCATGTGTGGTGTCCTCGTGTCCGTGGTAGTTGGCAAGCCAGGGCCGGCGGTCGGAATCGCGGTGGGGGCGGTATACTTCATTGATTTGACCAAACACTCGCTGGGTCTCAATTCCTTTGTCTTCACCAGGTACATCGAGTACCCCTGGGTCGTGTTCAGCAACGTAGCGCAAGGGGTGGGCTATCAATGGACGCCGGAAGTGTGGAAGATGCTCGGCTTGACCTCGGTCTACATTGTGGTTCCCTTCCTAATCGGGCTGTTCCTCTTCACGAGGCGTGATCTGAATTGAGGGGGCTCGCCGTCTTCACCAATCGACCTCACAACCTCTGTCCGGCCCACAAAGGGCCCCAACTCTGATTTGTTGCAGGTTCGGCCTGTTCTTGCGGCCCGCATATAGGGGATTCCCCGATACCGAAACGAGCATCGGGCCGGATAGAAGAACCATCATCCGCCCGATTTCGTCAAAGTCACGCCGCAGATACCCTGGTGCCCGATAGCTTACGGTTGGTTGAAAGGACATCACCATGAACGACGTGCAACTGCTAAAGCGTTATGCGGCCGGCGAAGAAGGAGCGTTCCAGGAACTCGTCAGCCAGTACAAGGACGGCGTGTATGCGTTTCTCCGAAGGTTCTTGAACGACCGGGACCTCGTGGACGACGTGTTCCAGGAGACCTTCCTGCAACTGTACGTCAGCCGCGACACATTCGACCTATCCAAGCCGCTGCGTCCCTGGCTCTTCACGATCGCGGCCAACAAGGCGAAGGACGCCCTGCGTCGCAGGCAGCGCGTCGATTCCACCACCTTGGGGAGCATGTTCGACAGTGAGGAGCATTCGATCGATGACGTGCTGAACACGCTGGATCATGATGACCACATGCCCTACGACGACCTGATCCGGGATGAGACGGCGGCGGCGGTCAAGCGGGTCATCGCGCGGATGCCGGCCAGGCTGCGCGAAATCCTGATCCTGGCCTATTTTCACAAGTTCTCCTATGCGGAGATTGGCGGGATTCTCGGGATTCCCGTGGGGACGGTCAAGAGCCGGCTGCACACGGCGGTAGGCCGATTTGCCGAAGACTGGAATGCGGTCCTGATGTGCGAGAGCGCGAATTGACGGCGGGCCCCCGCAGCGGAGTCCCAGGCGACAAATCTCGCACTGACGAGCTTGCGTCACGTAGTATGTTCACTAGGGCACACGCGGGTTTTCTCGACAGAAGAGCGTAGTACAGTACGAAGGTATCGGAGGACGGAATGCCAGGTACGGGCGATCATCCGAATCACAAGAAAACCACAAGCGGTGCCGAAAAGGGGGCCGGAAATGAGTATCGACCGTTGGTCGGAAGATGTGATCCTTGTGGATTTGCCTGAGGAGTTGGAGAAACACGATGAGCTGCAGACCGTCATAGCAATGCTGCGCGAGGGGGGCGTCTGTGATGTCGTGGTTGATTTCTCCCATGTGCGTTCTGTGGGCGGCGTGTGGCTGGCCCGACTCCAGAAGATCCAGAGGCTGGTAAATGAAGACGGGCACAAGCTGACCCTCTGTAGTGTCGCTCCCGCGACCAGGGGCGTCTTCACCATCGCTCGTCTGGATGATCTGTTCGAGTTTGCCGAAGACAGGTTCACCGCCTTGGCGAGTCCGCAATTGGTCGGGTGATCCTGGACGAAGGGGGAAGAGGCAGCGCAGCGAAACTGGCCGGCTTTCTGGGCGTCTCGCCCGCTGCCGTAACACGCCATCGCAAAGGCGACGGTTTCCCTCCGTGCCCTGAGCGACGAAGATCGCCGGATCTTCGAGACAAGTACCTGACACCAGCCCGTTCCGCGCGATACCACCTCCGTACCGCCTCATCCTCGACAGTGATTTCGGAGCCAACAGCCTGAGATCGCTCCTGTTGCGTCCGGATGGCTTTCTGCGCCATACACCCCCTTGACTTTGCGATAGCCCTGGATGCGGGCCGCCGGCCCCTGGCAGGCGCAGGCAGTCCTCCTGGTGCCGGGCAGGCACAACGGGGCCCGCGCCGAACTGGCCGGCACGGGCCCCGGAAGGATGTGCATCCAACACTTCTCTGATGAAAACGGCGATTACTGGCCCGCCGCTTTACTAGGTCGATACAGGCGTATGTCATCAAAATACAACGTACCGGAACCACCCGCCGTTGTGGTGCTGCCCTTCGTGCCGACGCCGATTGCGATGCTGTCGACACTCGTCAGCTTCACACCCTGATCCGCGAAATCCTTCAGGTCGATTCTCCACTCGGTCCACTGGTCCGCCTGCAAGATCCTCGGATCTTTATGGTAGACCACCGCCGTTCCGTTCAGAGCGACATAGAGCCGCTCCGGAGTGTTGCTCATGATCCCGATATCCTGGTGCTCCCACTGCTGCGGGCTGATGGTACCGGTCGTAGTGACGTTGGAGAACTTGGCCTCGCAGGTGGCGTTGGCGTTGTGGGCCGTGACGGCCAATCCGATATACAGGCTGGGCGCGTCCATCCAGATCGTCTGGTCCAGGGCGCCCTGCACGGGGACCCACGTGGTGCCGTCCGCCGAATGGGTCACCTTGAAGACCCCGGCGAGGTTGCGCTCCAGTCGGATCCAGTGCGGGGCCGTAATCCCGGCCTCGCGCATGCTGACGCTCGTGCCACCGACGATATTGCGGCCTTCGGCCGCCACGCCGCTGCCCGGCGTGACACAGGCCAGGGCATGCTTGGAGTTGGCGTCCAGGGTCTCACGAATCATGATGCCGGCTTTGGCCCAGGGGTCCGTGTTGCCAACACTCAGAACCTTGACGGTGATCGAGCCGGCGCCGGTGAGCTTCTTAAAGGCAAAGTGGAATTCATCGGCCGTCCCGGTGATATCCGTGCCGGAAGCGGTGATCGTATAGGTGCCGGCCGGTCCCTCCAGGAAGCTTCCGACCGACGCTGGATACCCTCGGAACCACAGCGACAAGGTGTCCACCCCTTCGCTGGTCCAGTCCCGTTCGGAAGCCTCGATGTTCCGCACGGCCTCGGAGTACTTCAGGTTGTTGTCGTAGGTGAAAGGCATCGACTGGCGGCCGCCGTGCACGATGGTCGTCTCCGCGACGTGCTGGCCCGGGGCCGGGGCCGCGTACCCCACCGTGGCGCCGTTCGTCTGGGTGCCCCAGCCATCGATCCAGGCCTGATAGATCAGGTTGCTGCCTTTCTGGCTCACCTCCAAGTCATTGTACGACTCGAAATCGTCCACGACGAGGAAGTTGCCGGTCGTGAAGCTCCAGAGTCCACCCACCCAGGGACTGGCGGGGTTGGCGCTGTTGACCTCGTCCACGCGCCAGTAGTAGGTCGTCTGCAATTCGAGAGTCCCGGGATCATAGCTCTCCGAGCCCAAGGGCTGGGTGCCCTTGTATTCGGGCGAGCCGGGGCCGGCATTGCGCACGGCCTCCGGGTCGGTGCCAAAGTACACCTGGTGCTCGGCCGCGCCGGTGCCGGCTTTCCAGCCCAGCAGCGCCGTCCGGGCGATGTCCGTGCCGCCGGTGGACGGAACGGGACCAAAGGCATTCACGGGCAGATAGGGCGAGAGGTAGTTCCCCGAAATGATCTGCTGGCTGCGAATTCCCGGGCCCCGCCAGGCCACCTGGCAGTGGTCCCAATCCACGCTCTCTTTCCAGAGGGCCATGATGTAGTAACGTGAGCCGCCGATCAGAGGCACCGGATCGGACTGCCGCGAGAACGTATCGTAGGAGCCCCAGACAGGTTCCGAGGCGAGTAGTTTCACATTGGCAGGATCGTCATCCGTGCTCAGCCACAACTCGCCCTGGTCGGCGCTGGAGAGCCAGAACGTATAGTTCCCGGTGACGGGGACATAGAGCCAGCCCTGAATCCGCCCGCCGTAGCTGTCGCCGATACTGTCATTGGTGCTGAAGCGGGTCAGTTTTTCGCTGCGCGTCGGATTGTTGGGGAAGTTCGGGCTGTTCCGCAGCAGGTCCAGCGTGGCGCCGTCAATCCCCTCCCACAAATCCATCACCACCGTGCCCAGGCCGGGCCGCGTCGTGGTGAAGCTCCAGACGTCGCCGGTGTACATCTGCTTGCCGTCCGACTCGTCCACCCGCCAGTAGTACGTCTTGTCCAGCTCCAGCTTGCCGGGCGTGAAACTGGGGGTCGGAAGGAAGCCTTTGGCGGTCCCCCCGGTGCCGGCCTGCACATCCTGGAGACTGGTGCCGAAGTACACGCGGTGGATGATCGAGCCGGAACCGGCGGTCCAGGTGAGCGTGACGTTGGGATCCACGAAGAGACTGCGGTCGACCGGAGTGGGTGTAAAGGCGCTCTTCGAGGCCACGGTGAAACTCCAGACCTCGCCCTTCCAGGGACTGTCAGGCCGCAGGTCATTCACCTCGTCAATGCGCCAGTAGTACGTCGTCTTCTCGGTCAGACCCGTGGGATAGGGATTCCCGGCCGACCCCACCTTGAAGGAAGTCTCGGTCGCGTTGCCGCGGAATACGTTCGTGTCCTTGGTGGTGGCGTTACTGACCTGTTCGAGGTCTTCTCCGAAGTAGACGTTGGAGGAGGTCGAGATCATGCCCGGTTCCCACTGAAGCTCCACGGCGGTAGCAGCAACCAGGGCCCCATTGGCCGGCACCGGGTGCCGCGCCGTTGTCACCGGGTTCAGGGTGGAGACTACCAGGGCATTCAGAAAGGCGAAGGGGTTGTTCGCGCCGGATTGTTCGGTCGTATTGGCATTAGGGCCACATTGCAGGACGATCTTGCCGGTGCCATCCGACTGCGCCGTGCCGGTAGAAGCATAGTCATCCGCCGTCGTAGGCGCAACGGAAGCGCTGAAGCCGGCGGTCAGACAGAACGTGCCATTGGCGGTCCAGTCCGCGATGCGATCGCCGCCGGCCGTGCTGCTGGTATCATAAGCATAGATCGTGATCTCGTAGGTGGTATTCGCCTCTAATCCCGACAACGTGACGGTCATTCCCCCCGGCCGGGCGAAGATGAAGTCGCGATAGATCAACGAGTAGGGGATTCCGGTTGGGCCGCCGCGCCAGCGCGCGTCGAGCGTGCCTGCGAGCTCGACTTTAATGCCGTCGACAACCGAGCCTTTGTCAGCCAGCGTAAACGAAGTGAAGCCGGGCTCGGTCTGCGCCGGGTCATTCTTGTTACTGAAATCCAGCTTCAGGATCGGATAGCTGGCATTTGCTGCCGTTTGGCTCAGACCGCCAAGAACCATCACGACGACGATGATCTTCACGGACTGTCGTAGATATCTGTTGTTCATAGCCTACCTCCTAACAGGTGTCGGTTGGACAAGGGAGAACACGCACCCGAAAAACAACGAAGAGAATCCACTGTCTCATGAAAACTGTATGTCGCGACCTCCTCGCTGCAGAACCGAAATGACCTGCTCCTGGGAAAGCGAGAGCCAATTGGTACCCCTTAGAGTACGTTTATGCTCACCCTATACCTATATCAGATTGTCTTCCCTTCATCAAGGACAATATTGGTAATCGCCCCGTTCCCCGTGGGGATCGTCGCATGGCCGCGTGCCCCTAGTCCCTGATTGACAACGTCTCTGCGAAAGAGTAGGTAAGTCGCATCGTGTGTTCGGTAGAGGCTTACAACCTGGACTACTTGAGGCAGCTCGAGGCTGAGAGCATCCACATCATACGGGAGGTTGCCGCGGAGTTCGAGCGGCCCGTGATCCTGTATTCCGTGGGCAAGGACTCGTCTGTGCTGGTGCACCTGGCCCAGAAGGCCTTTGCCCCGGGCCGGATCCCTTTCCCTCTGCTTCATGTGGACACCACCCTCAAGTTCCCCCAGATGTATGCCTTCCGCGACCGGTTCTGCCGGGAGACCGGGGTGGACCTGCGGGTGTATCAGCCGGCGGAGGCCTTGGCCGCTGGCGTGAATCCCTGGGACTTGGGCACGGTGAAATGCTGCGCCTTGCTCAAGACCCAGGCCCTGCTCAACGCCCTGCGGGAGGGCGGATTCGACGCCGCCTTGGGCGGCGCCCGGCGCGATGAGGAGAAATCACGGGCCAAGGAACGGGTGTTCTCCTTCCGCGACGCGCAGGGCCAGTGGGACCCGCGCCGCCAGCGTCCCGAAGTCTGGACCCTCTACAACGGACGCATCAACAGGGGCGAGTCCATGCGGGTGTTCCCCCTGTCGAACTGGACCGAGCTCGACGTTTGGCGGTACATCGGTCGGGAGGGCATTCCGGTCGTGCCGATGTACTTCGCCGCCCAGCGCTCCATGGTTGTGCGCGGCGGCCACCTGATCCCTCACGTCCCCGGTGCGCGTTTGGGGCCCGGAGAACAGCCGCAGACCGTTCTGTGCCGTTTCCGGACCCTCGGGTGTTACCCCTGCACCGGGGCGGTGCGCTCCACGGCCGCGACCGTGGACGAGATCATCCTGGAGATGATCGTCAACCGGACGAGCGAGCGGTCCACCCGCCTGATCGACCATGACCAGGACGCCTCCATGGAGCAGAAGAAACGAGAGGGGTATTTCTGATGGGGGCACATCCCGATTCCACGGCCCCGACGGCGGACCTCTTGCGTCTGGCCACCGTCGGCAGCGTCGATGACGGCAAATCCACGCTCATCGGCAGGCTCCTGGTAGATTGCGAGGCGGTCTGCCTGGATCACCTGGCGGCACTGAAGGCGGACTCCCGGCGGCTCAACCGCCAGGAGGCGGATCTGGCGTTCCTCACCGACGGCCTCAAGGCCGAGCGTGAGCAGGGTATCACCATCGACGTGGCCTATCGCACGTTCTCTACCCCCAAGCGCCGATTCCTCCTGGCCGACACCCCGGGCCACGAGCAGTACACCCCGAACATGGTCACCGGGGCCTCGACGGCGGACCTGGCGGTCCTGCTGCTCGACGCCCAGCGGGGCCTGACCACGCAGTCCAAGCGCCACGGTTTCATCGCCTCCTTGCTGGGTGTGCCGCACCTCGTCCTGGCGGTCAACAAGATGGATCTGGTGGGCTACTCCGAGGCGGCCTTTCAACAGATCAGCGAGCAGTACAAATCCTTCGCCGCGCGTCTGAGGATCTCCAGCCTCGCGTGCATCCCGCTCAGTGCGCTGTGCGGCGACAATGTCGTGGCCAAGAGCACGCGGATGCCGTGGTACTCCGGGCCAACCCTGCTCGACTACATGGAGTCCCTCTACATCGGCTCCGCCCGGAATCTGGTGGACTTCCGCTTTCCCGTCCAACTGGTCCTGCGCCCGGGTCGGCACTTCCGTGGCTATGCCGGCACGGTGCTCTCCGGCCTGGTCCGGGTCGGGGACGAGGTCCTGGCCCTGCCCTCGCACCGCAGCGTCAAGGTACAATCCATACAGGGCCCCAGCGGTCCGCTGGAGTATGCCTTCCCGCCGCAGGCCGTCGTCCTGGTCCTGGACCGGGAGATCGATCTGTCGCGCGGCGACATGCTGGTGCACCCCAAGAATCAGTGCCACGCGGCCCTGGACATCGAGGCCATGCTGATCTGGATGCACGAGAAGCCGTGCCTACTGACCAAGCCCTATCTGATCAAGCACACGACCAATTCGGTCAAGGGGACTTTTTCCCGCCTGCATTACCGCGTGAACCCCAACAACCTGCACCGGGAGCCATCCGCGACCCTCGGCCTCAACGAGATCGGCCGCGTGGACGTGCACCTCTTTCGGCCCCTCTTGTGCGACGAGTACCAGCGCAACCGGGCCACCGGCGGCTTCGCCGTGATCGACCCGCTGACCAACGAGACCGTGGGCGTGGGCCTGGTGATCGAGCGGACCATGCAGCAACCTGGAACCGTACCGTCACCCGGCCGCCACGACGAGCGGATCGACGGCCCGAAAGCTGTGACCATCTGGCTGACGGGTCTGAGCGGATCGACGGCCCGAAAGCTGTGACCATCTGGCTGACGGGTCTGAGCGGATCGGGCAAGAGCACGATTGCCTCTGAGCTGACGACGCAGCTCGCGCAACGGGGCCGCCCCTGCTACGTGTTGGACGGCGATGTCCTGCGCCAGGGCCTCAACCGCGACCTGGGCTTCTCGCGCGAGGACCGCGCCGAGAACATCCGGCGTACGGCCGAGGTGGCCAGGCTCATGAACGAGGCCGGCGTGACCGTCATCGTCGCCCTGATCTCCCCCTTCCGCCAGGACCGGGCCACCGCCAGGTCCACGATCGGGTCCGACCGCTTCCTCGAAGTCTTTGTGGATGCCCCTCTGGCGGTCTGCGAGTCCCGCGACCCGAAGGGCCTCTACGCCAAGGCCCGCAACGGCCAGGTGCCCGAGTTCACGGGCATCTCGTCGCCCTACGAGCCGCCCACGGAGCCGGACCTGCACCTCCAGACCGCCACGATGTCGCCGGAGGAATGCGCCCGCAAGGTGCTTGACCATCTCGAGCGCAAGGACGATTCGAGATCCGCTGATGGGTCAGTCTGAGATTCCATCGCCGTTCCGTCGACCTCTGCCGCTCTCGATCGTATCAATCGATCATGGAGCAGGCCATGCGGGATCGCGTATTTTCTTGGACCATACAGCAAGAAAGAGCGCCTCAAATGCACAAATATTCCGAACAACTGCCTTGACTGATGCGTTATAAATGTTAAGGTTTATGAGAGAGTTAACTGAAGTCAACTTGTGTGTCAGAGTTAACTGCCTCGGTAACTTGGATTGGAGAGAGACGATGCTGGTTCAGCAGGATATGACTATACCGCAGCTTGCTCGCGAACTTGGCGTGAGCCGTGTTTCTGTGTGGCACAAAGTGAAATCAGGGAAGATACCCGCACAGAAGATCGGAGCCCAGTATGTTATCAGGGCCAACGATGCCAACGTTGCCCTTGGCCGGTCTTTGACGGAGGAGCACCGAGTGCAAATACATAACGTCGTAGGTCGCGTTGTAAAGGAATACGGACCGGTACTAAAGAGGCTCAGTCACGAATAGTGGAACGCCTAAGTATAGTAGAAGTCGAGGAGTTGGCCTTTGAACTGGCAAGGAGGCACATGGAGTTTGATGAGCCAATTCCAGACTTCTCGTCCAGATTCCCCGGTATCCTCGAAGGTTGTTTGGCTGTGCCATTTCAGCGGTTCTTCGGGGAAGATCCGTACCCGACACTGGCCGCGAAAGCGAGTATCCTGTTCTACTTGATGGTCAAAGACCATCCCTTCCAGAACGGCAATAGGAGGATCGCCATAACTACCCTCTTTGTCTTGCTCTTCAAGAATGGCAAATGGTTGCACGTGGACATGACTGACCTACATCATTTCACTGTTCGCCTTGCCGAGAGCAAACCAGAGGACAAGAATCTCATGGTGGCTGCTATAACTGGTTTGGTTTCTACTAACATGGTTGACTTCGTTCCGGCTGACAACGATTCGGAGTAAACTGCCCGTGGCCTCTTTCCTCCTTGAGAGCAAACCGCTCGGCTTGATTCCACTTCAAGATTCAGACTGACCCACTACCGGCTAGCGCAAGGCCTTGACCACCAGCAGCACGCCCAAGACCAGGGTAGCCGCAACGATGCCTTTGCGCAGCATATCGGCCCTGACTCGGGTGATAGTAAGCACGGCGACAGGCATCGCCAGCAGGGACCCCAGGATCAGCGGCAGCGCCAGGCCAAGTTCGAGCGTGCCCTGGGCGGTGAAGTACAGGAGGACCGAGATCAAGCCGGTCAGACCGCGGGCCGGCGGAGTGATGCTCACAGCCCCCTTTTCACAGACCCCGGACAAGACCTGGCCGCCCGTCAGAAGCGGGCCGTATCCGCCGCCCGAGATGCCCTTGTTGAAGGCCGCCACCGTTCCGAGGACGACGATGCGCCTCATGGAGAATCCCCGCGCAGACCGCCATCCGGTCGCCACCAGCAGGCCGACGGCCACGATCACCAGTCCGATGTAGAGATTCACCCACCTCTGGGGCAGCCTCACCGCCGCCGTCACGGCCACCACCGACCCGACGAGAGAACAGACCGAGAGCACGATGAGCACGCGTCTGTGCTGCTCCCCGCGGGCCAGGCGGATGTTGCCGGCGCGGTGGTTCAGGATGGTGGAGAGGATGCCGATACCAACCTCGGACAAGAGGATCGCAGGTACGACCGTCCTGGAAGGGAATCCCAGCAGAATCAGCACGGGTGTGAGCATTGTCCCGTGACCGCCCCCGACACAGGTGTCGAGGTAACCGGTCAGGAACGCCATACCGAGGACGGCGAACCACCCTGTCGAGCCGACGCGCACCAGATCCGGAGTGATCGCCCCGCAATTGATCACGGCGATCCCCACGAGACCTGCCAGCAGCCCTGCGAGCAGTCCGCCGGTGAGAATGTCTTTCTTCGTCATGGAGCTCGCCCAGGTACCAAGTCGAATCTCCGGCAGTAGTCGCGAAATGGCTCGGCGATCTGTCCATCGGCAAGGCCGAACGCCGCAGAATCATATTCGTGACTGCCATGCGCGCCCTTCGGGTTGTCGCTGACGTAGCGGGTCAGGCGCGCCTCATGCGCCTCCGGCCAGTCCAGCCCGAAGTGCTCATAGACGCCCTTCACGGTTCCGATCGGGTCTGCGACGAGCCGGCGGTAAGGGACATCAAACACGGCGTCCGGTCGAGCAGCGCGTGCGGCGAGGTTCCGCCGCGCTTCATGGGCCAGGAACTCCAGGTTGGCCGAGGCCATCGCCCTGAGGTCTATCCGCTCGCTGGTCGCGCCGTGGGTCGTATACAGCAGGCTGTTGAAGCTCTTGTAGGCCGTCACCGGGTCACGGTGGGTCTGCACGATCAAGGCCTCGGGCACGGCCGCCCGCAGGGCATCGAGCGAGCCCGTGTGAGCCGGCGCCTTGAGCGTGAGGCGCAGGTCAGGACTTGCCGCCTGAAGCGCCTGCAGCATCTGCCGGTACTCCGCATAGGGTTTGAGCCGGTCGTGCCCACTGTACCACTGGAGGTATCCGTACACCGGCGCGAGCACCCAGAAGCCCAGGCTCACGAAGGCGCCGTCCAGCAGCCACATACACTCCTCCGGCGCGTCGGGCCGGAGGTAATGCTTGCGGTCCGCGTGCCGGGCCAGCCAGGGCCACAGACCGATCTGGCCCTTCGCGGCGTAGCGACGGTACCATCGGCTGCCTTTCCAACTCGACGTGAAGCACCGGTTCGGCAGCGGCCGCATCAACTCCCACATGGGCACCGCGCGATGGGCCGGATCGGCCGCCAGCATCCGATGCAGGAACGTCGTGCCGGTGCGCGGCAGGCCGATCACGATGAGCGGCGGCCGCAACGGCTGCCGAAAGATCTCCGGAAACGCCCGGAGCGCCTCGATCAGCCACAGTCTCTTGACCAGACCAAGCTCGACCGCACCCTGCATGACGAGCCTGCCGAGGAAGTGCAGATGAGCGTCCTTCTCGAGTGATTCGAGCAGCCGATGCAGCCCCTCGCGGTAGTAGGGATCGCCAAAGTCGCTCCGACCCGCGGTCTTGATGGCCGAGCGAATCATCCCCTCTTCTGTCAACTCCGCAACCGGCAGCTTCCACCGTCGCAACGAGCCGCCGACCCTGTTTGCCAAGCGAAAGGGCAGCAGCAACTCGGGACGGACCGCCGTCGTCTCTGGGCCCGATGACGTTACATCCATGCAAAACCGATCCGTTAAGGCGTGCCACACACGCCGTTATAGCAACACCCCATTGCGATTCCCGGGATCCCACTCACACATTTTCACATTCGTCCACCCACCAACACTGTCCCTCTGCGGACCGAAGGCTCTTGTGCGTCTCGCCGGGCCCCCTCCGTCCGGATTCACTACCTCATTGTAGCGCCGCGCCGGGACGGATGTAAAGCCGAATTCTCGAAACCGTGAGACGGCGGTCAGCAAGGGAAGGCTCAGGGATCGGGGATCACGAACCAGCACGTGGGCATCCTCGGTCTTCCGTCTTCCGTCCTCGGCGTCCCCCGCCTCCGCGGGGGCAGGCTCCCTGCGGTTGCGATCGGTCAATGCTTTCTGGGATAATGCGCGGCCAGCCAACGGATATCGACATTGTCGGCGTCGCTCAGGCCGGTCATGTCCGGATAGCGGGTCCCCTCCCGGATTTCGTTGGACCAGCGCTGCGTGCGCGGATCGTCCCAGGTCTTCTTCGCAGAATGCCCATCCGCATAACCGAACATGGTTATGTTGTTGTGAAAGACCGCGATGGTATCGATCAAGATGAACTTGTACGGATCGAACGCCCACGCATCCATGTTGTAGTCCCGATTGTCATTTTCCTCGACGATGACGTACGTCGAACCGGGATTCTTCAACTCCGTGATCCGGGCCAGACGGTCGGCGCCCGCGGCCGTGCCATAGCGGCTGGTCAGCTCGGACGCCGGAGCGTTCAGATGATAGGGCAACGAGTACGTGCGGTAGCCGCCGGTGCCGCCGTAGCCGGGATACGTCGGCGCTCGGACCCAACGCTTGTCCGTCGGACAATTCATCAGCTTCGCGTTTTTGTAGTAGGGAAACAACGTCCCGGTCTCGATCCCGCGAATCTCCTCTTCCGCGATGAAATTGGACATCTTCACCGCGCCGGAGGCCAGGTCCCGGGGCGGGCCCACCCAATCGAACCGCGGACTGCCGGGATTGCTCGTCATCGGGCCGCACAGGATGTAGTCATTGTTTTCGGCATACATCATCCAGGCCAAAACCAACTGCTTCTCATTGTTCAGGCAAACGGAAGAACCCGCTTGTTGTCTGGCGATGTTCAAGGCCGGGATGAGGATCGCCGTCAGCAGCGCGATCATGGCAATGACGATCAACAGTTCAATGAGGGTGAATCCGCTCGTTCGTTTCATTATGCCGCGACGTTTCATGTTCTTCTCCCCACCAACACTCCCCCCTCTGCGGACCGAGGCTTCTTGTGCATCTCCCAGGGCCCTGCGGTCCGGATTCACGATTCCATTGTAGCTCCCGGCCGGGACAGATGCAAAGACGAATCCGGGAAGCAGCAAATCAGAGCAATCCGCAGATGGCGCCGATTTCCGCAGGTTCTCAACTGAGAACGGCCTGCCAACCGACAGCCTTGTCACCCCGTTCCCCAGACTACCAGGCGACAGGCCCTAAGATCAACAGGTCCGGTTATGGGTCTACCCTACGCAAGGTCGCGGGTCTTCGCCTCCAATTCTCCCCAAGGCCCCCGATTCAAGTCCGGGCGTGGGCGGCTGAAAAGTCGGACAGAGTAATCGATTCTTCGCAGATATCAGGACTGGAGGTTGCGTTGCCGTGCCCTCAGGAAACGGCGTGCCTAAATGAATCGCCTTACTTATTGAGGCAGGTGAGCAGTTCATCCATGGTGAATCTTGTGCGGAGAATACCCTTTGTTGACATGAACCACACTCCCTTTGGGGAGGGCGTTGAGTGCGTGAGCGCATCGACGCGAAGCGAATGGGATACAGCCAGAGTCAACTCGCGCAGAGACACCGAGACGCAGGGCGGGCGAGGACGAAAGTAGGAAGCGAAGAAGGTAAGAACGTGCGCCTTCCCTTTCTCCCCTTCGCACCCTCTGACCTTCTCACCTTCTCTCTGTTGAGCCGTCCGCCACCGGATCCTTTCATGCCGGTCGAGCACAGAAGGGTACCTTGGAGGGTTGGGTACAGGTACTGACGTGCGACATGAAGCACGGATGAGAGGGGTAGGTGCACCTAAACGCACGCCCTCCAGCAACTACGAGGGACCGCATCGGCGAGGGAATAGTCGGGCCAAAGCTTCCTGGTTTCGACTTCGCTGCCGGACGGATGGCATCTTGCCGAGAACGCCTGATCGTGGGAGCATCGACAAACAACGTACACAGAAGAAAGGGCCAAGAGATGAATCGAAGAATAGTACTGTCAGCGATCGTTGTACCTGTCGTCCTGATGACGGCCAGCAGTGTTCCAGGCGCCACTGCTCCTATGATATGGTACGGGACAAGCGGGCAGACTCAGGTCTTTCGTGGCGACCTTGGCGGCATCGGGTTAGGCGACCTCAATACGGTGGTGGTCACAGACGCTGTTGCCGGAGGAGGCTCCGCCGGCGTCTTTTCGGGGTTCGATCTCGACTTTATCGTCCTGGACCAGGATGGCAACTTTGCCACTGCGGGCGACCGGATTCTCCCGTTCGAGACTCCACAGACCTATGTCACACCAGGAGCGGTCCGCCCGTCGGCATCCTTTGTTCCAACACCGCTGCATCCAGGCATCCTCTTCGGTCTGAATGCCGACGGCTCCATCGACTTTGCGACGGCGACCATTCGCGTAAACGACGCCTCGTACAACGGACTCGCACTGGCGCCGGACAGCAGCCATGGTTGGGTAACGCTTGGCGATGGTGGGATGCTGACGGCGACCTTCCCTCAGACAACACTCACCTCTTCGGGCATGTATCTCTTCGTCGGCGAAGTCGGCAGCTATGACGAGGGCCTTCGCGCAACGGTCGATGTCACAGGCCGCCCGACAATTCCGGCCCCCGGCGCGATTGTGCTGGGTGCTCTGGGCGCAGGTCTGGTTGGCTGGATGCGGAGACGCAGAACATTATAGTCGAGAGCCATAACGGCGTGGCGTGCAGGCGACCGCGATACCTGCTGCCGCCGGAGAGCGAGTTGTGGCCCAAGCACTGCCGGGGGAAGAACTGGACCTGGGAGAGCGCCCGGTTCTAGGTGGGGCGCTGCCAGTTGTGTGCGCATAGTCTCCCGCCGCCCGAGTCGCGGCAACAGAAAGACAAGATGGCGGGCGTCGATCACCTACCGCAGGGAGTTTTACTACCTCGGGCTCTTTGATGATCCGGTCGAGGCAGCCAAGGCCCGGGACCGCAAGGCCTACGAGTTCCACGGTCCCTACGCCTACATCAACTTCCCGGAGGACTTCCGGCGTCCAGGATGAAGGCGGTTGGGAGTTCCGCGTTTACGCGGTCCTGAGCCGCCTACTTGTCGTTGACGGGTAGCGCTTTGCGGGTACGGCTGCCTTTGGCGGGGACTTTGGGATCGGCCCGCACAGGCAATGGCTCCGGGGCGAGGACAAGCTTCACCGCCCAGTCGATCGTGGATTTCGTCGCGCCGCCTGGGAAGACCGGCAACCGGATGACGCCGTCGGCGTCGGCTTGGCGCTTGCCGGGCTCGGTCCATTCTGCCGTTCGCGGATTGAACCAGGTGACTTCGTAGGTCCGGCCGCGCAGCGCGCCGGAGACGGTCGCCTGCGGGCAATCCTTTTCGAAGTAGAGGAGAAAGAGCCGCTGGTCGTCGGTGCGGGCACAGTAGGCCCAGCCAACGAAGTCCTTCGGCGGCCCCGAGCGATTCGGTTGAACCAAGTCCGCGTGCGGCACGAGCTTCCGGTACTCTTGACCCTCGGATAGCACGAACAGAGCGAGATAGCGCATCTGGCCGGCCGATCCCCACTGGAGAACGTCCCAGATGTGGGTTTTCGCCGTTGGCTCGACGTTGCCACCCCAGAGACCCCCGTCCCAGTCGCCGGCGCCGTAGATATGGCCGCCGAGTCCGCCGGAAAGGACGCTGCCGTACATGGCCGAGCGGCAGTACAAGGCCGAGGGCAGGTTGCCACCTTCCTCCCCTACCGCGTTCGCGTCCCGCCGCCGGCCTGCCTGTTCCATGCCGGCGTAGTACGGCTCGCCATTGAGCGCGGGTACCGCCGGGGTTGTGTTGAAGATCTCCGTCAGCAGCTCGAAGCTGTTGTGCGTCCGCTCCCCGTTGCCGATCTGGTGAAAGGTCAGCCACTTGGCTTTGTCGGTGTGGCCGAAGTCCCGCAAGGAAGACGGATTCGAGTTACAGCTCACCAGCGTTCCGAAGGGCGGCGGGCCGTATTTCTCAATGACGGCATTGGCCGCGGCGTTCCAGTCCTCGGCCGGGATCGTGGCTCCGGCATAGTCGAAATGGATCGGGCTGAAGAAGCAGATATTCGCCTGATACCGGCTCCAGATATACTGGATGTACCGCGTGTAGGAAGCGGGCCATTCATAATACTTTTTCCAAGCCTGCCCGATGTCCCGGCGGGCCACCTCGATGAAGGGGATCATGCCGTTGGCGTTGAGGTAATCGATCTTACGATCAAGATTGCGAAAGTAGGCAGGATTGAGGCGGTCGAGATCGGGGAAGATGGTTTCAAAGCCAGGGACCCGGCCCGGGAAGAGAAAGGCTCGGTTGCCGGCCTCATCATGCATGTCCTTGGCACTGTCGGTGCCCGCCTGACGCCAGGCCGAACGCAGGACCGTGCCGTCGGAGGTCTGCAGATTCGTGGGCTGGCCGTCGTTGGCCCAGTTCGGGAAGGCCGCGATCAGCGCGATGCAGTTGAAGTGCTGCTCTTCGCGTAAGCGAACGTACTCCTTGAAACCGGCGTCCGGCCCCACGGGCCGCTGCGTAGTATCGTCCCGCCACGGATAGCGAAACGTCCCGACCGACCACCACGTGTCGCCCAACAGAAAGAACGGCGTCCCATCGGGGTATTCGAAGGCGTGGCCGTTGGCCGTCGCACGAACCATCCCCCGCCGGCACGGATTGCTCTCCGTTTCAAGTCCCGACCATGCCACGGCCGTGAACGCGCCGGTCTGGCCATTGAGGCCCTCGTCGGCCTGATTCGAGCCGCTCACCCAGTTCCACGAACCTGGGGCCGTAGCCAGGCCCCGCACGCGAAAGACGTTGCCTCCATCCCAGAAGCCGTAACAACGTTTCTTGAAATTTGGCCCGGTCAGGTCCACCCATACCGAGACCTCCTTGTAGGGGTTCTGGTAGGAGTTCTTCGCTTGTAGCGTGATCTCCACCTTCTGCCAAACATGATAGGCAGCCGTCTGCGCTTGGGGCATGCTGGGCCGGAATGCAGTAACGCCCGCCAACAGCAGGAGCAATCTCGCCCAATCAACCATCACGATTCTCTCCTTCCTCTCTTCGTAGGTCGTGCGTCCCCGCACCCCTGCTTTAGGCGAGCGGGGACGCGCGCCCCTCGACCAGGTCGAGGGCAGGCTCTACGAAGAAATGCTTTCCAAACCTGCCGAACTACGAAGCTTCGCGGACGACGCATCGGACTGGTAGTCCTGCACGAACTCCAACCACCGCAGCCAGGCATCCTTGTACGTGTCACCCGAGAGCAGGAAGCCGTCGTTGTGGCTCCCGAAGATCTCGACGAACTGCTTGGGCTCGTTGGCAGCCTCGAACAAGCGGGTCCCAAACACAAAGGGCACGAGCTCATCGTCCCGGCTGTGCAGCACCAGCACCGGGCAGCGGACCCTCTTAAGGTACGCCAGCGTGTCGTAGCGAAACAAGAAGCGGCGAAACAGCCGGACCGGCAGGTAGGGATAGAACCGGGCGGCCATCTCCAGGAAGGAGGTGAAGGCACTCTCAATAACCAGGGCGCCGGCCGGCACCCGGCCCGCCAGATGGGCCGCGACGCTGGCCCCGAGGGATCGGCCGAGCAGGATGATCTGATCCGCCGGTACGCCCTTCGCGCCGGTCAGCCACTCATACGCGGCTTGCGCATCGCGATACGTCCCGGCCTCGGTCGTCCGGCCGCCGCTGGCGCCGTAACCACGATAGTCGAAGGCAAAGCAAGTCAACCCCAGGTGGTGGAGAAGACTGAGACTATCGAGCAGATGCGTGAGGTTCCCGCCGTTGCCGTGGCACAGAAGGATCGTAGGAGCGGCGTCCGACGTGGGACGGTTGCGCGGCTCGTTTCGTCGAGCGGTGACGTCGGACGGCGCCACGGGACGGCCGGTGCAACCGATACGAGCCGCGGAACCGCCGGACGATCCACGATCCGTTTTCGCGGGGATGTGCCAGCCGGTCAGCCGGACGCCGTCCTCGCTCTCGAATGCCACCGGCTCGTACTCCAAGCCCATATCGGCAGGGGTAAAGCCGATCTCCCGGATGGGCCGGTACAACAGCTTCGGCTGCATGAACAGCAGTACCAAGCCCCAGACCGCATAAACCAGGACCAGGATCGCAGTTAGATAAAGCAAGAGCAGAGCCATTGCACAGAAGAGCGTCCGGCGTCCATCGGTTGCGAAGCTCGTTACGTGAGACGTCCGGCGGTAGCCGTAACAAGCCGCGCAACCGCCTCACGCTCGACGATCATTTTAGTTTGCCCGGCCCGGCACTTCAAGGTACAATCTGTGCGTGATCCAGAGAAGATCCACGACAATCACGCAGGTTGGTCCCATAACACTCAGTTCCAACGCCCCCATCGTCGTGCAGTCCATGACGAAGGTACCGACGACCGACGTCGATCGCTGCCTGCGGCAGGTCGATGATTTGGTGCGGGCGGGGTGTGAGTTGGTTCGACTCGCCGTGCCGCGCCGGGCCGACACGGCGGCCTTCGCCCAGATTGTCCGGCAGGCGAACGTGCCGCTGGTTGCCGATATTCACTTCAGCCCCGCGCGAGCCGTCGAGGCGATTGAGGGTGGGGCCGCGAAGATCCGCCTGAATCCGGGCAATATCAAGAGCCGCGCGGATATCCATCGCATCATCGACGCCGCCAAGTCGCATCGCGTCGCGATCCGCATCGGCGTCAACGAGGCGAGCATCCGCGACCTGACCCAAGAGCCGGTTCCGCTCGAAGAGAGAGTCGATCTAATGCTGGCGGAGATGCGGCAATACGTGCAACTCTTCGAGGATCGGGGCTTCGACCAATTGGTCCTCAGCGCCAAGACCAGCGACGCCCTGCGGACCATCGAGGTCAATCGGCGGATCGCCGAGACCTTCCGCTATCCGATCCATCTCGGCCTGACGCACGCGGGCCTGCCCGAGGACGCCAGGATTCCGTCGGCGGTCGCCCTCGGTACGCTGCTGGCGGAAGGGATCGGCGACACGATCCGGGTCAGCGCCGCGGGCGATCCCGTCATCGAGACGCAAATGGCCGTGGAGATCCTGGTCGCATTGGGGCTCCGCGAGCGACGCCGGCCCGAGTTGGTTGTTTGCCCCACGTGCGGGCGCACCGAGATTGATGTGGTCCGGTTGGCCCGCCAAGTGGAGGATGTCCTGCGCAAGATGGAGAAACCCTGCCGGGTCGCCGTGATGGGCTGCGTGGTCAACGGTCCCGGCGAGGCAGCGGATGCTGATTTCGCCATTTGTGCCGCCAAGGAGAAGGCGTACTTCTACCGTCACGGCCAGAAAATCGCCACTGTGCCGGAAAGCGAGATCATTCCGAGGCTGCTCGAAGCACTGGCCGCTCTGGAGCAGGGTTCATAGCGGGAGGTTGGGCAGGACATGACAAGCGAGACCCAGCAGATGCTTAGGAGGCTTCTGATCGCGGTGGTCTTCAGCCTGGCTTTCGGGTATATCGAATCGGCCGTCGTGGTCTATCTGCGGGCCCTGTTCCATCCCCAGGGCTTCACCTTTCCGATGGAGGTGTTCGATGCCACGCCGGAGGGCAAGCGGCTGGTCCTGACGGAGGTGGGACGCGAAGCCGCGACGCTCGTGCTCATCCTGACCGGCGCGTGGCTCTTCGGAAACCGCCGGCAAGAACAAGCCGCCTACTTCCTGATCATCTTCGCCGTCTGGGATGTCTTCTACTACGTCTGGCTCAAGGTCCTGCTGAACTGGCCGGCGACGCTGATGGATTGGGACATCCTCTTTCTGATTCCCATGGCCTGGGCGTCTCCGGTCCTGTACCCGGTTCTCGTATCGGCGGCCATGTTCGCCTTCGCCGTAGCTATCCTGTACCGCTGCGCGCACGGACGGCCTTTGACGGTCACGCACCTGGATTGGCTCGGCTGGTCGGCGTCCCTGCTGGTCATTGTCGTCTCGTTCTGCCTCGGCGGCGCCCATATCACCGAGCCGAATTACGCGGAGTATTTCCGCTGGCCGCTGTTCGCGGTCGGCTATGGCTTGGGGATCGCGATCTGCGCCAAGTCGTTGCTTGGGCGCGGGCTGGCGATCGTGGCACCTTCATAGGACCTATGGGACGGATAGGACCTATGAACTGATGCGGGCGCCTTTAGCCTGGCTGGGGGCTGGGGCTGGCGGGGCGGCGCATGGGCGGCCGGCGGGAGTTCTCGTCTCCCTCCTGCCCCGCAAACGACTCGAATCGGCCAAAGATCATCTTGCCGGCGGAGGTCTGCAAGGAGCTGGTCACGCTCAGGATCACATCCTTGCCGATCCGGCTGCGGGCCCCTTCCACGACGACCATCGTCCCGTCATCCAAGTAGCCGATGCCCTGGTCCGCCTCTTCGCCGGGCTTCACGATTCGGACTTGCATCGTCTCACCCGGCAGAGCCACCACCTTGAGCGAATTGGCGAGATCGTTGATATTCACGACATCGACGCTGCGTACCTGGGCGACCTTCGTAAGGTTGTAATCGGTCGTGGCCAGCCGGCCGTTGTGAATCTTGGTGAACAGCAGCAGCTTCTGATCGACGCCCTTGGCCTCCTCGATCTCCGGCGTGCTGCTCTCATCAATCTCCACGTCGATGGAGGAGCTGGCCTGCATCTTCTTGAGCACATCCAGGCCGCGACGGCCCCGGTTGCGCTTGAGCTTGTCCCCCGAGTCCGCGATGAGCTGCAATTCGTTGAGCACGAAGCGCGGCACGACCACCGGAGCGTCGAACAGCCGGCTCTCGCACAGGTCCGCGACCCGCCCGTCCACGATCGCCGAGGTATCCAGCACCAGCGGCCTCGACCCTTTCGTCTGCTTGGCGAACTCCACGTAGGGCACCACGAACCGGAAATCGTCCTTGGTCCGCATGACGATGCTGATGGTAAAGTAGCAGATGCAGATACCCATCATCCATTTGATCGCCACGCGGGCCGACTCGACCAACTGGATGCGGTAGGTCTCGCCAATCATGTCCACGGCCTGGGCCAGCACGGCACTGATGAGCATGCCCACCAGCAGACCGAAGAACACCCCGGCCAGGGCGGTGAGCTTGCGCTTCGGCGTCAGAACGTCCAGGAACAGAAAGAAGACGAGCAGTCCCATGCCGCTGATCACCACCGCCCACCAGCTCGTCGAGTTCTCGGCGGCCGTGAGATCGATCGACGCGGCGTTCACCACCAGCACCGAGATCACGACGATGATGAAGATGCCCCTGAATAGCCAAAGCAGCATGCTATGACCTCCCAATCATGACGGATGTATGATCTATATGAGCGTCATTATAACTTTCGGCGGGGCGGCCTTCAATGATTACGTGGTTTGACCAGAATCGGCCGGGCCCGAGGCAGGTGCGGGCCTCGGGCGCTTGGTCCGGTAACAAAACGGGCCTCCCCATGCCTGGGGAGGCCCGCGATCTGCCGTAAGGAAGGTCCAGACTCCAGGAGAGTGCCGGACCGGTTGTCAACCGCCCGCCTGTCCTTCTTCCGGCTTCGGCTCCTCGGCGGGTTCCGGTGACTCCGTCTCAGAAGCCTTGGCCTGGGCCCGGCGTTGCAGGGCCTCTTTCACCCGAAGGGTGTCACCGCCAGCATCGACCGGCGGAGCCGTCACCTGGAACTTCGAGGTCTTCTTGGGAGCCGCCGCCGGGGCTGCATGCTCCTCGGCCGGAGCCGCCGCCCACTGGACGCGCCGCAAACTCAAGCCGATCTTGCGGGCTTCCGGATCGACCTTGAGGATCTTCACCTCGACTTCGTCGCCCGGCTTGACCACATCCTGGGGCTTGTCGATCTTGTGATCGGCCAGCTCGGAGATGTGGAGCAAACCTTCCAGCTCGGGCTCCAGCTCGACAAAGGCGCCGAAATTGGTGAGCTTGGCGATCTTGCCCTTGATGATCTGGCCGGGGATGTACTTCTCGGGAATCGCGTGGATCCACGGGTCCTCGGTCATCTGCTTCATGCCGAGGGAGATCCGCTGCTTTTCCTGGTTGACTTCGAGGACGACGCACTTGACCTCTTCGCCCTTTTGCAGGGCCTCGCTCGGATGGCCGTACTTGCGGGTCCAGCTCAGGTCCGAGATATGGATCATGCCGTCGATGCCCGGCTCGATTTCGACGAACGCGCCGAAGTTGGTCATGCTGCGGACATGAGCCGTAACAATGGTCCCTGGCGGATACTTCCGAGCCGCCAACTCCCACGGGTTGGGCTCGATCTGCTTCATGCCCAGCGAGATTTCCTGCTTTTCTTTGTTGATATTGAGCACGACGACCTCGATTTCGTCGTCGAGGTTGACCATCTCGCTCGGGTGCGACAGCCGGCGGGTCCAGCTCATCTCGCTGATGTGGACGAGACCTTCGATCCCGTCTTCCAGCCGAACGAATACGCCGTAATTCATCACGTTGACGACACGGCCCTTGACGCGCGAGCCGACGGGGTACTTGTTCTCGACGTTCTCCCACGGGCTGGCGCTCTTTTGCTTGAGGCCCAGCGAGATCTTCTCGTTTTCCTTGTCCACGCCGATGACAACGCACTCGATCTCCTGGTCCAGGTTGACCACTTCCGACGGGTGCGAAATCCGGCCCCAGCTCAGGTCGGAGATGTGCAGCAGGCCGTCCAGACCGCCCAGATCGACGAACACGCCGAAGTCCGCGATGTTCTTGACGATGCCTTTGCGAAGCTGACCGACCTCGATCTCGTTGAGAATCTTCTCTTTGCTCGCCTTGCGCTCCTCTTCGATGAGCTTACGCCGCGAGACGACGATATTGCGATTCTCCACGTCGATCTTGAGAACTTTGCACTCGACTTCTTTGCCGATGAACCGGCTGATGTCGCCGGGTTTGCGAATATCGACTTGCGAAGCGGGCAAGAAGACCGGCACGCCGATATCGACGAGCAAACCGCCCTTGATCCGGCGGATGACTCTGCCCGTGACAACGTCGCCTTCCTTCTTGGTGTTGATGATGTGCTCCCAGCCTCGGATCATGTCCGCTTTGCGCTTGCTCAGCAGGATCAGCCCGCTCTCCGAGTCCGTGTCTTCGAGCAGGACCTCGATCTCCCGGCCGGGCGCCGCATCTTCCGGGCTGTCGAACTCGCCGGCATCGACCACCCCCTCGCTCTTGAGGCCAACCTCGACGATGACATCGTTGCCGATCTGCGAGACGATGGTGCCACTGAGAATGGTGCCGGGCAGCCGGGAATCGACCTTGCGCTGGAGAACCTGTTCGAGATATTGGGTCTCGCCATCCCCGAACATCTCGCCAATCTGCTCCTGCAGCTTCTCGTTGGACAACCCCAGCTTGTTGATAATGTTGCGATCTACCATAAACTCTCGTTTCCCCTGTGGAGTTCTTGATTCAGCCTGCCGACGCCCCACATACACACCGACAGGCCCATACAGCGTGTTGTCTAAACCAAACCATGATTCAAACGCTAACGCATCCGCCTACGCAGCGGGTGCAAGTCTTCGACCAAAGTGTGATCTTCGATTGTCGATGGTTGATTCTCAAGAACCGAGAATCGGCCGCCGGAAATCAACAATCAAAAATCAACCATCACAACATCTTCACCGCGGGGCCTTATCGTCTTTCGTCAAAAGCCTCCAGATGCTTGACGAATTCGTCGATCACCCAACTCGGCGTCGACGCGCCCGCCGTTACACCGGCAATATTCTGGCCGATCAGTATATTTTTATCAAGCTCGTCCCAGTTCTGCAAGTGCAAGGTCTCGCGGTTGTGATTTTTGCACAATTCCGCCAGCCGGCGGGTATTGGCGCTGTGCAGCCCCCCGAGGACGAACATGACGTCCACTTTCTTGCACAGGGCGATGGCCGATTCCTGCCGCTTGATCGCTTCCTTGCACAGGGTATTGATGACTTTCAACTCCCGAAAACTCCCCTGTCCAATGGCGCCCAGCATCCGGCCGAAGTGCTCCGGGCTCTGGGTCGTCTGGCAGACAATCCCCAGCTTGCCGTCGGACGGCAGCTTGTGCAGATCGCCCTCCCCCGCCACGACCACCACGTGCTGGACGCACCCCATGACACCCTGAACCTCGGGGTGATTCTCTTCGCCGATGATGACCACCTCGTAGCCCTCTTCCTCAAGCTGCTTGGCAATTTGCTGGACGCGTTTGACCAGCACGCAGGTGGCGTCGACGATCTGCAGCCCCTTGCCACGGAGCCGATCCAACTCACTGGGCGCGACACCGTGCGAGCGAATCAGGACCGTCCCCGAGTCGATCTCGTCCACCGAGCCCACGGTTCGCAGCCCACTGCTGGCCAGCCGCTCCACCACGTCTTCGTTGTGAATGATCGGTCCCAGGCAGTAGACGTGTTCCTGAGGGTTCCCCTGCGCCAGGACCTTCTCGGCGGTACGGATCGCGTTCCGCACACCCGGGCAGAAGCCACATTTCTCGGCCACCAGGACCCTCATGAGCACCGTACCTTTCGACCACGGTTCTTGTTCGGCACCCTTCGCACGCACCCCTCCTCAACTCGGCTATGGTAGAGCAAGTACGTGCAGGAATCCAGCCAAAACTCGGCCCAGATGCCGGACGAACGCAAAGTCGCTTGGCCGATCCGTCTAGGTCATGGCGAGGAGCGCAGCAACGAAGCAATCTCCAGCCCAGGGAGGGGAGATTGCTTCGCTTTGCTCGCAATGACATATGGGGCTCTGCCCTCGAACAGGGCCGGATGGCAGCGGCAAGGCCGAAGGCTTTGTCGCTGGCGAACGGGCCAACCATCGACAAACCGACGCTTGCCGCTGCCACCCGGCGCTCACGGTTCCTTCCTTGGGACACGACCGGCGCTCCCTCGCCGGCCGTCTCCCACTTGTCAAGCCGATGTATACTCCGCTATTCGGTAGCCACGGTGACAAACTGCGAGGCGTTGCCACGTCTGACCAGGAGGAGCACCTTGCCGCCCTTCGACTGGTTGACCGCTGCGACGAACTCACCCGCGGTGGCGACCGGGTGGCCGTTGACGGAGACAATCAGGTCCCCCGGCTCAATCGTCGCCTCCGCGGCCGAACTGCCCGGCGCTACCGCTGAGACCACCACGCCTTCGCCAACCTGGTAGTGCAGGCGGTTCGCCAAGCCTCTCGTCAGATCCTGTACTTGAAGCCCCAGAGTCTGCTGCGGCTCCTCGGCCGGTGGCTGTCCTTCTTTCGCCACCTGCGTTTCGCGTTCGCCGAGGGTAGCCGTCAGCTTGAGGGCCTGGCCGCCGCGCAGGAGGTCCAGCCGGACCTTGCTGCCGGGCGACAGGAGCGCCACTTCATTGCGGAACGCATCATACGAGGGAATCTTCTTACCGTTGATTGCCAGAATGATATCGTGGATCTTGAGGCCCGCCTTCTCGGCCGGCGAGCCGCGCTGCACCGTCGAAACAACAATGCCCGCCGCCTCTTTGAGGTCCAGTAACTGGGCCTTCTCGGCGTCCACGTCCTCGGCCGCCAGCCCCAGGAACCCGCGGCTGACTTTGCCGCTTTTCTTCAATTGCTCGCCGATGGTGCGTGCCATATTGATGGGAATGGCAAAGCCGATCCCCAGGTAGCCGCCGCTGACGCTGGCGATGGCTGTATTGATCCCGATCACCTCCCCGTCGAGGTTGACCAGGGGGCCGCCGGAGTTGCCCGGGTTGATCGCAGCATCGGTCTGGATGAAATCCTCATACCGGGCGATGTGCACGTTGCTGCGCCCCACCGCACTGATGACGCCGACCGTCACGGTCTCGCTCAATCCAAAGGGGTTGCCGATGGCGATGACCCAGTCGCCAATCTCGATCTTGCTGGAGTCGCCCAAGGGCAGCACGGGGAAGCCCGTACCCTCAATCTTGATCAGGGCTACTTCCGAGTCCGGATCGGTGCCGATCAACTTGGCGTCGGTGAAGCTGCGGCCATCCTTCAGCTCCACCGTGATCTTGTCCACGTCGCCGACCACGTGGTTGTTGGTCAGAATGTAGCCGTCTTCGCTGATGATGAATCCCGAGCCCTGCCCTTCCTGGTGATACTTCTGAGGCGGCCGCTGCCGGGGGAGGCGATCTCCAAAGAACCTCCGGAAGAAGTCGTCGTTGAACTGGCCATACGGATCGTTCAACTCCGGCCCACCGCCAGGTCCCATCGTCGGCCCCGAGATGGTCTTCTCGACCTTGATGGACACCACGGCGGGCATGGCCGCTTTGGCCGCCGACGAGAACGCTTTCGACAATTCCTTGGCCGCCTGCGTGTGGGTCTGTCCCCACCCCAGGGAGGGCAGGCAGAACAGGCCCGTGACCACCACGGTGGCAATCCATCTCCTGCTGATGCGACATCCACTGGTATGTAGCTCCTTCATGATGCACCTCCTATCAAGTTGCTTCTCCACCATCATTCACGGATCGAGGGGTCCGTGAGGCAACAGGGCTGCCCCCACGGTCGTACATGCCTGGCCAGGCAGCCGTTAGGATAGGATACGCGAAACCATGTCACAGGTTCGTCGCGACATAGAGTGTCAGCAGAAATGAAGAGGCGGGAACAGCAAAGTGGCAGCGGCAAGGCCGTTCACGGTGACGCCGTGAGGCGCTTTTCAGTAGCATGGGCGTCCCGCCCGTGACGACAGGGCCAAGATGGCCCTGTGACTCATGGGCAAGATGCCCATGCTACGATGCCCTCACGGGCACACTACGAACACGACCTTGACGCTGCCACGCCGACAATCGTCAATCAAAAATCATCAATCTCAAATCAGTGCCGTCTTTCCGGGCACGGCCACCGGCGGCATCGGCAGTTCGCCGAACGTGTACGCCGGCGGCGTCAGATCCAGCTTCGAGGCGTTCAGGGCCCAATCCCACTTCAACGCCCGGCCCGTATATGCGCTCATCCGACCCATAACGGAGGTCAGGGTGCTTTCAGCGATTCGCCGGCCCTCATTTAACCGCTGACCCCGGCGAATCGCTTCAATCTGATCGGCGTGTTGTTTCACGCACGGATCATTCTTGTCCCAGGCAATCTCGACCGGGTTCTGTCCTTCGATTTTGACCCCGGCGAAATCCGCCACCAGCGAACCTTTGGTACCGACCAGGCGCTGATCGTTGCGGTCGGTCATCTTGTCAATCTGCGAACCCATGTACTCGATGCGCAGCCCGTTCGGGTACTCGTACTCCACGGCAAAATGGTCGTACGAGTCGCCGTACTCGGGCTCGGTTCGCGCCTGCCGGCCGCCCATGCCCAGACATTGCACCGGATGGGAGCCGATCAGCCAGTTCATCATATCGATATTGTGGACGTGCATCTCCACGATAAAATCGCCGCTGAGCCAGGTCAGGAACAACCAGCGGCGCAGTTGCCATTCCATATCGGACCAGCCGGACTGCCGCTCTTTCGGGCCCCAGCTTCGCATGGCGTCACCCAATCGGACGCACTGGCCGCCAAGGATCTCGCCGATCGCGCCGTCGTGGACGCGTTTGGCCGCCTCGACCGCATGTGAGATGCGGCGCATCTGGGTGCCGGCCAGAATCGTCAGGTTCTTCTTGTCCGCCAACTCCGACGAGGCGATCACCGAGCGAACGCCGACCGGGTCCACCGCCACGGGCTTTTCCATGAACACGTTCTTACCCGCCTCGACCGCGGCCTTCAGGTGCGAAGGCCGGAAATGCGGCGGCTGCGTCAGAATCACGAGATTCACATCGGTCGCCAGGACCTTCTGATGGGCGTCCCAGCCGACAAAGCACTTCTCGTCGGTGACCTTCACCTTGTCGGGCTGGTTCCGCGTGAGAGTCCGCCGGCAATTGTCCAGCCGGTCCTTGAACATGTCCCCCATCGCCGCCAGTTCGACACCCTCGGCCGCCTTGAGGCAGTTGCCGGTGTCGTACGTCCCCCGGCCGCCGCAGCCGATCAGACCCACGCGAATCTTGTCACTGCCCGCCGCGAAGGCCCGTGGATTGAACGGGGAGGCTGCCGCCAGCGAAACCGCTCCGGCCGCCGCCCGCGCCATGAAACCCCGTCTCGAAACCCCCTCTTGCCTGCCCTGCTCGTTCATTTCCGCCACCTCAGTCATAGCTTGTTTGTAGTGACGCCGTGAGGCGTTTCTTCGGAGATCTCAGATCAACTGTGTCTTGCCGGGGACCGCCACCGGCTCCACCGGGAACTCAACCCAGTCATACTTGGGCGGCGTCAGGTCCAGCTTCGACGCGGTCATGGCCCAATCCCACTTCAGGGCCCGCCCGGTGTAGGCACTCATGCGGCCCATGATGGCGTCCATCGTGCTCTCGGCCACCTGCTTGCCCTCGTTGATCGGCGTAGCGTTGCGGATGCTCGCGATCAGGTCGGCCATCTCCTGGACGTAGTGGTCGGGGTCGGGGCCGTCATATTTGAACGGCTTCTCGCCTTCGATCACGCCGCGATCCACGTCGGCATAGCCCTTGGTGCCGACCACGCGCTCGGCGATCCGGTCGGTGCAGCCATTGATCTGGCGGCACAGGCTCTCGACCCGCACGCCTTTGGGATATTCGAACTCAACGGCAAAGTGGTCCCAAATATTGCCCAGGTTGCGGACCGCCCGGCCGCCCATGCCCAGGCACTGCTCCGGATGGCCCTGCAGGGCCCAGTTGATCACGTCGAGGTTGTGAACGTGCTGCTCGACGATATGGTCGCCGCTGGTCCACGTGAACCACGGCCAGCTTCGGCACTGCCACTCGACATCGGAGCGGTTCTCCTTGTCCCACCACTTCCAGTAGCCGAGCATGTCCGAACCGTTCCAGTAGGCCTGGGCGGCCACGATCTCGCCGATCTGGCCGCCGTGAATCCGCCGGATGGTCTCCTGGTATTTCTTGCTGTGCCGCCGCTGGGTGCCGGCGACGATGGACAGCTTCTTCTGCTGAGCCGCCTCCGCCGTCTTGATGATGGAGCGCATCTGCTTGGGGTCCACGCCGGCGGGTTTCTCCATGAATACGTGCTTGCCCGCCTCGACAGCCGCTTGGAGGTACATCGCCCGAAAAGTGGGCGGCGTCGTCAGCAAGACCATGTGCACATCGGTCCCGACCACCCGCTTGCAGGCATCCCAGCCGACAAAGCACTTGTCCGGCGTGACCTTCACCGCCTCAGGAACATCGGTCTTGATCTTCTTGAGCGACTCCTGCAAGCGATCTTCGAACAGATCGCCCATGGCGACGATCTGCACGCCGGGCGAGCTCTTGACGCAACTGACGAGGTCGCGAGTGCCTTGTCCGCCGCAACCGACGATGCCGACCCGGATCGTGTCCGAGCCCGCCGCATACATCCGGCCGGCCACGCCTGCCGCGGCCAGCGAGGCGGCCGACGCCTTGAGAAAACCGCGACGCGAGACTTCGTTCTCACTCATAGTGATCTCCCGATATCAGTTTGAAGTGTCAAGTTCGAAGTTTCAAGTCCGAGCACTTCCAACTGCAAACTTCCAACTTGAAACTCCCACTCTCGGTTCACGCTCTTGTCCCTACGACCCGCGACTCTCCGGCAATTCGCGCAGCTTGATGTTGCGAAACTCGATCCGGCTGCCGTGGCTTTGCAGGCCGATGTACCCCCCTTTGCGCAGCAGACCAGGGTGCCGATCGGCCAAATGAACGTAATTACTCAGGTCCGCGTCCACGATCTTCTTGCCGTTGAGACCCACTTGGATGTGAAGCCCCTGGGCGATAATGACGATCCGCTGCCACTGACCGGCCGGCTTGCTGAATCGCTCCGAGGGAGCCTGGATGCCATAGATGCTCCCCGTGTACTGATACGGTTCCAGAGGGCTCGGCTGCTCGGCGTAGTCGTCCAGGATCTGGATCTCCATGCCGGTGTAGGCCGGATCGCCTTCGAGGGGGGCCCGGATGAAGATGCCGCTGTTGCCGCCCGGCGGGACCCGGAACTCGACCGCCATCGCGAAATTATCGTACTGACGATGCGTCGCCAGCCATCCGCCGTTCTCCCCTTCAGCGTACAGGACCCCATCCTCGAAATGCCAAGCTTGCTCCTGCCCGCCGATCTGCTGCCACCCGACCAGGCCCGTGGCCAGCAGGTCCGCGTCACGCGCACGCGCCTGCGTCTGGGTACACGAGCTGACGCACAGCGTCAAGGAGAGCAGCACAAGCACCGAGACAATCTTCACCCCGTACATATCACACCTCCGGCAATTTGCTACTTTACCATCCACGCCGCCAGACTACCCGGCGGCCCCGGGGGCGTCAAGCCCTTGGCGCTGCTGCACCATTTACTATTTCTACTTTACAGTGTATATTTGCACTTTACAGTGTACAATGGAGATTGAATGTGGCGGGGCTCTTTCGCGCCTCGTCGCGCGCCGGTGCGGGTCACCTGACGCACCGGCAAGAACAGTAGATTGTGAATAGTGAGTTGCGGATTGCTTATGCGTTCGCTTCGCGCTTCATATCTCATACTCGGAATGGCGGTGCTATTCGCGCTAGGCACCGTCGTGTTTCTTGCGGTGCGCATGGTCCCCACCAGCGAAGAGTCGGAAGCGACTCCCGCGTCCAATCCTCGTAAGGCAGAGGACCCCCAACGCGATCCGGCGCGTTTGGAAGTCCCGCGCTACGCCCAACAGTCCGCTCGAACGGAACCCAACGCTGGACCGAGCCAGCCTGTCCCATCGCCATCCAGCCACTATCCGGCTCCCTCCCAGGCGAATATCGACCACTATCGGTACAAAGTAATCAAGACCTACCCCCACGACCGGCGCTGTTTCACGCAGGGACTGGCTTACGAGGATGGCTTCATCTACGAGGGGACGGGGCTCTATGGGCAATCCGCTCTCTACAAGCGTGATCTGCAAAAGGGAACGATCGTCAAAACCCTGCGTCTGCCTGACCAGTACTTCGGCGAAGGCATCACGCTCTTTGGCGACAAGCTCATCCGGCTCACGTGGCAATCCAACATCGGTTTCGTGTACACGAAAGACTCCTTCACGCCGCTGCGTGAGTTCAACTACCCCGGCGAAGGCTGGGGCCTCACTCACGACGATCGGCATCTGATCCTCAGTGACGGCACGGACACCCTGCGCATTCTCGACCCCAATACCTACGCCGAGATAGGCCGCATCGAAGTCCACGATCAAGGCCGGCCGGTGCCGCATCTCAATGAGCTTGCCTACGTAACACCCCCGCCCTCGGGGGTAGTCGATCCCCAGCCGGCGGCAGCCGGGCCACAGATCTACGCGAACGTCTGGCCAACCGATCAAATCGCCATCATTGATCCCAAGACCGGTCGGGTCACCGCCTGGATCGACATGTCCGGTCTGTGGACGCCACCCGCCGAGGAGCAGGGAGAGTCCGTCCTGAACGGCATCGCCTACCTCCCCGAAACCAGGCACCTGCTCGTCACCGGCAAACGCTGGCCGAGAATGTACGAGATCGAGCTCGTCGCCCAACCCGCGCGCCAGCCCTAGCGGTGAGTCAGGCTGAGCAGGCATCGATCATGACCTTGTCGTGCGGCTCCGAACCAGCGACCGAAGCGACCAAGAATCACATATTGGTCGTGGGTTGAGGACCATAGTCGTAGGGTTGTTTGCCTTGCTGGAGCCGGCACTCGTTCTGCATTCGACGCAGAGTGGCGGTGAGATGGTCGGCCAACTCCTCGTTGCTCATGGTGCGGATCGTCTCGGGGTCCAGGGTCTTGCCGTACCAGATCGTGACGCGACCGGGCTTGAAGAGCCTCTCTTGGCGGGGCCAGCACTCGAAGGCGCCGTCGACCAGGACCGGCACGACCGCCGCTCTCGACCGCCGGCACAGGAGGCCGAAACCCGCCTTGAACGGAACGATCCGGCCGTCGTAGGTTCGCGTCCCCTCCGGGTACAGGCAAACGGCCTCCCCCTGCTGGAGCCGAGCGATGATCATCTTCATCGCGGCGATGTCGGCCTTGTCTCGCCCAATCGGGATCGCGTCCAAAGAGCGGATCAGCCAGGCAAACGGCTTGAAGCGATACAGGGAGTCGCGCGCGACGTAACACAGCCGGCGTTTGATGCCCACGCCACAAAAGACCGGGTCCAGGTAGCTCTGGTGATTGCCCGCCAGAATGTACGCCCCTCCGCGCGGGACGTTTTCCCGGCCGTAGACCCTCAGGCGGAAAACCGCCGCACAGAAGATCTGGCAGCCGAATCGCGCCAGCCAGTACCAAGCCACCCTCAGCCAACGCCGCGAGGGATTCTGGAGGACGGAGGACGGAGATCGTAGACCGGTTGCGGCTGCGCTGCTCGTATCGGTTGCGTCCGTCGTGGAGCGGCGCTCGCGCCGTGGCGAGGGCATCTTGCCCTCGTCTCCCGTGGCGAGGGCATCTTGCCCTTGTTCCTCCTCCGCCGGCAAGGTGCCGGCGGGACGCAAGGGCGGGACGCCCTCGCCACTGGGCCGCGCAACCGCAACCGATGCACGTCCTTGATCCTCCGTCGTCGGTCCTCCGTCTTCGGTTCGCTTCAGAACGTACTCGTACACTCGTTCGACGACCTCCTGGATCGTCAGATGTGTCGTATCAACGAGAATCGCGTCCGAGGCGGGCTTCAGGGGGCCGACGGCCCGGTTTTCATCGCTGCGGTCCCGGGCCTCGATGGCCTGCCGAATCTGTTCCAAGTCCGCCGACTCACCTCTGGCATCAAGCTCCGCCTTACGCCTTCGGGCCCGCTCGGTGGCATCCGCCGTCAGGTAGAACTTGGCATGTGCCTCGGGGAACACGACCGTGCCCTGGTCGCGTCCCTCCGTCACGATTTTGGCGTGCTTGGCGGCGAAAGCTCTTTGCATGGCGACCAGCCGCTCCCGCACCAGCGGCGCGGTCGCGGCGTAGCGGACTTTAGCCGTCAGGTCCCTGTTTCGGATGGCCTCCGTGACATCCTGGCCGTCGATTGACACCAGCATCTGGCCCCGAGCCGCCTCGAAATCGAAGCGGTGCTTCTCTACGACCTGCACTAGCTGCCGCTCGTCGGCCAAGTCGACACCATCCCGGACCGCCGCCAGAGTGATCGCCCGGTACATAGCGCCGGTATCGAGAAACGTGGCGCCCAGCCGCTCGGCCAGCAGGCGCGCCACCGTGCTTTTGCCGCTGCCGGCAGGACCATCGATGGTGATGACAAGTTCTGACATGCGGTTCACCGGGCTTCCACATCCTCGCCCGAGACGCGGCTGCTCTCGACGCCCAGGCAGTCGCTGCAGGCTTCGCTGCCCCGGGGCTCGCCGACCTTCACCGCGATGATGCTCGTGTCGTCCACCTGCCGGGCCAGACCCGCAAAACGCCGGCGATAGGCCAGAATATTGCGAACCAGGTGGTCGGCGGGGCAATCCGCAAACCGCATCGTCGCCTCCAGCATACGATCCCGGCCCCAAAGTTCACTATTGAAGTCCATCGCATCGATCAGGCCGTCCGTATAGAACAGCAGGCAATCGCCGTCGTGCAGATCGACCGTCTCGGTCTCGTATTTGGCGCATGGGTCCACGCCCAGGACGAGTCCGCCCCTGGCCAGGTCCATGGCATGGCCGTCTCGAATCAGCACCGCTGGCTCGTGGCCGCAGTTGCAGTACGTCATCGTCCGCGCGACGGCATCGATGGTCGCATAGTACAACGTGATGAACTCGCCCTCCCGGCACTCCATACAGGCCATCTTGTTGAAGTTCTCAATCGCGTTTCTCGTGCCGAGGGCGGCTTTCAGTCGGGGATCGGAGTCGCCGTCCGTCGCCGGTGCGACAGGGCGCGGCGCCTCGCGGCAACTCTCCGTGTACGCCTGCAGGGCCCCGCGGAACCAGCTCATCATGATCGCCGCCGGGACACCCTTGCCAATCACATCGGCAATCGTAATCACCAGGCGGTTCTCGCCGAGGGGCAGAAAATCGTAGAAGTCGCCTCCTACGTCAAAGCACGGGATATAGGTGGCCGCGATGTCCAAGTCCTGGATCTGGGGCGGTTTCTCCGGGATCATCCGCCGCTGGATCAGTCCGGCCAGGCGCATCTGCTCGGCAAACCGCTGCGTCTCGATGGCTTCCGCATACAGCTTGGCGTTGGTGATCGCCACGGCGCACTGCGAGGCGACCGCCCGGGCCACGACGATGTCACTGGCCGTGAAGTCACGCGGCCGCGGACTGTACAGCCGTAGCACGCCAATCGACCGGTTGCGGAACTGCATCGCCACCGTGAGCTGGCTGACCAGCCCTTCCCGGTCGGTCGCTTGTTTGAAGCGGATACGGTCATCCGCGCGCATATCGTCGATCCGGACGGCCTCGCCGGCAAACGCCGCCGTAATCACCGGATCGTCCTTGGTGACGACTCCCTTGTTGCGGTACTCCTCGCTGAGCCCGTACGTGCTCCGCATCCTCAGGTCGTTGGTCTCCTCGTCCAGCAGCCGGATCGAGCACGCCTTGGCCCCGATGATCTTGACGGCCGCCTCCGCCAGCTTGTCGAGCACCTCCTGCAGCGAGAATTCGCCCGCCACCAGCGTGCTGAGCTGGTAGATTTGCTCATTCATCTCGACCTGTCTATTCATACTTCTCATAAGAGCCGACTCAAATACCAGCAGAGCGTTGGAGGCCCCCAGCTCGAAGGGTCCGCTGGCTCACCTCCCACCCGAGACTTCAGACTCCCCACGGGAACCTCTCTTCACAGCGCGAGACATTATACGCGGCAACGGCGTCGGCGTGAAGAGCAATGTCCGACAGGACAGGAGCCGCTTTGCCATTAGTTATGGAAAAGGTCCCGCCAGGGTCACCGTCTCGCCGACTTTGGGCACGGGAAAGACCACCCAATCGCGCCGCCCCCAATCCCAGTAGATCCATTGCAGAGAGGAGTCCTCCAAGGCAACGGGGAAATCAAACGCCGCCTCCACGGGTGAGCCGTGGTCGTCCACGCGCAGGACTTCTACCGTCATCCGGGGCAGAACAATGCGCTCTCCGGCGTGCATCGGCTGGTCCACGCCACGAACGTTACCCAGGGCCCGGTAGAAGAACACAAAATGCAGCCAGTCAGAGTCCGGGCCGTCCAAGAGGCTTCGGGAGACAGCCCGAACCACCAGCCGCTGCGGTTGCGTTCGAACGACTTCCAAGGCCCCAAACCCCGGTGCCAGAACGCGCACGCCGCCCGGCAGCAGTCTTCCGTTGTACGCGGTGCGGAACGGATCGTGGAGAAAAACCGCCGGGTTCGGAGGATTCACGAGGATCAGGTCCTCGCCGCGCCACCACCAGGACAGGGTGATGGCCATCGTCGCGTTCATCCGTCGTTCGAGTCGCGCCGTCACACGGGGAGCCATCGCCCGCCTTACGGCCGCCCATGGCACGTGGGTAGCCAGGAAGGCGATGGCAAGGGCCCCGACCAGCATCCGCCGCCATCCGCCGGCCGGCACCCAGCCGGCCCCCTGCCGCCAGTCGCCAACGAATTCCGCCACCAGACCGAAGCCGCCGATCGCCACAAAGACCAGCGCCCGGCCCATCGGGACCGTGGCGCAGATCGGCAGAGCCGACAGGTACATGCCCGCCAGCCAGAAACGGGCCCGGCGATTGGCGCCAAGCAAGGGCCACAAGGCCGCCGGCGTGCCCGCCGCGAGCAGCAGCAGAGCGCCCCACAGAATCTGCTTCGAGGTGCCCGAGAACATGCTGTAGAGCTCCGGCGGCAGGGTCGTCCACAACCCCGCCAGAAACGCCGGCGCCCGGCCCAGCACCGCCAGGGCGTAGCGCAGCGGCTCACGGACGGGATCAAGATAGAACGTCCCGCCGCTGGCTCCGTAACCAAGGGCGTTGTAGACAGCCCGCCAGCCGATGGTCACGGCAATAAACGGCGTCAATGACCGGAGGCGTTTCGTCCAGCGGTCCTGTCGCAACAGAGCTTCATAGGCAAATAGGTACGCAAGGGTCGCAATCCCGGCCTCGGCCGAAAGAAGGGATAACAGCAAACAGATGGACGCTGCCACCATCGCAAGCCTGCCGCCACCGGTTCGGTGACGGTCGTGCAGAATCAGGGCCAAGACCCCGAAGAGCAGGGATATCAAAACGTTTCGATTCGCCACCCACATCGTGGGAAAGTAGCTGAAATCGGCCAGCAGATACATCAAGCCCGCCAGCCCCGCTACCCATTGTGGATTGCGGATTGCGGATGGCGGATTCAGCGAACCGGGCTCGATCCGCCATCCGCCATCCGCCATCCGAAATTCCACGATCCGTCGGTACAGCATACTCACCGCCAGGACGACCGCCGCAAACCACAGGATGTTGTGAAGGTGCATCAGCACCACCGACTGCGGGAAAAGCCGATAGTCTACCCAATGGGTGAATGAAGTCACCGGTCGCCAGAACGCCACACGCAGATCGTCGCACGTCCACCAAGGCAGAGCCCCGTAGGCCTTCAGTCTCTTCAGGTTTGCCTGAGGGTCGGCCGTAACAAATTGCTCGGCAAGGGCCGCCCGAAGACGACCGGAACCCGCCGGCGCCAGTCCCACTTTCGACAAACGGTCAAGAGCTTCCGATGGTCCGGCCAGCATAGCTCGATGGCAATAATCATCGTTCAACAGCCCCTCTCTCAGGGCCGGCAGCGAGACGACAATGGCCAGGAACACCAGAACGATGGGCCACCACCGCCTCCCCAGGATCCATTCGATCCGGGGCAGAACGGTTTTCCGCGTCATTTCTCCCACGAACCTGCTCGGCAAAGAAATCTCCCTGTTCTGACTCACCTGACCGAAGTGTGCCCGCGCGGGCATCAGATTCCCAAGCTCGGAGTCTGAGGTTCAACGCACGTCATTGCGAGCGCAGCGAAGCAATCTCCCATCCCACGGACTGAGATCGCCTCGTCGCTGCACTCCTCGCAATAGCATAATTGCGATCTGCCAAACGACTCGGCGTTGGGCCTACCAACAACGCCTCTTGCACCGGCTCGGCAGCGCCGCTACGATAGCGGTACCAAGAGACCCGGCCCAAGGATAATGGCCGGCCGGAGCAAGTCAACCCCAAAGGGATGAGCAGAGATGGAGCAGACGGCCAAGCACGTCATCTTCCAGGGCAACGTCCAGGGCGTCGGCTTTCGCTACACGGCCCAGCAGATCGCCCGCGAGTATGACGTCACCGGCCTCGTCCGGAATCTGCCCGATGGCACGGTGGAGATGCTCATCCAAGGCCCGCCCCAGGACATCGACAACTGCATTCAAGAGGTCCAGGACTTCTTCACAGGCTACATCCGCGACACACAGATCGAACCAGTTCCCTACAACCCTCGGTACACCGATTTCCGAGTCGCCTTCTGAGAACGCAGCAAATTCCCGGCCGGGAATGGGGGATTCGCTGAGCCGCGACCAGACGCACCTCTCCCTACACTGAGAGCATGAAATGGAGAGCAGTCTGGCAGACCCCGAAGACTGCCATATATAACTTCTTCATGGACAACGGATTTACGCTGGCCGCCGCTCTGGCGTTCTATGCCATCCTGTCCATCGCCCCCCTGTTGATCCTGTTGATCACCGTCTTCGGACTCGTGGGCGATTCGACGGAGCAGCGGATCATCCAGCAGACGGAGAAACTGATCGGTCCCCAGGCGAGCCAGGGGGTGGAGTTGATCGTCAAAAACGCCAAGACGCAGCGCTTCGCGGCCACGACCTCGGCGGTCGCTGGATTGGTCGTTCTCCTGCTCTCGGCGACGAGCGTGTTCGGGCAGTTGCAGTACTCGCTCAACACCATCTTCAACGTCCGCTGGAAGCGCGGCATTCTGGCCGGCTGGCTCTACAAGCGTTTCCTGTCGCTTCTGATGGTCATTGCCATGGGGATCGTGCTCCTGGCCACAGTGGTCGTCACCTCGACCATCGCCGTGATCTTCCGGGGCTCCGGCTCCGCCGCCCAAATCATCGACCTGATCATCTCCGTGGTCGTCTTCACGACGATCTTCGTGATCATGTACCGGGTCCTGCCGGACGTGGAAATCAGTTGGAGAGACACGTTCGTGGGAGGCATCATCTCCGGCCTCCTCTTCGTCGCCGGAGAGTATGGGATCAGCGAGTACCTCCGCTCGAGCGGCACGACCACGCTGTACGGAGCGGCCGGCTCTCTGGTCGTCCTGCTGCTCTGGATCTACTACTCCTCGGTCATCCTCTTTCTCGGGGCGGAGTTGACCCAGGCCTACGCCAAATGCTGCGGTCACGAGATTGTCCCCGACGAGCACGCGGAGTGGGACCCCGAAACCGCCCAGCGGCTGCACCAGCAGCAGGAACACCCGGAGCCGGAACATGCCGGCGTGGAGTCTTAGAGGCTCTCACCTTTCTGACAACACGAACACTGGGGGGCTCCCTTCTGTCACCCCCGCGAACGCGGGGGTCCAGGAAAGCCGCAACATTACTGGATTCCCGCTTGCGCGGGAATGACAGAGGTGGCAGATCACGGAGACACGCCCACCTCGGCTTCCCGCACACGCTCCCAGCCGTGCCTCGTCTTATACGTAACGAGCTTAAATCTGCGCCAGGAGAACGACGTAGTTCTTGCCGTAGTACTTGGCGCAGCTCGGGCAGGTGGTGTAGAAGAAATAGAGCTTCTTAAGCTCCTTCTGCTTCGAGGTGACGTAGGTCTTCATCTCCTCGACCCACCGGTGCACGTTCGCATAGGGTCCTTCGAAGACCCGTGTCAGGAACGTCCCCGAAACCCGGGCCATCTCCGATCCCGGCACCTCCTTGGCCACCGCGAGGTAGACGTCCGCGCCCCAGAGGGAGTTCTCATCGGACAGCAGAAGCGGCTCCGGCGGCAGAGCGCCGGCGGCCTGGATCTTCTCCATGTTGCGGACCATTACCTTGCCGAAGTTGAGCGGAATGTGAAAAAAACTGCGGACCCGGTCCTTCACAAACAGTCGGTCCTGGAAGGTGACTTCCTTCTGGTCCCACGGCCCCGGGTTGAAGCGCGGGCAGCACCCCGTCTCGGATTGCTCGTACAGCTTGTCCATCGTGGCGTCTCCTTTTCCAACCATAAGCCCTATTTGTCACGTTCCAACGGCATCATGGTAGTATGCTCTCCCTTCAATGTCTACATTTTCCGTTCGGAGTGGAATCGAACCCCTCTTGTAGGTATCATGCCGAGTCATGAATACAGCACAACGAAACGGCTGGACCGCTTTACTGGCGGGAGTCCTCCTGGTTATTTCTGCTCGTGGTTTGTTTGCTGCCTCCGGAAAGCCTGCGAGCGACTATTTCACGATCCAAGTTATCGACCGGCAAACGGGACGCGGCGTGCCCCTAGTCGAATTGCGGACGACCAATAGCATCAGGCTCTTCACGGACAGCAACGGTGTCATCGCGTTCCGTGAGCCCGGGCTGATGAATCGGGAGGTCTTTTTCTTCGTCGAAAGTCACGGCTACGAGGTCCCCAAGGACGGCTTCGGCTATCGGGGGGTCCGACTCAAAACCACGCCAGGACAAGAAGCCGTCGTCCGGATCGACCGGCTCAACATCGCCGAGCGGCTCTACCGCGTCACGGGCGAGGGCATCTATCATGACAGTGTTCTGACCGGCCGGCCGATTCCGCTGCAAAACCCCGTCCTCAACGGGCAAGTCATGGGACAGGACTCGGTAGACACCTGCATCTACCACGGCCGATTGTTCTGGCTTTGGGGCGACACCGGCAAGCCCTCGTATCCGCTGGGCCACTTCGCCACGGCGGGCGCCGTGTCCGATCTGCCCAGCCATGGGGGTCTGGACCCGGCCCTCGGCGTCAACCTCGAATACTTCGTCGGCAAGGACGGCTTCAGCCGCCCGATCTGCCCGCTCAAAGAGCCCGGCTTGGTCTGGCTTGACGGTCTTCTCGTGGTGAAGGATGGCGACGACCGCGAGCGAATGATGGCCAGGTTCGCCAGGTTGAAAGACCTGGGACACGTGCTGGAGCGAGGGATTGTCGTTTTCAACGATACGACGCAGTCCTTCGAGCCGGTGGTCCGCACGGACCCCAACGGCCTGCCCTACCCGGATTTTGGACACGCCTTCCGCGTGACAGCCGAGGGCCGGGAGTACTGCTACTTTGCGTTGCCCTTCCCTCTGACCGTTCGCCTGCGGGTCGAGGCAGAATGGAATAGCGTGATCGATCCGAACCGGTACGAAGTCCTCACGGGCGCACAGCCGGATTTCGTAGGGCGAGCGTCCCCGCTCGCCCCTTGCCGCTGGGTACGTTTCGGTGCCCTGGCGGGCAAGGACTCCGCGACGAGAGCCCAGGTCACTGCTGCTTTGACGCGAGAGAAGAAGAATACGCATTTCTACGATGTGGAGTCGGGCAAGGAGATCACACCCCACGGCGGGAGCATCTATTTCAACGCGCACCGCCGCAAGTGGATCTCAATCTTTCTCCAGGCGGGCGGCGCGAGTTCCTACATCGGCGAGGTTTGGTACGCCGAGGCCGACACGCCTGTCGGGCCGTGGGCCTACGCCCGCAAGGTCGTGACCCACAATAAATACTCCTTCTACAACCCCAAGCAGCATCCGTATTTCGACCAGGACGGCGGCCACACGGTCTACTTCGAGGGCACCTACTCCTGGACCTTCTCCGGCTCCGAGGAAACGGCGACGCCCCGGTACGACTACAACCAGATCATGTACCGGCTGAACCTGGACGATCCACGTCTGATCCTGCCCGCCCCGGTCTACCAGGTACGGGACAGACAAGGGGGGAGAGACTACCTGATGGGCAACGCTATGGCCCAGGCGGACAGATGGGACGCCATTGAATCGGTGCCGTTCTACGCCGTCGAACCCGACCGGGCCGACAAGCAACTGATCCCTGTCTACGCTGAAATGGCCCCTGCTGCCAAAGGCTCGGTTCGTCGCTTGACAACGGAGCCCCAGGCATCGGCAAAGCCGCTCTTCTACGCCCTGCCGCCGAGTGAGACAAAGGACACGAATCCCTGCCTTACGCCGCTCTATGAGTATCGGCACGCTGGAACCGGGCAGTTCCTCTACTCGACGGAGCCGCAACTGCGGGACAAGGACTGGGGACGCAGTGAAAAGCCCTTATGCCGCGTGGCAAAAGCCCCCTCGGGTCCGCTGCTCGTTGACGGCAAGGCACGGCCGGCGCCAATCCGCTGAGAGGCCACGCCGGCAGCCAACCGTGGACGCTATTTCTCGTCGAGCTTCCATCCCCCCTTCTCCAGGGCGGCCAGCGCCCGTTTATGGCCCTCTTCGTACCCGTACCAGGTGTCCAGCACCTTGCCCTGCTTGTCGATGACGTAATTCAGGGGCACGCCGCTCATCTTGTAGTCGCTGAATCCCACCTTCGTGCCCACGTCGGACGAATCCAGGATCGTGGGGAATGTCGCCCCGTTCTCGCGGAGGAATTCGAGGGCGATCTTCTTGTCGTCGGAGCAGTTGAAGCCCAGGATCACGAGGCCCTTGGCACCGTACTTCTCATGGAGTTGTTGGAGATGACGCATCTCCTCTCGGCACGCGGGTCAGCCAGCCCGCCATAGGTAGAACCAGACTATTTTGTCTCGGAAGTCCGAAAGCTTGACCATTTTCCCATCCACCAGGGGCAGCTCGAAATCCGGCGCGGGCGTGCCTGGTTTCAACAGGGCATCTTCCGGCTTGGGCAACTGCCACTGCCGCCACCCTTCGGGCGGGGTCCACACGAACTTCTCCGCCGGCATCGGCCCGTCGATGACAATGTCCGACCAGACTTCGTTCATAACGATGTCATACGACACGCGCACGACTTCCTTGAGTCTGCGGGGTAGATGGTCTTTCGGCGACAGCCACAGGTACCAACTGCGCTGATGCTTCATGATGCTCACTTCGATCCCCTCGCACTCCTCGTCGCCGATCTTCTCCGTCCCGATCCCCATCACGCCGTCCACGTAAGCTTGCAGCGAGTCCGTGTAGCCGTGGAACGTGCTAGGATCGAGCACCGGCATATTCATACCGACGCCGAGAAGACCGGTCTCGTGCCCGATGGAGTGCCTGCCGGGGGGCGCCGGCTTCGTCATGTAGCTGTTCGACCGCGTCTTGTTGTAGGTGTCGGCGTCCTCCGAGGAAAAGAAGGGCCGGTCGCCCGACCAGAAGAGCCAAAGGGTCTGGCCATCGCCTACGAGGGTGGCACTTCGCCGGCCGTCGGCGCTGACCCCCTCGACGCGGAACTGGTTCGGCTTCTTCAGCCAGACCGTGTAGGTGCAATGACCGATTTCCTGCCCCCCGCGGCCTGCCCAGCGGTAGTCGCTCTGGTAGGACAGGGTCTGCGGCTGCCGCAGGGCCTCGATCATCTTGTCGTACAGCGCCTTGGCCTGGGGCTCATTCCTGAACGTTGCTTGGCCGCCCTCCTGCTTCTCCTGCTGTGCCGCCTCCCCAGCATACAGGCCGGTGCACAGACCAACCATGAGACAGGCACACACCCCTGCGGCCATCCTGCCATCTCTCATGACCATCCCCTTTCAGCAAGAGCCTGACCCGCCGATACGCCCGCTCCGGCGGTGGCACGCACGCGGTGAAGACACGCCCGTTACTATATTATGACGCAGATCTCACCGAGTTTGTTACAATTTTCCTCCGTCCGCAGCCACACCAAGCGAATGGCCCGACGGCCCAAACCACAACCTGGGCCTCCCCCCCCGCCCGCGCAGACGCAAAGTCGTTCGGTGGCATCGCCTTCCCATGTCATTGCGAGCGTAGCGAAGCAATCTCCCACCCTTGGGATTGAGATTGCTTCGTCGCTCCGCTCCTCGCAACGACATAATTGCGATCCACCAGACGACTTTGCGTTCGCTCTGCCTCGCCTCGTCGCACAGGGATCTTGACTGGGCAATTGGCGCGTGTATACTTTGTCGTCGCGATTCCGTCAGGCTTTTTCTAAGAGAGGTCATGATGCAGCTTATTTCCAGGAAGTGCCGGCTCCAAGGAACGGTTTCGATCCCGGCATCGAAATCTCATACGATCCGTGCGGTTGCCATCGCCTCGCTGGCGCAGGGGCAAAGTCTCATCCGCAATCCCCTGTCGTCGGCCGATGCGGCCTCCGCGGTGGGCACCTACCGCGCCCTGGGCGCGACCATCGACACTGCCGATCCCAACCTCTGGAAGGTGACCGGAATGGGCGGCCAGATCAAAGCCCCGGCGGGGCCGGTCGATGTCGGCAATTCCGGGACGACTCTCAACATCGCCCTCGGGTCGGCCTCCCTCGTCGGCCGAGGCCAGACCATCACCTTCATCGGCGACCAGCAGACGCAGAGCCGGCCCATCGGCCCGATCCTCAACTCGCTCAGCGAACTGGGAGCCAAAAGCGTGAGCATCCATAACAACGGCAAGGCCCCTGCCACGGTGACCGGGCAACTGGCGGGCGGAAAGACGTCCATCGCCTGCTCCACGAGCCAGTATCTGTCCAGCCTGCTGCTATGCACGCCGCTGGCCGAGAAGGACTCAGAGATCAACGTGACGCTGCTGAACGAGCCCGGCTACGCCCAGATGACCCTGGATTGGCTGGACGCCCAAGGCATCAAGTACCGCAAGCAGCAGATGAAGAAATTCAACGTCAGGGGCAAGCAGAGCTACAAGCCCTTCGACCGGCGGGTATCGGCCGACTTCTCCAGTGCGACGTTCTTCCTGTGCGCCGGGGCCCTGGTTGGCGAGGAGGTGACGCTGCTCGGCCTTGACTTCCACGACAGCCAGCCGGACAAGGCGGTGGTCGAGTATCTCAAGGGCATGGGCGCCAAGATCACGGTCAACGCCGATTCCGTGACAGTCAGCACCGCCGGGCTCAAGGGTATCGAGATCGACATGAACAAGACGCCGGATGCCCTGCCGGCGATGTCGGTGACGGCCGCCTTCGCCGAGGGCGAGACCCGGCTGGTCAATGTGCCCCAGGCCCGCGGCAAGGAGACGGACCGCATCGCCTGTATGGCCCAGGAGCTGCGGAAGCTGTCCGTGAAGGTGGAGGAACTGCCGGACGGGCTCGTGATCCAGGGCGGCCACCCCCAGCCGGCCACAGTACACGGCTGGGGCGACCATCGGATCGTCATGGCGCTGGCCCTAGCCGGTCTGCTTCTCGATGGGCCGCTCACGGTCGATACCGCCGAGGCCATGAGCGTCACGTTCCCCGATTACGTCAAGCTCATGCGATCTATCGGCGCCGACATGGAGGTCCTGAACTGAGCGGTAGAAGGTTTTGATAGGTCCCAGGAGTCCTATTCGTCCCATAGGTCCCATGCTCTCTGAAGGAGACTCCCATGCTCGGATGTCACATCGGACGCTGTTTTCAAGTGACGGTGGCCGGCGGCTCGTACCAGGAAGGACTCACCAGCGTCCTGCAGGGCGTGCCGCCCGGAATCCTGCTCAGCGAGCAGGAGGTCTACGGCGATCTGCTCCTGCGTAAACCGGGGGCCGATGAGCTTTCCAGCCCGCGCAAGGAGCCGGACCTGCCCGTCATCTACACGGGCCTCAACGCCGCCGACACCATCGAGAACGCCGGCAACAAGAACCACACCAACGGCACGCCCCTGACAATCCTGATTCCGAACCTGGACCGCCACTTTGTGCACATCAAACAATACCAGGACACCAACCGCACCCCCCGGCCGGGCCACGCCTCCTATGCGAGCTTCCTCAAGTACGGGCCGGACGACGATGCCATCGGGGCGGGGTTCTTCAGCGGCCGGTATACGTCCACCATTGTGGCCGCCGGCTCGGTGGCCAAGAAGGTCCTGAAGAAGTGCGGCATCGATGTGTTCGCCTACGTCAAGGAGATCGCCGGGGTTCGCTGCCCGGAGATGCCGCACGACGCGGCCCTGCGCGCCACCAACGACTACAAGACCATGCGGCGCGACCTGGACCCGTTCTACCAGGAGCTTTACGTCAAGGGCCGGCTCCACATGGACCTGCGCTTCCTGGAGAAGGCGGCCGTGCTGGCCCAGGTGGAGAACGAGATCGATGCGATCCGCAACCAGGCGCTCCGCCTGACGCCCGAGGAAGTCCGCGAGCGCTATGGCGTCCACCCCGTTCTCAATTGTCCTGATGTGGAGGCCGCCCAAGCGATGGTCGAGGCGTGCAACCGGATCGCTCAAAGCGGCGACTCCGCCGGCGGCGTGGTCGAGGTCATCGTCATGGGCACCCCGGTGGGACTGGGTGAGCCCATGTTCTACAAGCTCGATGCGGAGCTGGGCCGGATGCTGGGAATCGGGGCCGTCAAGGGCGTCGAAGTCGGCGCGGGCTTCGCCGTCAAGGACATGACGGGCTACCAGGACAACGATCAAATGCGGGCCGTGGACGGCAAGGTGGTGTTCGACTCGAACAACGCCGGCGGAATCACGGGCGGCCTGACCACCGGACAACCGATCGTGGTCCGCCTGGCCATCAAGCCCACCCCTACGATTGCCAAGCCCCAACACACGATCGACAAGTACACGCTGGAGAACAAGCAACTGGCGGCCATCACCCGGCGCGACCCGACGATCGTGGCCCGAATCTGGCCGGTCGCCGAGAACTACACCGCCCTGGTGATTCTCGACCATCTCCTGCTGCACTACGGCTATCAGGTCCTGCGCGGCAAGGTCGAGGAAGACCGATAGGACATATGGGACCCATAGGACGAATGGGACCTAGGGCGAGCGCAGAACTTAGCCCCGGACGAATCCGGGGCTAAGCCGCACATCGGTACTGAAACGAAGAACGCGACGCTGGGGGCTCCTAACTGCCGCCAATGAGGACTCCCTGGGAGCCTGTCGTGCCGGTAGTACCACCTGTCGTACCGGTCGTGCCGCCTGTCGTGCCGGTCGTGCCGGTGGTGCCGGTCGTGGTACCGGTGCTCCCCGTCGGCGTACCGATCACTTTGACGGCCGGCACGATGCTCGACCAGCCGGTCTCGTTGCCGGAGGCGTCACGGGCCTTGACCCGGAACCTGATGGCCGCGTTCTGCCGGCCGACGTTGACTCTCCAGGTCGGCGTGGTGATCCAGCCGCTGCTGAAGCCGGTGCCCGGCGGAAGCTGCCCACCGGCGGTCAGGCCGGCCGCAGGATAGACACCCTTGTAGTCCACGGCCTCGAAGTAATACTGGACTGCACCGCCGGAATCGTCGGTCGCCGTCAGGGCAGTCATGTCGGCGTAGTAGTCGTAGGTGCCGCCGCCGCCATAGAGCTCGTGCGGCTGGCCGTTCGGGTCCCAGTCCATCGGGTTCGGCGTCGGAGGCGTCGTATCGGCCGCGGTCTGAGTCACCACGCTCACCCATTCGGACCAGGCGGTCTCGTTCAGCCGAGACGACAGGTCCCGGGCCTTGACACGGTACTGGTACCGCGTATTCGGGATCAGATTGGCGTCGGCATAAGCCGGGGCGCTGATCCAGCCACTGTCGTGGCCGCCCGGCGTGTTCGTATCGAAGAAGTACTGCACGCCGCTGGTGTCATAGGCGGTCTGGGCCGTCATCGCGACATCCTGCGACGAGGTCGCGGCGATCGTCAGGATGTATGGCGCCGGGGCCGGCGGCGTCACATCGACCGCTCCGGCAAACCTGATCGTGGACCACTTCGTCTCGTTGCCGAGGGCATCGCGCGCCTTGACGCGATAGCCGTACTCCAGGCCGGACTTGAGCATGGTATCCACATAGACCCGGCTCTTCTGCCAGCCGCTGTCGTGGCCGCCGCCGTGGACGCACTCGAAGTAGTACTCGACCTCCCAGCCCCAACCATCGACCTCTTCCCTGGCCACCATCTTCGCGGAGATGTTGGTGCTCATCTCGGGCGCGGTTTCCCACTCCGCCGGATTCGGTATCGGCGGCGTCGTGTCCCGCACCAGCCAGCAATCCGCCAGCAAGGCCAGGTCATTGTAGTTGACCTTGGAATCGAACGTGAAGTCCGCCCCGCCGCACCAGCCGGTGGCTTCGGAGCAGCCCTGATGGAGCCACTTCATCGCGAACATCGCGAAATCGTTGAACTGGATGACGCCGTCGTGAACCAGGTCGCAGAACCGGCACGGCTCGAGGAACCTGTGATGGAAGCCAAGGTCCACGATGCCGGTATCGGGCACGCGGTCGGTCCGCGTGGTGTACCGGGCCATGCCCAGCGCCCCGGCCTGGCCGCTGCCGGAATCGACGCACGGACTCGTGGCGCCCTGACCGGCGCTGCGATTGCTCAGGAAGAAGTCGCCGAAGGCACTGTTGACGAACAGCGGATCCTTGTGGAGGATGCCTTCGCCGTAGATGAGCTTGCAGCCGAGATCCACGGAGACATCGTTCGGCCCGGCCCAAACGTCGCTGTGCGCGATGCTAAGCTTGCCGCACTGCGGATCGAGCTCGAATCCGGTTCCGACGGCCAGCTCCGTACCATAGCGGGCGAAGTCCAGCCACAGGATGCTGTCCGTGATCGTGCAGTCGCTGTAATAGCCGCAGAACACGCCGCCGCCAAAGCCGGAGTGATCCGGATCCGTCGGGATGCCCGGCGCCGCATTGCCGACGAAGGTGCAGTTGCGAATCGTCGGGGTCGCATACCAGTTGGTCGAGATGCCGCCGCCGTCCCGGAAGGCCAGGTTGTCGCGGATCAGGCAGTTGACCACCGAGGTGTGGTTCTCGCCCCGCAGATAGAGGCCACCGCCGGAGCCCTCGGTCGTGTTGCCGGCGATGTTGCAGTCCTGGACCGAGGCGGTCGCGGAGGACAGCAGCAGACCGGCGCCCATCGGCAGGACGATGTCATCGCTCGTATCCACGCCGTCGCGGACCGCGCGGTTATTCTTCACCTCGCACCCGGAGACGTTGACCGTGCCGCCGATGATCGTGATGCCGGCGCCCCGCAGGGCCGTGTTGGTCCGGATGCGGCTGTCGATCACCGTGGCACTGGAATCCGCCACGTAGACACCGCCACCCGTATCGGCCGCGTTGCTGACGAAGTTGCAGTCGACGAACTGGACGCCCGCCGTATGCTCCGCCGCCAGGCCACCGCCGTAACCGAGATACGGATCGATGCGGAAGCTCTGCCCTGCGGCGGCCTGTGGGACCGACGCGGAGTTGTTCTCGAACGTGCACTGCGTGAAGGTCACCGTGGTATCGGCGGCGCAGTAGACGCCACCGCCGTAACTCGGGATCTCGAAGGCATTGAGAGGCTCGGCCGTGCGACCGTTCGTATCGGCGCCGCCCTGGCCGCTGAGGCCGCCCAACGAGCGGTTGCCACGGATGATGCACTCGAGGAACTCGGCCTTGCTGCTGCGGTCGACGAACACCGCACCGCCGAAGCCGGAATACCAGCGATAGTCACCGGCATAATGTCCGCCGCTGCTCGAGGCGCTGGCGGAGGTGAACATGCCGTCGCCGGTGGCATAGCCCATCGCGTAATCCCATTGCCAGAGGCTCCACAGCTCAACATCGACGGTCTCCGCGCCCACCCTGCCCGGATCGATGTTGATCCGCACGGACGGCGTGTAGTTACCGCCATAGTTGGCCAAGCCGCCGCTGGCGACCCCGGCGCCACCATTGCCGCCGTTGCCGCCCTGGGCATAGTTGTTCTCGATGATGCAGTTGACGAACTTCGGGCTGGTCTCCGGGGCGCAGTAGATGGCGCCACCGCGTGCCCAGCCGCCCCAGCCGCCCCGGCCCGCATTGTGCGTGGCATCCGCCCCGGCCCCGGCCCCACCGTTGCCGCCAACCGCGAAGTTATTGCGAATGACGCAATTCTTGATCGTGGGGCTGGCGCCGCGGAGCAGGATCATCGCCGTGCCGTTGACCGGCGCGCCATCGTAGCCGTCCGGATGGCCGGCGCCGCGGTTGCCGGCGTTGCCGCCGTTGAGCACGGAGCCGCCGAAGTTCTCCAGCGTGAAGCCGCTGAATACGGTGCGGCGGGTAGTCTGACGGCCGAACAGGATACCCTGGTTATTGATCTGGTTGCCGCCGACGGTGCCCGGACCCCGGATGATCGTGGCCGCCACGGTGCACGGATCGTCCGGATTCCGCGAGGTGACGGTCAGCGCCTTATCGAGAACCAAGGCGAAGCGAACGCCGTTGACATCCGCGACCGGGTAGCCGCTGGTGTACGTGCCCGGATCGACCACGATGGTGTCACCTTCCTCACCCGCGGTGACCGCATCCTGGATCGTCGCAAAGTCGCCCGGCACGGTGACCACGCGGGAGGTCCGCTTTTCGAGCAGCACTGTGACAAGGCAGTCCTTCGTGAGCGTCACGAAGTTGACGACCGTCGCCACGCTGTCGTTGTCCGTGCCCGACCACTGCTTGATCTTCCAACCATCCTCGGGTGTGACCTCCAGCCGGATCACCTTGTCCGCGGAGCCTTCATAGACCAGGGCGACGTTCGGCGTGATGGTGCCGTGTACCTTGCCATCGCCCGCATCCGCCAGAACCTGAGCGGTCAGCTTGAAGAGCGTCACGCCCTCGGCATAGTGATAGCCCAGATCCACCGCGCCGGCGTCGAAGACCCCATCGGTCCGGGTCGTGCGCTCGGCGAGCATGATGCCCGGCGCATTGGCCGGACCGTTGCCCGCGTCGACCGCCGGACTCTGGCGTCCTTGTCCGGCCGCCGTCTGGCTCAGATAATAGCCGGCGACGAACAGCGGATCGGCGGCGAGATTGCCCGTCTCCGCCTTCCAGACGCCCTCTTGGGCATCCCAGCCGGGCAGCTTGGAGCCTTCCGATACATAGATCGGCAGGGTCGCTTTCGTAATCAGCCCGACGCAGTTGGTCAACTCGGCGACCACATCGTTGACATCCACAACCTGCACGTACGCACCGCCGGTGATGCCGGCCAGATCGCGGAAGTACAGCGCCGCCTGGGGATCGGTACCGATTTGCAGGGCGAAGACCCTCTTCTCGGGCGACTTCGTGGCCGCTTCCGCCACGGTGTCCAGCGTATAGCCGCTGGGCGTCTCCGGATCGTGCGGCGCCGCGTCGCCGACCAGGACGATGACGCGGTCCACGTTGCCGCCGCGCCACTGGCCGAGATCGTTGCCGTCCATCGTGCGTATCAAGGCGTAGTAAACCGAGTCAGGTGTATCGCCGCCGGAGCCCGTCGGGGTCGCGATGGCGTTGATGCCGCTGATGACACGGTCCGCCGCCTCCGTGAAGGGTGTCACGACGCGATACGGATAGTCCGTCGCGGCGCCGTAGTTGGCCGCGACCGTGCTGTTGAAGTCCTTGAAGTCCACCACGGCCATGCGGTAATCGGAGACCTGGCCCGCGATGCCCGCCACAATCTGCGTGGCCGCCGCTTTCACCTTGGTCATGCTCGTGGACATGCTGGTGCTCGAATCGAAGACGAAGACCAGGTCCAGCGGTTTGGCCAAAGCTTTCTCGCGAGTCGGCTCGATATCGCTATTGAGCACGTGCAGCGTGGACGGCCTGGCCCCGTACGGATAGCCGTTGGAGACGGCCACCTGGGCGCCCTTGCCGGTGCTGTTGTTGCCCCAGACAATCGAGTTGATCAGGGTCGCACTGGAGTCGTACGCGACGGACAGACCGCCGCCGAAGGCATCGCCCGCCCCGTTGGCCACGAAGTTGTCGGCAATGGTGCAGTTGGCGATCGTCGGCTCGTTATACCAGTTGACGGACACACCGCCGCCGTCGCGGCCGGCGCCGTTGTTCGTGATCAGGCAGTTGTGCAGCAGCGGCGCCGCGTAGGCATCCTGATCGGACCCGCCGAAGTAGAGGCCACCGCCGGAGGCCGAGGACCGGTTCTCCGTGATGACGCTGTCCCGGATCTCGACCGACGCGCTGATGCCGCAGAAGCCACCGCCCAAGCCGTTGATCGTGGTGCCGAGGGCGTTCGGATCCGACAGAGTGTTCGGGTCAATCGTCGCCTGGAAGGCCCGGTTGCGGGTGATAAGAGTGTCCACCACCGTTCCGGCCGCATTGACGGCGTACAAACCGCCGCCCCAGTAGGCCACGTTATTGGCGATGTTGCAGTCAACGATCTGCGGCGTGGACCGGGCCCAGTAGATGCCGCCGCCCACGTTGGCGTTGCAGTCCTCAATCGTGCAGCGGACGAAGACCGGGCGGGAATCGTTCTCGATGGCGATAGCCCCGCCGTAGGTCGTGTAAACGTCGTCCCGCAGACTGACCACGTTCGTATCCTGGACCGAATTGTTCTTGAAGACGCAGCCGGTGAACACCGGATCGCTGCCTTGGCCGATGTAGACGGCCCCGCCGAAGCTCTCGATGTTCAGGTTCCGGTCGGGAACCGCAAAGCCGGTCGCCACCGTGGTCCCGGCGCCAGCACCAGCGCCTGCGCCGCCCGCGCCGGCTGCGGCGCCACCCGTAGCACCACCGACGCCGCACACACCGCCGTAGGCGTGGTTATCGCTAAAGTTGCAGTCGATGAACTTCGGGCTGCTGTAGTACTCGATGTAGACCGCGCCGCCGTAGCCGCTGTACTTCCAGTAGTCATCGTAGTAGCCGCGTGGATCGACGGTCGTGCTGGTCACCGTGCCGCGCGGTTTGCCGTCATGGTCGAACGGACCGTACTGCCAGCCGTCCCACCAAGCCTGGATACTCGCCTCGATCGATTCGGACAGCATCCAGTTGCCGCCGCGGCCGCCGTGACCACCGTTCGTCCCACCACCGCCGGTGCCGCCGTTGCCGCCGTAGACGCGGCAGTTCTCGAACAGGCAGTTCTCGAACGTCGGGTTGCTGCCAAAGGCGATGTACAGGGCACCGCCATAGGCCCAGCCGGCCCAGCCGCCGTCGTATCCCGCAATATGGGCGGTGTTCCCGGCATCGCCGGCGCCGCCGCTGCCGCCCGTGATGCTGCAATCGAGGAACCGGCAGTTGCGGATCGTCGGCGAGGCCCCATAAAGGCTCATGATGCCGCCTTGCAGAGATCCACCTTGCGCTCCATCGCTCTGTACACCCGCCCCACCGTTGAGACCCACCCAGTTGACATCGCCGATCGTCAGGCCGTCGATGACCGTCTCGGGCCCCACGTTCACGAGCTCGATCTGGAAGCGCCGCAGCATCGTATTGGCAACGACGTTCGGGTCGTCCGGGTTGGTGCTGGTCAGGGTGATGCTCTTGTTGTGAATCAGGATGTAGTTCATCGGGTACTCGACCTGCGTGGACTGGGCCGGCTCATACGTGCCGGTCGGCACCAGGACGATATCCCCATCCTTCGCCGCATCGATGGCGTGCTGAATCGTCGTGTACCTGCGCCCGCTGCCCACGATGAAGGTCCGAGGCTGCTCGAACCGGACCGTGACATGGCAGCTCGACCCGACGATCACCACGGTGTTGTCGGGCTTGCTCGAGGCGTCGTTGGTGGTTCCGGACCACTCGGCAATCCGCCAGCCGGATTCCGGGGTCGCTGTGATCGTCACGGCTGCCCCGACGCAATAGGAGCCACTGGCCGGATAAATCGTGCCGTGACCGCCAATGACTTCGGCCGTCAACGTACACGTCGGCAGCTTGGTGTGATCCGGGAAGTGATACCCGAGGTCCACCTGGCCCGCATCCGGCACGCCGTCGATGCGCGTCGTCAGGTCCGCCCATCCGGCCTCGGACGCCGACTTGCTGCCGGCATCCACCGCCGGACTGGTCGCGTCGTTGCCCGCCGCCTTCTGGCTGAGATAGAAGTCGCCCAGCGGCCCCTTCACGAAGGCCGGATCGCCGCTGAGATTCGTTGCGCCCAGTTCGGCACCCGTCTTGGAGGTCGTCTGCTTCGTCACACTGTCATACAGGCCGTAGTCGGCCGGCGAGTTCCCGTTGAACAGGCAGAACTCGACGTCCGTGCTGGCGAAATCCTCTTCCGCCAGGGCATACTGATTGTTGCCGTTGAAGATCGAATCGGTGACGGTCACGCCCGCGCTCCAATCGCAGAAGACCGCGCCGCCCAGCCGGTTGGCGGTGTTCTTGACGAAGGTGCAGTTGGAGACGACCGGCGTCGCATACAGTCCGGCCCAGATCGCGCCGCCGTCGCGTTTGGCGGCGTTCTCGACGAACAGGCAGTTCCGCACACGATGATCCACGGTGCCGCCGTAGAAGCTGATCGCCCCACCGCCGCCCTTGACTCCCTGGGCGCCGTTGCGGAGGAACGTGCAATCGTCGATCCTGGCGTTGGCGCCCACGCAGACGATGCCGCCACCGACATCGAGGCCGACCCCGGCGTCTTCGCGGGTGAAGTTACCCCGCGACAGACCGCTCAGCGAGGCCGCCAGCGTGGAGAGCCGCAGGTCAATGCCGCTGCCGCCCAGCGCGACGTTGTCACTGACGCAGCCACCCGTCAACTTCAGGGTGCAATTCGTCTGGAAGATGGCTCCGCCGCTCTTGGCCTTGTTGCCCAGGAAGTAGCAGTCGGTCAGCACGGCGTTGACGTCTTCGAAGTGCACGGCGCCGCCCTGACCGTAGAGGCCCTCCGTCGCCTGGTTGCCGCCGAAAGTGCACGATTCGAGGTTCACCGCGAGAACGATCGGCACATTCGGATCGACGCGGTAGAAGGCTTCGATGGCGCCACCATTGCCGCTGACGCTCCCGCCCGCATTCGCGCCGGCGCGGTTGCCCGAGAAAGCGCATTTGGTCAGGTCGGCGTTGCTCCGCAGGTACAGCGCCCCACCGTTGCCGAGCGTCACGTTGTTCAGGAAGCTGCAATGGCGCAGCCGCACTTCAGAACAACCCGGTCCGACATACAGGGCACCGCCCACATCCGGGACCGTGACCGTATTGGGATCGAGGGAATTCGGATCCAGCAGATTCGGATCGAGCGCCGCAATGCTGATGAGCGAATTGACCACCTGGTTGCGCGTGAAGACGCAGTCGTTGAAATCGACCACGCAGTTGCCCTGGACGAACACGGCCCCATCGGCGTTCTCGCTCAACCGGCACGCGGTGAGGGACACCACGTTGCCCGTGGTCGAGTAGAGGGCGCCGCCGGCCGTATAAACCCGACCTTCTTCGCTGCCGGCCGCGTAGGCCTCGTACGCCTCGTTGTGGAGGAACTGGCAGTCGACGAACTTCGGACTGGCATTCATCTCGTACACGGCACCGCCGGCGACCAGCCCGTTCGACTGAACGGTGCCGGGCGAGCCGGGGGCCGCCGGATTGGGATACGGGGCCGCCAACCCGCCGCCGGGGCCGTTGACCCCGACCAGGCCGGGCGCACCATTGAGGGCGCGGTTGTTCTCGAGGAGGCAATGCTCAAACGCGGCATCGCTGCCGGCCTCGCAGTAAATGGCGCCGGCACGGCCGTAGCCGAAACCGCTGCCCGCGTTGCCGCCCCAGCTTTCCCGCCCGCTGCCGAGATTCGGGGTACTCCCGTTGCCGCCGTTGCCGCCCAGGCCGCCGCGCGCGGCGCAGTTGCGAATGGTGCAATCGATGAACTTCGGCTTGCTCGCGCCCAGGCAGGCGACGGCACCGCCGAAGCCATTGCCCGTGCCCGTGCCGCCGTGGCCGCCCCAGGAACCGTCGGCCGTGGAGTTCGCGGCAATCGCCGGTCCGCTGATCCCGTCGCCGCCCTGCGCTCCCACGACGAGGCAGTTCTCAATCACGCACTTTCTGAAGGTGGGCGAGCTGGCGTTTTCGCACAGAATCGCGCCGCCGTAACCTGTGCCGCTGGCATCGGACCCACCCGCCATCCGCGTCGGCGGGGTCTGATCCTGGCCCGTGGGAATCTCATCCGGAATGATCTGATGGGCCGGCGTTCCGCCGCCACTCACACCCACGGCGCCGATCCAATAACCGTTGCGAATGGTGATGCCCGTGATCACGCAGTCGTTAGTCTCCCCGCTATGGAAGTAGAAGGCACGCTTGCGGATGAACCGGGAACCCGCGCAGTCGATGATGGTCTTGGCCACCACGCTCGGATCTTCCGGATTCTTGGACATGATCTGAATGTTCTTGTGGCGTAGATCGATGCCTGCCGGGTTCGTGATATAGTGCACGCCTTCATTGATGATGATGTTCGTGTCACCGGCACTGGCCGCCAGCACCGCCGCCTCGATCGTGCCATATTGCGTAGGCACGATGAGAGTGCGCGTGACCGCCGGCTCGAATTCGACCGTGACGAACTTGCTGTCGGCATCCATCACGACCGTGCAGGTGTTCTTATTCCACGCCGGGTCGCTCTGGGAGCCGATCCACTGCTTGACCCGGTAGCCCGTGTCAGGATGGGCCATCAAGGTCACTTCTTCGAATTCGAAGAACTTGCCGGCCAGAGGCTCGACCGTGCCATGGCCGCCGATGACGGCCACCGTAAGCTGGCACCGGCCGACGCCCGGATAGTGGAAGCCCATGTCCACCGTGCCGCTGTCGCCGACGCCGTCGGTCCGCGTGGTGTAGCCCGCCAAGCTCAGTCTCTCGGCGGTATCGCTGCCCGTGTCCACCGCCGGGCTGGTCTGGGCCTGGCCCGCGGCCGTCTGGCTCAGATGGTAGGCCGCCACAAACAGCGGGTCGTCGTCAATGCTGCCCGGGAGCCATTTTAGCGTCGCGCCCTGCTCCACGTGAATTCCCGCCGAGCCGCTCTGAACGTCACTGAACTGGACGCTCAGGCTGGCCGGCCGCGCGAGGTAGATCGGATTGCTCACGCTGCCCAGCGCGATCTGATTGCCCTTGGGGGCCGTATTGCCCCAGACAATGCTGTTGAGCAGCAACGTCTCGCTCTGGTAAGAGCAGAACAGACCGCCGCCGAAGCCGTGATTGGCGTCGTTCGGATCGGTGGCTTTGTTCCCGACGATCGTGCAGTTCGCGATCTTGGGCGCCGCGAACCAGACGGAGGCAATGCCACCGCCGCCGATCAGGGCCGTGTTGTCCTTGACCAAGCAGTTCCGCAGGGCCGGCGTGAACGGATCGCCGCCGAAGTAGATACCGCCGCCGGAACCGTTGACCTTGTTCTCACTGATGGAGCAGTCCTCAATCGCCGCATTGGACGCCCAGCAGACGAAACCACCGCCCGCGCCGAGATCGGTGTCCGTCATGTTTTGGATCGGCGGAGGCGTAAACGGATTGTTCGGATCGAACATGGAGTTCGGATCGTTCGGATCGGGCCAGGTATTCGCCGGAGGCCACGTGTTCGGATCGTTCGGGTCCGGCGTCGGAGCCGGCGAGGACACGGCATATTGCGGCCCGAGCGCGGTATTGCCCCGAATGCTGCAATTCGTGATCATGGGGGCGCCGCCGCTCCAGTACAAGCCGCCGCCGTCCTGGGCCGTGTTGTTGCGGATCAGGCAATCCTTCACGATGATATCGGCCTCGTCGCCATACCAGTACAGGCCACCGCCGAAGGCCGAAGTGTTGCTCGTCACCTGCGTATTCTTCAGGTAAATCTGGCCGCCGTTGTACCAGGCGTTGCCCTTGTCGTCCCAGGTGCCGCCCGCGTAGATACCGCCGCCGGCACTGAGGGTGCCGGTCGCCTTGTTGTCGGCAAACGTCGAGTCGTTCACGTCGATCGTGCACTTGTACCAGCCATAGAGCCCGCCGCCGTCCGACGCGGCCGTGTTGCTCATGAACGTGCAGCCGGTAATCGTCGCCTTGCAGGAGACATCGAGGGCAATGGCACCGCCATTGAGGCCGGTGCTGTTGCTGCTCATGCTGCAGCGCTCAAGCTGGGTCGTGCAATTCTTGCTGTAGAATTCGGCACCGCCGCTCTGGTTCTCGACCTTGTTGGAGCTCAGCGTGCAGTTCGTCGCCGTCATCTTGCAGCCCTCGCTGTAGAAGATGGCGCCGCCGAAGTTGGTCGTGACGCTGGTCGCGGCTTTGCCGCCCGCGCCGGCCTGGCCGGGCGAGCCCTGGGCACCGCCCCCGCCTGGGGTTCCCGCGGCACCCACCGGTCCGCCGTCACCGCCGGCACCGGAATTGCCGCCGTTGCCGCCGGGGCTGCCGCCGCCGCCGCCGTTACCACCGGCGCCGCCGGCATACTCCACGGTGGGCACCGTCGACATGGCCGAGCTGGAGCTGATGACGGTATCCGACATCACGATGTCGCAGCTCTTGCCGAAGAAGATCGCGCCGCCCGAGGACTGGGTTCCATTTTTGCCCATGCCGCCGCCGCCGGCGCCGTTGCCACCGTTGCCGCCCACGCCGTCGACTCCGGCCGCACCCGCCGCACCCGCCGGCTCGCCGTCACCACCATCGCCTGCGGCACCTGCCGTACCCGCGCTGCCGCCGCCGCCACCGACGCCGCCGGCGCCCGCGGCATTGCCCAGGCCTTGGCGAATGTAGGAGTTCGTGATCGTGCAGTACTTGATCGTGGGCTTGCAGTTGGCACCGAAGTACAAGGCGCCGCCGAGAGCTTCACCGCCGTCGCCGCCGTTGCCGCCCTTACCGCCGTCGCCACCAGTGCCACCTTTGCCACCATCGCCACCCTTGCCGCCGGCACCGCCGGCGCCCTGCGGACCGCTGTCGATCCCCTCCCCACCATTCTGGCCTTGCTGGCCGTCGCCACCGTTCTGGCCGTCCCCGCCGGTCCCACCATCCTGGCCCACGCCACCCAGGCCGCCGTAGCCGCCGAGGGCTTTGCAGTTGGTGATCGTGCAGTGGAGAATCAGCGGTTTGCTGTTGGCATCGAAGTAGAAGGCACCGCCATAGCCGTGACCGCCCCGGCCGCCGTTATACCCGTCGGCGCCCTTGGCACCATCGGCCCCCGCGGCACCCGCCGCACCATCGGTGCCGGCTTTTCCTGGCATGCCGGCGTTCGGATCGGCCGGAGCATTCGGGTCGGGTGGGGCATTCGGGTCGCGCGGGGCAGGATCCGGCAGTTGGTCCGGAGCCGGGGCCGGGTCGGCCGGAGCCGCCGGAGCCGGGAACGCCGGATACACGAAGCTGCCGTCCTCGCCGTTGCGGCCGCGCGCCACGCAGTCCTGAATCACCAGGTTCGACAATGTCGGACTGCTGCCACCGAAGCAGGCCACGGCGCCGCCGAAGCCGTCTTCGCCGCTGGCGCCGGTGCCGCCCGTGTTTTTCGGGGTGCACGGGTCGGCCACCGCGTAGCCGTTCTTAATGGTGAAGCCATCGACCACAGAGTCGGGACCTTCGTTCGTCTTGAAGATGAACGCCCGCCCCAACTGGGCGCAGTCGATCACGGTCTTCGCGACGCTGCACGGGTCGTCCGGGCGCTCGCTGGCCACCGTAATGGCCTTACCACCGAAATCAAGGGAATGGGTCCGGTAGGTACCCGCCCCGACGACGACCTTATCGCCATGCGAACTCGCCGCCTTGATCGCGGCCTCGATCGTATGGTACTGGGCGGGAACGTACAGGCTCCGGCCCTGCTTGAACTTGACCGTCACGTCCGTGTCGCGACGGATCGTCACGGTATTGGTGTTCGACCACAAGGCGTCGTTATCCGTCCCCTCCCAGCGATCGACGATGTAGGTCTGATCGGGCGCGGCCACCAGGTTCACGACCGTGCCTTCCGGATAGGCTTGTCCGCGGCGATGGTTGGGCGTCAACGTGCCGTGGCCGCCAATGAGCGTCGTGCGCAGGGTGAACGACGGAATCTGCTCGAACTCGATCATGATATTGGTCGCCGCCGTCACCGTGAACGTGACGGAGGGGTCTTTCTTCGTGTCGTCCGGCGTGCCCACCCAACGCTTGATCCGGTAGCCGTCTTTCACCGTGGCGTTGATCGTGACCACTTCGAATTGGCGGTAAGAGCCGCTGTTCGGATCGACGCGGCCACCCAGATTGTCCGCCGAGACCGGCTTGTTGTCGGCCCCCACGACGGTGACCGTCAACGGGAAGCGCTGGGCCGGGGCGGCGCCGTAGTGCGCGCCCAGGTCGACAACGCCGGTGTCCTGCACGCCGTCCGTGCGCGTCGTCAAGGTGTACAGGTGACTGGTAAAGGAGGAACTGGTGTCGGGATTGCCGACGTTGACGCACGGACTGTCGGTCAACTGCCCGGCCACTTTCTGGCTGAGATAGTAATACCCGCGCGGGCCCTGGGTGAACTGCGGATTGACGTGCCAGTTGCCGGCGCCGGGGTCGTTATCCTCAATGTCGCTGTACGTGGCCGAGCAATCGAACAGGTCGTCGCCGTTGCCCCAGATGATGCAGTTCGTGATGACCGGATCACAGTCTCCGAACGCCCAGATGCCGCCGTCGCGGGCAGGATTATAATCATCGGTGACAATCGTGCAGCTCGCGATCGTCGGGGAGGAGTCCTCCAGGTCGAACTGGCCGCTGCCGGCCACCGCCGAGTTGTTCGTGATAAAGCAGTTGAAGATCTTGGGCGCGGCCTTGTAGCAGGCGACGCCGCCGGCGATATTCATGGACAAATTATTGCGGATGATGCAGTCGGTGATGTCCGGCGTGGCGTCCTCCAGGTTGATACCGGCGCCGATGGACGAGGCCCCAATCGCCCAGTTATTCGTAATCACGCAGTTCGTAATCAGCGGCGAGCCGCCCAGGCAGTCGATGCCACCGCCATAGTAATGGGCCTGGTTGTCGGTAATGACGCAGTAACTGATCGTGGGCGAGGCATCCTGGCAGCGAATGCCGGCGCCGTATTCCGCCACGCCCCAGCCGAGGGTGAAGCCCTTCAGAACGCTGTCCCGCCCTTCGCCGTGGGCAAAGGTCACGATCGAGCCTTCCTTCACGAATCCGAGGATGAATGTCGTGTCGGGATAGAGGTTGGGATCGGAGGGATTCAGCACGTTGCCGCTGCGCAGCGTGATCGCCTTACCCTTGAAGTCGATCTGTTCCAGGTACATGGTGTTGCTCTTCGCGTTGCCTGAGGCGATGAGCGTATCCCCGTCGTTGGCGTCGTCGATGGCCGCTTGGATAGAGCTATAAAAGCTGGTGGATTTGGTCGGGTCGCTGCGCGTATTGAGCACGCGGCCCAGTTGGCCCGTGGGCACGGACTTCAAGGCGCTGGCCAGATTGACGCGCCCGTGGGACAGGCACAGCCCCGGCACGACTTTGTCCGTCGTCTGCATCAGGGCGTGCTTGATGTGGTACACCGACAGGAAGGGGTACTTCGACCACAGCAGCGCGGCCGCACCGGAAACGTGCGGGGCGGCGACCGAGGTCCCCGTCAAGGCGCCGTATTCCGGCGTCACGCCGTCCTTCGTCATCGACTCCGTCGCTTTCATCGGGGTCGTGCTCAGAACGTTCAGGCCGGGCTCCGCGATGTCCACGGTTTTGGGACCGTAGTTCGAAGGCCAGGCGAGGTTGTCGTTGGCATCGGTGGCCATGACCGAGATGATGTTGTCCAGGTCATAGTTGGCCGGATAGACCGCGACCTTGTCGTTGTTCGTCGAATTGTTGCCGGCTGCGGCGACAACGAGAACGCCCTTCTTGCCGGCGGCCTCGATGGCGTCCTTGAGGCTCTTGCTGTAGTCGGGACCACCCCAGGACATGTTGATGACCTTGGCGCCAGAGGCCGTGGCGTACTGGACGGCTGACACCGCGGCATCCAGCTTCACGCCGTCCTTGTCGGCGACCTTGCAGATGATCATGCTGACGGTCCAGTTGACGCCGGAGATGCCCATCGCATTGTTGGCGAAGGCGCCGATAATGCCCGCCACGTACGTACCGTGGTAGACATCGTCCACGGGATCCGACTTCTTGCCGATAAAATCATAGCCGTAGAAATCGTCGGCCTGGCCGTTGCCGTCGTCATCGACGTTGGGCTTGCCGAACATTTCCGTCTGGTTCATCCAGAGGTTGAGCGCCAGGTCCGGGTGGGTCGTATCGACGCCCGTGTCCAGAATCGCGACCAGGAAGCTCTTGACGCCGGTGTGGATGTCCCACGCTTCCGGGGCACTGATATCGGCGCCTTTCTTTCCCCCGCTTTGCCCCGTGTTGTCCAAGGCCCACTGGTCCTTGTACCGGGGGTCGTTCGGCACCTTGTGGAGCTTGTACCGATAATTCGGCTCGGCGTACATGACATCCTCGCACGCCCCGAACCGCATCATCGCGTCGGTCAGCGCGACCCCCTTCGGCAGCCGGACGAGGGTCAGGCCGGGCACGACACCGTCATACTGCTGGTGTACGGACGTCCCCGCCAGGACCCGCCCGGCGATCGCTTCCCGCACCGCCCGCGGCGTCCGCGGTCCCGTGAGATCGGGACAACTCAACGGCGGCGTGTCCCGCGCAACGAAACGGACGAGCAACTCGCCCGGCTCGCCCGCCGACGGACCGCCACAACCCCCAGCGTCCGGTAAAGAAAAGGAGAAGTCGTTCGCTGCCACCAAGCCCGCCTGGGCGCAGACAATTAGCACGAAGCTAATCAGCAGCCGCCAGGTGCCGAGTCGCGCCTGAATCTGCTCTTTCATATGCCTACTTTCGTCCAACTGTGCCTAAGTCCGTACCATGACTGTACCAGGGAACCCCTCTCTTCCAAACCATCGTCATTTGCAGAGTGGGACTCAATCAGGGCCGCGGCGTCGCGACTCCTTCTTCCATCGAAGCGATCGCCTCGTGCTCCGTCTCTTCCTGCAGAATGATCGTCGGCTTGACCAGGATCAGGAGAATCTTCTCGTCCTCGATCGTGGTGCGATTGGAGAACAGCCGGCCCAGGATCGGGATTTTGCTCAGGATCGGGACTCCCACTTCCTTGTCCACCCTCGCGGTGAGCTTGTGTCCGCCCAGCAACAGCGTGCCTCGATCCGGGACGCTGACACGGGTCGCGACGTTGGAGGTTTCCGTCTCGGGAACCGTCACCGGCGTCGTCACCGTCGGCGAAGCCGCCGCGGTGGCCGCATTCGTGTTGGCCTGCGTCACCTGGAGGGTCCGCATTCGCAGCAGATCGATCTGCTGGCTGACAATGTTCAACAGGACGTACTTCTTGTCCTTGGTGATCGTCGGCGTAATGCTCAGCGTGCTGCCGATCGGCACCGCGCTGACGTTGTTGTAGGAGCTGTTGCCCACGACACCGGCGCCGACTCCGCCCACCGCCGAGGTCGTCGTCGTCGTAGGCGGCAGTGCGTAGGCCACCAGGTCCGTAATCGTGAACGAGGCGCCTTCGCCGCTCATGACCGTCACTTTCGGCGCCGACAGGGCCTTGGCATCGCTGCGCCCCTGCGTCGCGTGAATCAAGGCGCTGACCTGCAACTCGTCGAGAGCCGTACCCCAGCCCCCGCCGATACTCGCGGCCGGGTGATCCGCCAATCCGCCCATGCTGCCCGGCACTCTCGTGGACGTATCCGGAGCCGCCCCCGTAATGGAATCCTGATCCACGGAGATCAGTCCCCATTTGCCGCCGGGCCGATAGCTGAAGTCAAGGTCCAGTCCGATATCTTCCAGGAAGTTCTGGCTCACGACGAGGAACCGAGCCTCAATGGACACCTCATGGCCCAGGGACTTGCGCAGTTGGTCGAGCAAGGCGTCGATCTGCTGGTGTACTTCCGCCGTGTTCACGACGGTCATCTTCATCGGCATCTGTGTTGGGTAGAGCGTGATTTGCCCCTCTGGCGGAGGGGTCAGCGTCGAGATGTCATACCAGCTATTCGGACTGATGGTCTGCATAATCGTGTCGCGTAGGTTGTACGCCATCATGCCGCCACCCATGCCGCCCATCATGCCGCCCATCATGCCGCCGCCCATGCCGCCCATGCCACCCATCATGCCGCCGCCCATGCCGCCCATGCCACCCATCATGCCGCCGCCCATGCCGCCCATGCCACCCATCATGCCGCCGCCCATGCCGCCCATGCCACCCATCATGCCGCCTCCCATGCCGCCCATGCCACCCATCATGCCGCCGCCCATGCCGCCCATGCCACCCATCATGCCGCCGCCCATGCCGCCCATGCCACCCATCATGCCGCCTCCCATGCCGCCCATGCCACCCATCATGCCGCCGCCCATGCCGCCCATGCCACCCAGCATGCCGCCGCCCATGCCACCCATCATGCCGCCTCCCATGCCGCCCATGCCGCCCATCATGCCGCCTCCCATGCCTCCCATGCCGCCTCCCATTCCGCCCATGCCTCCCATCATGCCGCCCATCATGCCGCCGCCCATCATGCCCATCATTTGACCCATCTGGGCGTAATTGGCCTGCTGGCCGACAAGGTCGGAGATGTCATAGACGCGGGCTTCCATCTTCTTCGTCGGCAGGCCCGTCGAGGTGGCAATGGTCACGACACCCTTGTTGACGACATACTCCACGGGGTAGTCGGGATTCGCTGGGTCGGAGATCGCTTTGACGAGGTTGTCCAGAGCTGTACCGAGCTTGACCTTGGATAGTCCGTCCATGTTGATTGCGCTCGTGGGTTCGATCGCCACGTTCGTCTGCAAATCGCGCCAGTTGACGGAAATGTTCAGCGCAGGCTCGACGGACTTGCGAATGATGTCAATGGCTGTGTTCATAGGCGTCGTAAAAGTGAGCTGCGAGAGATCGACCTCCATTTCAAGCTGCCTGTAGACCTGCGCGTTCGCCGGATCCAACTGGAAAGTCTCCTCCGGCTTGCGCGTTGGGCGCTGGATGACTTCACGCCAATTCTTCGGATAGGTGATCTCGTCGGCGTAGGGGATGCCAGCCTCCTGGGCCCCCATGAGCATCTCGGTCCGCTGCTTGGCGCTGGTCTGGTCCAGCTCGATCTGCTTACGCAGATAGACCATGTCCTGGACCATCTGCTTGAGAGTCAAGGCTTCATCATTGAGAGGATCGATGGCCAAAAGGTTCTCCAACTGACCCAGCGCCGCCTCGTATTGTTGCTGCTTCCAATAGGCCTTGGCGCGATCCATCAGCTCGTTGATCCGGTTCTGACGGTCGGTCTCCGCCTGCGAGCGCAGGTCGCTTTGTGCCTGCGCCGCGTCCTTACGCTGCTGCTCCGCCAGTCGCTTCCCGCGCTCGATCCGCGCCTGCCCGATTCGCTCGGCCGTCTGATTGAGCCGTTGCGTGTATTGCTTGTACAACTCGTCTCCGAGAGAGAATTGGGCTTCGTTCACCATGCGCTGCGCATCATTGACTCGATCCGTAGCGGCGTCGAATTGTCCCTGCCCCATGAGTCTCTGCGCCTGGGTCACGGCCTCATTGACGATGACCTCTGTGTAGCTGCGAACGATGTTCCTGCGGCGGTTGATCGCCTCAATAGAGCCGCCCTGCTCCGGCGCCGGCTGCACGCTCACGGGCTGCGCGGCTGGGAGCGTAACGTTGGATTCCGGTGCCGGTATCGGCGCTGCCGGTGTCGGAGTCGCTGGCGTCACTGTCGTGGGTGCCGGGGCCGGTGTCACCGGCGCAGGCGCCGTTGGGGCCGGCTGCGGTACTTGCGCGGCTGCCAGGAGCCGATCGATCGTAGCAATGTAGTCCTCGGGACGCCTGCCTTCTGGGCCCTTGAACAAGCCGCTCTTGGCCACTTCCACAAACCCTTGGCGCGCCGCGGCCAACTCACCCTGAGAGTAGAGTTCTACGCTGCGGGTGTAGAGCTCCGCGATACGATCCGCTTCGCCCTGGGTTGCCGGCACAGCGGCGGCCGCCGGCGCATTGGCATCCGCCGGTGGGTTGGCGACGGCCGGCGTGTTGGCCAGGGCCGTCACACCAACCGCCGGCAAGGTCTGGGCCGGCGCATTCGCCGGCGCCGCGGGCTGCCCGCTGCCTTGCTTGGCGTCAATCTCTGCCAGGTACCCGCGGACCGTCTGGGCCATGGGCGCCGGCAGGGACTTGTTCTGGAGGACTCTCGTGAAGCCTTCCTTGGCCGTCTTGAGATCGCCGGCGAAGTAGGCTTCCACACTCTTTTGGTATTGGCCGGCAATGCCGTTGAGGTTCTGACCCGGTGACTTGTCACCGGCCACTGTCACCTCCGGCGGCTTCGACGCGGGCGCAATAGACAACCCCCCCGTCCCGCTCGCGGCCATGGCGCCGACCGCACCTGCAGGCGCAGGGATGCCTTTGGCGCGCAGTTCCGCTGTCGGCTTTGTCTCCGGCGTTCGTTTCTGCTCGGCGACCGCCGCGTGGGCCTTCTCCAGCAGCGACTGGAGCTTGCGCTGTTCGACCGGGTCCAGATAGTCCTTCTGCTCCAGGGCCATCTGGAAGGATTTCTCCGCCTGGTCGTAGGAGCCGCGCTCATACTGCTCCTGCCCGACGCGCATCATGTACTGACCCAGATGACGCATCGTGGTGGCGTCATCACTGCTCTGCGCGGCTTGTGACCATGTCACAGAGAGAAGAACCGTTGCACTCAGCAATACCGATGTGAGGATTGTGGAAACGATCCCCTCTCGCGCAGACTTCGCGTACATACTTGGCCTGTCCAAACCCTAACCTCCTGCCTATAATATGATCACCCTCTTGCGGTAAACCGTTCGTAGTCGCTGGCTATTACGACCTCCATTAGAAGGACGAGGACAGAGTTATGAGTCTAATCTATTAAAATAGCGAATTTTTTGCAAGAGAAAAATTGTTACCCAGCCTCTTTGGCCCATAATATCCCAACCGTCACCGGCGAGAGCTGGGCTTCGTCGGCAAGCACAGGGAAATTGCGCAAGCAAAAATGAGGTGCCCAGGAGACCCACAGGAGATGGCTACAGAGAACGGCGTGACGCCCCCGACGGGGGTCGAGGCGGCAGTCATATTGGCAATCGAGACCTCAAGCCGTGTAGGATCGGCGGCACTTGCTCTGGGACCCAGATTGCTGCAGGAGTCTCAGTTTTCCGGTCCAATGCAGCACAGCAGCGAGCTCTTCCCGGCCGTCGATGGCCTCCTGAGAGGTCACGGGTACACGCCGGCCAATATCGACCAGATTCACATCGCCATTGGCCCCGGCAGTTTCACCGGCCTTCGCATCGCCGTGACCCTGGCCAAGACCATGCACCTGGCCAACGCCGTCCGTATTGTCACCGTCGATTCCCTGGATGTCGTCGCCGCCAACCTCTCCGATACACCCACGGACCGTACCGAGACCACCGGTCCAGAGCCCGAAACGATCATCCCCGACCGGATTGCCGCCCTGTTTGATGCCAAGCGGGGTCAGTTCTACGCGAGCGTCTACCAGCGCGTCGCGCCAGGATCGGCCGACGGCCAAAGGGGCAACACTGAAGATGAGCCCGGCTACCGTATCCCCGCCCCGAACAACGGTTTATGGCAAAAGATCGCTCCGGACAGTCTGATGACTGCTCAGGAGATTATCGAGGGCTTCGCGAGCGTCAACGACCTCGGCGTGTTGGGCGACGGCCTCTTCTATCACCGCGATACCTTCGCTACAGATCGCACCATTGTCCTTCCGGAGCGCTACTGGAGCCCCCACGCCGCCAACGTTCACCGGCTCGGCTACCAGAAGGCCCTGATCGGCCGATTTGCCGACCCCTTGGCCTTGACCCCCTTCTATTTGCGCGGCCCGGAGGTCACCTTAAGGAAAAAAAACTGACTTCTTGGCCGATCATCCCATTGTGCCGCCGACATCAACGAAATATTTTTGGATATCTATTTCCATATCCGGCATCTTTGAGATACGATAGCAGGCTACGGGCATTCAGTAGAGAAGGGTCCCCCTGCGACATGCCGCTGGGGGGAAACCCAATCCGCCTACTCGGCGCAGCTTCAGACCAGTGTAGCGGGCATGCCCTCCATGTATTCGGTGCTCTTCTAAGGAAAGGAACGGTAATGAACATCTATGTAGGGAACCTCACCCCTGACACGACGGAAGATGAACTGCGCCAAGCGTTCGCATCGTTTGGAGAAATCACGTCCGTGAAGATCATTCGCGACGGCGCCACAGGCGAATCGAGAGGCTTTGGCTTCCTCGAGATGGCGTCTGAGGAGCAGGCCAAGACCGCCATCAACGACATGAACGGCAAAGAGCTCAAGGGTAATCAACTCCACGTCGAGGCCGGCCGGGCTAAAGCCGCGGCGCCCGGTATGGGCGGCGGCGGAAGACGTCCGGGTGGCGATCGCCCGCGCGGCGGCGGCAGGCCGGGCGGCGGCGGGCGACCGGGTGGCCGGCCGGGCGGGCGTTTTGGCGGCGGCGGTGGTGGTGGTCGGGGCGGCGATCGGGGAGACCGAGACCGCGGACCCCGCTACTAACGCCACCAGCACCAGCGATTCCGGGTTGCGGATCTCGAGCGGCGAGTTCCCCTCGCGACCCAGGTCCGCAATCCGGAATCTATGCCCAACTGAGTTGAGCGACTGACACGATCAGCAAGTGCGATCTTGTAGGCTTTGCGTTGGCCTCGAACACATGATACGGCCAGATGCGTGGAGGGTGTGTTTTCGTGTTTTCACCCCATGACGGTCATGCAGCGAAGGTTTCCTATGGGTAGGAAAAGCGCTGGGTTGCTGCTGTACCGAAGGCATGAGGAGCAGGTGGAGGTCTTCCTCATCCATCCGGGCGGACCCTTCTGGGCCAGGAAGGACGATGGCGCTTGGTCCATCCCCAAAGGTGAGTTCACGGATGAGGAGCCGCTGGACGCGGCCCAACGGGAGTTTCACGAGGAGACGGGCTTCGTAGCCCAGGGCAGTTTCCAGCCTCTTGCCCCCATCCGGCAAGCCGGCGGCAAACTGGTCCACGCCTGGGCCTTCGAAGGCGACTGTGACGCTCAGGCCATCCACAGCAACACTTTCGAATTGGAGTACCCGCCCCACTCCGGCCAGTGGAAGACTTTCCCCGAAGCCGACCGCGCTGGCTGGTTCTCCCTGCCCCAAGCGAGGCAAAAGATCCTGAAAAGCCAGGAACCTCTACTCGACCAACTCGAACAGATGCTCCGGCCCTAGCCCTTTGTACGCAAATCTCTTGCCGGCCGAGTCAATTACCCGGACCATCGGACTCTCACCATCGCCTTGTACCGGGCCCAAGCGGATCTGTGCGCCACCGACACCGACCGCGCGAAGGTCTACGAAAAGCTCGTGGACGCCTTGAGCACGCAGGAGAAGTGGCTCGAACGCCAAGCCGCCGCTGGTCGGGCGCTCGAAGGCCAGGTGGATGAAGGAAGGGTCGCGACACTGAACGCCCAGATCGATCTCGAACACCTGCGCTTGGGGCAGTCGCCGTCGCAGCCGTAGTTCCCGCAGGGACTGAACGTCACCGGCCGGTCAGGACGAGGTCGTCGATGTTCCAGCCGGAGAAGGCCCAGGCCTGCTCATCCTTGATCTCGTAGCCCCAACGAACGTAGACGCCGCTCTGGTCATCGGCGGCACCGCTGATGTCGTAGGTCACGGTGCTCCAAGCGTTCTCCGCCAACTCGGCCTCGGTATTGTGGTACGCCCATACGGCCGTCCAGTCCGTGCCGTCACTGGAGACCTCCACGGTGGCACTGACGTATTTCGCCTGATCGGTGTTGAGCCAGCGGGCGAATTGGAGTTTCACCTCCTGGTAGCCGCGGCAATCGAAGGGTCCCGCCGTCAAATACGCCCCGGAAGAAATACGTGATCCGCTTGACATTGTCGTCAAATCCAATCAGGTGGAAGCTATCCTCCCGGTAGGCCGCCAGATCGATATCCGCCATGAGCTTGAAGCTCTTGAACAGGTCATTGGGATCCATCCCGATCGTATTCATCTGCTCGGCCGTCCAGATCTGGTAGGGATCCTCAACACTACCGCTGCCGCCGCCGTACCTGGCCCAGGTCAAGGACACAGAGATCAGGATCGTCGCTGCCAGGATCGGCAGCAATCGCCTCGTTTCATGCCAAGAAGCTGTAAGGGTGGACATCTCCATACCTCCCGATCTATCGGTCACATGTGCAGCGCACTCGACACCTTCAATAGTCCTTGAACCGCCGCATCCACAGGGGTCAGCCTTCCGGCTTGACACCGCCGGCCTTGGTCCAGAAACCCCAGGTCGCATAACCCGGGTACCAGTTCAACGTCCACAGTTCGATCAGGGTGAAGGCGGAGCCCCTCCACCGGTCGTGTCGAGCCCAACAAAGCTCAGTTGAGACATCGCCCATCGGCGCCGCTCCCTCGCTACGGCCGGGCGGCTGTGCCGGTCAAGACAATATCGTCGATATTCCAGCCGGACATGGCCCAGGCCCCGTCGTCCAGAACCTCATAACCCCAGCGGATATAGACACGCCTCTGATAACTGGCGGAATCGATGCTATAGAGCACCACCGTCCAAGCGTTCTCCGTCAGTTCGGTTTCCGTGTTATCGTAAGCCCATACCGTCCTCCAATACAGCCCATCATCATTGGAGACCTCTACGGTGGCCCGCACGAAATCCGCTTGGTCGGTATTGAGCCAGCGGGCGAATTGCAGCTTCACCTCCCGGTACCGGCTGCAATCGAAGGGACCTGCCGTCAGATAGTGCGCGCCATCGACGACCGCTCTGTAGTCGCCGGCGAGATTGACGCCGTAAATGTTGGCCCCGGTATAGCCTGCGTTCGGATCGGGAAAGCCATGCCCACCGGCTCCCAGCCCCGCGGGCCGGCCGAACTGCCACTGCCCTTTGGTTGTCCAGCCGGGGTCGGCGGCCAGGGTCGCGTGGTAGATGATGACGGTTTTCTGTGCCTGGACCCCATCAGGATCGACCCAGCCGCCTGGGTGCGTCTGCTGCCACGCGAGCTTGGGGTAGCTTGGCGGGCCGGGGTCCATCATCCAGATGTCCTGCGTACCGTTGAGGACCTCGCCGACGAAGTCCCAGCCGGCCTTGAGGTAGGTCGATAGATCCTGCATTTGGCTGGTGGTCTTGCCGGTACCTCCCCTGAGACCCTGGGCCTGACCGGTGGTCTGTTGGTCCCAGAAACTGTTGCGGATCATTCCCTCCTCGTCGAACTCATCCAACCCAACCAGACCGCTTGTGTACATGGTGCCCGAGACCGGGCCGGCGGCGAAGCAATCCGCGATGACCCCCGCACGAACGGCAGTGGCGTTGCCCCCGACGAGTCCACCCACGAACCAGTCACCCTGCACCGCGCCCAGAGCATAACTGTTGCGAATCTCTCCCTCGTTCATTCCGACCAGCCCGCCAAACCGCGCGTCGAGGGGGACCTCGCGGGTCCGCCACGGCCATAGGGGCCGTCCGGCCGCGTACGCGACGTTACAGGTCGTATAACAACCGGAGATCGTGCCCATGTGGTTGTCCCCCACAAGCCCTCCCACGCAGCTATCTGCCGCAACTCGCCCACCCGCGACATAGCAGTTGATGATAGAACCCTCGTCCATCTCGCCCACGAGGGCACCGAACCTGACCACCCGCCCCTTACAGCTCGGGGCCGGCTCCACCAGCGGATCGATTAGCCCCAGGTTCTTGATCTCTCCACCCAGCCAGACATAGCGAAAGAGCCCCACGGCTGACAGCGCGGGGTATTCCGTGCCGTACCTGGATATGAACCCGGGCTGATTGACATCGGCCAGATAGGTGAAATTGGAAATGGCGTGGCCGTTGCCGTCGAAGACGCCGCTGAACCCCTGATCGCCATAGCCCCGGTTCTCCAACGCGTAATACCCGATGAGATGAAAAGTGTTGCCCTGGTAGGCGGACAGATCAAGGTCCGTCATCAGCTTGAAGTGCTTGTCCCAGTCGTTGGGCTCCGCGCCGATGGTATTCATCTGTTCGGCCGTCCAGATCTGATAAGGGTCCTCAGCGGTACCGCTGCCGCCACCGTACTTGGCCTGGGCTCCCGCAACCGATAGAACGACCGACGCCAGTACCATTGCGATCCGCCAAGACACTCGATCCCGCAGTCCCGTGTTGAACATACCTTCACCTCCGCTTCAATCTATGAGCGTCTGCAACGTCGGCGCGACTTGGCCGATTCTCAGGGCCCTCGGCCAGACGGCGTAGGAGAGCCGTCGGCCGGTTTTCCCTCATCCACGAAATTCAGAGTCATCGTCTCGCCGGACTTGAGCTCCACGACCTCACGTCCGACCATGCGCTTTTGCGATCGCAAATACACGAAGATGGACACTCTCCCCGCCGGCAGCCCGGGCAATTCATAACCTCCTTCCTCATTCGTTGGGACCGTGAGTCCCAGATCCGGGATTCGCCGCAGGACACGCCAGATGCGCTCCAGGCTCGGCGCTGCCTCCACTTTGACGTCGGCAATGCCTTTGCCATGCTCGTCGACGACGCGTCCGACAACACGTGCCGCCGGCGTCAGCGTGATGTCGCCCAGCCGGCCGGCCGCCACGACCAGCTCGGCCATGACGTAGACTCCCAGCCCGAAGCCAGGGGCGCTGACCAGCATACCCTGGGGCTCCGAGCCCAAACCAGAGATCATGTACACGCCGGCTTTGTCGGTGGTGGCGCTCGGCCAGCGACCCGTGCTATTGCTGCGCATCTCTCGATCCGAGAAGAAGACGACGGTGGCCCCCTCGATCGGCCGACCATCCGTGGCCAGGACCCGGCCGGCAAACACGGCCGCCGGTCGCAGCCGGAATTCGCAGCGTACCGGACGATCGCTGATCGGCTGAACCACGACCGGATCGACGGTCATCGGCTCATATCCCTCGGCCCGAACGGTCATCCGGAACATGCCGCCGGTGGCCAATTGCTCCGCGCCGGTGTCGAACAGGCCGTCGGCCGCCTCGAAGACATGCCCTTCCAGGGTCCAGGAAGCGGCGAATCCGGCGGAAGGAGTGCCGGCGCGGGTGAGATCCATCATCACCCGGAAGTGAGGGACTGGCGCGCCGGTGGCGTCCACTACCCGGCCATAGATCCGGCCGCGGCGTGGGATCGTGATGAGGCACTCGGTCCGCCCGAAATCCACTTTGTGGTGCGTCCCGGCGATGCCCTGTCCGCGCACATATAGGTCCAGATCACCCGCACCGGGCGCGTTGGGGATGGTGAATCTGCCCTCGGCATCGCACGGGTGTTTGGCTTCCAGGAGACTGATCAGACCGTTGTACCCCCACATCTGGATGGTCGCCTGGGGCAGGGGATGGCCCAAATCATCCACGACCTGACCTACCAGCGCCCGTCCCGCGCTCAGTTGGATATCGAGGCGGCGGCGGGCGTCGTGGCCGTCCAGCGTCGTGCGCAACACGAAGGGACAGAACTCTTGGTGGGTCGCCCAGAGCACCAGTTCGCCACGATCCACCACGCCCAACTGGTACATCCCTGCCTCATCCGTCTTGACTTTCCGACCGCTCCACATGGTCGGCGAGGTCGTGTTGCCCACCGTCACCCCAGCGACAGGCCGGCCCTTCGGATCGGTCACTTGACCAAAGATCGCCACGCCGGACTTGAGCACTATGTTTTGGTGCCGCGTCTGGCCCGCCTCGGGAGGCTGGAAAGTAACCGACGCAGACGGATACGCCGGGTGGCTGACCGCGAGAGTGTAGGAACGGACCCCCGGGTCCAGCCCCTCGACCTCGAATTGTCCGCCGGCATCCGTCGCAAAGTCCCAGTCCAGGCTCTGGAGGCCGACAAGCACGAGTTTGGCCCCGGGGACCGGAGAACCATTCGGGTCCACCACGGTGACAGCCAGTCTCGATCCCGGATTGAGGGTGAGGACAACGTCCTGGACGCCTCCCTTCTTCATCCGCAAAGCGATTCTGCTGTTGGCATAGCCTGGCGCGCCGGCATACAGGTAAGCCCCGTCGGAAAAGGGCCGGGCCTGAACGAGCGTGAACCGCCCTTGGGCGTCCGCGACGGTCTCGTTGTCCGGACCGAAAGCCACCTGGGCGCCGGCAATCGGCTTACGCGTCTCCTGGTCCAAGACAAGCCCGGTTACCTGCCACGGTTTGACCGCGCTGGTGGCCGGTGCCCCAGCCTTCTCCACCGGCGTGCTGGCGGCGCGGTTTGGATCGCTCGCACCAGGGGCCGGCTGAGGACTGGTCTTCGTCCGCCGGGCCTGGATTGCCTCCATGGCCTTGCGGAAGGGATTGTCCTCAGCCGGCCCTTGCCACTGGGCCGCGAGCCTCTGCAACGCAGGCAGTACAGAGTCATCGCCGATCTGCCCCAGATACTCGGCCACCCGAATCTGGGTGTCCGGCCCACCGGTATCGAGAAGCCGGACCAGCCCCGCCAAGTCCCTCGCCTCAAAGAGCCGCCGAGCCTCCGCTAACTCGCGCGCCGGCAGCGTCTGCGGACGGACGATCTCACCGGCATTCGGCTCACGAGTCATCACCACCGTAGCGACAGGCTCGGGCCGGCTGGGGGTTTCCCTGAGCATTACACGGGCGGCCAGCACCAGCAATCCCAGCGCCAGCACCGCCGCAGCCGCCAACCGCATCGCCTTGTTGCGCGCAGCACCATCGGAAACGCGAGCGCCGGCCGCTCGTCCTTGCAGGGTTTCACTGTAAGCCGTCCGGACGTCCACCCAAATGTGCCCGCGCAACACCGCGTCGCCCGAAAACTCGAGCTGGCTCCGAATGAGCTTGGCCGTGGCGGCGCGAGTCCTCATGGGGTCACCTCATTGTCGTCCAGCATGGACCGGAGCCGATCCAGTCCATAGCGATACCGGCTTTGCACGGTCGTAATCGGAACCCCCTGCAATCTGGCGATCTCCCGGAATCTCATATCACCCTTGAGGCGCAGCACGATGACTTCCCGCTGGTCGTACGGGAGCGAAGCCAAGGCCGCGCTCAGCCGCTGGGCCTGTTCGCTGTGAATGACCCTCTCTGCCGGACTTGCCTCTGGTGACAGAGCCGATGGCTCGACGCCGGACCGGCCGGCATGACGCCGGTCCTGGCGCAGACGGTCCCGCACGCGGTTGACCACGCAGGTAGCCAGATAGCCGCTGAGACTACCGCGCAGGCGAAAGCCATCGGCCGAGCGAGCAAAGGAGACAAACACATCGTGGACGACGTCCTGCGCATCCTCCGCACGGCGCAGTAATCCCATGGCCAGGGTCAGCATGGAGTCAAAGTACTTCTCGTAAATGCGCGACAATGCCTCCGGGCTGCCCCGTTTGAACTTCCACTTGAGCAGTTCGTCTTCCAGCATGCCAGGCTACTCTGGATTCCCACACGCAATCTTATGCGTTTGGGAGCCTTTCACAGGCTCGGCTCGGCGAAGCTCGCCGAGATCGAAAACGGCCGTTTCTACCTATACCACGTCCGAAGCACCGCTTTGACTTACCACCGGCGCATTTTTCTCTGAGAGCCTCCATCACGACTGCCGTTCGGCGGAAAGCTGCTGCCCCTTGTCATTCCCACGAAAGCAGGAATCCAGCAGGGTGCCCGTGTTCCTGGACCCCCGCCCCCGATCGGGTCGAGGGCAGGCTCTGCGCGGGGGTGACAAAGAGGGGTCCACACCCTTGTTCTGTCAGAGACTTTAGACGACTGAGGAGCCGGGACGACCGAATCGTCCCGTCGTGACAGAGTGGTCAGTAGTCCTTGAGGCCTCTCATCCACTGCGGCCAATCGCCGGGTTGGGCGCCGCCGGCCTTGGTCCAGGGCCCGTAGGCAACGAACTCCCGGCTCCAGCGGAGCGTCCAGAGTTCCTTGAGGGCGACTTTTGCCACCGACCAGTCGGCCAAGAGGCAGTATTGCGCCCCGCCGTGGCGATTGACGCACAGCCGCTGTATCTCGTACTGATTGATCCCCATCACGGGCGTCTGGTCGCCGAACGGAGCGGGCTCGTCGGTGTGCCGGGGCCAGCCATCTACCCACCAGCCTTCGGTAAAGACCGGCACCTGCGCGGCCTCCGAAATCAGGGCGGTGCGCCAGTGGCTTTGAACGGGCCCTCGTCCCCACATATCGGTCAGGCCCGGCCGAGGGTTGCACATCCAGCCGTTGGGGGCGTAGCTGCCCTCGTCGGCACCCTGCGAGGCCGGCACGCGCCAGGCATCGAACGGGTTGGCCGCAAACGCCTGATCGACCGCTCCCGACCGGTTCTTGACGGCGGTCGGGCACAGCCACATCTTCCTATCCTTCGACAGCGGCCACATGCACTCGCGCCACCACTCGCCGTTGCCCATCTTGGACGACGAGCCGTGCAGATAGCCGTTGTAGAAATAGCCGTTATTGTCATCGGTGTACATGGCGAAGATCAGGCCCCATTGGTGCAGATTCGACTTGCAGCCCGTGCCCCGCGCCTGCTGCCGGACCCGCTCCAGCGCCGGCATGAGAATCGACATCAGTAGCGCAATAATGGCAATCACGACCAGCAGTTCGATCAACGTGAAGGCCGCACGACAACTCCTTGGGCCTCGCTCGCAATGACAGGACAACACCAGGCGCATCGCACACCACCTCTCTGCTCTCACGCGTCAAAGGTCCCAGCGATCCGCTGCCAATCCAAGGTGCAAGACTCCGCGATTCGCCTGCTATTATGGCTTTTCCCACACCGGAAAGGCAAGCGGAATCCCATCTGCGCCAGGGGAACAGGGGAACCGTGAGACGAGATCTTGTAGGGTGGGTTCTTAACCCACGCGTCAAACGCGCATCGACAAGGTACTCTGGCCCGGCAAACGGACGCATTACCTGCCGATTGGGCGCCGACGAAGCCCTTTGCGATGCGAATGCTCGTCGCCCGCTTCCGCGGCGGCGGCGATACAGCGCAGTCGTTTGGCCACACACGGGTGAGAGAGAAAGCCGAGGGCGTCGAGCAGATTGGGCAGCACGTTGTAGGGTCTGGACTCGGACAATTTGGTCAAGCCAGCAGCGAAAGCTTGCGGGGTCCTTGTCATCTCGACCGCATAGAGATCCGCTGCCAATTCTCGCGGCCTGCCCAGCAGGCGGGATGCCCATACGTTCATCTCCCAAATGAGAGTCATCATCGTTAGAAACGCGAAAATCATGTGCCGATCAACCCACGGCGCTGCGCCGGCCAAAAGGGCCGATCCTGCCGAAACCAAAACGGGCACGAGAAAAAGTCTTCGAATCCAGTCGGCAAGCTCATAGCCGACATGGTGCTGAGACCATGAATGTCCCAACTCGTGCGCGATGGCGGTGCGAAACTCATCAGGCCCCAGGATACGTCGCGCCTCAACGCCAACATAGATGCTTGGCTCGTGGCCGATCACCGTCATTACAGTATCGCGTGGGAAAGCAGAGTCATCAGAGAGCACGTAGAGCGAAGCACGATCGTGCTTGGTGCGTTTGGAGAACTTGCCAGTTCGATGACCAAAGAGCTTGTAGTCTTTCGTCAGCAAGACAGCCTCGCGCAACGCCCACCTGCGTACGGCATATCGGATAAGGACCAGGACAATTCCTCCAACCCACCACGCCCCAAGGGCCAGCGCGATATGACCTGGGAAGACCAGCCACCAGTAGATTGTGAACGAACACAGCAGAGCGAACTCTGGCAGGGCTTCGGCCGACCGATAGGCCAAGCGTCTCCTCCTCCGGAGCTTGGGGTCCCACAAAACCCCCTCCACGACGAAGAGAACGGAGAGGATACAGAAGAACAGTAGGATCGTCCGGAAAACCCGTTCTGTAGAAAGTGCACCAAGGGAGGTCGCGAGCGCAAGACCCCAAGGGACAGCAAACACAATGAGTATACATCCGACGCTATAGAGACTCATCCACCTCGTATAGCGTTTGGCTCGCGCAATAAACTGCGAATCCCACTCCGGCAAATCGATCATGCCGGCGAGGATACTACACCTGGATGCCCCTGGCAAGTTGGAATGGCAGTAGCTTGGGAGAAGATGCTCGAAGGCGATCAATCCGAAATCATAGATCGTGAATCGTCCATGTCGGCGGGCCTCAAGCCACCAGGAGGCCGCAGGTCTGGTGGTGGACGAGGTAGGCATGATAGCCGCCTTGGGCCAGCGGTTCCCGGGGGCTGCCAGCCGCGACACCGTAGAGCTGGACGGAGAACACGGTCAAGTGTTGAGCCGAGCCCGCCAAGCGATCAAGACGCACGCCTTCGATGACAATCTGGTTGGCGCCGTTGACGGACTCGAGGAACCGCCGCAGCCTCTTGTCTTCCCTCGCGACATTGCGCACCATCACGATGCCGGACGGGACCTCGCTGAACCGGCTGCAGAGAGAACCATCGAAGACCGAGTTGAGACCGCCCATCTGAGCCGCCGGTCCGAAAAACTCCGGCTTTCTGTTGCCAAATCCCTGTGACTTGTGCTATAATGGCGGTGACCTTGGAGGCTGGCCGCGGGGAGGAGAGCCGCCAGGCAACGGGTAGAGGTGGTGGATGAGTAGGGTGTCCCTCAATAGTAGGAAGGTATCTGCCCCGATTCTGGTCCGCGCGTGCCTTACCTGCGCGATTTTGGCCGTGGTGGTGCCGGTGGCAGGCGCCGATCCGGCCTTGGACGCTGTCAATAAAGTGTCGGTGGAGCAATACCAGGCCTACGAGGTCGCTCTGGAGAACATGGGTCTGGGCCACTACGGCGGGCCGCTGTACAACCAGCAGGTTCGCAACCGCGACGGCTGGGCCAACGGCGGGACGCTGGGAAACCAGGAAGCGCGGCTTTATCTCACGGATCACTTCGTCGCGCTGGGCTTGGCCGTTTCTGTGCAGGGCGTCTACAAGAATGTCGTGGCGGAATGGCCGGGCACGGAGACCCCGCAGGCGATCTACATCGTCTGTGCCCACTATGACAGCACCTCCGGTGGGGAACGGCCCGGCGGCGACGATAACGCTTCCGGCACGGCAGGCGTCCTCGAAGCGGCCCGTGTCCTGACGCAGTACCATTTCCGGTCCACCTTGCGGTTCATCGCGTTCAATGCCGAGGAAGAGTGGATGAGAGGCAGCCAGGAGTACGTCAATGCCCTGCCGCAGGATGCCAACATCGTAGGCGTGATCAACCTCGACATGATCCTGCGCCCCGCCTGGGATGGCAATCCGGCAGCGCCGCTGGACTTGGAGGTGGAGACCCTGGAGGTGCCCAATTGCGCGGCTTGGGTCAAAACCTTCACGGCAGCCGCGGCGACGTACGTTCCGTCTCTGGTCATCGACCCGAACAGCCACTATCCCATGGACTGGGACGCCGGGGATCACGGACCGTTCATCTACGCCGGATATCCCGCGCTCGTTGCCATTGAGAACACGGCCCAGGAGATCTGGTACGCCGAGAGCAACGCCTATTATCACTCCGCCCAGGACGCCAGTGATGCCCTGGCCAATAGCCCCGCCAGTCCCAGCGGCGTCACGTACGATTATGATTTCGCGGCCAACGTTGTGCGGGCAACCGTGGCTACGCTGGCCGGCCAGGCAGGAATCGTTCCGCCCGCCGATCCCAACGCCGCTACGCCGCAGACGCCCCCGGCGGACGAGACGACCGAGGCCAGCGATAGTGCAGATACAGGAGTCGGGTGAGGCCATGACAGCGTGTCACGCCTCTTGTCATATAGTTGCAGGTTCTTTTGGAAGGGGTAGAATATGGGTAAGCTGAGACTTCTCCTGGTAGCTCTCGCGATCGCGGGACTATCCGGCATCGCATCAGCGAGTGTTTTCAGTGAGGACTTCGAATCCTACGCCGTGGGCGATCTGCACGGCAAAGGCGGCTGGAAGGGCTGGGACAACACCGCCGGCGCCACCGGGAAGATATCTACCAAGTTCGCCAACAGCGGCACGAAATCGGTCGAGGTCCTCAGCTCGTCCGACCTGGTGCACGAGTTCAAGCTGGCCGGCGGCAAGTGGAGCTTCTCCATCATGCAGTACATCCCCTCCGGCGGCAGCGGCATCACCTACTTCATCGTGCTGAACACCTACGCAGATGGCGGCAGCGATGACTGGTCCATGCAGACGCAGTACAACCTGGCGACCGGGGCCATCACGTGCTGGCACGGCGGGCTCTCTGGGGCAGCCGAGATCCTCTTCGACCAGTGGGTCGAGATCAAGGTTCTGGTCAACCTCGACAAGAACACCTTCGAAGAGTACTACGGTGGCACCCTGATTGCCTCCGGCCAGTGGGACGACAACACCCACGGCACGCTGCAAGCCGTCGATCTGTACGGCAACGGGGCCTCCTCGGTCTACTACGACGACCTCAAGATCGATGAGTTCCATGTCTACAAAGCGGACAACCCGAATCCGGCCAACGGTGCGGTGGGCGTCAGTGTGCCCGTCTTCCAGTGGATTGTCGGCGACACGGCGACGTTTCATGACGTCTACGTCGGCAAGACCCCGGAATTGACTGCGGCGGATAAGGTCGCCTCCCGCCTGCCGTTCCCCATGTACTACCACCTTCCGGGGCTGGAGCCGGGCGCCACATACTACTGGCGCGTCGATGAGATCGACGCTACCGGAACGACCTACGCCGGCGAGGTCTGGTCCCTCACGGCCACGCCGAAGACCGCCTACCAGCCCAGTCCCTGGAATGAGGCTAAGTGGGTCGATGTCAAGTCGAAGTTGAACTGGTCGGCGGGGACCGGAGCTCAATCGCAGGACGTCTACTTCGGTCTGAGCAAGGACGATGTCACCGCAGGCGCCGCCAGCGCCTTCAAGGGCAACCAGCTCGCGCCGACCTACGACCCCGGCACGTTGCAGCAGAACACGACCTATTATTGGCGCGTGGACGAGGTGGGGGCCGGCGGCAAGAAAGAGACCGGCCCGGTCTGGAGCTTCACCACACTCGGTCCGGGTGGCGGCGTTATAGCCCAGTACTTCAACGGCATGGGAGTCTCCGGCGCCCCGATCCTGACGCAGACCGAAACCTCGATCGATCATAACTGGGCCAGCAACGAAGTGGCCGCGAAGGTAAGTGACAACGTCTCCGCCCGGTGGACCGCCGTATTGGAGGCGCCGCTGACGGAGGCCTTTACGTTCATCACCACCAGCGATGACGGCGTGCGCCTGTTCCTCGACGGCCGCCGGATCATCAACAACTGGACCGATCACGGCACCACCGACAACCGGGCCAAGGTCAATCTCGTTGCCGGCCAGACCTATCGCCTTGTGATGGAGTACTATGAGAACACCGGCGGCGCCGTGGCGCAGCTCTCGTGGGAAAGCCCCACGATTGCCCGCCAGATCATTCCGTCCGGCCCACTCCAGTTGCCCTATCGCGTGGCCACGCCGTATCCGTCGAACGGGGCGACCGACGTGCCGCAGGCTGTCGTGCTCCATTGGACCGGCGGCGATAAAGCGGCCCAGCACGAGATCTACTTCGGCGACGACAAGGATGCCGTCGCCAATGGCACGGCCGCCGTTGTCCGTCAGGGGAAGGACGAGACCAGCTTCGACCCCGGCGGCCTCGAATGGAACAAGACCTACTATTGGCGCGTGGATGAGGTCAACGACGCCGTTGCCGACAGTCCGTGGAAAGGCAACGTCTGGAGCTTCACCACGGCCAATTTCCTCGTGGTCGAGGACTTCGAGAGCTACACCGACGACGAGGGCAATCGCATCTATGAGACCTGGACCGACGGTTGGATCAACAACACCGGCTCGCGCGTCGGGTATACCGAGGCTCCGTTCGCCGAGCAGGTGATCGTTCTGGAAGGTGCCCAGTCGATGCCGCTGGACTACAACAACGTGAAGTCGCCCTTCTATAGTGAGGCCGAGCGCGAGTGGTCGCCCGCGCAGGACTGGACGGTCAACGGCGGCGACACGCTCGTGTTGTTTGTCCGGGGCAAGAGCAAGAACGACGCCAGCCAGCCGGCCTACGTTGGGGTGTTTGACAAGTCCGGCAAGAGCAGTTTCCTCACCTGGTCCGATCCGGCACTCCTGACCTCGACCACTTGGATGGTAGTTCAAATCCCGCTCAGCATGTTCGACGTGAACGTGACGGCGATCAAGAAACTGGTGATCGGCGTCGGCAATCGGGACAAGCCCACTGCCGGCGGCACCGGTCTGGTCTACATCGACACCATCAAAGTAGTTCGTTCCGCTCCGTAGCGATCCGACGGGGCCACGATTCGATTTCCGGCCAGGGCTGCGCGTCAGTCGCAGCCCTGGTCTCTTTCGCAGCCAATGTGATCCCGGGTGACGTGTCGAGACTTGGTCGATCGTGCTTTCTTTGTCACGCCTGGTAGGCGTACCAGGCGGCCAGCTCGTAGGTCCAGATGGTTGGGTAGAGGGCAATCAGCTTGTCCCGCTCCGCCTGGCTGATCGTGAAGAAATGGCCGCTCAGCACCGGCGACCAGAATCGGTGGACCGCACTGGTGCCGACGGGCTGCGCGCCCCCGGCGTAGGCGTAGAACACCACCCCCTCGAACGTCCAGACGCCGGAATACAGGTCAATCAGCTTGGTCTTCTCCGTCTCGCTGCTCGTGTAGAAGTGCGTGTTGTGCGCGGCGGACCAGAACCGGTAGACGGGGGCGAGGCTGGGCTGGGTGTTGGTCGCAAAGGCATAGTACGCCGGCCCTTCGTAGGTCCAGACGGAGACGTAATTGTTGATGAGCTTGTCCCGCTCCGCCTCGTTGATGCTGTAGAAATGCCGGGAAAACACCGGGGACCAGAACCGGTAGACCGGCGTCAGAGCACTGGCCTGCTCCACGCGGAAATACCCCATGCTGCTTTTGCCGACGTTGCCGGCGGCGTCCCCGACCTCGACCGAGAGCCGGTACAGGCCGTCGCCGGGAGCGGTGAACTCCAATTCCCCGGCGTTGAGGCTGACAGCCACCTGCTCCCAGACGCTCCCGCTGTTCCTCTCGATGGTAAAGCGGAATCCATCGGCATCATAGCCGCTGCTGTCGTCCCGCGCCGCGGCTGTGATGTGGAACCGGCCGGGCTTCAGGACGGCACTTGCCTCATCGGCGCCGAACGAGGTCACCAGACTGACGACCGGCACAGTCGTATCCACGAGGCTATAGAACAGGCGAAAAAGCGCCGCCACTTTCTCCATCGCCCACGGCATCAGATCGTCCGCGAGAAGCGTAATCTCGTTCTGGCTGGACGCGTTCAGGACCGCACCGTCACCGGTGAAGCCGTCGGTCCGCGCGACCAGATCGGGCCGATGCAACCCGGCGTCCGGAATCGCGGACACGTCCTCGCCATTTACGTCGTCACTGGCATATTCCTCGGTGTAATCGATTGTCTGCCGGAAGAGGGAGACCAGATCCGACGGCGTCTCGATTAGGCCTGCCGGCGCGGTTCGGATTCCGTCCCCGTATCCCCACAGACGATAATTGGAGTGCTCCCCCATAGTGTACTCGTAAGCATCCCGAGTCGCATGAGCGTCGTTGTGGACGTGGGCGGGCACCGTGACGTCCTCGAGCAAATGGGCCACGTGCCCGAGGTAATAATACGATAGTACCTGGTTCGTCGGATAGGTCGCAAGGACGTACGGCTGCCAATAGCTCAGGGCTTGCGTCACGGCGGACGCGTACGGGCCCCAGCCGTCGTAGATTTCATCGCCATCGCCCCCGGCAACGAAATGCTGCTCGTAGGGAGCGTCTTGTCCGAGTGGGTTCTGAGGCACGATGTCCCGATGGAAGCCGTTGTCAAGGAAGATCGGTCCGCTGACATCCTCATCGAACGTGCCTTCGATGATATCGTTGTTGTCTCCATTCGTCCGGTGGTGCTTGCTGCCGTAGTCTTGCCAGTCACCGATGAACTGCGCCAGTTGGGAGTCCGGGAATTGGGAGTTGTAGAACAGGAAGGCATTGTACGTCAGCCACTGGTGCACCGGGCCATTCCCCTCTACCGTCTGGTCGTCATCGGGCCCGGTCGCATGGGCTACCGGATCGAGAAGTCCCACGACGGCGCGGCGGGCGTCGGTCGGGCTGATCGGCCCACGATGTGCATACCCCAGCAAGTGGCCCACCTCGTGCGCGATGACGTAGACCAGTCTTGACACGTAGGTCATCAAATCCGGCGCGCCCGTGCCAAGCTCCTGCGAGAAGACCAGACCCTCATCGCCAGGGTTTCGATTCCCCAGATCCACCGCCTCGGCCAACCCCTCGAAGGACCCGTACCGTGCAAAGACCGAATTCTCCCCTCCGATGTAGACAGTGGAATAGGGCTGACTGCTGGTCGGCCGTTCGAGCGTGAAGATCACCCCGGCCGCGGCGAAGATCCGTTGCAGACTCGCGTGGACTCCGGCAAGGATCGCCTGCTCCTGCCCGGCGAGATTTCCCGGGGCCTTGAATGCGGGGACATCGAACGGCCCCACGGCCGCCGGGCCGTCATAGATAACGTTCTTCTCACCATCGACATCGAGATAGACCACCTGCCCCTGAAGATGCCCAGGGTCGGTATCCACCAGTTCCAGCCCCGACAGTGCACCCGCCTCGCGGTCCAAGTCCACAACGATCGCTGGCTCCGCGGAGGAGACGCCGGCAGGAAGTCCCGGGGCTGGGGCAGGAAACTGGACGTTCAGAAGAAGCCTTGCTTCCAGCAGTTCAAACGCAGACGGCGGCGCCTGGCCGGCATTCGCTGCCCGTGTGAGCACTTGTCTGAGCCAATCCCGAATTCTCACCTTCGTCCCCGCCCCAGGCAGTCGGCCGGAATCTGTTTGCCGCGTGCTTTCTCGGACCGCGCCGAGAATCAAGTCGTCTTCTCATTATACGGAGAGGATGAAGCCTCTGACAAGCGGGCGGTGCGCAGGTGCGAGTGGCGATAGCCGTAGAGGGCGTAGACCACGAGCCCGACGGCCAGCCAAACGCCGAAACGAATCCAGGAGGTTCGTGGCAGGTGGGTAATCATCCCCACGCAGAAGATCGCCCCCAGCGCGGGGATCAGGATGGGTCCGAACGGCACGCGGAACGGGCGTGGACGCTCCGGGGCCTTGAAACGCAGGATCGAGACGCCGATACAAACCAACAGAAACGCGAAGAGCGTCCCAATATTCGTGAGATCGACCATTTCGTCAATGTTCGACACCGCGGCCAGGACCCCTACCCCGATCCCGGTCAGGATCGTCGCGACGTGCGGCGTGCGAAACTTCGGATGAATGCGGGCCAGCGACGCCGGCAGCAAACCATCCCGGGCCATCGCCATGAAGATCCGCGCCTGCCCCAGTTGGAAGACCAGCAGCACCGCCGTGTGCGCGACGACCGAGCCGAATGCCACCAGGCCGACGGTCGTGTTCGAGCGACCCACGTACCGCAGCGCCACCGTCAATGGTTCCGCCTGATCGGACGCGGTCATGCTCTGCAGCGCCGGGAACGGCACCAGGCCCGTGAATACGACCGCGACCACCACATAAATCAGCGTGGACGCGGCCAGCGACCCGAGAATCCCGATGGGCAGGTCCCGGCCGGGCTGGCGCGTTTCCTCCGCGCAGGTGGAAACCGCATCGAACCCGATGTAGGCGAAAAACACGATGGCCGCTCCGGCGGCGATCCCCGCGAATCCGTTCGGCGCGAAGGGCTGCCAGTTCTCCGGGCGGATGAAGCGGACGCCCACCAGTACAAACAGGCCCAGGACGAGGAGCTTGACCACGACCATGACGGTCGTCGCCCGCGAGGACTCGCGCACCCCCCACACCAGGACGACAGACAACACCGCCACCACCCCGATCGCCAGCAGATTGAAGACAATGGGCACGCCGAAGAGGTGCGGGGCGCCAGCGATCACCTCCGGCATCTTCTGGGCCGCCGTGCGATAGTCCACCGTCAGCCAGCGCGGCAGATCGACACCGAAGCCGGCCAGGAGCGTATTGCAGTAGTTGGCCCAGGAAATGGCGACCGCCACGTTGCCGATGGCATATTCGATGATCAGGTCCCAGCCGATGATCCAGGCCACCAGTTCGCCGAGCGTGACGTACGTGAATGTGTAGGCCGAGCCGGAAACGGGCACCAGTGAGGCCAACTCCGCGTAGCACAGCCCCGTGAAGGCGCACACAACCGCTGTCAGGACAAACGATAGGATCAGGGCCGGCCCGGCGCCCGGTCGGGCCGCATCCCCTGCCGCCGCGGTGCCGATGGTCGCGAAAATGCCGGCGCCGATGGTCGCGCCGATGCCCAGCGCGATCAGGTCGATGGGCCCGAGCACGCGACGCAGGGAACGCTCGCCCGTTTGGGTCTCGGCAATCAGCCGCTCGACCGGTTTTGTGACAAAGAGCGAGGCCATACAGAGCGCACCCTATTCATTGGATTCCCAAACGCGACGAATCGCGTTTGGGAGGCCCGTTCGGCGGTCCAGACGTCTACCCACAAGGACGCACGAGCGTAGCCCTCCCCTACTCGACTGTCAAGCCGGAATCGAATCGATCCAGGGGAAAGCAGCGAGCTCTCGGCCCCACGGTGAGGTAATCACGGGAAAAATCCTGCGCGGCGTCGTTTTTCGCTTTGAAGTGCGGCCGGAATTCTGCTATTGCTTGGCCCCAAGCCGTTTGCCGGCGGGCAACGGGATATCTCCGGCTTGTCGCCCGTCCAGCCCCCGCAAGGACCAAGTACCGATCCGTTTGAGAACGCCCCCGGTTCCCCTGTGGAAGCGACAGCGGTTGTGGCGTTTTCATGGAATTTTGTCTTGATCTTTATTTGACTTTGCAGTAATGCTATGTCTGGTACAAGTTGCCTTTCTGAATCGGCGATGGTAGTTTAAGAGCGTGTCAAAGGTCTTGGCACGTCGGAATAGCAGAGGAGTATCAGTAGAATCGTCTTGCGAAAGGGGAAGAACATGAGAAAAGTAGTTCTCACAGCGTTAGCAGTCTTGGCCTTTGCAGCGTTCACGTTCAGCGGCTGCAAGAAGGCGCAGACACCTGCGCCGGGCAAGTCAAAGCCTACCACTCAGGCGCCGGCCCAACAGAAGCCAGGGACACCCGCGGCCAAGACGTCCCCGGGACAACCTACGACGGTAGCCCCCGAGAAACAGGCCGCCCCAGCGCCAGCACCCGCACCGACGACTCCGGCCCCGGCCCCAGCCCCAGCCACCGAGAAACCGGCGGCTCCGGCACCCACTACGACGCCGAAGTAATGGCTCGGTAGCGATGAGTTGACCCACGGGCGTTGTCGATTCGAGAACGTCGACTGCTCGTGTTGTCAGGACAAGCGGGGTCGTCGAAAGAGTTGACACCGGATCTCCGAAGTTGTCAGTCTCGACTTTCGAGGAGAGAAGACGGTTTTCTGTTTGACTGGCCGACTTTCCTCGTTGGGGTCTGGGCCCCTTCGATAGCCCCGCTGTCCTGACAGAATGGTTGGCATCCTTCCTGCACTGTTCAGAGCATTCCCCGTCCAATACGACGTGGGTCTGAGAGGGTGTTTGAGAAGTCGGTTTTGTCGTAGCATGGGCATCTTGCCCATGAGTCGCAGGGCCATCTTGGCCCTGCCCGCACGGGCGGGATGCCCGTGCTACTTCTCAAACACCCTCTGAGGTCCTGAAGTCTTCCACGCCGGAATCGTGCAAGCGATCTTCTCCCTTGAGGCGTGGCGGAATCACAACCCTCTCCGCGTGCACTTCCGCCAGTTCGAACTGCGCCACGGCCTACCATCTGCACGTACTGCGAGTGGCCGGCACGGCGTACACCGAGGGAATTCCCGTGTCGCGTTCAGGGCTTTTCCCGTCCGACTCACCCAGGCTCACATCGTATGCCTGAATGTAGCGTCCGTGCCAGGCAGCAGCCGACGAGACGCCGCGGGTGATCCGATGGATCATCGCTTCTGGAAAACGCCGAGAGGAAAGGAAGTACCATGGCACAGGCAAAAACCGGTCATCATGTGAAAGTGAATTTCACAGGCAGATTGGACGACGGAACCATTTTCGCGACTTCCACGAATGACGAGCCCATTGAGTTCACGATCGGTGAAAACGAGGTGCTGCCGGCCATCGAGGATGCCGTGGAAGGCATGGAGCCCGGCGAAACGAAAACGGTGCGCATCTCCGCCGAGGACGCGTTCGGCCTGCGACGAGAGGACCTGGTCCAGGAAATCCCCCGAGAGAGTCTGCCGGACGACATGGATGTCGAGGTCGGACAGCAACTCTGGGTGGATGAGTTGGACGAGGAACCCGTAACCGTGTCGGTCGTGGATATCTCGGACTCCACGGTGACGATCGACGCCAATCATCCCCTGGCCGGCGAAGACTTGATCTTCGATCTGGAGGTCGTGGATGTTACGTCGTAGCGCGGCGATGTGCCGCCCTCCTGCGCCGCCCGGCACAAATCCGGGCCGCCCAGCGACAACCGCAACCGTCGGGAGGAGACCCGGCCTCCTCCCACGCGAGGCGCGAAGCCTGCGAGAGACCGGGATTCTACTGCAACCGCGTAAGAAATCTTCCCAACCGCGGCTGGCATTTGTCGGTGATGTCGAAAGAGACCACGACCGCTCTGGCCCGGCCGAGAACGGACGAGCGCGGGACCAGGCCAAAATAGCGCGAATCGCGGCTCACATCCCGATTGTCCCCCATAACGAAATAGTACCCGTCCGGGACCACCACCGGCTCGAAACTGCGCAGCGCGTGAAGACCCGGGATACGAACGACCGGGTGAACACTCTGTCCCAGATGCTCCATGGTGAGAATGCCGGTGGCTGTCTGAGTGCCGGACAAATGCACGAGGCAGTCCCGGCCCATCTCACTATAGGCCAGCGGCTGACCATTCAGCAAAAGCTCATTCCCCTTCATCTGCACCATATCACCCGGCGTACCCACGATCCGCTTGACCAGCCGTGTATCATCCTCCGGCGAAAGGCAAACCACGACATCCCCGTGCTGCGGCTCGGACCACGAGGCCAAGCGATACCGCGTCAGCGGGACGCGCAGGTCGTAGGCAACTTTGTTGACGTAGATCAAGTCGCCCTCGAGGATCGTGGGATTCATCGAGCCGGTCGGGACCCAGTTCCAGTCGGCCAAGCTCGACTTCACCGGCACCAGCACGAAAACGACGAAAAGCACGGTCATCCGCCATTCGTGCCAAAGACGCCAGCCCAACCTCCGCATTTTCCCGATCTGCCGCTGGCCCGCCAACCTCAAGGTCTGCCTGAAGTCCTGCATCTCTATCCCCTTCTACCGTGCCCCTATTGCGTTCCAGGTGCCGCTCGCGCATAGCGGCGGCCTTTATGAATATCGACGCACGGAGCCGTGGATTATTTCAGTCTGACCGTGCATTTCGCGGGCATGGACCCGACGAAAAAGAACCGGGGCCTCTGTCTGGTGGACAAAGGCCCCGACTCCATCTTTGGATTTACTCTTTGCGATTTACGGTCCTGGAATCGCCTACGGCGTTCCCGCCGTGACGCATCCCGAATCTGCAATCGCAAACCGTAAACCTCTACTGCTGAATCACACCGATATCGTCGACGTAGACCGTGCCTGTGCCGGTCGCCTTCGTGGCCTTGCGGTCACCCACGCCGATATAGACCTTCTTGACCTTGGCCATGTTGACACCGGCGAACTGGCTGAGCGGAATCTTCCACTCCGTCCAGGTGCCCTTGGTCACGATGCTCGTATCGGGATTGGACACGACCGCACTCTTGCCGGCGCTGTCTTCGACAGCGACATACACCTTGTCGGCGGCGTTCGTGAGAAGACCCCGAACACAGACCAGCAGCGTGTTGATGCCGTTAACCGTCCAGTCCGCCACCGGGTCAAACTCGCGCTGCGCCTCACTGAAGTACGGCGTCTTGCTGTTGTCGTACGCCATCGGCAGCGACTGCTTGCCGCCGCGGACGTTCAGCCGCTCGGCAAACGGAGCCGTGAGGTAGCCCACGGTGGAATTGCTCAGCCCGTTGGTGAAGCCGTCGATCCAGGTCTCGTAGATGGTGTTGGTGTAGTCGTCGTAGCCTTCCATGTTATCGACCACGAGGAAACCGGCGGTGGTGAAGCTCCAGACCATTCCCGTCCACGGGCTGGCCGCATCGGAATCGTTGACCTCGTCGATTCTCCAGTAGTAGGTCTTGTTCCACTCCAGCGCGTCCGGACTGTAGGTCAGTTTGTCCTGCGCCTGGCGGCCGACATAGACGTCCGCGCTGCTGGTGGTAGCGTTGGCCACCGCGGCTTGGTCGGTCCCAAAGTAGACGTCATGCTGCTTGGCCTTGTATCCAGCCGACCAAGACAGTGTCACGTTCTGCTCGACATCCACGGCCTTGTTCAACGGATACACCGACTGGGAGTGTACCGGCGGCTGCAGCGGACCAGCGGGAACGATCACTTTTGCCATCGAGGCGGTAAACCAGGACAACTGCTCTACGGCGTCGCCGCCATTGTCAAAGTACTCGATGCGCAGGGCGTGGATGCCGCGATCCAGGGCTACCGGCAGCGAGAAGTACTCGCTGGTGACTGTCGGGGTCACCCACTTGTCGATGACCAACTGGCCGTCGATCCACATGCGGGTGCCGTCCTGGCAGTTGAGGCTGAACGTGTACGTGTCGGCGACAGCAATCTCGAGATCTGCCGTGAAGACGGCCGACCACCCGTCGCCCGGGATCGGAGCGCCCGGACTGTTCGTGCCGGTAAGGTTCTGATCGAGCGTCGAGATGATGCGAACCAGACCAGGCGTGCCCGCCGGATTCGTGCCGGCGAAGTACTCCGCCCTCAGACCACCACCCGCACCGACCGTCGTGAAGCTCCAGACATCGCCGGTGTACTTGGTGGCGCCGGCCGTCTCATCCACGGCCCAGTAGTAGGTCGTGTTCTGTGCCAGCGGACCCGGATCCAACGTCGGAGCAATCAGCGTGCCCTTGGACGCGCTGGCACTGCGATTCGCCACGGCATCCTTGTCGGTGCTGAAATACACGTCATGCTTCGTGGCGCCCGCCCCGGGGGTCCAGGACAGTTGCTGATTCACCGGGAGCCACTTGTTGCCATCCGAAGGCGTCGGCTTGTAGGCCTTCTTGGGGGCCATCATCGCGCTCCACACATCCCCTTGGATCACGTTGCCACTGGCCTCGACCTCGTCGATACGCCAGTAGTAGGTGACGCCGGGTTCCATGGGTAGTACGTGGTAGTACATAGCTATAGGCGAATTCTTCTGCCGGAGGTCCGCGTCGGTCAGGTTCGGCGAAGTGCCCAGGTAGACATTGTGGAACATGGCCGTGTCGCCCTTGATCCACTGGAACAGGGGCATCGTCACGACGGCGCCACTGGCCGGATTCGGCCCATACGCCTTCAGATCCGCCGCCGTCAGTTCGACCTCGGCGATCTGCATGCTGTTCGCACCGCCCGGATTGCTGACCAACGGGAACATCAACTGATAGCTCGTGTACGAGACGGTGTTCGCGAAGGTAATCGGCGTCGTGTTCCATGTACGCCGCGCCCAAGCTCCGCCGACGAAGTCGACGATGTCACCCTTGGCGATCAGGGTGTACGGCCCGTCAATACCGTTGTTGGAGCCGTATAGTTCCCACTTGACCGGGTCGCGCTCGACGGCATCGTTGGCCGTGCAGAGCCGAATCCCCGTCACCACGGACGGGCCCGACTTGGGTGTGACGCGGATGCCCGTAGGCACCACCTCGCCTTTGAAGTGCAGGAACTTCGTCGTGATCTGGTTGTCGATGGCCTGGTTCGGCCCCTCGTTGCCCGGCCACCCGATGGTGCTGTCGTTACCCGGGCTGACGCCGTCATTCGGGACGCCCTGGATGACGTCCCCCGGGGCCGTGACGTCATGCGACGCCCAAGTCACGCCACCCAGAACCAGGGCGGCAATGACCACCGGAAGATACATTGATCTCTTACTCATCATGTTCTCCTTTCCACCATTTGAAAATCGTACTCGTGAAAATCGTACTCGCCCCAGCCACACACCAAGGCGATCATTCTAGTTCCTGACTCCGTACCCCTGTACCGGCCGGTCGTCGGCCGCACAGAAGGTGTGGCTCCACCTCCGAGAGGCAAAGCCACGCCGATTCCTCCTTCCACCGCGGGCGTCAAGCCCGCGCCGGATGCGGCGCCCTTTCTAGGGCGCCGCCTTCGTCACACAGAGGTCGTCGAAGTAGAGCCGGCCGGCGCCGCCCGCTTTCGGGCTCTTCCGGTCCCCCACGCCAACGTACACCTTCTTGATCTGGGCCAGGTTCACGCCGGGGAACTGGCTCAGCGGGATCTTCCACTCGATCCACTTCATCGAGAGCACAGCCAGCTTGTCGGAGTAGCTCGCGACCCCGACTTTGCCGGCGCTGTCCTCCACCGCGACGTAGACCGTGTCGGGACCGTTGTTCGTCAGGCCGCGGAAGAACAGGCTCAGCGTATCGACGCTGTTGACCGTCCAGTCTTGCGCGGGTGAGAACTCCCGATCGGCTTCGCTGTAGAAGGGCGTCTTGACGTTGTTGTAGTCCATCGGCATGGACTGCCGGCCGCTGTGGATGATGACCTGCTCGGCGAACGGCTCGCTCAAGTTGCCGACGACCGATCCGGTGTTGTTGGTCAAGCCATCCACCCAGGTCTCATAGATGCGGCTGCCTTCGCTGTCCGTATAGCTCTCGAAGTTGTCCACGATGATGGAGTTGGCGGTGGTGAAGCTCCAAACCATTCCTGCCCACGGGCTGGCCGGATCGGCATCATTGACCTCGTCCACACGCCAGTAGTAGGTCTTGTTCCAGTCCAGCGTGCCCGGATCGTAGGTCGCTTTGTCCAGAGCCTGGCGGCCCACGTAGAGGCCGGTGGACGACCGGGTGGCATTCGCCACCGCCTGCGCGTCCGTCCCGAAGTAGACGTCGTGCTGCTTGGCCTTATAGCCGGCCGACCACATGAGCGTCACGTCCTGCGGGACATCGACGGCTTTGGCACGCGGATAGATCGCCTGCGCCCAATACGGCGGCTGCAGCGGTCCGGCCGTGAGGATCGCCTTCGGAATCGACGGGCTGGACCAGGACAGGTGGGCAATGGCGCTGCCGCCACTCCACTGCAGGTTCGCAAACTCCATCACAATCGGGTAGCGGCCGCGCTCCAACGCGATCGCGCCGTCGTACTCGACTTCCATATGATGCTGCATCCAGTATTCGATGACCAGCTTGCCGTTGACCCAGAGCCGGACACCACCTTGCACGCTGGCATAGAAGGTGTAGGTCTCCGAGAACGGCACGTCGATCTCACCCGTCCAGCGGACGGAATAGTTGGGGGCAGGCACCGCCGCCGTCGGCGGGTTGGTGCCCCAGTTGAAGTCGATCTTCTGATCGATCCGCGTCAAGACCGGCGAACCCGCCGGCGTCAGGCCGGAGAAATACTGGCCCAGAATGCCGCCGCCGGGCACCAACGTGTCGAAGCTCCACACGTCACCCACTTGCTTGGCGCCGCTGGTCTCGATCTCATCGACACGCCAGTAGTAGGTCGTGTTGGCGGTCAGCGGACCCGTCGCGAACTCCGGTACGATCTGGCTACCCTTGGCGGTGCCCGCGGCCCCGCTCTTCACATCCTCTTTGCTCGTGCCGAAATAGACCTCGTGCTTGACAGCCGTCGAGCTCGGGCTCCAGCGCAGTGTCAAGCCAGCAGGGTCCACCCACTTGGCGCCATCAGCCGGCTTGGGGTCGGCGGCCGTCTTCTGGGCCGCCCGGAACTTCCAGACATCGCCCTTCGTTATCACACCGGCGATATCGATCTCATCGACCCGCCAATAGTAGGTCACACCCGACTGGAAGCCGGCGACGTAATAGAGCATCGCTATAGGCTGCCGAGGCGCCACGAGATTGGCTTCCGTAAGGTCCGGCGTGGTACCCAGGTAGACCGCATGGAACATCGCCGTCTCGCCCGCGATCCATTGCAGCAGCGGCATCCCGACACCTGTCGCACCGTCCGCCGGGTTGGGCTTCATGGCCTTGAGCTTCAGGGGCACAAACGCCTTGATCTCGGCCGCACTCAGACCCCGGTTGTAGATGCGAACGTCATCCATCAGGCCGTTGTATTCGTCGCCGGCCGGGGCGGTCGAGTGCTTGGTCCCGATGAACAGAGGCCCGTTCGAGGTGCTCATCTTGCCGCTGGCGGGCGTGCTGACAGCCACCTTACCGTTGAGATAGATCCGGATCTCCTTGCCGTCATAGGTCCCCGCCAGATGGCTCCACTCGCCCTTCGCCGGTATGAAACCAGTGGCTTCCAGATTGGCGAAGGGCGGAACGTGGAAGCGGATGTTGTTGCCGCCCTCTTTCAGAAGGCGGTACTGGTTGTCCGAGCCCTCCGTGCTCTTTTGCATGATCCGGTTGTTGCCGGTCCACCGCGGATTGACCCAGGCAGCGATGGTGATCCCATCCGTCATGTTCAACGACGGACTGTCGGCGACGCGGACGAAGTTGTATGGGCCGTTGAACGACAGGCACGCCGTGCCGTCCCAACTGGTGTCCCACGTCACGGGGCCGCTGAGCGTCCCGTCGTTCTTGCTGCCGGAGGAGTCGGCCGCCTTCGTGCCGCTGCCTTCATTGAATTGCCACCAACCGACTAGGCTTGGATCGGCCGCCCGGGCCGGCAAAACCACGCCCAGCACGGTTGTGAGAACGAGATACATCATCTTCCTGCTCATAATGTCTCTCCTGCCTACCAGAACCTGTGATCCCATGCCCTGGCCACACACCAAGGCTGGCCCGGGTCCCCAAACGCGGTGTACCGCGGTCGAAGCCCGTCACTCGCGCCTCGTGCCCAACGACTCCCTCCCGGGCACGTCCTCGGCAAAACTCATCGACACAAAGTCACCGTCACTTGTCCTGACCAAATCCGCCTGCTCACCTCCTTTCCGGGAAACGTCAACAGCCTGGGCTTCGCGCGCACCGCGAGCCGGGTTCAGGGACCTGTCCCCCATAGCCAAAATGGATGCGGAATGCGTCTGAGGCGCACCCTCACTCCCCCCGTTCACCCTGTGTCCGGACAGACGAGCCACGTCAGGGCCTCCGACTCTGACCCGTTGTGTCTGTTACTCCCGATGCGCGCGTGACTTAGCGAGCTACAAAGGTCACGAACCGCCTAAGCCATACAACTCTTGCATTCTACCAAGCCAAATTCGTATGTGCAACAGGATTATTCTGGGACTTTGGGATTCTCATATCCCACAGGACACAGTGCGTGTAAGTAGTGCAAAGACCGGATGTTATAGAGCTACAAAAGCCTCCGCGCCGTTCACGCCGCGTCCGTCACGTGCTCCCCTGCTCCAGGTACTTGCCGGCAATCGTACCCACCGAGCGAAAGGCGAACCGTCCGAGATCGATTTCGCGCGGCTTCAGGAACAGGACCTCCGCAATCTCGTCCTCCATGGGCTTGGCCTGCGAGACTTCCGTCACCTCGCATACGAATCCCATGTCCAACGTCCGATATCGCACCCCCATGTACTCATACACGTTGGGCCACGAGCCCAGGTAGCGCAGGGCCGTCACATCCAACCCGATCTCCTCGCGGACCTCCCGCCGCAGGGCGTCCTCGGCCGTATCACCGGGGTCCACGAACCCGCCTGGCAAATCCCACCTGCCCTTGCCCGGCTCCTTGCCCCGCACCAGCACCACCATCCGGCCCCGCTCGTCCACAATGACGCCCGCCACCGCCGCCGCGGGATTCATATACAGTTCGAACCCACACGCCTCACACCGCAGCAACTTGGCCCCCACCGCCCGCAACGCCGCCGCCCCACACTTCGGACAATACTTCAGCGTAACCCCCAGTCCACTATTGACGTCCATAGCGAAACCTCAAAAGTACCGCGGCATCGGCCTGTGCTTGGCAACCACAGTCCTTGTCCCCTTGGCTGCATCGTGCCGATCATAGGGGATTGTTGACAAGCTGTAAACGTTGGGATTGCTGCGCAGACTGGGTGCGCGACAGGAAAGCAGCAGCGGAGTCGGCCAGTGCGGCCGGACTTGTCTAGGTCATCACCGGCAGCAAACAGGTGCCGGGTTAGCGCATCACCCAGTCATGGCCTTTGTAGACCACCTCGACGGAGGATCTCAGGGCTGGGTCGCCGCGCAGGGCGTAGGTCAAATCAAGGGTCTTGCGGAGATATATAGGGACGGGCCGGCCGCTCGCCTGATCCACGGCCACCGGGTGCGGCACGACGGCCGTCTCGTTGCTCAGACCGCTGATAAACACTTGGAAGCCAAGGGCTTGCGTATCGAAGTCCGGCCAGATGATCGCGATATCCTTGGCGTTGTCCTCACCTTGCAGGACACGACTGCCGGCTGTCGAGAGCACTTCGAGCAAGGGGTATCGGCCCTGGTGTCGCTGCTTGATCGCTTCGAAAACCGCCGGGGCCACGTTCCGGCCCGCCGGCACGATCTGGAACGTATCCGTCATCAGATCGCACTTCGGGTAGAATTCCACATCCTGCCCGGTGCGGTTCGTCACCGTCACGATCATGTACCAGAACCGGGTCTCGCCGTTGGAGCCCCACGGCAACACGATCTGCTGCGGATGCTCGTATCGGGTCTCCAAGGTCCAATGCCCCGACCGCTGCACCACGGCCGGCCGCGGTGCCGCCGCACACAAGCTCGCAACCAGCCCTGCCAGGATCGTCCCATAAAGAAGGTGTTTTTTCATCGCCGATCCACTCTCCAGAGAACACATTGGCTCTTCAAATGCGCCAAGTTGCACTTTTTACCTATTTTACACCAACCCAGGCGGAAAGCAAAGAAGATTTTGGCTAAGGACCAAGTGTCAAGTTTGAAGTGTGAAGTTTGAAGTCGGACGGCCGCGACTGCCTTCCTTCTTACTTGACACTTCACACTTCAAACTTCACACTTCAAACTTTCCGGCAAATAACTCGGACCGTGAATAAGGAGGCTTTACCATGACCGACACGAGCAAGAGGCAGACACAATCGGTTACACGTCGCGGCTTTCTTTCCGGGGCGGCGGCCTTGTCTTTCGCCGTCGTGAGGCCGGAGGCGCTGGCGGGGACCCAGGCGAACAGCCGCATCAGGGCGGGTGTCATCGGTCTCGGCAGTCGCGGCCGCATGATCGCCGGCATGGTGCAGAAACACGACGGCTATGAGATTACGGCGGTGGCGGACTACTTCGAGCGGGTGGCGGAGGCGGCCGGGGACCAGTTCGGCGTGCCCAAGGCGCGGCAGTTCTCCGGTTTGGCAGCCTACAAGGGCCTCATCGCCAGCGGGGTCGAGGCGGTCTTCATGGAGACGCCGCCCTACTGCTTCCCGGAGCACGCAGAGGCGGCGGTCGAAGCAGGCCGGCACGTCTATACCGCCAAGCCCTTGGGTTGCGATGTCCCCGGCTGTCTGCGCATCCAGGCCGCCGCGAAAAAGGCGACCGCCAGTAAGCAGGTCTTCTTCGTGGACTTTCAAACCCGCACCGATCCGCTCTTTGTCGAGGGCGTCAAACGTGTGCACGAGGGCGCTATCGGCCGGATCGGTCTGCTGTATTCGGAGTACAACGACGAGAGCTTCCGCGATCCCCCGAAGACGGCGACCGTCGAAAGCCGCCTGCAAGAGCTGATCTGGGTCAACGATGACGCCCTGGGCGGCAGCTATCTCGTCAACGCGGGCATCCATGCGATTGACGTGGCCCTGTGGATTGCCGGCCAGATGCCGGTCAGTGCCATGGGCGCCTCGCAGATCGTCCGGGCCGACCCGCACGGCGACTCGCACGACGTGTTCTCGCTCACCTACGAATTTCCGAATGGCACGATCCTGAGCCATCGGGGCGAACATCTCAAGAACCGCTCGGACTTCCGCAGCGACTGCATCGCCCAGGGCCAGGACGGCGTCCTGGAAACGGGCTATACGTCGCGGGTCCGCATCCTCGGCACGCGCACCGGCTGGCGCGGCGGTGACGTAGTGAACCTCTACCCCTCCGGCGCGGAGCGCAACATCGACGCGTTCCACAAGTGCGTGACTACGGGCGTCTGCGACAACCCGACTATCGAGCCGAGTGTCAACGCGACGTTGGCCACCCTTCTGGGCCGGGAAGCCGCCCGCCGCAGAACAAAACTCACCCTCGATGAAGTTCTCAAGGAAAACCGCCGGCTGGAACCTGACCTGAGCGGCTTGCGAGCGTAGCGGCAACGGACGGAAGACCGGGGTCTTTCAGAGCGATGGGACAGCTCGGCGTACTGTCGCGACTGCTCGGGCAGGCCACCCAGCGGACTGCGAGACGCAAAGGGGCCGCAGCCACGCAGCCACGGCCCCTTTACTCTGGGTTGAGTTAAGCTCGGAACGTCAATTCTTCAGAAAAGGCGGGATGTGCCCGGCACACCCTTGCCATGTCTGTCGCGCTGTCCGTGCGCATGACACACCCCGCCTCTTATCTTCAGAAAAGGCGGGATGTGCCCGGCACACCCTTGCCATGTCTGTCGCGCTGTCCGTGCGCATGACACACCCCGCCTCTTATCTTCAGAAAGGGCGGGATGTGCCCGGCACACCCTTGCCATGTCTGTCGCGCTATCCGTTCGCATGGCACACCCCGCCTCTTACACCAAGCCCACCGAGTAAGACGGTCCAGGGCCGGGGTGCTAGCTGCCGGCCCTGTCCACCGCCTCGGAAGAGTAGGAATCAAAGATTGTTTGTAGCTCTAGCCAGTACCCTCCTCCTGCGCAATCCACCCACCAGACGTATCACAAAGCTCCCAAGCGTAACGCCACCGAAGCCGTAGGCCCGGTGTGCACAAGCCGAAGGCGCAGTCCTACCCGCGCCGTTGGCTGCCGGGCGCCCGCCTACATAGGATCTCATAGGTCTTGTTTGTCGCCTACTTCGTTGCCACCGAAGGGCAGGTCGTGGTCCCGGCCGTGCCGCGCAGGGGGAGCGTAACGGGGAAAGACATGGGGGTCCACAGGTCTGGGTGGGCAACAAATGAGGCGCGGCCGGTCCGCCAGTCCCTCTCGGCGACAGAGCGAGTCCGGGGCATCCCTGTCCTGGGGGCATCCTAACCACCCGATTTCGGCTCCTTCTCTCCACCAACTCCTCCTGCCTCTCTCCTTTGACGGTCCGTCCATCGGACCGCGCCGGACCTTTCCCGGGCGCACCAGCCACCCGGGACCGGGGCTCTGTCCGCGTAGAACCGCGCACAACCCGTCCGGCCCATGGAAATCGGAAACTTCTCATCCTCCATGACAGGCAGGGGGCAACATCCTCACCCGAGCCTCCACTCAGGCACCAGGGGCCAACCTTGGCAAACCTATGCCTCCGGCTCATCCATGACCCTGAACCGCGTGTCACTATACCAGCGCCGCACGGCGTGTCAATACGTAGAAGTACGTAATTTGCACAATTTTTGCGTCGATTCTTGCGTGCTGGCCGTGTCACGATGCCCACCGTTCCTTCCGAGGTGGACCTCTCGCTGGCCCATGTGCTCCGACGAAGCGGTTCCCGTCACTTCTCCAGGTAGGCGATGGTCAGGTGGGCCAGCGCACGGATGCCCACAACCATCGCGCTCTCATCGGCGTAGAAACGCGGAGAATGGCACATCGGCGCCTTCTTGGGATCTTCACCACGCGGTGTGACTCCGAGGAAGAAATACAGTCCCGGGATCTGCTGCTGATAATAAGAGAAGTCCTCTGCGCCCGTCGAGAGCGGCGTCGATACGGCGTGCCCCTTGCCGACAACGGCGCCGAGCACCGGCGCCATGCGCGTCGTGAGATTGGGATCGTTGCACGTCACCGGGTAGCCCGGATCGATGGTCACGTCGGCGCCGGCGCCCCCGCTCTGGGCGATGGCCGTGGCCGTCTTACGGATGCGCTCGATGATGTCCCGCCGCATTTCGGGCTCGAAGGTGCGAATAGTACCAACCATGTCCACTTCATCGGGAATGATGTTCGAGCGCACCCCGCCATGGATGCTGCCGATCGTAATGACGGCGGGCGCCTCCGGAAGATTGACCTGGCGGCTGACAATCGTCTGCAGGCCGAGGACGATCTGCGCCGCGATCACGATCGGGTCCGTGCCGCCCCAAGGCGAGGCGCCGTGGGTTTGCCGCCCCCGCACCACGATCCGGACGTTGTCCTGGTTGGCCATCGTCGGCCCGGAACGGTACGCGATCGTGCCGATGGAGTAGTTCGGGCTGACATGAAGCCCGAAGATGACCTCGGGTTTGGGGTTGTCGAGGGCGCCTTCACGAATCATCAGTTGGGCCCCGCCGGCCTCGCCTTGCGGCGCCCCTTCCTCCGCCGGCTGAAAGAGGAACTTCACGGCGCCGGGCAGTTGTTCTCGCACCCGAGAAAGCACCTGGGCCACGGCCATCAGCGTCGCCGTATGGATATCATGACCGCAGGCGTGCATCACGCCCACCTCTTGGCCGTTATACACCGCCTTGGCCTTCGAGGCGAACGGCAGGTCCACCGCTTCCGTCACCGGCAGGGCATCCATATCGGCCCGCAGGGCAACGACGGGACCCGGTTTGCCCCCGCGCAGGACGCCGACCACCCCCGTGTGGGCCACACCTGTGCGGACCTCCAGACCGAGTTGACGCAGGTGGTCCGCCACCACAGCCGCCGTACGGACTTCGCGGTTCGACAACTCCGGGTGCTGGTGCAGGTCCCGCCGCCAGGCGATGGCCTGCGACTGGACCTCCGCGGCCAGCCGGTCGATCTGTGAGCCGAGCGTCCCCCCTGCCGGTGCCTCCCCTGCAGCATGGGGGGTAAAAGAAAAGAGAGCTACAAGCGATGCCACGACGTACAAGCCCATCGATCCAACGGCCTGGTTCGCAAGACGATTCATGCTCTATCCTTTCCGTCCCGGGTGCTTGAGACTCCATCGGGAAGTGCCACCACTTCGCGACACCACCCAGCCGACATCCCCCATTATCCTGCGCAGGGTCCGTCCGGGCAAGAGGCGAACAAGATCCCTGGGACGCCCGCGGATTCGCGGGTGGGCCGGTCGTGCCTCGTGGGTGTACCAGGCGCCGCTCTCACAGAGACAGACACACAGGGAAAGTCAGGCATGCTGAAGCGACGAATCAGGTCAGATGCAGAGCCGCTTGGTAGCACCAACGTGGAGAGGAGAGACCAACAAGCGAGTTTGTTCATGCCGCCCGCAGTCCTACGGGGATAGGCTCTTGATCTCCGCGACGGTAGCGTCGGGGACGGCGATTTGGAAGGTACTGCCTTTGCCCCGCGTGCTCTTGATTCTCATGCGTCCGCCCAAAAGCTCGGCCCGCTCCCGGACATTCAGCAGGCCCACCCCGGCGGTCTCGGCCAGCGACCCCAGATCGAACCCTTGGCCCTTATCGGAGATCGTCAGCCACAACTGGTTCCGCACCCGCTTGACCCGCAGGTTCGCTTCCGAGACCCGGGCGTGCTTGACGACGTTGAACAGGATCTCGCGTGCCGCCTTGTACAGAAAGGTCCGCACCGGCTCCGACGGCGAATCGGTCCGGCCGCGCGTATCCACATGAACCACCAGGCCGTGTTTGCTTTCCATCTGCCGGGCGAGCCATTCGAACGTGTCGTTCAGACTGCTCTGCGACAGCACCACCGGACCAAGCTCATGGGAGAGGTTGCGGGACTTCTCAATGGCGTCCTTGAGCATCTGCTTCACCTGTCGCACAGTCTCCACCCAATCCGCGCCGGCGCGGGCCTGGCCCTCCAGCAGGCCCAACTGGAATTTGGCCGCCGCCAGCGTCTGCTGCAGATCGTCGTGCAGGATCTCGGCCAGGCGTCGGCGCTCGCGGTCCTCCGCCTCGGACAGCTCGAGCGCCAACTTCTGTAGTTGCTGGGCGCGATGCTCCAACTCGTGGATCGCCTTCTGCCGCTCCGTGACATCGTCGAGACTCAGCACCAGGAACTGCACTTGGGCGAAGTCGTCGCACAGCGGGGTGAGCCGCCAGTCCCAGTACGTCACGCCCCGCTGGGGCTGATCGGGATACGTGAACGGCCCGGCATGGGCCTGATACGCCTGTTGGCTCCGCACCGTCTGCTCGAAGATCGCCCGGTTCTCCTCGTGCGGATAGAGGGCGAAATAGTTTTTGCCGATGAAGTAGTCCGGACTCCGGCCGGCCGCGTTGGCATAGGCCTCGTTGACTCGCGCGAAGTTGAAATGCCGGTCCAACACCGCCAGGGGCGTGATGGTGTCGCAGAAGAAGGCCTCCAGCATCCGGGATTGCTGCTGCAACTGACCCTCGGCCAGAATCCGCCGGTCCACCTCGCTCTGCAGGCAGCCGACCATCTCGCGCAAGTCCTCCGTCTGGGTCCGCACCTCCTCCTCCAGCGTCTCCTTCCAACGGCATAGCCGCTCCTGCATCCGCTTTCGTTCGGTGATATCACGGACGACCGAGAGCGTCATCCACCGCTGCTGGAATTCCATGGTATTGACGCTGACTTCGACCGCCACCTCCTGTCCATCCTTCCGGACAAGAGTGGTCTCGAACAACATCGTGCCGGAGTGCCGCAGTCTCTCAGCGAGTTGCGGGATCGCCTCTCTCGCCTCCGCGCTGAAGACGTCCTGAGCGGTCAGGTTCAGGACTTCCTCTCGGGTGTAGCCCAGCATTTGACACAGGCGTTCGTTCACGTCGAGGAAACGCCCCATCTTCGGCGCCGACAGCAACTCGTGCAGAATGATGCCGTCGCTGGAAACGTCAAACAAGTGAGCCAGAAGGGTCTCTCTCGCCCCGGGTACCTCCGGCGTAACCGATCCCCCCTGGACTGGCGGGCCAAGCCGCCCTGGGGGCTCTTCCGGACGCAATCGTTCATACGCTGGGTGCCTCGGCCGCCCACCGTCGGTCTTCTCGCGTTCCGATTCTCTGGCCATCGCGCGTTGCCCTCCGTTGGCCCCAATCGCGTACACGCTCTCTCGACTCGACGAATACTATGGAAGGTGAATCAGTATGATCCTACGCCGTGGCCCAGGGGCTTTCAAGTGAATTTCCGAGTTGATCGTGCATTTTTTGCCGCCGGCCCTACGGAAAATTCCGTGCAGGAGGGGCTTGAGGCACGTATACTTAGTAGTATGAAACTGCCTAGATTGGAAAAACCAGATCGATACCAGGGATTGTACGTGTTCGATTTCGGCGACCACGCGGGCGTGGGATTCACGGCCGAGGAGGTGGCCGAACTGCTGGACAGCGAGCGGTATAAAGACGGCAAAGTCTACCGGATCCAACGGGCATTCCCGGACGGCCGGATGGAGTTGCGGGCGGTTCCGGCGGCCACGTTCCAGTTGGAGGCCGGGATGTTCTTCTACTCGCGCGACGAGGCAGCGGCTCGGAGCGATTTCAAGCGGCTGGTAGACTTGGCGATTCGCAGCGCCCCGCCCTGCCGGGCGCAGGTCCAGTTGGCCCAGTATGCTCAAGACAGCTTTGTGGTAGCGATCCTCTATCCTGCCGAGCGGGATGCCGAGGTGAGTTCCTGGCTGCTGGAAGGCAACTATCGAACGGCCGGACCGGCGGAGGGTGGAGTTGGAGCCGTTGAGCGCTACTACAGCGCTAAGCCGGAGATTCTAGAGACACACCAACTCTTCGGAACGAGCGAGACGATTAGCAGGACCGGCCGGGAGTTGCTCGAATCGGTCGCCCTGGCCGTGCAGAGGTGATGGGGAAGGATGCGGCAAGCAGCCATGAGAGTTTACGCCGGCCGGCCGGCGCGACAAAGTAGAAAAGCCCTGTGGCTGGGCCTTGCCGGCAGTCTGATCTCACGGCTGCCCAGAACGCCCCGGACGGACGTAACCACCGAGGAGTTGCGGCGGCACGATTATTCCACTAGCACCCAACGGATGGGCGTACGCTTCACCGACTGGATTCGCGATGTCTTTCGGTTCCGCTGGATTCGGGAGATTTTCTAACCACCGCCTGCGTCGCGGACCACGCGACCGTTCCCGGCGCCTGCCTCAGGCGCGTTTCGGCAACTCGCTCAGATTCCAGTACTGGCCCACGGCACGGATCACGGCGGCCAACTCGTGTGGATCCGCCGTGCGGGTCATGTAGCCCGCTGCCCCTAGCCCAAAGCTCTTGTCCACCAAGCCTACATCGCCCGAGGGACCGAGCACCACCACCGGCAGGCTCCAGAGCTGCCCATCCTCTTTGATGCACTTGAGGATCGACAGTTCCGCGCCGCTGCCCCCGTCGAGCAGCAGCAGGACCACGCTCGGCTTCTCCGCGGTGATGCCCCTGAGCCAGGGCAGAGCTTCCGACGCGGCGACGGACCGAATCTCGCAGTCGGCCAAGCCAGACTCCTCCAGAGCCCGCTGGAGCGGAGCCGTGTCTCCGCCCCGGTTCCCCACCAGGAGGATCGCCCTCTTGCTTGGTGTAACAGGCCGCGCAGCAATCATTCTTCTACTTCCTTTCCGCAACGATTCATTCCCTCTACTCATCGGACGCAAAAGGACCGAGATAAACCAGGATTCTCCCGGGCGCAGGCGGTTAACCTCTGGCAAAAACCCTGGCGCTATTGCGGAAAGTCGTAGTGCCTACCGGATTTTGCCGTATCCATTGTGCGTCGTCGGCAATTCGACGCGCGCAAGAAAGCGGGACCGGGGACTCGCTCGGATCAAGACGCCGATGCCGCTGGTGCTGCGCTCGACGCTGCTCCGTGCTCGTCCCCGGTCCCGCAGAGATCCCTCTACCCCGTCACGCCGGCCGCCTCGTCTCAGGAATGACGGCCGATCAGCAGGATATCGGACTCACGGCCCCCGCGTGTCAATCGTCGTTGAACAGCGCGGGCCGGGTGTAGAACGCAATCCCTTCGTAAGTCCAGACGTTCGAGAATTTGTTGATCAGCTTATCTCTCTCGGCGGTATTCGTCGTGTAGAAGTGGCAGTTCAGGGAATCCGACCAGAACCGGTACACCGCCACGGCGCCCTCCGGTTGACTGCCCTCCGGATAGGCGTAGAACACCGGCCCTTCGTAGGTCCACACGCTCGCGAACTTCGTAATCAGCTTGTTCTTCTCACCTTCGCTGATGGTGTAGAAGTGGGCGCTCTTGGAATCCGACCAGAACCGATAGATCGGGAGCACCCCGGCATGACCATCTTCCGCGAAAGTGTAGTATTGAATCCCTTCATAATCCAGGAAGTAGGGCAGGCCCAACAACTTGGCCTTCTCGGTCCGGCTGATCGTGTAGATATGCCGGGAGTAGATCTTGTTCCAGAACCGGTACACCGGGGCGGTGCGGTTGAAGTTCGCCTGCAGCCCCACCCGCGGGCCGACCGTGGGTGCGCCGTACATCGTCCCGGTCCCGGCCGGCAGCGTCTTCGCCACGGCCGTGGTCCAAGTACCGGCATTCAACGCGGACGTGCTGTTCGTGCGGTAGTAGAAGGTAACCGTCTGCCCATTGTTGGTGATGTCGAGCTTCAAGTCCACCACGGTCGTGCTCGGGTCTAGGTCCGTGAGGATCACGCCGCCGTCGTTATTCGCGGGGTCCCAATTCCACTGGTAGCTGCCGGTGTCGCCCCCCTTCTCGATAGTGGCCGCAATAACGAGGGCGTTGTTCAGCTCGGTGCCGTCCATGTCGCCCGTGATCCACAACGCGTCCAACCTCGGTTGGACCGCGGTATCCTCCCCGCTGCCCGACAGAAACGCACCGGCCATGCGAAGGTAGGGACAAGTGTCCTCAAACGCCCAATTGGCAAAGCCCTGGATCCGGGCCGCCGCCGTCCACGTCTTGGGCGCCGCCACGGTGATGTGCTGGTCGCCGTTGAGGTAGACGTAGCCTTCCGTGTCCCGGTCGGGCGCGGCGAGTTGAACGTACTTCGTATAGGGATCCGCGTTCATCATCGTCTGGCCGGAGATCATGACCTTCGCGGGCAGGCCGTAGACGGACGTGCTCACGGCGGCTTCCAGATACTGGTCGGAGACGACCACCACGGCATTCGGGTCGCTGGGGAAATAGTAGTCGCTGAAGTCATTGGAGTGCCAGCCCGAGCCAATCACGCTCCATTGACTCCCGGTTCTCATCAGGTCGATCTGGAAATCGGTTGTCCCGCGCGTTTCGCGGTCGAGGTTCTTGTCCAGGAAGAGACGGTACATGACGCTGGTATTGGCGGTTTCCGTCAGCTTGTAAAGGATGCAGAGTCTCTTCTGATCGGCGCGGTAGGCCAACTTGACGTACTCGACATGGGCTCCCGAGGGGATCGTTACCCCGGCCTCCTCGTTCCCGCCCTGAATGTAGACGGGGACGCTGCTCCAATCATCAGGCGAGCCATCGACCGTGATGGTCGAGGCGGCCGTCGGAATCTGGGGGACGCCCGGTTGCGCCGGCGGGATCGCCATGTGATAGACGCCACTGCCGGAAGAATCGAAGGTATGGGTCGTCAATCCGCTCGGTGCCACAGTCAGGACCGCCCCTGTCTCCGCCGGCGGCAAGGTGTAGGCCGCCGACGGAATCGTCACGACTCCCTGCGCATCCGCCGCACCAGAGGTCAAGTCCCAATTGAGGGTACGACCCGCGCCATCGTGGTAGTAGAGGGCGTCGAGGTCCGCCTGGAAATCGGCCGCCCGTGACGCCGTCGGGCCGGCCAGGGCCAACAAGGCCAGCACGACCAGAAAACGCCCGAGAGACCACCTGTGCACAGTACTCATTGATGCTACTCCTGACAATGCTACTACATTTGACTCTTCGCAGACGTTCTCCGCCCCGCATGGGCAGAAGGGATCCGCGAAATTACTCTGGGCTCTGTTCGAATGACTCGGCGACCATGTTATCCATCCGAGCGGTCAACCATAGAGATGGCTGTATGTCCCCCTGTGCGTGGCTACTTCCACGACCCCAACCAAGTCTTGCACTCACGTCTTTCCGAGCCAAGACATGAGCCAGCAACAAAGACGGCAGTCATTGTATGTTCCGCATCCAAACCTGCAAGGGGTCGAAGGAGGTTTTTTTCCCGTTTTCTGTACATCCTGCGTGCCAGTGCCATGGTGCAGAGGGTACCGATGCACCCCCAGGTCAATCCGGGGCGTATTATCGGAGGTCAGCGGACCGCGCGGAAAGAAAACAGGGCCATGGACTCGCTCGAACCGAGACGCCGAAGCCGCTGGTGCGGCCTTGGGCGCTCTTCCCTGCTCGTCCACGGTCCCGCTCTGATTCCTCTGCCTCCTCAGGCCGACCGGCTCGTCCCGGGGACGGCGGCCAGCCGAGAGGAGGTTGGATTCCGGACCCCGCGCATCAATCGTTGCCGAAGAGCGACGGCAGCGTGTAGAACGCCGGACCCTCATAGGCCCAAACGGCGGAGAACTTGCTGATCAGCTTGTCCCTCTCCGCCGTGCTGGTTGTGTAGAAATGGCAATTCAGAGTATTCGACCAGAACCGGTACACCGCCACGGCGCCGTCCGGTTGACTGCCGGCCGGGTAGGCATAGAAGACGGGCCCTTCGTAGGTCCAGACATTCGAAAACTTGGTGATCAGCTTGTTCTTCTCTCCTTCGCTGATGGTGTAGAAATGCGCGCTGAGGGAATTCGACCAGAACCGATAGATCGGGAGAGTCCCCGGCTGGCTGTCCTCGGAGAACGTGTAGTACTGAATCCCTTCGTAGGTCAGGAAGTACGGCAGGGCCAGGAGCTTGGCTTTTTCGGTCCGGCTCATCGTGTAGACATGGCGCGAGAAGATCTTGTTCCAGAACCGGTACACCGGGGCGGCCCGGTTGAAGCCGGTCTCCAGTTCCACATGCGGGCTGGTCGTGGGCGCGCCGTACATGGTGCCCGTCCCGGCCGGCAGGGTCTTGTCGATCGCCTTGACCCACGTGCCGGTGCTCAGCGCGGACGTGCTGTTCGTGCGGTAGTAGAAGGTCACGGTCTGTCCGCTGTTGGTGACGGCAATCTTCAGGTCCACGGTGGTCGTGCTCGGGTCCAGACCCGGGACGATCAAGCCTCCGCCCGTCCCGGGCTCCCAATCCCAACTGTAACTGCCGCCCTCACTCCACTTCTCGATCCTGGCGAGAATGACGAGGGCGTCACTCGCCTCGGTGCCATCAAAATCGCCGGTAATCCAGAAGGCCTCCGCATAGGGCGTGACGAACGCCTCGTCCTCGCCGGCGCACGACAGAACCACCCCGGCATAGCGGAGGTAAGGGCAGTTGCCCTCGATCGCCCAGTTGGCAAAGTTCTGTACCCGAGCGGCCGCCGTATACGTCGAGGAGGCCGGCACCGTGATGTGCTCGTCGCCATTGAGATAGACGGCCCCGGCGGTCTCCTTGAAGTTCGTGCGGAACCGATCGAGGCTCGTGTAGGGGCTCGCCCCGGCCATACTGCGTCCGAAGACGGCGACCCGGGCCGGCAAACCGAGGGGTGCCGTGTCTACCTGGGCCTCCAGATACTGACCGGAAACGGCCACGACACCGTTATCGTTCGTCAAGATATACCAGTCCCCATCGGTGTCTGAGTGCCATCCCTGGGTGACCACATGCCATTGACCCGAGGAGTATTGCAGATCGATCTGGAACAGCGCCGTCGAGCCAGACTCGTCCTCCTGGAGCCTCTTGTTCAGGAAGAGGCGATACCACAGACCGGGGTTGGCGTTCTCCGTCAGTTTATACAGGAAGTACAGCTTGGATTGATCGGGACTGTAAGCCAACTGGACAGACTCGACATCGGCGCCCGTGGGGACACCCGCCCACCACACATCGCCCGTCTGGTCTTGAATGAAAGTAGCTATGCTGCCCCAATCACTGGGGGAGCCGTCGATCGTCATCTCGGCGGCGGCGGTCGGAATGGCGGCCATGCCCGGTGTCGCCGGGGGGACAGCCATGTGATATGCTCCGCTGCTATACACTTTCGTCGTCAATCCGCCGTCGGGCTCCAAGGTGAGTACAGCGCCCGTCTCCGCCAAGGGCAGGGTATACGCGCTCGACGGAATCGTCACGACGCCGTGCTCATCCGCCGTGCCGCCGGTCAAATCCCAGTTCAGCGTTCGGTTAGCCCCATCGGTGTAATAGAGTCCGACAAGGTCCGCCGAGAAGGAATCGGCGGCACGTGACGCCACCGGGCCAGCCCCAGCCAAGAAGGCCAGCACGATAAGACAACGTCCCAGAAACCACTTGTGCACAGTACTCATTGATGCGACTCCTGAAAATGCTACCACCCTTGATGCTTCGCATGCGCTCTCTGCCCGGCAGGGGCACACAACGTCTGCCAAACTATGTTAGACTGTCATTCGAACCACTCGACTACCGGCTTATCCATCCGTGCGGTCAAACCCAGAGAGGTGCCTGCGTGTCCCCGCGTGCGTGACTACCGCCCCGACCCCAACCAAGTCTTATGCCCACGTCCCTTTCGGTAAGGCGTGGGCTAGCAACAAAAGCGCTGTCTATTGTATATTCTGTATCCAAACATGCAAGAGGCCAATGTGGTATTTCGGGAAGTTTTTTTGCGGGCGGCCACGGGCACGAAGGCACGCCAACAGCGGCCGACACCCCATCGAGCGTACCGACCCAGGCGAGCGCGCCCACGGTCCCGCGATAATTCCCCTGCCGACTCACGCGGGCCGGCGCGTCCCCACGAGGGAGGACGCCCCGAGAGGCGGCTGGACTCACGGCTGCCCCCTACCATTCTTCGTTGAAGAGCCACGGCAAGGTGTAAAACATCGGCCCTTCATACGTCCAGACACTCGAGAACTTGCTGATCAACTTGTCCCTCTCGGCCGCATTCGTCGTGTAGAAGTGACAGTTCAGGCTATCCGACCAGAACCGGTACACCGCGACCGCGTCGGCGGGGTGACTGGCCGAGGAAAAGGCGCAGAAGACCGGACCTTCATAGGTCCAAACACTCGAGAACTTGCTGATGAGCTTGTTCTTCTCCGCCTCGTTGATCGTGTAAAAGTGCGCACTCTTCGAATCGGACCAGAAGCGGTAGATCGGCAGCACCTGCGGGTCGCTGTCCTCGAAATACGTGTAGTACTGTATCCCTTCATAGGCCAGGAAGTACGGCAGGGCCAACAGCTTGGCTTTCTCGGCCCGGCTCATCGTGTAGATGTGCCGCGAGAAGATTTTGTTCCAGAACCGGTACACCGGGGCGGCCCGGTTGAAGCCGGTCTCCAGTTCCACGTGCGGATAGGTCGTCGGCACGCCGTACATGGCGCCGGTTCCGGCGGTCAGTGTGTGACTGGTGGCCGTCAGCCAAGTGCCGGCGTTCAACGCGGAGGTGCTATTCGTGCGGTAGTAGAAGGTGACGGTGCGCCCGTTGTTGGTGACGTCGAGCTTCAAGTCCAGCACGGTCGTGCTCGGATTCAGACCCGTGACAACCACGCCATCGGTGTCCGATGTCAGGGGATTCCACCGCCAGTGGTACTCGGTGCCCCCGCCCCCTTTGTCCACCCGGGCCATGAGGACCAGAGCATCGCTCACCTCCGTGCCGTCGAAATCGCCCGTCACCCAGAATGCCTGGAGCTGGGGTATGATAAGCCCATCGTTGTTGAGGGTTTCTCCTGACAACACCACGCCCGCGAAGCGCATGTAGGGGCACGTACCCTCGAAGGCCCAGTTGGCAAAGCCTCGGATTCGAGCGGCCGTAGTCCAGGTGGTGGGAGCCGTCACGGTGCCGCCGTTGAGGTAAACGGCGCCGGCGGTCGTCTTGAAGTTCGTGACAAACTGATCGTAGACGATGCGGAAGTCCGAAGCCAAGGCCGTCGTCCCGGACATCCTCGCTTTCGTCGGCAAGCCGAAAGGAGCGGTGTTGATCGACGCTTCGAGGTACGGCCCGGAGACCGCCACAAGGCCGCCCACGTCCGTATTCGGCACCTGGTAGGAGCTTCCGTCCGGATACCATCCCGTGCCATAGATCCCCCACCACATGCCGCCGCCCTGGATATCGAGCAGGAAGACCCCCGGCAGCCCTTCGTTCTCCTCCATCGTCTCTCGCAGAACGAGCCGATACCACAAATCGGGATTGGCGTTTTCTGTCAGCTTGAGCAGGATGTACAGCTCGGACTGATCCGAGCTGTAAGCCAGCTTGAGATACTCGACGTCGGCTCCCGAGGGGACGCCCGCCCACCAGACATCGCCCACCGGGTCCTGAATGTACACCTCGATGTCAGCCCAGTCATCAGGGGACCCATCGACCGTAACATCGCTGGCGGCCGTCGGGATCGCCTTTATGCCCGGCGTCGCCGGGGGAATCGCCAGATGGTAGACCCCCTCACTGCTGCTGAACGATTTGGAAGTCAAACCACCGTCGGGCTGCAAGGTGAGGACGGCGCCAGAATCCCAGCTCGCCGGAATGGTCACGACGCCGGATCCATCCACGGTGCCGGAGGACAAGTCCCAATTCAACGTCCGGCTGGCGCTATCGTGATAGTAGAGCGCGTCGAGGTCCGCCTGGAAATCCGCCGCCTCCACGGTGGTCTGCCCGACCACCGCGAGGAGAACCGACAGGGTGAAAAGCCCTCCGAGGAATGGCCTGCTCGAATTCATCTGGTTGCACTCCCGACCATGAAACCATCGTTGCGAAGCACAGGTGTACGTATCTACATACTATCCTACCTTCTGCGACGGGACCTGCAATGGGTGAGCAGACAGGGCAGACGCAGAGTCGTTCGATGGCACGGCACCCCATGTCATTCCGACCGAAGCGAAGCAATCTCCCACGCGTCGGATTGAGATTGCTTCGTCGTTGCACTCCTCGCAATGACATGAACCGGGCGCGACAAACGACTTTGCGTTTGCCCTGGGCGAGCAGAGATCCCTCGGAGTCAGGAAGATACCGTGAACCCGGTTGGCAGCTTGTGTGGGGAGAACTCAGGGATTTGCACGGACGGAGAAAGGAAGAAATCCATCCGGTACACCTGGGCCGGCATGGGAATTCTTCGGCGCGCGGCGAACATTCTTTCAGAATCTGCCGTACCTTTATTGGACGCAAAAAAACAGGTGTCTTGGACTCAAGTGCGAATGCACGATTGCCGATATCGGCAATGGTTCAAGTGATGATTTTTCTCCCCTCCGGAAAACATCGGGTAGCGCCATGTTACTCGATGTTTTCTTTTTGCGCACGCTTCGGCCCGCAGGCAGGACGTCGGTACCGTGAGTGGGGAATCACCGCAGGAAGCCCATAGGACCTACAAGACGGATAGGACCTATGCTCCCCCGCCCTCAGCGTTTTGGCCGTGGCATTTCTTATATTTCTTGCCGCTGCCGCAGGGGCAGGGGTCGTTGCGGCCGACCTTCGGCTGCTCCAACCGGATCTGCTTGACCTTGACCTCGCCCTGGGGCGCCTGGGCCGCCGCCCGCTGCTCCTCGCCCGCCGCAAATTGGCCCACCTCATCGTGCGAGGTCTGGCTCACCCGCCAGACGTTGCGTGCCCGAACGCCTGCTTCCAGACGCACGCGGAAAATAATGTCGGTGACCCGGTCGTCGATGGATTCCAGCATCTCATTGAACATCCGGAATCCTTCCCGCTTGTATTCGACCTTGGGGTCCTTCTCCGCCAGCGAGCGGGTCCAGATCTCATCCTTGAGGCGGTCCATCATGTACAGATGGTCTTTCCACGTGCTGTCATAGACGTTCAGCAGGACGTACTGCTCCAGATCGGCCAACTCGGCGCGAAGATACTCCCGCCCCACCTCGGCCAGACGATCCTTCACTTTCGCCCCGTCGGCCAAATCCTCCGCGCGGAGGGAAGCATGGAACCGCTGGTTGGCCCACTGGACGAGTTCCGTTCGGTTCAAATGGGCGACCTTGTCACACAACTCCTCCTCCAGCTTGCCGTCGTTATAGCTTTCGCTCAAGGCCAGCAGTTGCTCGGCCACGTCGCGGGGTTTCGCATCCTGGATGCGCTCGGCGGATAGACCGGCGTTGTACTTGGCATTCGCCCAGTCGGCCAGGGCCTGGAATCCGTACACGTTGGCCCCCTGCGCGCCGTAGGCCATACTCATCGCGAACTCGACGGGGTATTCGATTTCCCGGCGCCGATACTTGGCCGAGGTCTGCTCCAGAAGCAGCGTGCGCACCTCTTCGGGCTTCAGGTCCTTCAGTTGCTCGAGGCTCAGCGGGATGTCGAACTTGGCCCGGACCCATTCCACAAAACGCTGCAGGGCAAAATCCGGCCGCAAGAATTCGGCGAGCGACGCGCAGTCCTTCTTATCGACCTGCTCCACGGCCGCTTCCGTCAATTGCTCCTCGATCTCTTGCGGCGTCAGGCTCTTGATCTTGTTGATGCTCAGGTTCACGTGGAACGCGTTCATCGCCCACTTCGACAGGCCGGCCGTATCCCAGGTGCTCGGATCGGCGTAGTCCTCAAGATACTCGCCCAGAGAGATCGAGATGTCGTTTCGGACGTTGTCCTTGGCGCGATCCTTGATCAACTGCTCGATCTCGTGCGGCGGAGCATCGACAACCTGCGACAGCTTCAGGTCCACGTCGAAGTTCACCCGGGCCCACTCGATGAGGCTGCGCAACGGGTAATCCCGCTCGAGCATCTCCTTGGTTTGCTTCGTGATGGCCGCCTCGATCATCTCCAGGATCACCGGCTTGGCGCTCTTGCCGGCCAGGAGATCGCGCCGCCGCGAGTAGAAGATCTTGCGCTGGTAATCCATCACCTCATCATATTCGAGCAGGCTTTTGCGGATCTCGAAGTTGCGTTCCTCGACCTTCTTCTGGGCCTTGGCGATGCCCTTGCTGATCCGCTTGTGGTAAATGGGCTGGCCTTCCTCCCAGCCGATCCAGGAGAGGGCTTTGACGGTCCACTCGGGCGCGAAGACGCGCATCAGGTCGTCGTCGAAGCAGAGGAAAAACTGGCTGGACCCGGCATCGCCCTGCCGGCCGGAACGGCCGCGCAACTGGTTGTCGATGCGGCGGGCCTCATGCCGCTCGGTGCCGAGGATGTGCAGGCCGCCGATTTCGGCGACGCCCGGACCGAGCTTGATGTCGGTGCCGCGACCGGCCATGTTCGTTGCGATCGTGACATTGCCGCGCGTCCTGCCGTCCCGCGCCTGGTACTGCTGACCGGCCTTGGCCACGATCAGCGCCTCGCGGGCATGCTGCTTGGCGTTGAGCACCTCGTGCTCGACCCCGTAGCGTTTGGTCAGCTCGCGGGACAGGTCCTCGCTTTTCTCGATGCTGATCGTGCCGACCAGGACCGGCCGGCCCTCGGCGCTGATACGATTGATCTCTTCGACGATCGCGCCGAATTTCTCATGCTTGGTCTTATAGATGACGTCCTCCTGGTCGTCGCGGATGCACGGCTGGTTGGTCGGGATGACGACCACGTCGAGCTTGTAGATCTTCATGAACTCGTCGGCTTCGGTGGCGGCCGTACCGGTCATGCCGGCGATCTGGTCGTAGAGCTTGAAGAAGTTCTGCAGCGTGATCGTGGCGAGCGTCTGCGTCTCTTCCTTGACGGTGACGCCTTCCTTGGCCTCGACCGCCTGGTGCAGGCCGTCCGACCACTGGCGCCCGTGCATGAGCCGGCCCGTGAACTCGTCCACGATGATGATCTTGTTGTCCATCGCCACGTAGTCTTTCTCTTTCTCGTAGACCACGTGGGCCCGCAGACTCTGCTGGATCAGGTGCGACCACTCCATATTCGCGCCCGTGTAGAACGAGCCGATGCCCGCGATGTCCTGGGCGGCTTTCTCACCCTCGTTCGTCAGGCGGACCTGCTTGTGGTCGAACTCCACCTCGTAGTATTGGACGGTCTCGGCCAGGCGGGCGCGAGCGGCCTCCACTTCCTCCTGCGCTTTCTCCACCACCTTCTGGGCCTTCTCGATGCGCGCGCCGTCTTTGTCCTTCTTGGCGTCCGAGATCTCGCCCTGAGCGTTGGCGATCTTGCGCTCGGCGTTGTCGACCTGGCTCTTGATGCGGTCGTAGCCACTCTGAAGGCCCAGCAACTGCCGGGCCACTTGATCGGCTTTTTTGTAGCGGCTGACGTCGTCGAACGCCGGACCGGAAATGATCAGTGGCGTTCGCGCCTCATCGATCAGAATCGAGTCCACCTCGTCGATGATTCCGTACTCGAGCGGGCCCTGCACCATTTGCTCGAGCGAGGTCTTCATGTTGTCACGCAGGTAGTCGAAGCCGAATTCGTTGTTGGTGCCGTAGGTCACGTCGCACCCGTACTGGGCGCGCCGCTCGTCGCCGGAGGTGTCCATGTCCGCCTGGATCGCGCCGACGGTCAGTCCCAGGGCCTTATAGATCGGCCCCATCCACTCGGCGTCGCGCTTGGCCAGGTAATCGTTGACGGTCACGATGTGGACGCGGCGCCCCGTGAGATGAACGAGATAGACCGCGAGGGTGGCCACCAGCGTTTTGCCTTCGCCGGTCGCCATCTCGGCGATCTTGCCTTCGTAGAGGACCTGGCCGCCGATGAGCTGCACGTCGAAATGGCGCATATTGACGGTCCGCCGGGCCGCCTCGCGCACGACGGCGAACGCCTCGGGCAGAATCTCTTCGGCCCTCTGTCCGCCGGCCAATGCCGCCTTGAACTCGCCGGTCTTGGCCTTGATCGCCTCGTCGCTGAGTTGCTTGATCTCCTCCTCGTACGGCCCAGCCTCCAGAGCGGTCCGCATGTATCCTTTCACCAGCCGCTCGTTCCGCGAGCCGAAGATCTTGATGAGAGTCTTGCTGAGCTTTTCAAAAGCCATGCTTGCCTTCTTTTCCTATCCTTCATCTTCTGTTTCCGGGCTAATCCGCCAGCGCCTGCGATGACCGTAGACTCGCGTTTAGACCTTCGAGGAGCCAGTATGGCAAAGCCGGACACCGCTGTCAAGAAATGCGGGCGATCGAGCCGGGGCAAACGCGCCCTCGTCTGACCAATGGGTCGCATCGTCAAGCGCAGCCTGACGATGGTCTTACTCGCTGCTATCTTGCGCAGCCCCGGGTCATGAATCTCGCCCCTGGTCTTACGCCCGGCGGGATTTTCAAGTTCGCCGTCTCGGCCTCCTGCCGGCCTTTCGGCCTTTGCTGCTCTTGCCCTTCCGCATCACCTGGCGCTGTGCCTTGCGAGAACGGACGTGCGGCGGCGTTTTGCCTCCTCCCAGCGGCTCCACGGGCACGACGTTCAGTCTCCGGGAGGGCACATCGATGGAGGCAATGTACACCCGTATCGGCCGGCCCAGACGCACGTCTGCGCCGGAGCGCTCGCCCACGACACATTGGGCGATCTTGTTGAAGCGCCAATGGTCGGGTCCCAGGTCTTCGAGCTTGATGAGCCCCTCGATGCCGTACTTCTCCGATTGGGCAAAAACGCCGAAGCCGGTCAGCCCCGTGACGACACACTCCAACTCGTCGCCGATGTGCTTGCTGAGCATTTGCAGGATCAGGACTCCCGTCAGCTCTTTCTCGGCATCGTCGGCCCGTTCTTCCGTGAAGGTGATATGCTTGCCCACCTCGAACAGGTCCTGGCCGGCGGCGATCTGCTTTGCCAATTCGACCCGGTCGTCGAGGTAGAACTGGAACTGCCGGTGGACGAGCAAATCCGCATAGCGGCGAATCGGGCTGGTGAAATGACAGTAATGCCGGGAGGCCAAGGCGTAGTGCCCGATATTCGTGGGGGCGTACAGGGCTCTCTCTAGGCTCCGAAGCACCACCAGGTTCACAGCCAGCGCCTGCTCCGTGCCCTTGACATAATCCAGGACCGCCTGAACATCCCGCCGGTTAGGGCTGCGTGGCATGGCGATCCCCATGGCCTTGAGCAGCGTGGCCATGTTCTTGAGGCTCAGGACATCCGGGTCTGGATGGATACGACGCATGAACGGCAGGTTGAGACGATCCAGGAGGGAGGCGACCGCTTCGTTGGCCTCGACCATAAACATCTCGATGATGGTGTGGGGATAACTGGTGTCCGCCGGATGAGCATCGGCGACCCGTCCCGCCTCGTCGAACACCAACTCCGGCTCGGGCAAGTCGAGGTGAAGCATCCCCTCCTTGGTCCGGCGGCCCTCAATCTGCCGAGCCAGGGCCTCCATGTTCCGAAGCAGCGCAATCACCGGCTTTTTGGCGCCCTTGGTGTGCCCCTTGAGGATCCGGTCCGTCTGCTCGTAGGTCAGCCGGGCCGTCGAGCGGACGATGCTGTTGGCGAACCGCCGAGAGACAACGCGGGCCTCCGCGTCGTAGGTCATGTACGCACTCTTGGTGAAGCGTCTCTGGTCGGGCTGAAGGCTGCAAATTCCGTTGCTCAGGACCTCCGGCAGCATCGGGATGGTCTTATTGGGTAGATAGACCGTGTTCCCGCGCAGCTTCGCCTCCTCGTCCAGCGGTGAGTCCTGCGGAATGAAATGGCTAACGTCGGCGATGTGGACACCCAGGACCCAGTTGCCCTGGGAATCTGTTTCGAGACTTATCGCATCGTCAAAATCCTTGGCGTCCGGCGGGTCGATCGTGACGATCACTCTGTCGGTGATGTCCTCGCGGCCTCCCGTCCCCTGCCCGGTGAAAGAGCCGGCGGCCGACCGCGCCTGTTCCAGACACTCGCCCTCGAACTCGCCCGGCAGGTGGTACTGATGAACGATGGACCGGATTTCCGTGTCGTACTGCCCGGCGCGGCCGAGCACCTCGATGATGACGCCGCGTGCCAGGAACTTCTCCGTCGGATAGGAGAGAATCTCAACGACGACCTTGTCCTTCTCACGGGCGTTCTTGGCCGTGATATCCTCCACGACGATGGGTTCGACGAAAGATGTGCCGTCAGGCTGCACCAACCAGGCCTCCGGACTATGGATCAGAGTCCCAACGAACCGGTTGTTCGCCCGCTCCAGCACGTCGATAATCTCGCCTGTGTAGCGGACGTCTGGGCCGCGTCGGCCTTTGCGATTGACCTTCGCCATGACGACATCGCCCGTCATAGCGTTGCCCGTGCTGTCCGGCGGGACGAACAGGTCACCGTGGGCGTTCGGCTCCAGGGGGCTGACGAACCCAAAGCCCCTGGGATTCTTGCGGAAATGCCCGACCACCTGGCCGGCGATGGAGGGCAGCATGATGACGTTGCCGGCGCCGACGATCACGTGCCCAGCCCGGCGCAGCTCTTCGAAGGCCGTCTGGAACGCCGGAGAGTCTGCCTCGCCGACCCCGAGCGCCCTGGCCAACTGCGCGAGCTTCAGCGGCTGGTATTCCTCACGCTTGAGGAACTTGAGAATTCGATTTTTGTAGACTTGTGGCATCCGTGCTCTCCCCAAAGAAGCAGCACCCAATCGACGTTCCCTTCGATCGGGTGCTGTAGATCATTCGGTCACCATGAGGGCTATCCGAGACAGGGCACACGGCCCGCGGCGCGACCGCTAGGCCTGCTTCGGCTGCGGTGCGGCGGCCGGCTTGGCCTTGAGGGCATTGAGCTTCTTGGCCAGACGGGACTTCTTGCGGGCGGCCGTCTTCTTGTGCATCGTGCTCGTAGCGGCCGTCTTGTCCAGCTTCTTGGCCACCGCGCGGAACTGCTCTTCGGCCGTCGCCGCATTGCCTTCGTCCAAGACCGTCTCGAACCGCTTGATTTGCGTCTTCACCTGGCTTCGGCGCGACTTGTTGAGCGTCTTGCGCCTCACGTTTTGCCGAACTCTTTTCTTCGCCGATATCGAATGTGCCACTTGGTTCTCCTGACTGCTCGTCGTTTATCGTAGACTGCTCACTGAGAGGTTGGCTACGTCTTCTCGGGGGTCCCTGGTCCGGACTTGTCCGAGCTAGCCCGCAACCGGTCTACCCGCGTGCTGACGTCCTTGTACCCGAAATCCAGTTGCGCGATCCTTCGGTACCCTTCCAGGGCCTTTTCGTTCTGGCCCTGCTCTTCGTACGCACGGGCCAGATTATACCGCAACTCCTTGGCCAGTCCATCATCTTTTATTTCGTGAGCGTCGATGGCCCGGGTGAAGACTTCAATTGCGTCAGGATACCAGCCTTTCATGAAGAAGCAAGAGCCGATCTTGCTCATGGCGGAAATCTTGCGCCGGGGGTCCTTCTGCGCCTCCTGGAACAGAGGGATAGCCTCATTGTACCTTTGGTTCTGCAACAGCCGCAGCCCATACTCGTACTTGGCCGCCAGGTCCGTGGGGTAGTTCTCCACGCACAGGCGATAATGCTCCAGTTCCGTGTTGTTGAGCTTCGCGACCAGGTCGGCCTTTTGTGTCTTGGCCTCGGGGTTCTGCGGCTGGGCTTCCAGCTCCTTGCGGACCTCCCGCAGCTTACGTTTGAGCTGGCGGATCTTCAGCAGCCCCGCCCGTTCCTTGAAGTTGAAGTTCTGTCGGCCGACGTGGGCGTCCTCCAGCAGTTGGATCGCCTCGTTTTCCGCTTCATCCGTCTCGAGGTCCGCCAAGGCATCGGCAAGAGCGAAGACGTTCTTGGGCTGTTCCGGCTCGCGGGCATAGGCTTTTCGGGCGTCCTCCACCGCGGATACCCGGTAGTCTTGGGTCTTGATCACGCGATCCTGGGCGTAGAGCTTGGCCTGCGTCTCCTGGTCACGAATAGATTGGCGAAAATCGCCGTCCATGTCGTACTTGCCCTTGGACATCGTCAGCTCGGCCGAGAGGTTTTTGAACTCGTCCGCCAGTTCCTTGGACTCCGGTCTCATCCGGCTGGCCCGCTGGCAGGCGGCCACCGCCTTGTCGTACTCTCCCAAGGCAATGTACGAGTCCTTCAGCAGCAGATACGTCTGCAGGGAGGGCTTCTCCACGGCGTTGTTGGTCTGAAAAATCAGGTTGGCGAGCCAGTGGGCGGTCCGCTTGTAGCCGCCTTCGATCGCCGCCCGAAGCATGGCCTCGGCGTAAGCCCCGTTATCCGGGTTCTTGACGAAGAGATACTCGGCGTTGAGCATCTGCTCCAGGGGGGTCCGGCCCCGCATGCGTCTGACCCGATCCATCATGGAGGGCTTCTTGCCGCCCTTGCCCCGTCGCTGCAACCCCAGCTCGCACAGCGGCAGATGACCTTCTTCGAGCGCATCCGGAGCCCGGATCAACCCATCGAGGTACATGTCGATGGCATAGTCGTACTGCTTCTGCTCGGCAGCCGCCCGGGCCTTGGCGAAGAACGCCCGGGCCTGGGCCACCCCATGCTCATCGGTCGCTCCCATCGTGGCAGCTTCCGATTTTCTGCCTTCCGCGAGCGGACTCGGAACCGGGGGGATATCCGCCTCGCTCTCGGTCTTTTGCGGCAGCGTCTCCATGTGCGCCGCCGAACGTGCGGCCGAGGCGAACTTGGCCCTGAGCCGCTTCAGGTCCTTCAATAGCGTTCTGTCGTGTGGTTTGAGGAGAATCGCGCGCTGGCACGCCGCCGCCGCCCGCTCCAACTGTCCCACCGTCGCGTAGGAGTCCTTCAGAAGAACGTAGAGACTGACCGACGGCTTCTTGGCATTGTTGTTGGCCAGGAACATCAGATCGGCCATCCACCGGGCCGCCTCGCGATACCCCCCCTTCACCGCCGCCCGCAGCACCGCCTCCCCGTAGGCCACGTTATTCGGGTCCTTGGCGAGCAGGTACTCGGCGTTGAGCATCTTCTCCAGAGGACCGGCCTCGGCGGCCAGCCGCTGATTCACCTCTTCCGCGGTGGGCTTGGCTCCGCCTCGCTCCAGCCGCTGCAGGGCCAAAACCCTCAGCTCAATGTGACCGCCTGAGACATCGTCGGGTGCCAGCTTCAGGCCCGCCAAATAGCCCTCCAGGGCGCGGTCAAAATCCCCCGCCTCGACCGCCTGGCGCGCTCTTTCGAAGTGCGCTCTGGCTGGCAATTGTGCTGAGACATCCGGTTCAGGCATAGTGTCGTCAAGTGCTCATCTTTTCCAATGATGGATCATTTTATCGTAGTCTTCGGCCCGATCCTGTCAATGAATAAATCTTGTACGCGACCGGGGGCTGTGCTATAAGAAGCCCGGGACCGCCGGATGGCCAGGGAGGCCCGGCCGAAGTTCCGCAGTAGTATCCGTTCTGGAGAACACCCGTATGAGGACAGCCCTCGAGCAGTACGATCCGCAAATATACGAATTGATTCGACAGGAGGAAGCGCGACAGAGCGGCTCGATCCGCCTGATCCCCTCCGAGAACTACGTCTCCCGGGCCGTCATGATGGCCAGTTCGAGTTGCCTGACGAACAAGTACGCGGAAGGCTACCCCGGCAAACGATACTATGAGGGCCAGCAAGTCACCGATTTGATCGAAAAAGTGGCCCAGGACCGTGCCAAGAAGGTATTCAAGGCCGACCACGCCAACGTACAGCCTTACTCCGGCTCGGTGGCAAATCTGGCCGCGTACGCAGCTCTTATCCAGCCGCACGACACGATTATGGGAATGTCCCTGGTTCACGGCGGGCACCTCACCCACGGCTGGAAGGTCTCGCTGACCAGCAAGTTCTTCAACTCCGTCTCCTACGAGATCAATATCGAGACCGGCCGGCTCGACTACGACAAGATCCGCGATCTGGCCAAGAAGCATCACCCCCAGGTCATCATCTCCGGGGCCACCGCCTACCCGAGGACCATCGATTTTGAGATCTTCGGCCAAATTGCCAAAGAGGTCGGGGCGTATCACGTCAGCGACATCGCCCACATCGCCGGCCTGGTGGTCGCGGGCATTCACAAGAGCCCCGTTCCTTACGCCGATATCGTCTCGACAACGACCCATAAGACGTTGCGTGGTCCCCGTGGCGGCATGCTCCTGTGCCGGGCGGAGTTGGCCGACAAGGTGGATCGGGCCGTCTTCCCCGGTTTGCAGGGCGGGCCCCACATGCATACCCTCACCGCCGTCGCCGTGGCCTTGGCCGAGGCGGACACGCCCGAGTTCGTGGAGTATGCCAAGCAGATCGTCAAGAACGCCAAGGCTCTGGCCGAGAAGCTGCTCGAATACGGCTTCAATCTCGTCTCCGGCGGGACCGATAACCATCTGATGCTGATCGACCTGCGCAACAAAGGGATTCCGGGCAAGAAGCTGGCCAAAGCCCTGGACCGGGCCCGGATTGTCACGAACTACAATACCGTCCCCGGCGACACGGCCCCGCCCCTCAATCCGAGCGGCCTGCGTCTCGGGACCCCGGCCATCACGACGCGCGGGATGAAAGAGCCGGAGGCCCGCCAGATCGCTGCCTTCATCCATCGGGTCGCCGAGAATATCGACAAAGAGTCCGTGATCGAAGAGGTCGGCAAAGAGGTGCTCTTGCTGTGTTCGCAGTTCCCGGTGCCCGAGCACTTCATCATCCCGAACCGCAACGGCAATCGGCAGTAGCATTTACAATTTACTATTTGTGATTTTCGATTTTTGGCGTTGCCGTTGTGCAATGGAGCGCGCCATATGGAGGGATGTGGCGTGGTGGTCGACAGTCAACAGCAAATTGTAAATCGTAAATCCGAGCTTCGGTCGAAGTACGTGAGCGGCGTAGAGCAGTAGTATGGGGCCGGAGAATCTGACAGCGGCAGTTCTGGGATTGGGCGAGGGTGGTCGGCGCCTGCTCCAAGCCGCGGCCTCGACCGGCTGTTATCAGATCCAGGCCGTGGCCGATCTGGACCCGCAGAAGGCCGAGACGACCGCCGCGGAGCACCACTGCGAAGCGTACAGCGACTACCGGCAGCTTATCGTGCAGAATCAGCTCGACTGCCTGTTGGTGGCGGCCGAGACCCATACGTGCGACGAGCAACTGAAGGCCGCCCTCAAGAAAAAGTTCCACATCCTGAAACTGGCGCCGCCGGCACGGACCTTTGAAGAGTCGCTCGAATACGTACGGCTGGCAGACAGCGAAGGCGTGCGGTTCGCGGTGGCCAATCCGGCGCGATTCACCGCCAACTTCATGGCGGCCCACGAGATGATCGCACAGAACCGGCTCGAGCACCCGTTCCTCATCTCGGCCTCGTGCAGTTTCCCTGCCGCGGACCAGCCCAGTTGGCGGGCCGATCCGAATCTGGCCGGCGGAGGCGTGCTCCTGCACGACTGCTACCCGCTTCTCGACCAACTCCTCTGGAGCTTCTGCACCCCGGAGCAGGTCTATGCCCTCAAGACCAACCAGGCGCCCGACAAGCAACAGCGGCTCTACCTAGCGGAGGACACGGCCATCGTATGCATGAGGTTCTCCGATGCCCTGATGGGCAGCGTGGTCGCCACGCGGCGTAGCGAGATCGGGCCGCACCAGGTCACCCTCGAGATCCACGCCAAGGAAGCCCGCCTGACGGTCACCGAGAATCAGGTCCAACTGAGGACCCGTGACGGTCGCAACGACTTCAAATGGCAATATGACGAAGACGAGCAGGTCGCGCTGGGTCGCCTGCTGACCAGCTTCGCGCAGAGCCTGCGGGCCCCCCAGGAGCACCCCTTGGCCGGCAGCGGCACCGAGAATCTCCGAACGATGGCGGTCCTGGAATCCGCCTACCTGTCGGCCCGCACCGGCTTTCCGGAGGAGCCGGCCCGCATCCTGCGCCTGGCAGGGACAACCGTTTGACACGACGCGAGGACGAAGGTATCCTTACCGTGGATCGTAGGAATTTACAATTTACTATTTACGATTTACCATGGCGCCGGCGTCGGGGAACGCGCCACACAAAGGGACGCGGCGGAACGGACGATCGTCAATAGTAAATTGTAAATAGGAAATCTTAAATTCTGGGAGGTACTTATGAAGAACACGATTTACGCTGTCGTTATTGCCGTCTGCATCATTGGGGCCGTGGTGGTGTTCATGCGCCGCGGCTCCGGGAGCGGCGCCGGCATCGACAAGCTCGCCGACACCGAGATGATCTGGGTCAAGTGCCACAAGTGCAACCAGGGCTACGAGATGGGCCTGAAGCAGTACTACAAGGCCCTGGAGGAAAAGACCCGGGCCAATCCGTCCCCGATGCCGGTCGCGTTGCCCATCAAGTGCGAGAAGTGTGGACAGGACGCCGTCACCAAGGCCTTCAAATGCGAGAAGTGCGGCGAGATCTTCTTCGCCAACAGCGTTCCGGCGGACTTCGAAGATCGCTGTCCCAAGTGCAAAAATAGCGCCACCGAGGCGAAGAGAAAGGCTCGGCTGGGCCAGCAATAACAGCGTCAGCCCGATGGTGCCTTTCCATAATTCTCGAGAGCCGGTCTTTCCCGCGTGGGCCGGCTCTCATTTTTTGCCCGCCGGCTCGGAGGCCGGCGCATTCGGCTCCGAGACGGGTTGGCGCGCCGCCTCCTGGGGCGCATTGAAGCGCTTCTTCCGCTCGTTCAGCGGGGCCGTGACTTTCTGGCGGTACTCCTCCTGTCCCTTCTTCAGTCCTCCCAGAGAAGCGTAGCGCTGGGCAATCCGCTCCTGGAGGTAGGCGACCCGGCTCTCCGGACTGGGGTGGGTCGAGAAGAACTCGATCGGGCGATACGTCTGAAGCTTCTCCAGGGTCTGCATGGTCTCGACCATGCCGTTGGGGTCGTAGCCAGCCTGGCTCATGTAGGACAAGCCCGCCAGATCCGCCTCCTTTTCATCGTCCCGGCTGTACTGCAGAGACAGCATGGCCGTGACAAAACGTGATCCCCTGGCCAGGTCCCCGCCCCCCGCCTGGGCGGCCACCATGATCGCCGTCAGGCCAATCTGCTGGCTCATGGCGGCCAGGGTATCGCGCGCCACGACGTGCCCGATCTCATGGCTGAGTACCGCCGCCAATTGGGATTCCGTCTTGAGCTCCTTGAGCAGGTCCCTGGTGATGTAGATGTAGCCGCCAGGCAAGGCCAGGGCGTTGGCCCCTCCTTCCTCCAGGGCGGCAAAGTGATAGGACAGGTCGGGCCGCTGGCAAAAGCCCGCGATCCTTTGGCCGATCTGATTGATATAGCTCTGGAGCCCCTCCTCCGGCATGCGGCCCCCCAACTCCCTCTCCACCAGGGGGGCATACTTGCGGCCGAGCTCGACGTCCTTGTCCGGCGAGAAGAGCATCAGCTCTTGGTCCCCCGTCACGGGATTGACCGCACAACCCGACAGCAAACCAAGAACCAGTCCCAGCCCCAGTGCCGGCAGTATTGTTCTTCGCGTCACAACAAACACTCCTTAGTTCTATGTGGAGTTCTGCAAAATGGAGATTAGGCCTACTTTGGGAAGGAAAAATCTCGTTCCTCGATTCTTCCTTCCCAACTCCTAACCACCGGGCGGAGAAGGACTTACCCCGATTCTTCCAGGAAATCGAAGAATGAGATTTCCTGGAAGAATATAGGCCTAATCTCCATTTTGCAGAACTCCACTTCTATGCCGCCATCAGCAGGAAAATGAAGAACCCGATCATCATCGCCATTCCGAGCGGGACGCCAAAGATGGCCCATTCCCGGCTCCTGATCGACAGCTTGTTGGCACAGATGATATTGGGGATGTTGCCCGGGATCAGCATGCCGCCAGCGATCAGAAGTCCTGCCAGGGCCGCGCGAATCGTCGCCTCGGACATGGCGGGCGTGATCTCGGCGGCCGTCAACGTGGCGTTGTCGAGAATCGCCGAGACGATGTTGATCCAATACAACGCATTCGGCGAGGCGTGGGCCAAGTACTTGTCCACGACCGGGGTGAAGCCGGTGCCCAGGAACACCAGGGCCAGCACGAACAGGTACACTTTGAACGCCCGGATGAAGATGTCGCGGGTTTGCTCGGGCTTGTCCTCGATCAGGCCGGTGGAGCGCACCTCGCGTTTGTTCGGCAGCAGCGCCGACACGACTCCGAGCCCCAGGACCATGGGGATGATCCATTGGCCCAGCAGCTTCAGGAGAAAGAAGAAGCCGGCGCGGTAGGGTTCGCCCGCGAGTTTGGAGACGGCGATCGTGGACAGCGGCTCCCCCAGCGGCGTCAGGACCGCCCCGAGACCGATGGAGAAGCAGGCGATGATCACCAGCCGGAGTTCCGTCTTCCGGGGCAGCCGCAGGGCACTCGTGACTTCCGCCAGAACCAACGCGGCGATGATGGCGGTAATGACGCTGGACAATAGGCCCAGACCAGCGACGATGAGGAAGAACAGCAGGCTGAATCCGAAGCGCTCCCCGAAGCGGTTCGCCCACACTCCCACTTTCGAACGGATCGACCGGAAGACCAGGCCGGCGATCAGGACGGCCAGCGTGATCTTGATCGGCTCCTCCAGGGCCTTCTTCACCAGTTCCAGGCTCCACAAGCCGGAGATCGTGACGGCCAGAGCGCCCATCACGAACAGAAACGCCTCGAGCTGCTTTTCCACCTTGTGCGATAGAAACGGAGCCGTCAGGACCAACCCAATCACGGCCGCCAACCCGCCGGTGACCAGAGACTCATTCATAACCGTGCCCTAGGAACCACGAAAGGGCCAGAGTCTACCAGATCGGACGGCCGTGTAAAGGGACTCTTCGATTTCCCGCCAGACCTCACGTCATCGGCACGGAAATCGCGCGGAATCCGGCAACAATAGTGTGAAAAATACGTAACGGTAGGTATAGACAGACGGCTTCGGCAGGTGGTAGAATCGAAATTGGTTTATGGAGGAGCTACCCACGGCTTCCTCGTCAAGCACAGTGTCTCGGATGTTGCCCTGGGGGTGCTGTGCTGGACGCTATCGGCATCGTCACACGTCCGCCGTGGGATTGCCCCCGTTGCGTTGACCGATCAGTTTGTGGGCCAGGGATCCGGCAGACCCGCCCGTGGAAGGAGCTGCGATGAAAAGCCAACAAGAGACGCTGGGCTCGGAAAGGAATATCTTCGACACGGTCGGCTGGCGCCGGCTGTGTGCCATCGTCTGGCGTGCCATGCCTTTCCCGTGGCGGCTGATCGCCTTTCCTTACGGAGTCGTCGTTTATCGCCGGCTGCTGGCGGCCAGTGACACCCTGCCCTACCTGCGGGCCATGCACGCCCGGGAATTCAACTCCTCCCGCGCGTTCCGAGTGCTCCGGCCTCGGTACCGGAAAGTAGAGCACCTGCTTCGGGATTATGGATTCCGGGACGATGGTTTCGGGCCCGGGCGAAGATGAGGTCTTGCGGGGCGACCGCACCGGGGCAGGGTACGACCGGCCGGCTGTGGGCCCGGGCAGGCATGAGGCAAGAGAACGAACCGTCTGGTGGAACTTCGCGAAGGAACCGACGCGTCCGAGGAGGCCGGGCTCCGCGGCGACGGAACGAAAGTCGGTGTCGGTGGTTGGTCCCTATCTACGCAGGGCTGGGCCGGCCCACGCAGTGGTATTCGATGCCCCTTTCCCGCACGTAGTCGGGCTCGTAGAGATTGCGGCCGTCAAAGAGGACGGGGCGTTTCAGTAAGCTTGCGATCCGCTCGAAGTCGGGGTTTCGAAACTGCTGCCAATCGGTCAGCACGGCCAATCCATCCGCCCCTGCCACCGCCTCGTAGTAGTCCCGGCAGAACATGATCCGATCGCCCAGGACCTTCTGCGCCACGGGCATGGCCTCGGGGTCATACGCCCGGACGGAGAAACCCGCCTTCAGAAACTCCTGGACGCAGAACAGCGCGGGCGACTCGCGCACGTCGTCGGTCCGGGCCTTGAACGCCAGACCCCAGACCGCCAGTAGGGGCGGCCCCCCGTGGCCGCCCTCGGCCGGGCAGGCACAGGGGCCTGCCCCTACGGAGGTCGTATAGTACTCCACGATCTGCTGGGCGAACCGGCTCTGCTGCCGCAGATTCACGTCGCGGACCGCCTTGATGATGTCCATCGAGCAGCCGCAGGTTTCGCCCGTGTGGATCAACGCACGCACGTCCTTGGGAAAACAACTGCCGCCGAAGCCGACCCCGGCAAAGAGAAACGCGTTGCCGATTCTCGCATCGCTGCCGATCCCGGCCCGGACCAACTCGACATCGGCCCCGACCTTCTCGCACAGGACACTCAATTCGTTCATGAACGAGATGCGGGCGGCGAGCATGCCGTTGGCCGCGTATTTCGTCAATTCGGCCGAAGCCGGGTCCATGAAGATGATCCGCTCCTTGCGCCGCATGAAAGGGGCGTACAGGTGCCGCATGATCTCCCGCACCTTCGGATCGACGGCCCCGATGATCACCCTCTCCGGCTTCATGAAGTCATCGAGGGCCGAGCCCTCCTTGAGGAACTCCGGATTGCTCACGTAGTCGAAGGGGTGACGCGTCTTGGCCGCGATGATCTCGCTCACCGTCTTATGCGTGCCCACGGGCACCGTGCTCTTGACCACGAAGATGCGATAGCCGTCCATGGCCTCGGCGATATCGCCCGCCACCTTCAGGACCGCCGAGATATCCGCAGAGCCGTCCTCGGCACTCGGTGTCCCGACCGCCACGAAGAGCACCAGGCACTCCCGCACGGTCTGCCGCAGCGACGTGGTGAACTGCAACCGCCCGCTGCTGCGCGTCCGGCTGACCACGTCCTGAAGCCCCGGCTCATAGATCGGGATCATACCCTCATTGAGATTTTTGATTCGCTGCGCGTCTTTGTCAACGCAGATGACGTCGACTCCCGACTCCGCCAGGCACGCCGCCGTAACCAACCCAACGTACCCAATCCCAACCACGCCGACCTTCATAGAGTTCCTTCTCCAACTGCGAAGATCCGTCAACGTTCATCCTGTTTCGTCTCGAGATAGGCCCGCGCGCCACGGCTGTAGACGGGCGCCGCCCCCGCACCTCGGGGGATCACGATGGCCTCGGCAGCGGGCACACGCTCGATCAGGGCCAGCCCCTTCTCCCAGCCGAGGACATTGACAGCGGTGGACAAAGCATCAGCAGTGGTCGCGTCGGAGGCGATGATCGTGTCACTGGCCAGCTTGTTGGCGCCTTTGCCCGTGCCGGTGTCGATGATGTGGCTTTGTTTCTCACCACGGACCTTCACGAACCTGCGGTAATCGCCGCTGGTGGCGACGCTTTCGCTCGTCAGAGCCAGGACCAACAGCGGCCTGGTGCCCCCGAGCTCATCCGAGGCCACACTCGGATCCTGCAGACCGATGCGCCAGTGCTCCTGCCCCCGCGGGGGCTGCCCAAAACACCGGATGTTGCCGCCGAGATCAACCATGCCGCCGACGGCGCCACGCTTCTTCAGCGCTTCCACCGCTTGATCGACGGCGTAGCCTTTTCCAATGCCTCCCAAGTCCACCCGCATGCCTTCGACCGCAAAACGCACCGTCCGGTTGTCTTCGTCGAGAAGCAGCTTGTCGAAGCCGACTTTGCCGCGTGCTTGAGCCAAGGCTTCCTCCGTCGGAGGCTCGTTGCTCTCCCCGGCTTTGCGCCACAGGTCCACCAGCGGCCCGACCGTCACATCGAACGCCCCGTCCGAAAGGCGGCTGAAACGGACCGCCTGCTGCAACACCTCGAACGTCATCTCACTCACCACAACCGGCCCCCGGGCCGCCTCGCGATTGACCTTGCTCAGCTCGGAATCTTCGCGATAGTCGCTCATCAGCAACTCGATCCGGTCTTGCACGTCGAACGCGGCTTCAATACATCGCCGCGCCGTCCGCTCGCTGTGGGCAATGACCACTACACGCGAGAAGGTACCCATGACCAAGCGAAAGCCACTATCGACGTCGACCAACGTCCGGACGCCCACGTTCCTGTACGTCAGACCCATCACCAGGACCAAGACGATCCCGGCCGCAGCTATGGCAAAAGCAACAGTCCTCTTCATACTAGCTAGGGGCGGAAAACCTTCAGTTTCAGTTCTTGAATCGCGCGGTAATGCCTCGCGTTGCCGGAACAGAGAGGCAAGTTGTTTTCGGTAGCCGTGGCCGCGATAATGGCGTCCGCGGCGAGAATACCATGAGAAAGCGTGTACTCTGCGACGTAGACGGCGGCACGGTGCCCGATGTTCTCGGTCAGCGGAAGTGTCTGGAATCGGAGATCGGCCAGAAAGCTCAGGGTGTACTCCTGCTGCTTTCTGTTCTGAGCCGTCTGGAGAAGCTCCATGTAGGTAAGGATGGATATGTAACGATCCTTCGCTTCGTCAATGACGTGAGCCGCCTTCTGGTTGCCTCGCTGGACCCAGATCAGTACATCGGTGTCAAAGATCACGATACCGCCCTCCGCGCAGCCGATCCATTTGCTGCTCGACCGTCTCAGGGGTCTTCAGCATGCTGAAGAAAGGGTGGTCCTGAACCTTGATTTGGGGCTTGCCATTTACCGCCTTGATGATCCCTTTCACTTTGCCCCGGCTCAAAATGCACACATCTTCCCGGCGTTCCAACGCCCGCAGGACGTCCTTCATGTGATACCGTAAGTCTACGATGGAAGCTCTCATACGCGATCTCCAAAATGTATAGAGCCACTATACATTCAGACGAGAGGCTTGTCAACCATTCCGGTTCATGCGTATAGTAGCTCCATGAAAGACAGAATGATAGAGATACTTGCCGAACGGATCGACCGGGAGTTTCTGCCCTTGGTGCGGAGGCCGGCCCGGTATATCGGGGGCGAGGTCAACCAGGTCAAGAAGGACCTGAGCCGGTGCGACCTGACGTTCGCCTTGTGCTTTCCCGATGTCTACGAGGTGGGCATGTCCAATTTGGGCATTGCTATCCTCTACCACATCCTCAATCAGCTCGACCGTGTGGCGGCCGAACGGGTCTTCGCTCCCTGGACCGACGCCGAACAAATCCTGCGCGAGCAGCGAATTCCCTTGTTCAGTCTGGAATCGAGAGCGTCCCTGCGCAGCTTCGACGTGATCGGCTTCAGCTTGACCAACGAGCTGTGCTACACGAACGTCCTGAACATGCTCGATCTGGCAGGAATCGAGGTCCGTCGCAGCCGCCGGACAGCAGAAGACCCGCTCATCATCGCCGGCGGCGGCATGGCCAACTGCTGCGAGCCCGTGGCTCCCTTTGTGGACCTGTTCGTCTTGGGCGAGGGCGAGCAGGCCATCGTCGAGTTAGCCAACGCCCTGTCGGCCGCCCGGCAGGCCGGCCGGAGCAAAGATGAGGCCCTTCGCGAGATCGCCGAGCGATTCGATTGGGCCTATGTGCCACAGTTCTATGACTTCGATTACGAGGATGCGCGGATCGCCTCCTTTCGAAGTGTAGGGTGGGGTCTTACCCCACGCGTAACGTCCGCATCGGGCGAGGAAACGCGTGGGTTGAAAACCCACCCTACGGAGGCGGAGCCCAGCCTGCGAACACGGTTTGAGAACGCCGTCGTGGAGGATTTCGAGAACGCCCCGGCGCCGACCCGGCCTATCGTGCCATTTGCCGAAGCCGTCCACGAGCGGGTCAGCATCGAGATCATGCGTGGCTGTCCCGGCCGCTGCCGGTTCTGCCAAGCCAGCTTCTGCCGACGGCCCATCCGGTTCCGCAGCGCCGAGAGGGTTTTCGAGTTGGCGAAAGAATCCTATGCCGCCAGCGGCTTTGACACCGTCAGTCTTCTGAGCCTTTCCACCGCCGATTACCCACACTTGGAGGAACTGGTCGTCCGGCTGCACGGCTATTTCGAAGACAAGCACGTGGGCCTGTCGATCCCCAGCCTGCGCGTGGACCAGCAATTGAAGTTGGTCCCCAAGCTATTCGCCTCGGTGCGAAAGAGCGGCCTGACCATTGCCGTGGAGGCCGCCGGCGAGCGGCTCCGACAGATTATCAACAAGCCCCTCAAGGACAGCGATCTGTTCGCCACGGTCGAAGAAGCGTACAAGGCCGGCTGGCAGAAGCTCAAGCTGTATTTCATGGCCGGCCTGCCCGGCGAGACGCTCGACGACGTGAGAGAGATCGTTGCGCTGACCTACCGGCTGGCCAAGCTGCGCCGGTCGGTGGACGGTAAAACCGGCAATATCAATATTACCGTCAGTTGGTTCGTGCCGAAGCCTCACACCCCCTTCGGCTGGCTCGAGCAGCGGCCGCGAGAATACTTCGAGCAGGCGCGACAACGGATCCTCGACGAAAAAAGGCGGCTGAACGCCAAGTTCCTGCAGTTCAAATTCCACGACATCAACCAGAGCATCCTCGAAGCGGCCATCGGTCGCAGCGACCGGCGGTGCGCCGAGGTCATCGAGGCGGCGTGGCGGCGCGGGGCGCGTTTCGACCTGTGGGATGAGTGCTTCAACTACGCCCTGTGGCAGGAGACCTTCGCAGAGTGCGGCATAGACCTCGAAGACACGGCACAAAGACGGTTTACACCTGACGAGATTCTGCCTTGGCAACACCTTGGCGGTCCGGACAAGCGCTACCTGCTCACGCACCACGACCAGGCGGTCGCGGCGGTCCGGCAACCGTAGAGAGACACGGGTCCGAAAACCGACGGTCTGTTATCGACGTCCGATACAGCGGGACGAGACCGCTTTCCGGTGTGCTCGGAGCCCGGCGCATCGTCTCCGACCGCACGATAGACTTCCCAGTTGAAAGCTAAATCATTGTCTTCGCGGCAGTTACAGCGTCGCGGCTTCTCTGGGAGGCGTACGGCCGCCCTTCGCAAGACGCGACTCGGTCTTAGGTTACTCCCGAATGCCTCTGCGTAAAGCGGAGTTTTCATTGGAGTCGGTTAGAGTGCCCGTCGATAGCCAGATAACCAGATGACGGAAGGGACTAAGCATTACGGATAATAGGGCCCTTCCCACATCTGGCGAGCCGCAGAAAACGGCCGGGTGGATCGCATTCCTCCTCGCTCGGGTCTGAGAAATGGGCAGGTGCCGGAAAGGGAACTCCATGAAGATCGCACAGAAGCACTGGACCGAACAAACAGGCTGGAAGGCTGTCTCTCCCAACGGCGTGAGCGATCGGACACAATTAGCTCTGGTGTTCGGCAGTGTGGACATTCTGAAGAACCCGGCACGCCTGGAGGAGATCCATCGACTGTTCCCCAACGCACGGGTCGTCGGCTGCTCCACGGCCGGCGAGATTGTTGCCAACCGGGTTTTTGACAACTCCCTCACCGCGACCGGCGTGTTCTTCGAGAAGACCGCTCTTCAGTTCGCGCAAACCACGGTCGAGAGCATGGACGGCAGTTTTGACGCCGGTCGAAAGCTGGCCGAGGCCCTGGATCACGAGGGCCTGGTCCACGTCTTTGTGCTGTCGGACGGCTTGAATGTCAATGGCAGCGCCCTGGCCAAGGGGCTGCGCAGCGCTCTGCCGGACACCGTAGCGGTGACCGGCGGCCTGGCAGGCGATCAGGACCGGTTCCAGGAGACCCTGGTGTTCCTGGATGCGATTGCCGACGGCAAAACGGTGGCCGCCATTGGCTTCTACGGGGACCAGGTCCAGATTGGCTACGGTTCCCGGGGCGGCTGGGATTCCTTCGGCCCGGACCGTCTCGTCACACGGTCGAAAGCCAACGTCGTCTACGAGCTGGACGGACAACCGATCCTGCAACTCTACCAGAGGTATCTGGGCGAGTTCGCCAGCGGCCTGCCGGCCACCGGGCTGCTCTTCCCACTGAGCCTGGCGGTGAATGATGGGCAGGAACGCCTGGTGCGAACGATTTTGGCCATCAACGAGCAGGACGGCAGCATGACCTTCGCGGGCGATGTCCCGGAGGGCAGCTTTGCCCGCCTGATGAAAGCCAACGTCGAGCGGTTGGTGGACGGCGCCGCCGACTCGGCCCGGCAGTCGCGGATCGCCGGCGCGCCCGCGCCCTGCCTGGCGATGCTGATCAGTTGCGTCGGCCGCAAGCTCGTGCTCAAGCAGCGGGTCGATGAAGAGGTCGAGAGCGTTCAAGACACGCTCGGTGCGAATACCGCCCTGACGGGGTTCTACTCCTACGGCGAGATTTGCCCGATGGGACCCGACCGCAAACAGGCGGAGTTGCACAACCAAACCATGACCATTACCACCTTTGCGGAACGATAGTCCTGACCATGAACAAGCTGTTGCTGCGTCAGATGGAGAAGTTCTTTGGGAGCGGGAATTCCGCCCCGAAGGAGCTGGCCCCGCTGTTCCAGGCGATTGGCGAGGCCTATGATGGGTTCGATGCCGACCGGCGGCTGATCGAACGCTCGCTCGACATCAGTTCCGAGGAACTCACCCAGATCAACCAGAGACTCCGCAAGGAAGTGGGCGAGCGCCGGCAGGCGGAAGAGAAGCTCCAGAATTCCGTCTCTCTGTTGACGGCCACGCTGGAATCCACGGCCGATGGGATTTTGGTGGTGGATCGGCAAGGGACCGTTAAGGGTTTCAACCAACAGTTTGCCAAGTTGTGGCGGATCCCGGCTGCGCTCCTGGCGACCGGAGACGACCATCAGTTGTTGTCGTTCGTCCTGGATCAACTGGTGGACGGCCAGGGTTTCCTCGACCGGGTGCAACAGCTTTACCGCGAGCCGACGGTCGAGAGCAACGACCTCATTTCCTTCAAGGACGGCCGCGTGCTCGAACGGTATTCCAAGCCGCAGGTGCTGGGCCGCGAGATCATCGGACGCGTGTGGAGCTTCCGCGACGTCACGGAACGGGTCCAGGCCCAGGAGAAGCAGACGCGTCTGCTGCGGGAGTTGGAGCAGACGAGCCAGCGATTGGAGCGGGTGAACCAGGAGCTGAAGGATTTCGCCCACGTGGTGTCGCATGACCTCAAGGCGCCGCTGCGGGGCATCAAGACCCTGGCCGAGTGGATCGTGACCGATTGTGGGGACCAACTGCCGGAGGAAGGACGCGAGCAACTGCGCCTGCTGCTGTGCCGTGTCGAGAGGATGCACAACCTCATCGACGGCATCCTGCAGTACTCGAGGCTTGGACGCATCCAGGAGGATAAGACGCCGGTGGACCTTAACGCGCTGGTGCCCGAGATTGTCGATCTGCTGGCCGCACCACCCGCCATCACGATCACGATCAGTGAGGAGTTGCCCGTCCTGCACTGCGAGCGGACCCGCATCACACAGGTCTTTCAGAACCTGCTGAGCAACGCCATCAAGTTCATGGACAAGCCCGCGGGACGCATTACGGTCGGTTGCACGGGCACGGAGGAGGCCTGGACGTTCCATGTCGCGGACAACGGTCCCGGCATCGACGAGAAATACCATGAGAAGATCTTCCAGCTCTTCCAGACCTTATCCGCTCGGGATCAGTACGAGAGCACGGGGATTGGACTGACCCTGGTCAAGAAGATTGTCGAGCTGTACGGGGGACGCGTCTGGGTCCAATCCCGGCTCGGAGAGGGAAGCACGTTCTACTTCACACTGCCGCGAACACAAGGGGAACCACATCATGAGAGACTCCAGACCAGTGTTGCTTGCTGAAGATGACAGTATCGACGCGATGACGGTGCGACGGGCGTTTCGCGACCTGAAGGTGACCAATCCCCTCGTCCACGCCATCAACGGCGAAGAGGCGCTGGCCTACCTGAAGGAGAAGACCAACGATCGGCCGTGCCTGATTCTGCTGGATTTGAATATGCCCAAGATGAACGGGATCGAGTTCCTCACGGCCGTCAAGACCGACCCGGCCTTCAAGAAGATCCCGGTGGTCGTGCTGACCACGTCCAGCGAGCAACGGGATGTCGTGGAGAGTTTCCGGCTGAGCGTGGCCGGCTATATCATCAAACCGGTGGACTACCGGAATTTCGTCGAGGCCATGCGTACCATCAATATGTACTGGACGCTGAGCGAGCTTCCAGACGAGAAAGCGGAGGATCCCAATGCCCACAACCAAACCCTTGTTGCTTGTGGCCGATCGTCCTGAGGACGCGCTGACCATCCGTCGGGCTCTCGGGGATCTGGGGATGGCCGAGAGAATGGTTCACACCCCCGGCACGGAGCACGCGCTGGCGTATCTGCGCTGCGTCACCAACGAGAAGCCCGCCCTGATTCTGCTGGACCTGAACGCGGCCGGTACGGCCGGGATCGAGTTCCTCCGGGCGGTCAAGAGCGATCCATCTCTGGGCGCCATCCCGGTCGTCGTGCTGAGCGACTCCCCACAGCGGCAGGACGTCATCCAGAGCTTCGACCTCAACGTCGCCGGGTACATTGTAAAGCCCACCGATTACGCCGCCCTGGTGGAGGCCATGAGGATCATCCAGGACTACTGGTCTCTGAGCTATCTCCCCGCCGGCCCTCGTTGATCTGATTCCGCCGGCCCACACGGGCCCAGGGCGGGAAAGAAGCCCGCGGAGGCCGACGCCCCCGGTGCGGCCGACGCCGCATCCGCCCCCCGCACCCCCCGCCACCGGAATTCCACGCGCACACGACGATTTTTTCCTTTGACAAGTGCGAACCGCCTCTTTATAAAAACGGGTTTACATCCCACTCACTGGGGGTGCGCCGGCGCAACCACACGCCGGACTCTCTCGGTAGCCCGAGGATGGCTGGGGGGTGTGTACTCGGAAGCTGGCAGGGGTCGGGTTCTCCTTGGCGACGTATCGCCCGGAGGAGCCGCTGCCCGACGCGAAAGGTCGCGTTGCGGGTCCCCTCGACGAACAGGTTTATCACAAAAGGAGAACTCTATGGCACAAGACAAAGCGATCAGCTCTCTCATGACGGAGACGCGCACGTTTGCGCCGCCCAAACGCATTCAAAAGGAAGCTTACGTCTCCAGCATGGCCCAATATAAGAAGATGTGGGACCAGTCGATCAACGATCCGGACAAGTTCTGGCTGGAGCAGGCCCAATCGCTGACCTGGTTCAAGAAGCCGACGGAGAGCCTGCGCTACACCTGGGACGTGGCCAATCGCAAGATCGAGCATACCTGGTTCGCGGACGGCCAGCTCAACGTGTCGGTCAACTGCCTGGACCGGCACCTCGGCACGCCAACCGCCCGGAAGACGGCGCTGATCTGGCAAGGCGAGGCCGACGAGGCGGTCCGGAAGTACACGTACGAGCAGTTGCACAAAGAAGTGTGCAAGTTCGCCAACGTGCTCAAGGCCAAGGGCATCCAGAAAGGCGACCGCGTCGCGATCTACATGCCGATGATCCCGGAGCTGCCGATTGTGATGCTCGGCTGCACCCGGATCGGGGCGATCCACTCCATCGTGTTCGGCGGCTTCAGCGCCGAGGCCCTCGAAGGCCGCATCAACGACTCCGAGTGCAAGATGCTGATCACCGCCAACGTCTCGCTGCGGGCCGGCAAGCATATTCCGCTCAAGGCCATCGCCGATGAGGCGTTGAAGAAAACCCCCTCGGTCGAGCACGTCATTTCCGTGAAGGTCACGGACGATCCGTGCGCCATGCAGGCCGGTCGGGATACGTGGTATCACGACGAGATGGCCAAGGTCAGCGACCAGTGCGAGCCGGAGAAGATGAACGCCGAAGACCCGCTGTTCATCCTCTACACCTCAGGCTCGACCGGCAAGCCGAAGGGCGTGGTGCACACGACCGCCGGCTATCTGCTGCACGTGGCGTTCAGCCATAAGGTCATTTTTGACGTTCACGACAAAGACATCTACTGGTGCACGGCCGACATCGGCTGGGTCACCGGCCACAGCTATATCGTCTACGGCCCGTTGGCCAACGGGGCCACGTCCCTGATGTTCGAGGGCGTGCCCACGTATCCGGACGCCGGGCGGTTCTGGCAGGTCTGCGACAAGTTCGGCGTGACCGTGTTCTACACGGCCCCCACCGCTATCCGCTCCCTCATGCGTCTGGGCGATGAGTGGCCCACCAAGTACAAGCTGGACACGCTGCGGGTCCTGGGCTCCGTCGGCGAGCCGATCAACCCGGAGGCCTGGATGTGGTACTACAAGCACATCGGCCACGAGCGGTGCCCGATCGTCGATACCTGGTGGCAGACGGAAACCGGCGGCATCCTGATCACGCCGCTGCCGGGCTGCCACACGAACAAACCGGGCAGCGCCAACAAGCCCTTCCCCGGCGTCGATCCCATCGTCCTGCGGGATGACGGCTCCACGTGTGACGTGAACGAGGGCGGCAAGCTCTGCATCCGCCGACCCTGGCCGGGAATGATGCGGACGATGTGGGGCGACCATGACCGGTTCATCGACACGTACTTCACGATGTTCCCGAATCTGTACTTCACCGGCGACGGCTGCCGGGTCGATCCGGATGGCGATTACTGGCTCATGGGCCGCATCGACGACGTCGTCAACGTCTCCGGCCACCGGATCGGGACGGCCGAAGTCGAGAGCGCCCTGGTCAGCCACGCCAAGGTGGCCGAGGCCGCCGTGACACCCATGCCTCACGAGATCAAGGGGCAAGGCCTGTACGCCTTCGTCACGCTCAAGGAAGGCATTCATGAGAGCGAGGATCTCAAGAAGGAACTGGCCCAGCACGTGCGCAAGGAGATCGGTCCCATCGCCGTGCCGGAGGTGATCCAGTTCGCGCCCGCCCTGCCGAAGACGCGCTCCGGCAAGATCATGCGGCGCATCCTCCGCAAGATCGCCGAGAACAGCACCGACAACCTCGGCGACATCACCACTTTGGCCGATCCGAGCGTGGTGGAGATTCTGGTCAAAGGACGCGGAAAGTAGTTCCTCGGTTTAGCCTCGATCGGCCGGACGCAGGGAGATATTGCCATGCGTCCGGCCTTTTTCCTTCAAAGGATTGTCTATGGCCAATCACACCGATACGCTCCCGCCTGCCGCTACGAATCGTGGATGGATCGTCACCTGCGCCGGCCTCGGCATCAACCTGGCCCTCGGCATCCTCTACGCCTGGAGCCTCACCAAGGGCGCCATCGAAAAGGATTTCGGCTGGAAGGGCGACCAACTCAATGACCCGTATGCCCTGTGCTGTCTGGTCTTCGCCTTTGCGATGATCCTGGCCGGCCGGTGCCAGGACCGGTTCGGCCCGCGTCTGACCGCGTCCATCGGCGGATTGCTGGTTGGAGTGGGATTCTTGCTCTGCTCGACCACGAACAGCTACGCCGTGTGGCTCCTCGGTTTCGGCGTGCTGGCCGGCATGGGCATCGGCTTCGGCTACTCCTCTGCCACGCCCCCTGCGCTCAAGTGGTTTCCTCCCGCCAAGACCGGCCTCATCGCCGGACTGGTCGTGGCAGGCTTCGGCTTGGCCCCGGTGTATCTGGCGCCGACCTCGCAATATCTACTGGGGCATTTCGGCGTCCAGAAGACCATGCTCATCCTGGGTATTGCCTTCGCGGCCATCGTGTGCGGCCTCGCACAATGGCTGGTGAATCCGCCCGCGGGTTTTGTGGCCGGTGCCAAGCCGACCGGCGGAAGCGCTCCGGCCAAACCTGCCGCTGTCAACGTCACCCCCGGCCAGATCCTGCGCACGCCGCTGTTCTACCTGCTGTGGGTGATCTACTTCATCGGTGCGGGCGCTGGGCTGATGGTCATCGGCAGTATCAGCGGCATGGCCAAGAAGAGCATGGGCGAACTCGCGTTCGTGGCCGTGGCGGTCATGGCCATCGGCAATGCCGGCGGACGTATCCTCGCAGGAACGCTCTCCGACAAGATCGGCCGACGATGGACGTTGTGCCTGGTCCTGACCATCCAGGCGATGCTGATGTTGGTGGCCATTCCGGTCACCGCCTCGAAAGACATGGCGGCCGTGGTCATCGTGCTTCTGGCCGCCTGCATCGGCGCCAACTACGGCGCGAACCTGGCGCTCTTCCCCTCCTACACCAAGGACCTGTGGGGATTGAAGACCTTCGGCATGAACTACGGCGTCCTCTTCACCGCCTGGGGCGTGGGGGGCTTCGTCCTGCCACGGGTGCAACAGATGCTCTACGAGGCGAGCAAGAATGCGGATGGCACGGGAGGCAGCTACATGTCCTCGTTCATCGTGGCGAGCGTGCTCCTCCTCGTCGGCACGGCCCTGACGTTTCTCATCCGGCGACCGCAGCCCAAGCTCGCGGCCGTACCGGCATAACAGACTTGACAAGAATACGGGGCGGGATCAAGACTCCCCTGTGGTCCCGTCCCGTACGAGCCACGTCACGTCGAATCGTAGGGTGGGTTCTCAACCCACCCTACAGGATTCATCGTCTTTTCTACAGTCCGTGGATGGGGAAGACTTTGGCCTTGATGGTCTCGATGGTGGTCTCCAGGGCCGGCAGGACCATCTCCCGCTGTTCGTTCGTCACCGGCAGTTCTCTATCCCGCAAGCCGCCCTGCCAATCGGTGCTCTGGAGCATGACACCGCCCATGACGGCCTCCAAGCCGAGATCGACATCCTGGCCGGAGAATACGGACCAGGCCAGCGCCCACGCTCGAACGGTGTTCTCAACGTGGTAACCACCGCCGCCGGTCGCCAGGATCGGCCTATTGAACCGCAGCAGGTGGTTGATGATTTCCACATAAGCATTATTCGTCAGGTACAGGTGGGCCAGAGGGTCGCCCGCGAGCGTGTCAGCTCCCAGCTCGAAAACGATCACGTCCGGGTTGAAGGCCCCGATCAGCGGCGGCACAAGCTCCTCGAAGGCGTGCAGATAGGCCTGGTCGAAGGTCCCGACCGGCATCGGCACATTCACGCAGTAGCCCCGCCCCGCTTCTTCGCCGATCTCATCCTCGAAGCCGGTCCCGGGAAACAGCGTCTTGGGATTCTCGTGCAGCGAGATCGTCATCACGTCGGACCGGTGATAGAAGGCATGGGCCACGCCGTCGCTGTTGTGAACATCGATATCGAGGTACAGGACGCGTTTGCCCGCCTCAGCGAGGACCATGCAGGCCAGGGCATTGTCGTTGATATAGCAGAACCCGGCGGCCTTCTCCGGAAAGGCATGGTGATACCCGCCCGACGGATTGAAGGCGATATCCGCTTTGCCGGACAAGATCAACTCGGCGCCGACCAGCGTCCCTCCGGCGGCGAGCACGGCGTAGTCGTACACGCCTTTGAAGATCGGGCAGTCCTCCGTCCCGATCCCCATCCCCAGAGCATCCACGTCCCACTTGCCCTTCTGGGCATTTTGCAGGGCGTGCAGATAGCGGGCGGTGTGGAATTTCTTCAAGACCGTCCTTGGGGCCGGCGTCGGGGCCGCTTCGCCGATCCCTGCGCCGCAGAGCAGGCCCATCGTGTACAGAACCTGTCGCGTCCGGCCCGCCCGCTCCGTCTTGAACGGGCTGTCCTCAGGATACCGGTACTGCTCGATCTCCTGCGAGTGGATGAAAACGGATCGGCGCATTTACGATTTACGATTCACTATTGACGATGGTGAAGAAGCAACACGAACAACGCAGAAATGCTGGCGTGGCTCGGATTCCGACTGGAAGAATCTTAAATCTGAAATCGTAGCTAGTAAATCGCTTGGCACTCCCCTACTCTTCTTCCTTATGCAAGTCATACGAGACGTTGTACACGTCACCGTCGAACTCGACGTTGACGCGATACCCGGAGTTCTGGAAGATCGCGAGCATGGGTCGGTTGTCCGGCAGGACCTTGGCGTAGAAGCGTCGGACGCCCCGCTGCTTGGCAATCTGCGTGATGTAGTCGAGCAGGAACGTACCCATGCCCTTCGCCTGCCACTCATCCTGGACGAGGAAGGCCACCTCGGCCGCCTGCGTCTTGGGGTCGTAGTAGTACTGGGCGATGGCGACGATGTCCTCGTGGCCCGGCCCCGGCACGACGCCCACGATCGCCAGGTCGTGCCGGTAGTCGATGTTCGTGAGTTGCTGCACGTCCTTGTGCGGGAAGGCCACTGTGCGCGTCATGTAGCGCGTCCGCACCGATTCCTCGCTCAGGGAATACAGCATCTCCGACAACGCCGGCTCGTCCGTCGGCTTGATCGGCCGGAAGAAGATCTCCGTGCCGTCGCGCAACGTGGCGTAATGCTCCAACTCTACCGGGTAAGCCACCTGCTCCCAAGCCAGCTCGATCTGGTCCTGGTAGATATAGTTCCGCGCCTTAGCGGCCTGGATGAGGCCCTTGCGGAACTTGGGGTGCGCGATGTTGATGAGGTCCAGCACACGCTCGCGGATGCTCTTGCCGTGCAGGTAGGCGATGCCGTACTCGGTGACGACGTAATGAACGTCGCCGCGCGTGGTCACGACGCCCGCGCCTTCCGTCAGGTGCGGCACGATGCGGGACACCTGCCCATCGCGGGCCGTCGAGGGCATGGCAATGATCGCTTTGCCCCCGCGGCTCCGGGCCGCCCCGCGGTTGAAGTCCACCTGGCCGCCGATACCACTGTAGAACTTGTAGCCGAGCGAGTCGGCACAGACTTGGCCGGTCAGGTCGATTTCCAGGCCCACGTTGATCGCCACCATCTTATCGTGCTGGCTGACGATGTTCACGTCGTTGACGTACTCGGTCGGGTAGAACTCGAAGAAGGGATTGTTGTTGATGTAGTCGTACAGCCGCTGGGAGCCCATGCAGAAGCTGGCCACCACCTTGCCGCGGTTGAGCGACTTCTTGGCGCACGTGATGGCGCCGCAGTCGATCAGGTCGATGATCCAGTCGCTGAACATCTCGGTGTGGATGCCAAGGTCCTTTTTGTAGACCAGGTACTCGGCCAGCGCCTGGGGGATGCGGCCGATGCCGCACTCGATGGTGCTGCCATCGTCCACGAGCCGGGCCACGTTCTGGCCGATCTGGCGGAGCGTCTCATCCGGCTTCGGGATCGGAATTTCAATGATCGGCTCATCGTGCGGCACCAGCACATCGATCATGTTCACGTGGACGAAGCTATTGCCGTAGGTGCGCGGCATGTTGCTATTGACTTGGGCGATCACATAGCGGGCATTGGCGGCCGCTGCCTGCACGATGTCCACGGAAACGCCCAGACTGCACAAGCCGTTCACATCCGGCGGCGTCACCGAAATCAGCGCCACATCGACGGGAATCCGCCCCGTCTCGAACTCCATCGGGATCTCGGACAGAAAAATCGGCGTATAGTCGCCGATGCCCTTCTCCAGCGCATCCCGCACGTTCTCCGCGATGAAGAAGCTGTTCATCTTGAACTTCTCGCGGAATTTCTCCTGCACATAGGGCGCCTTGCCCATGGTCAGCAGGTGCACGATATGGGCGTCGTAGATGTGGTCGGAATGCTCCACTAGCGCATCGACGAGGTGTTGGGGCTGGGCGCAGCCGGTGCCGATGAAAATGCTGTGGCCCGACTTGATCAGCTTCATCGCCGCCGTCGCGGTTTTGATCTTATCCTTGTATTTGGCCTTCCAATCGAATTCGGTCATTCTCTTTTCTCTCAGTGCTTAAGTAAGCTCGATGTCATACTTCGCAAATCCGGCCCAAACCAACCGCGACACCCTTGAGGGCTCTGCCCCCAAACCCCCGGCATTTGTCGCCTTGCGCCAATAGCATGATAGCAGGAAAATACGGTGCCACAATTCCCTTGAGTGCTTCGTCGCCGTTGCGTTCCGTCTGTTCGTTGCCATTGGCGCACGTTTCGGGTAGTCGGCGGTTGCGGTTGCGGAGGATAGGGCTGGGACCCCAAACGCGAGACATCGCGTTTGGGAACCCACTCTGCTGGCAAGCACCCCGAGCGCCGCAGCAGTCCAGTGGCATGGGCGACGCTGCCATAATGAGGGCGTCGCCTTGCTCTCCTGTCATGCTATTGGCACAAAGCGGAAAATGCCGGGGGTCCGGGGGCAGAGCCCCTAGTCTTTGAGCCGTTCCCGATCCACAAGCATGCCAAAACCGCCGGAGCTTCATTTCTGCTCTATTCTTCTTCTATCTATTTCTTCTCCAAACTGATTCGCGCGTCCACGGCGATCGGGGTCGTGCCGGGGGCGCCGACAACATACGGGTTGATGTCCATCTCTTTGATCTCGGGGAATTCGGTCACCAGTTGGGACACGCGCTGCAAGCCCTCGGCGATGGCCTCGATGTCCACGCCTTCCTGGCCGCGTACTCCCTTCAAGATGTGATACGTCTTGGTGTTCACCAACATCTGCTTGGCCTCTTCCGCAGTTAGCGGGGCCAGGTAGAACGCCACGTCCTTGAGGACCTCGACCATGATACCGCCCATGCCGAACATCATCAGAGGACCGAAGTGCGGGTCCCGGTGCATGCCGATGATGACTTCCTTGCCGCTGCTGCGGACCATCTCCTGCACGAGCACGCCGAGAATATGGGCATCGGGGCGTTTCTTGGGGATGCGGTACATCATCAGGTCGAAGGCGTCCTTGACTTGCTGCTCGCTCTGCAGGCCCACTTTGACACCGCCGACGTCAGACTTGTGCAGAATGTCGGGCGACCAGATCTTCAGCACGACCGGGAAGCCCAACTGCTGGGCGATATTGGCCGCCTGCTCGGCGGTCGTGGCGATGGAGCCCTTGGGCGTGGCGAATCCGTACGCCTCGATGATTTCCTTGGCCTCGGCTTCGCCGATGTCGAGCAGGCCCTGGCGCAAGTGCCTTTCCAGGATGCTTTCGACCTTCCGCCGGTTGACCGAAAATAACCGCACGACTCGCTTGGGCCGGGTCCGCCAGCGGATGTGATCCACCATCACCCGCAACGTCGCGACGGCACTTTCCGGCGAGTCGTATTGCGGGATGCGCCCCTGCCGCAAAACCGCCACGCCTTCGGCCACCTTGGAGGCGCCTAGAAAGCAGGCCAGCACGGGCTTATTCATCTTCTTTTCTTTGAGGATCTTGACCGCGACCTCGGCGGTTTCTTTCGCTTGCGTCATTGCCTGGGGCGTCAGCAGCAGGACCACGCTGTGGACATTCGGATCGTCCAGCACCACGTCCAGGGCGAATTCATAACGGTCGGCCAGGGCATCGCCCAGCACGTCCACCGGGTTGTGGACGTTGGCCGCCGCGGGGAGCTTCTCCGCCAGCTTCTTCATCGTCTCTTCCGAGAGCTTGGCGAAGGTCAGGCCCTGCTCCTCGATGGCATCGGCTGCCATAATGCCGGGCCCGCCGGCATTGGTCAGCACTGCCACGTTGGGCCCTTCGGGCAACGGCTGGTTGGCGAACGCCTGCGCAAAGTCAAACTGCTCTTTGATCGAGTCGCAGCGAATCACGCCGGCCCGCTTGAACGCCGATTCATAGGCCGCGTCCCCGCCGGCGAGACTGCCCGTATGGGACGAGGCCGCCTTGGCCCCCGCCGCCGTACTGCCGGACTTCATGAGCAGGATGGGCTTCGTGTAGGAGATCTCCTCCGCCTCCCGCACGAACTCATCGCCGTTGGTGATGTTCTCGAGGTATCCGGCGATCACTTTCGTATCTTTCTGCACGCCGAGGGCCTTGATGAGGTCCAGCTCGTCCACATCGGCCTTGTTCCCGATGCTGACCAAGCTGCTGAAACCCATCCCGTTGGCGTTGGCCAGGTCCAGAATGGCCGCCAGCAAGGCGCCCGACTGGGAGATATACCCGATGGCACCTGGGATGGGCAAATCGCCGCCGAAGCTGGCGTTGAGCTTGTGCGGCGGGGAGATGACACCCAGGCAGTTAGGACCGATAAACCGAATCCCGGCCCGCCGGGCGATCTTTACGACCTCGTCTTCCAGCTTCTTGCCTTCCGGCCCGACCTCCTTGAAGCCCGCCGTGATGATGATCGCCGATTTGACCCGCACCTTGGCACACTCTTCCATCACCGAGGGCACCACTTGGGCGGGCACGATGATGATCACCAGATCCGGCGTCTCGCCGAGCGCCGCCAGATCCGGATAACATTTGATCCCCTCGATCTCATCGGTCTTGTTGTTGACCGGAAAAATCTTGCCCCGATACCCGCCGGCGACCAGATTGGTCAGGATTTCGTACCCGACCTTGCCCTTCTGGCGGGAGGCCCCGATGATGGCCACCGACTTCGGGTTGAAAAAACTCTGCAAACTCATGCCGTTCTTTATCCTTTCATTCTTGCGTATGGGTCGCTCCGCAAGCACGTCATTCTATGGGCCACTTTGTTCCGACGCAAGAATTTTCGACCGCCACCCGGGCGCGAGGTCGGCGGCGCGGGCAGGGCAATTGCATGTGAGCCTCGATAGCCCCTGATGGAGCGGTGCGTGGTACGCACCCTACGAATGATGCATGGCCCCCAACCCGTAGGGTGCGTACCACGCACCATCTATAGGTGAGGGCAAGGCTCTATAGGCGCACATGCGATAGCCCTGGCGGCGCGGGAATCCGCGTTGACGCCGCTGCCAGGAATTTGCTAAAATAGGGGGGTCGGTATCCGGCTTCATGCCGGACCGGCTTGGAGAAACACAACTGGCAGTTCCCAGTTTGAAGTTTCGAGTCTGGAGTCTTCCAACTTCGCACTTCCCACTTCAGACTGTCTTGCATTAGACTGAGGGCGGTGAAACGTGAGTATTCTGCTGCGGATCTTACTGTGCTTTTCCGTTGCGGCAGTCTCGGCACAAACGGCAGAATCCATCTGCGCCGCGGGCGAATCCCCTGGATTTGCTTCTGCCGGGCCGGCCTTGTTCATCAATGAGTTGGTGGCCTCGAACAGTCACGGGAGCAAGGACCCCCAGGGCCACTACGAGGACTGGATCGAACTGTACAACGCGGGCGCGACCGCGGTCAACACGGCCGGTATGTACCTGACAAACGATTGGGCGGCGCCCACGAAATGGCAGATTCCCACGGACCGCCCGGCCTTCACGACGATCCCGCCGCGTGGATACCTCCTCATCTGGGCCGACGGCGATATCGCCGCGACCGGATTGCACGCGAATTTCCGCCTGGATGCAGACGGAGGCCGGCTCGCTCTATTCAATACCGACGGCCAAACGCTGATCGATGCCGTCGAGTTCGACCAGCAGCCACCGGACGTGTCCTATGGCCGCGATCCCACCGACGGCACACAATGGCAGTTCTTCGGTGCCCCCACCCCGGCCGGTCCCAACACCCGCCCCTACCTCGGGGTCGTGGCCGATCCGAAGTTCAGTCACGAGCGCGGCTTCTGCACGCAGCCGCTGGCGGTTGAGATCACCACGGAGACACCGGGGGCCAGCATCTTCTATACCGTAGACGGCAGTTCGCCCTTCAATAGCCAGAGCGGCCTGCCCACGGGCAGCCTGTACACAGGCCCCATCCCCATCGGGACGACGACCTGTCTTCGCGCCGTCGCTTTCAAGGCGGGCTGGATGCTCTCGAAGATGGATTGTCACACGTACCTGTTCCTCGACGATGTTATCCGTCAGGCCACCAACCCGACGACGGGCGCCCAGGTCGTCCCGCCCGGCTACCCGACCACCTGGCCCGGCGGCTCGACTTCCGGGGCCGTCACCGGCGACTATCAGATGGACCCGGACGTGGTCGGACCCAACGGCAAGGACAAATTCGGCGGCCTGTATGCCAGGACGATCAAGGACGACCTCAAATCTGCCCCGACGGTTTCCTTAGTCATGAGCAGAGACGACTGGTTCGGGCCCACCGGGATCTACATCAACGAGTCCCAGGACGGCAAGGAACGCGTGTGCTCCCTCGAATGGATCGAACCTGACGGGCCGGGAGGATTCCAGATCAACTGCGCCATCGCCATGCAGGGCGGGATCAGCGGGGGTGGCACCAGCCTGGACCGATGGAAGACCTTCAAACTCTCGATGCGCCCGAGGTTCAAGACCGCCACCGACGACGGCCGGCCGACCGGAGGTCCGTCCCAACTGCATTACCGCCTCTTCCCGGACTCGCCCGTCGAGGACTTCGACACGGTCGTGTTCGATGAAGTGCTCAGCAACGCCTTCAATCACAGCGGCCAGCACATGCACCCCACGTACCTGCAGGACCAGTTCGTGTCCGACCTGCACAACACGATGGGCGGTCAGTCCCCGCACGGCCGCTATGCCCACCTCTACCTCAATGGGCTCTACTGGGGGATGTACTACGTGCACGAGCGGCCCGATCACGCGTGGGCGGCGCAGATGTTCGGGGGCGAGAAAGAGGAGTACGACGCCCTGAAGCACTATTCCAGCATGACGGTCAACGACGGCATCGGAGGCACAGCCGTCGCCAACTTCAACGCCATGCTCCGTGCGGCGGATGCCGTCGCGGCCGACCCCGCCAACTCGGTCAAGTACAATGCTCTGTGCCACATGCTGGACATCGACAACTTCATCACGGACCTCCTGGCGCACTGGTTCGCCGTGAACTGGGACTGGCCGGAAAAGAACTGGTACGCAACCCATCGCTCCCCCAACGGCCTTTGGCGCTTCCATACGTGGGATGCCGAGCACTCCCTGGAATACTGGAACAGCCAGAATGTTCTCGGCCTGAGCGTCAGCGGCCTCCACGACAAGCTTAAGGCCAATGCGGACTACCGTATGCATTTCGCGGACGTCGTGCACAGGAACTTCTTCAACGGCGGGCCGCTCTCACTGCCTGTCGTCACGGACATGTATCGCGCGAGAATGGCACAGATCGACCGGGCCATTGTCGGCGAGTCGGCCCGGTGGGGTGACGCACGACAAGCAACTCCGCACACGCGCCAGGACTGGGTAACGATCCAGGATGGCATCCTGTCGAGATTCCTCCAGCCGCGCCCGGCCTTCGTTCTGAATTGGCTCAAGAACGCCAACCTGTACCCAAGCGTCAATGCCCCCGAGTTCAACGTGAACGGGCAGGCTCAGCACGGCGGGCATATCGACGCCCGCGACTCGCTCTCCATGGCCCCAGGTGGAACGATCTACTATACGCTCGACGGCGCCGACCCGCGGGTGCCGGGGACATCATCGGAGCCGGTGAGATTGACCGTGCTCGTGCCGGAAAGTGCCGCCAAGCGGGTGCTCGTGCCGACGGCCGCAGTCAACAACGCCTGGCGAACGGACTTTGCTTTTGGCGATGCCACTTGGCTCGGCGGCTCCGGCGGTGTTGGTTACGAGCGTAGCAGCGGCTATGAGACGCTCTTTTCAATCAACGTCCAGAGCCAGATGTACGGCAAAAATGCCAGTTGCTACATCCGGATCCCGTTCACCGTCAGTCCCGATGCGTTGCAGGGTCTGACCTCCCTGGTCCTGAAAGTCCGCTACGATGATGGCTTCGTCGCCTACCTCAATGGCACCGAGGTCCAGCGGGCGTCGTTCACCGGGACGCCGGCGTGGAACTCGATCGCTGCCAGCCGTTCCGATTCCGATGCGGTGAATCTGGAGACATTCGACATCAGCAGCCGCCTCAGCAGTCTCCACGCGGGCACGAATCTTCTGGCGATTCAGGCCATGAACGACTCGACCACTAGCTCCGATTTCCTGTTTTCGGTGGAGCTCTCGGCCAGCAAGGCGCCGGCCGGTGGTCCCACGCCCAGCGGCGTTTTGGCTTCGGCCGTGCGGTACACGGGGCCTATCTCGCTCTCCAAAAGCACCGTAGTCAAGGCCCGCGCTCTCTCCGGCACGACCTGGAGCGCCCTCAATGAGGCTGTCTTTGCCGTCGGGCCGGTGGCTCAGGGCCTGCGCGTGAGCGAGTTGATGTACCATCCGGCCGATAGCGGCAGCCCCAACGATCCCAACACCGAGTACCTTGAGCTAACCAATATCGCCAGCCAGAACATCAATCTCAATCTGGTTCAGTTCACCCAAGGGATTGAGTACACCTTCCCCAGCTTCGACCTGCCTGCGGGTGGCTATTGTCTGCTCGTCAAAGACCTCCCGGCGTTCCAGGCCAAGTACGGCTCCAAGCTGCCGGTGGTGGGCGAATATGCAGGGAGTCTGGACAATGGCGGGGAACGCATCGAGCTGGTGGATGCGGTTGGTCAGATTATCCAGAGCTTCCGATACGAGGACGATTGGTTCAAGAGCACCGATGGTCAGGGTTTCTCCCTGACGGTCAAGGACCCTAAGACCACGGATGCGAACAGTCTCAATATCCAGAACGCCTGGCAGGCGGCAACTCCATCGCCTGGTCGCCTTGACCCCTGACAACCTCGTTTGTAGTGTGCCCGTAAGGGCATATCGAGAGGATTCAAGTGCGAAGTCAGCGACCTCAAGTGATGACTCTGCACTTCACACTTCATGCTTCTAACCTAGCACTTCAAGAGAAACGCCTGACGGCGTCACTACAAACAGGCTATCAATGGTTGGGGGTGTACCCCAGCTTTCCCCAGCAACCCCTTTGCACCTTGTAGAGGTCGTGGTAGCCTTCGTCTGTCTCCGGCTTCCAGCCGTAGCCCGCACCGGCGTTCTCCTCGAGCCTGGCGTGCTCTATCGTATCGGTGCCCACCCACTTCCAGTAGTCCGTGTGCCCATCGGCAAAAGACAGGGTGGCGCCGTCACCATGCCGGGCCGGCGGATTGTCAAACCAGGTCTCCTGCGCATAGTAGACGGCATAGGCGTCCGGCGACATGAAACCCTCATCAATGAAAACAAGCCTAAGCCCCAACGCCGGCACGATCTCGTTCCTCTTCTTCACATGGGCACCCTTGACTCCATGGACTTCCGTGTGATTCACGGCGTTCATGGAGAACATGATCGAGTAGGTCAATGCCTGTCCTCGTCGTCCCGTCGGGCACTGGTAAATGTGCTCATTCCTCAGATAGGGCCACAGGGCACCGTTCTTGATCCCTCTGATTTGGGTGTCCATGTTCGTATTATCCACGCTGTCAACCCAGGCCAACTCTCCAGCATGGGTCGCCCAGTCTCCCCCCGTGTAGTTGCTGTAGCCGGCCGCCCCGTTGACGATCCGGTCATCGTTCTCATCGGCGTACATGTTCCAGGCGAGGGTCAACTGTTTCAGGTTGCTCAAGCATGAGGCCCGTTTACCCCCTTCGCGGGCCCGCTTCAACGCCGGCATGAGAACGGCCATCAGGATCGCGATGATCGAGA
>Ga0315280_10000097_pt1 | contig 159169 bp, 143 predicted proteins | sample YL17G06_40_MG_FD_203697 | JGI IMG/M metagenome (GOLD analysis project Ga0315280, IMG submission 203697) | Sediment microbial communities from Yellowstone Lake, YNP, Wyoming, USA - YL17G06_40 | ecosystem: Environmental > Aquatic > Freshwater > Lake > Sediment | place: USA: Wyoming | collected... | reverse complement strand
CAAAAGTGACCGGCTTGAAATCGGAATCAGTGCCCGGCTTCATCCCGGAATCGTGACCGGCTTCATTTCGGAATGCTGACCGGGATGATTTCGGAATCCTGCCCGCCTTGCCCCGGAATCCGCAGCAGGCCATTGAAATCCTACTGAAGCCGGTATTTGCCTCTCAGTCCGTCAAGGGAAACGGGATGAAGCCAGCCGTTGCGTTTCAGGCGGAGTCCTAGCCCGCGTGGTCACTTCTTAGAAGAATAACCAACCCGGAGCACGCAACGATAACGGTAATCCACTCGACCGCAAGCCTGGATGCGTCGATCCGTTCGCCTGTACGCTCATCCGGTGGTGGAGGGGGCGAGAAAACTAGAAGCTATTGCAAAACCTCGGATGGGCCCTGTTAAGCGCTTTGTTTTCAATGGTCGGAACCCGGTTTTGCAACTGCTTCTAGCGCGTATCCTGCCGGTTGCTCGATAAGAGGTCCGATCGTTACGACCCGGTCAACTCGCCAAGGCGGGAACAGGCCCATAAGAGCGATAAGGATGGTTCCGATCAAGATCACGAGGTTTTGGTGCCGATTCATACTTCTCCTTTTGACGAGCGGCATGGTTTGTCCAGCTTGCGGCAACGGCTGCGGTTCTCCCCGGCTTTCCTGCTGCTGGCCCTGCTGGTCGGGCTGATGATGCGCCATCAGGAGCGACTGGCGCAGTGCCTCTTCCTCCTGGTCTTTCTTTAGAAGGTCCAACACTCGTCTCCGGTCGTCCTCGGAGAGCGGCTGGAACGGCTTTGGGGACCTGTCCATTAAGGGGCTGCACTCGGCTGCGCTTTCGCATTGTACAGAAATTCGTTTGACAAGGGGAGGCAAACCGCGCAATTCTGGAATCCGGAGTGTGCCCGATGCAAGCGATTATAGAACTTTCCCAGCGACTCGTCTCCGTACTCAAAGAAAGTCGTGCCAGCCGGCGTCAGGCGGCTGCTGCTTTAAGCATAGCCTGAACGCTGATCTTTAGCGAAGCTAGCGACCGGCTGCCATCGTCGCCAAGTGATCCTCAATCTTTTTCAGAACCTCAAGAATCTGTTTCAGAAGTTCGGTAGTTTTAGGGTCTCTGTCTCTGTCCACGTGAATTGTTCCCCCCTTCTCCAATACGTGAGTTTGGGCGGGATTCTATCGCTTGGATCGGCCCGTGGGAAGGTGTTTATGCGGCCCGCGACTCTGCGTTCGCAGTCATTAACTCGGCCAACTCCCGTACGTGATCGGTGAGCCCTGCCGCCATCGCGGGGGTAACTCTGAGCGTCTAGTGAATCCTCACTAGGTTGTAATGCGCAAAAGCCGAGTTGCATTGGTTTAGTCGCCGGTGCGCTTTGGTTTCACGAAGCCCGCTGTTCACGCAGCGGGCTTTAACTTTTGAGCCTATCCCGTTCCCGGCTTTCTGCGATAGATCGTTGGCGCTGTTCCCTTGCCTTCTCTTATAACCTCAATCTCGTGGCGCTGGTGCATCCGAGTGAGCGTGCTGGAAAGCGAGGTCGTCCTGTACGCTCCCTTCAACGCGGGGAACATCCTTTCGATTTCCTTTCTTACCTCGAAGATACTGAACTGCTCTCCAAGGTTAGGCAAGGCTTGGCGAACGATGTCAGTCATGGACTGCGCTGGTCGAAGCTCTGGCTTATCGGTTGGCTTGTCGCGCAGCCCCGACCAGAGGAGTTCAAGCGCCTCAAGCTTCCTCTTGTAGTCGGCCTGAAGGTCCTCCTTGATTTTCCGGTACTCCCGCTCGTCCATACCTATTGATTCTAGCTTTGCATTGCTTTGCATGTCAAGGGGTTTGTTCAGGTAGATTTGCAATGCCTCTGCGCACCGCCAGAGTGCCTGCATCGTTACTTGGCCATACCTTCCCATACCGACTCGGAGGTGCCTATTCATCGCGCACCCCCGCAGTTGAAATTAGGACAGTACCCCCTGAGGCTTTGCCTTGCCAAGCCAAGCGACCTGAAGTATGCTGCCCGACTTTGAGGCGAACGTTTCTGCAAGGAGCACAATGACAGAAGCTTCCAGCCAATCTGAACCCACAGCAAAACCAAGCACACCGCAACTCCAGCGGAAGCTTGGGATTCTGAACGCCACGTCTATCAACATGTCGAACATGATCGGCATCGGGCCGTTCATCACGGTCCCGCCGATTCTGGCCACGCTGGGTGGGCCGCAGGCGCTCATCAGTTGGTTTGTGGGGGCGCTCGTGGCGATTTGCGACGGCCTGGTGGTATCGGAGCTCGGCGCCGCCTTACCCGGCTCCGGGGGCGCATACGTCTTCCTGCGCGACAGTTACGGTCGCCAGCGCTGGGGCAAGTTGATGGCCTGGATGTTCATCTGGCAGTTCCTCTTTTCCGGCACGCTCGAGATCGCCTCGGGCAGTATCGGCATGGTCCAGTACCTGAGCTTCATCTGGAAGGATCTGCTCCTGCACCCCTGGCGCATCAAGTTGCTGGCGGCGGGGATCTCGGCACTGGTCATGTTCTCGCTCTATCGCAAGATTCAGGATATCGCCAGGTTGATGCTAATCCTCTGGATTACCACGCTGGCGACCACCGGATGGGTCATCGTGACGGGCCTGGTGAAGATGAATACCCATTTGGCCTTCGATTTCCCGCCGCACGCGTTTGATCTGAATTGGGCCTTCCTGGTGGGACTGGGCAATGGAACCGTACTCGTGATCTACAACTACCTCGGTTACAACCAGGTTTGCTACCTCGGGGGGGAAGTGAAGCGGCCCGGGAGGACGATCCCCTATGCCGTCATCCTTTCGATCCTCGGGGTGACGGTGATTGATTTCCTTCTATCCTTCAGTTTCGTTTCCGTCGTGCCATGGCGGGAGATGGTGAAAGAAGGAACGCCGGCCTACAACGCGGTAGCCTCCGTCTTCATGGGGAGGATCTACGGGCATTGGGCCGCCATTGTGATCTCCGTGATGATCCTTTTCACAGCGTTTGCCTCCGTTTTTGCCCTGATGCTCGGCTACTCGCGCGTGCCTTATGCCGCCGCGCTGGATGGCGCGTTCTTCCGCTGGTTCGGAGTGCTCCACCCGAAAGGCGAGTTCCCACATCGCTCGCTGGTCCTAGTCGGCGCGCTCTGCATTATCGCCAGCTTCTTTGGACTGGTCCAGATCATCACCGCCCTGATACTGGCCCGCATCCTGGTGGTCTTCTGCGGGCAGATTGTGGGACTCTTCATCCTTCGCAAGTATCGTCCCGAAATACACCGACCGTTCAAGATGTGGTTGTATCCGGTGCCGGCGATATTGGCGTTGGTCGGTTGGCTGTATACCTTTGCGAGCCCCGCGGCCCAGCCGGGAGGCTGGAAGTTCATGCTTTATGCCTTTGGGACGATTGCCGCGGGTCTGGTGGCGTATTTCATTCTGGCCTCGAAGAAGGGTGAGTGGCCCTTCCCGCCGCGGACCGATTCCAGCCGGAGCTGAGCTCCGAATTACCTTGCCGCGTTCACCCGGGCATTAGTTCCGTGCGACATTTCTTCTGTTATAATTAAGACTTCGAGGGGAAGGGCAACCCAGTTCAAGCTCGTGCATATTGGTTGACCTCCGTTTGCGAGTCTGCGGTGGCCATCCCTCGCCGCCTCGAGCTTCGCTGCCCGATATTCGGGCTGCGCGGGGCGGCGCTTTGCAGCTTCAGATTCTGCGGCTTGCTCCGGGGTTCTCGGGGAGGGACGGGCGCCGCTCTGATCCGATCTCTACAGGGCATTTCTGAGGAATCCAATGGCAACCACGCATGCCGAGGTGAAAGAAAGCCAGTCTCTAGTGCAACCGCTAAGGGTCGTCAACGACTTCAGTATTCACGTGGCGACTGTCAATGGTTCGGGCAGCCAGACCGCCAACTTGGTTCTGCTAAGAGCGATCTTTCAGATGGGAATTCCGGTTTCGGGCAAGAACCTATTCCCGTCTAATATTGCCGGCCTTCCGACTTGGTTCACGATTCGCGCTTCCAAGCACGGCTACATCGCCCGACGTAAGGACAGCGAGGTTCTGGTGGTGATGAACCCCGAGACAGCCGACGAAGATGTCCGCGGGCTGAAGCCCGGCGCTGCCTGCATCTACGACGAGCGGCTGAACCTGAAGCGCCTCCGCGACGATCTGGCGTTCTATCCCGTGCCCTTTGACCAGCTTGTGGCGTCGTGCTGCCCCGACGCCAAGCTGCGCAAGCTAGTGCGGAACATGATCTATGACGGCGTTCTGGCGAAGCTGCTGGGGATCGAGATGGAAGAGATCCAGAAGGCGCTCAACAAGCAGTTCCGCAAGAAGGCCAAAGCCGCGGAACTGAACTGGAACGCCGCCCGGGCCGGCTACGAGTTTGCCGAGAAGAACCTGAAGAAGGCCGACGGGTTCTACCTGGGACGCATGGACGCGACGCGCGGGAAAATCCTGATTGAAGGCAACGCCGCCGCGGCGCTCGGGGCGATGTTTGCCGGCGTCACCGTGGTCACGTGGTATCCCATCACGCCTTCATCTTCGCTCTGCGAAACCCTGATCGAGTACATGAAGCGCTACCGGGTGGATAAGGAAACCGGGAAGGCGACGTTCGCCATCGTCCAGGCGGAAGACGAGCTGGCCGCCATTGGCATGGCGCTGGGAGCGGGCTGGGCAGGTGCGCGCTCGATGACCTCCACTTCGGGCCCCGGTATCTCCCTGATGGCGGAATTTGTGGGTCTTGGCTACTACGCAGAGATTCCCGCCGTGATTTTCGACGTCCAGCGCGTGGGCCCTTCCACCGGGCTCCCCACGCGAACCTCGCAGGGCGACATCCTCTCCACTGCCTTCCTTTCGCACGGCGACACCAAACACCCGATGCTGTTTCCTTGTTCGGTAGAAGAGTGCTACACGATGGCCATGGAGGCTTTCGACCTGGCGGAGGAATTCCAGGCCCCCGTTTTTGTGATGATGGATCTCGATCTGGGCATGAACACCTGGATGGCCGATCCTTTCCCGTACCCGGATAAGCCGATGTCGCGCGGCAAGGTGCTAAGCGCGGAAGACATCAAGCGCCTAGGCCACTTCGAGCGCTACCGCGATGTGGACGGAGATGGCGTCGGCTACCGGACGCTACCCGGCACCAACCATCCGGCAGCGGGTTATTTCACACGCGGCAGCGGGCACAATGAGAAAGCCCTGTACAGCGAAAGGCCGGAAGATTACGCCAACAATATGAACCGCTTGGCCCGGAAGTTTGAAACGGCGCGCAAGAAGATTCCTGGCCCAGTTGTCCAGGAAGCGGCTCACGGTGACATCGGAATCATCGCCTATGGCACCAGCCACTGGGCGGTTGCGGAGAGCGTGGACCAATTGAAGAGGGAACACGACCTCGAAGCAAGCTATTGCCGGGTGCGCGCGTTTCCCTTCGGCGAGCAGGTCAAGGACTTCATCCGCCGTCACCGCCGCGTTTACGTGGTCGAGCAGAACCGGGACGCGCAGTTGGGCGCACTGCTGCGGCTCGAGGTTGAGGCGGAAAACGTGAAGAAACTGCGCAGTGTCCTTCATTACAGCGGGCTCCCGATTGACGCGCGGAGCATCACCGACGCAATTGTCGCTCAGGAAACGGAGAAATAGCATGGCGACTACGACTGTCCCTCCAGCACCTCCGAAGAAGGTGAATCGCATCGGGCTGGGAATCACTGCCTACAAGGGTAGCAGGTCAACCCTGTGCGCGGGCTGCGGCCACAACGCGATCACCGAACGCATTATCGAGGCGTTTCACGAGATGGGAGTGGAACCCCACCGTGTGGCAAAGCTCTCCGGCATCGGGTGCTCTTCCAAAAGCCCGGCCTACTTCCTGGGGACGGCCTTCGGTTTCAACGCCGTCCATGGCCGCATGCCCTCCATCGCTACTGGGACTATGCTCGCGAACCGCACCCTGATTGCCATCGGGGTGAGCGGCGACGGCGACACCGCCTCGATCGGCATCGGCCAGTTCGTGCACTTGATGCGGCGCAACTTGCCGGTGATCTACATCATTGAGGACAACGGTGTTTACGGCCTTACCAAGGGGCAGTTCTCCGCTACCGCCGACCTTGGCTCGAAACTCAAGACCGGCGTCGTGAACGACCTGCCCGCGATTGATACCTGCGCCCTGGCCATCCTGCTCGGTGCCACCTACGTGGGCCGATCGTTCTCCGGGGACAAGAGACAGCTCCTCGCGTTGCTCGAAGGCGCCATTGCCCACCGGGGCACCGTGATGCTCGACGTGATTTCGCCTTGCGTCACCTTCAACGACCACGAAGGCTCGACCAAGAGCTATAGCTACGTCAAGGACCACGACGAACCGCTCGAAGACGTGAGCTTCATCCCCTTCTTCGAGGACATCGCGGTGGACTACGACCCTGGCACGACCACCGAGATCGCCATGCACGACGGCTCGCGCCTCTTGCTCAAGAAACTCGCCAAGGACTACGACCCTACCAGCAAGACCGAGGCCCTGCGCGTGCTGACGGAAGCCCACGATAAAGGTGAGATTGTGACCGGGCTCTTCTACGTGGACACGAAGCGCGAGACCTTCCTGGACTTGCTGAACCTGGTCGATGAGCCCCTGGCCACCCTGCCTGAGCCGCGTGTCCGCCCGCCCAAGCAAGTTCTGGATGAAGTGATGCAGTCGCTCATGTAGCGGCGGGTTTCCCCCGCCATCGCAAGGTAGCGCAGAGTTGCCCTTCAACTCCGCGGCTCTTTGTAGCGCCGGCTTCCGGTCGGCATGGTCACCGCAGCAACAGGGCAGCGATACGATCGCGCTGGGTTTACCTCGCCCTCTGTAGCGGCGGTCTCCGACCGCCGAGAGCGTTTGGAAGGGCTTTGTCGTGTACACGCAGGGGTGCAAGGCCTTGCGCCCCTGCCAATCGTCGGTGTGGCGCATCTTCAGGTCGGCACGACGCATGCCCGCCTAAAGGCGGCCTCTACGAATCAGCACCGCAGCGCCTCAGCGTGTGTAGCGGAACTCCCACCAATCAGATTTGACGCCTGGGCGGCCGTCTTCGTCCACGGCCCAGACTCGCCAGCGGCCCGACTGCGCGCCCACGAAATCAAAGGTGTAAATGGGAGTGCGCAGTCCCGGCACCACTTTCCATTCGCGGCCCACCTCCGTGCACCACTTGCCGGCCTGGCAGCAGTCGCGGCAATCGATCTCTACTGTGTAACTCGCTGCCCCGCGCACGGGCCTCCACCGGAGCGTCGTACGACGGGGGAAATTGCTGAAGACGCTTCCGTTGGTGGGAGAGATCTGCATGGGTGCGGGCAGCGGGCCGGCGGCTTGAGCCCCGCGCACGAAAGTGTACACGTCAGTGTAATTGGTGCGCCCGCTGTTGTCCGTAAAGTGCGTGAATACCTCAGCCCGCAGACGGTTTCCCGGCACGGCGCGCATAACCAACAAGGTCTGGCTGAAGTTGGTGCGAAAATCCGCCGAGACGGCCTCCGCGCTGGCCGCTAGGTTAGACGATACACTCGAGGCGTATGCGTAAGCATTCACCTGGCCCCAATCGCAATCTTGCGGCTGGCATTGGCCCCAGGCATGAACTGTCACGTTGGCGCCCATCACGCGGATTTCCAGGGCTGTCACCCCGCGCGTGTTGGGATCGGCATTCTTCCATTCCCCTGAAAACTGGTTAAGGCTGGCGAAAGCCGTGGAGGCGAAGGCCAACGCAACGATGAGAGCGGCCAGACTCAAAGTCGTTCTCCTCATTCTGTGTTCCTCCTTTAGGGCTAGGATTGGAGTTCGCACTATACACCGTGTTCATGGCGTGCGGCGCAAATATGGCGTGCTCTGCCATGTGTGTAATTTGCGGCTATAACCTGCCGCAATCCGTAACCTGGTCTTTAGGGTACCCAATCCGCAACGAAGATGTTGATCTCGTGTGGGCGTTTGGCATTGCGGTTCGAGGCAAAGACCAGTTTCTTGCCGTCGGGCGAAAACATTGGGAAAGCGTTAAAGCCGCCGGTGAAGGTGAGGCGCTCGAGCTTCGAGCCGTCGCGGTTCACTGCGTAAAGCTCCATCTCGCTGCTGCCGGGGCGTTCGTAATTCGAGGTAAAGATGATGCGCCGGCTGTCGGGGAAAAAGAACGGCGCGAAGCTCGCTCCGCTCAGTCGCGTGACCTGTCGCTGTGCGCTGCCGTCGGCCCGCATGACCCAGAGGTCCATCTGCATCGGCTCGACCAGTTCCTGCGCCAGCAGCGCCTTGTAGGGCGCGACTTCCTCGGCCGCCACAGGATGGCGAGCCCGATAGACAATCCACTTTCCATCCGGCGAGAAAAAGGGGCCGCCGTCGTAGCCCAGTTGGTGCGTGAGCCGCTTCACGCCGCTGCCGTCAGCATTCATGGTGTAGATTTCCAGGTCGCCGTCGCGGCTGGAGGTGAAGACTATTTTCTTTCCGTCAGCGGAAAGCGTGGCCTCGGCGTTGTAGCCCGGACCTGTCGTGAGCTGTTTCAAGATCTTCCCGGTTTCAGTGGCGTAGAAGATTTGGAATGCCGAGTAGACGCCCCAAACGTAGCCCTTGGAATAGTCCGGTCGGGGAGGGCACTCGGGGCTGGACAGATGCGTCGAGGAGTAGAGGATATGCCTGCCGTCGCGATAGAAATACGCGCAAGTGGTCTTGCCCTGGCCCGTTGAGACCAGGTGCGGGTCGAAGCCGTCGATGTTCATAATGAAGATCTGGTCGCACTTGTAAGGCTCACGTGTGCTTTGGAAGACCAGCCGCTTCCCGTCGTAGCTGAAATAAGCCTCCGCGTTCTGGCCGCCGGAGGTCAACTGCTTTACGTGCCGCAAATGAGCTTCGCGCGGGTCGCGTAGCGGGTCGTCGGGAGTTCCCTGAACCACGGGGCCGGGACCACTCAGCCCGGAATAGGTCCGCTTTTCCTGTCCGATCAGTTGCAGCCCATAAAGCAGAATCAGGAACATGCCCGGCAGGGCGACCCAGCCGACCGCCACCGGGCGGTGAGGTTCAGGGGGTTGCGGATGCTCTCGACTCGCCATAGTCGTCTCCGAGTAGAGACCTTCAGGCTTCTGCTTGCTGCGAATTACTCCCTCGGGGAAGGTTTGATGCCCCGCCCCCGGCGATCATTATTTCGCACATTCTAACGCTAAGTTGAATCCGTCAATGCCATCGCCGGCTGCCACGTCGACCCGATGCTCCTGTTTGGGGCATCCTCGTCGCCTAAGAGTCACGAAATTGCGACCCGGAATCAGTTCCAAGGCAACCGTTCCATCCTCGCCTGTCTCGCCCTTGACGTTGTCCACCACCGGACCGTTCGACCACGTGATCTCCAGTCGCGCTTTGTCGAGGGGATGTCCTGCACTGTCCGTGATCCGAAAGACGACGGGTTTATGCAACAGCTTTTGCGGCTCGTAGATTTCTGGGGGCAACAACACAAGCTGGAGGGCGCCCGCAGGCGCAGCTTCCGTGACCTCCACGTGCCGGAACACGGTCGTGTCTTCAGAAGCGTTTTCGCGGCGCGCCATGACCCAGTAAAGGCCCCAAGGCAGGTGGGAGAACGAGAATCGGCCGTCAGCATCCGTCCGTGCCTGATCCACCACGCGTTCTTCCTGGTCGCTGAGAGAAACCACCGCACCGGCGACTGGCGCGGAGTCTGGTCGGATTACCGTGCCCGCCACGGAAGCGCGAGACTCGACGGCAGGCGGCGCGAGCTCTATTTCGATGGTGTTACTGGTCGCTTCGCCTTGCCAGAGCGTTACGCCCAGGTTGCGATGGATTTCCTCCTCGTTCGAGTAACTCGCCTGGTAAACAACCGAGAGGCGGTAGCGTCCCCAGATCGGTTTGTCAGTTTCGGCCAGCGCGGGCGTGAGCCGCAGCGTTGTCTTTTCCTCGTAATCGTCACCTGGCCCAAGCCTCACCAAGCGAGGCCGCGGGAGGCCAGCGGTCGCAAGAACTCGGCCTTCCGCCGGTGTGGTGGTCTGTAGAGCGGTTGCTCCTGCTGGTTCTAGTCTCACCGCGAGGGTCGATCCACCGCTGGTCTCCCCGCCCGTGATTTCAAGGAACTCCGAACGGGCTCTTGCACCCTGATTCCGCGCTCGTCGGTAAAGCCAAATGGGGTGTTGTCCGGCATTGTGAAGGTGCAGCGCAACCCGCGCGGGATGAGGCGCAGTGATGGTTTGTTGCTCGACGGAGATCAGGAGCTTCAAAGATTTGGTGGTGTCATCTGTCGTCGCTTCTGCGTGAGGCGTCAACTTGGCCTGAATTGGCAGGGCGAGCACGCATGATAGGGCAAAGGTAGCCATCAAACCGATTGTAACCGCCTGCGGTCTTCGCCCACACAGCAGCATGTTAACGACGCACGTTCTCCATTATGTTCGAAACCCGGCCGCCCCTGCCAAGGGTAGTGTGGCTTCGTAAGATTTCCTATGCAGAAAACAAGTTCCTGACAGGAGGTTCCCAGCCGGGAAGGAGAGGTGTTTTGAGGGTTTCGTCGCCGGCGAAGATGCCTTTCAGTTCATATTTCTTTCCTGCCAGGACGTACATCTCGACATTTTCCGCCGTCGGGTCGATAACCCAGTATTCGCCCACGCCGTACAACGCATACTGCTCGAACTTTGTGACTCGGTCGTAAGCCAGCCGATGAGGAGACAGAATCTCAATTACCAGGTCCGGCGCCCCCAAAACATATTCAGGACCGACGATGCCGAGTCTCGCGGTTGATACAAAGAGGAGGTCGGGCTGCAGCGCCGTCTTCTCGCTGAACACGACGTCGAACGGCGCGTAGTAGATCCTACCCAGCTTGTTCGACTTGGCATGGCTCTGCATGCTTAGGAATAGATTGGCTGAAACTCTCTGGTGTTTCTCGCTGGGGGAGGGAGTCACAAACACTTCTCCGTCGATCAATTCGTACCGCTTGCCATCATCCGGCATCAAGCGGAGCTCAGGATATGTCAGGTGAGGTTGAACGGCTTTCATAACACGAATGATACCACGGCGAAATACGAACGGCGAGCGACGTTGCCAGGCTGCAACCCACAGCTTACTTCCTCGCTTCGAGCGTCACCTCGCGGGTGAGCTTTTCGCCGTTGCGCAGCACCGTAACCGTGGCTTTGTCTCCCGGCTTACGAGCGCGCAGGGCATAGGTGAAGTCGTAGAGGTTATCAATCTTCTTGCCATCGAACTCGACCAACACGTCTCCGGCCTTGAACCCGGCCTTGGCGGCCGGGCTGCCGTCACGGACGTCGGCGAACTTCACGCCGCCGTGCTCGGACTCCCCAAAGTCTGGGACGGAGCCAAAGTAGGTCCCGTACCCACCTCCACCGCCCATAGCGGGGGGAGTGGGCTCAGACACGCGCACGTACTGGGGTTTCTCCGTGAGCCGATCAAGTTCCCCCAGGACTCGCGCCACCAGCCTCACCACCTTCGCTCCACCCTCGGGGTTGATCTTCTCCCAGGTGTCAGAGGGCCGGTGATAGTCGGAATGCAACCCGGAGAAGAAGAACAGCACGGGCACGCTCCGAACCGTGAACGCCATGTGATCGCTAGCGCCGTAGCCTGAGGCGGAGTAGCTCAACTCGAAGCCGACATCGCGGTTCGCGTCTTCCAAAAGCTTCTTGAAGCCCGGGGAAGTGCCCGAACCGCCTATGTAGAGCTTGTTCTTGGAGACGCGACCGATCATGTCCATGTTGATCATGGCGAGCGTTTGGTCGAGCCCACAGGCGGGATGGGCCGTGTAGTAGTTGGAGCCCAGGAGGCCGGTCTCCTCGGCGGCGAAAGCGACGAAGACCAGCGAACGCTGGAACTGCCCGCGGTGCCGCCCCAGATCATCAGCCAATTCCAAAAGACCGCTCGTGCCTGAGGCATTGTCGTCGGCGCCGTAGTGGATCTTGCCGATCTGACTCGGGGCCAGGGAGTGTTGATCGCCGAGCCCGAGGTGATCGTAGTGGGCGCCGAGGACGACGCACTGGCGAGCCAGCTTCTCATCCCGGCCGGGCAGAATACCCACCAGGTTGGCCACCTGTTTGCGAATGCGGGAAACATCCACGCTCAACGAAACCTGCATTGCGGGATCCAGCGCAAAGGAGTGATTTGAGAGGTCCTTGTCGATAGCTTGGCGGAGCGCCTCGAGTGTTTGCCCGGAGGGTTTCAGCCATTCGTGGGCCACGGCTGCCTTCACCTGGAGTGCGGCGAGCTTCATCTCTTCTGGACCGATCAGTGTGCCAAAGCGGATCAGCTCGTCGGGCTCGCCGGGGTGATTGCCGACGTCGTTCACCAGAATCATGCCCACCGCACCGTGGTTACGGGCGCTGATGGCCTTATTAACGATTTCAGCATGCGTAGTAAGTTGCTTGCCGGCGAAGACGCTCTTCTCATCGTTCTCCTGAGGTTCATGGCGCAGCACCAGAACCATTTTGCCCTTGGCGTCGATCCCCTTGTAGTCGTCGTAGTTGAATTCCGGCGCGGTGATACCGTAACCCGCGAAGACCAGCGGAGCCTGGAGCTTGATAGCCTCTGAAAAGCTGAAGGGAACGAAATCCTGTCCGAGGGTGAAAGTCTTGCGGGTTGCGGCACTTTCATAAGCCAGGGAATTGTTGGGGCCCAGCTTCGCGCCCACCGTAATCATGAAGTGCTGGAGGTAGGTTCGGTTATCGCCAGCGGGCTGGAGACCGAATTTCTTGAAGCGCCTGCCGATGTATCGGGCGGCTTCGTCGAGCTGCTTCGTGCCGTCACCGCGTCCCCGGAGCTTATCGCTGGCCAGAACCTTCACAGGCTCGAGAAACTCCTGCGAGGAGAATTCCGGCTGGGCTTTCTCGACGCCATTGGCGCCAGACCCAAGGAGGAATGCCGCCAGAGGGATGCCGCTGGTGATGGCACATCGTACGAGGCAGCGGAGCAACGAGCAAACAGGAATGCCCATGAATCTCCTTCTGTTACCGAGAAGTCTGTACGCTTGCCGCGTTCGACAACGAATAGCGATGCTCAACTGATGGCCGAATCGTCGCCGCAACCAACTGTGGCGGCAGACTGGCAGGCCACTGCTGTCGTGAAGGGCTCATCATACCGAGAATCACATTACGCGCAAAATCAAACACTTCAGATAGTGGGTTTCGGGGACCGTCAGCAGGATGGGATGGTCGCGCGACTGCGTGCGCCGCTCGACCACCATCACCGTGCGGTGGGCGTCCAGGGCGGCGCTGGCAACAGCTTCCAGCAAGTCGGCCTCGCTCACATGATACGAACACGAGCATGTAATCAGGTATCCACCGGGGTTCAAGATCTTGAGCGCCCGCAGGTTCAGTTCCTTATATCCCCGCAGGGCCGAGTCGACGTTTGACTTCTGCCGCGCGAATGCCGGTGGGTCGAGCACCACGGTATCAAACCGTTGTCTCTCCTGGTCCGCGGCTTTCAAGAAGTCAAAGCAGTTGGCTTCCTTCCATTCCACGTTAGCGATGCCGTTCAGTTCCTGATTGCGGCGGGCGAGGCTGAGTGCCTCTGGCGAAACCTCGATGCCCAGGACTGAGTCGCACTGCCGTGCCAGGGTGAGAGCAAAGCCTCCCGTGTAGGCGAAGCAATCGAGCGCGCGACCGCGCGCGTACTTCCTGGCGGCGGCCCGGTTCTCGCGCTGGTCGAGGAAGCCTCCGGTCTTTTGTCCCTGGAGGAGGTCGAAACAGAACTTCAGGTCATTCTCCTCCACCACCACTTCGCTAACCTGCTCGCCAGCCAGGACGCCTTTCTGCCCGGGCAGGCCTTCCAGAGCTCGGACGGCCACATCATTGCGCTCCAGAATGGAGAGCGGCGCGAACTCTTCCTGGAGAATTTCAACCACTGTCGACTTCAGGCGCTCCATGCCTTGACTGAGAGTCTGAAGAACAAGGCAATTGGCGTAGCGGTCAATGATGAGAGAAGGGAGCAAGTCGCCCTCGGCTGCCACCAGGCGATAAGCCTGCGTTCCTTCCACCACCTGTTCGCGGAAAGCCGACGCCGCGCGAATCCGTTCGGCTAGAAAAGCGCGGTCAAAAGCTCGGCTTTCACGCGTCAAAAGTCGCAACGTGATCTGCGATTTGCTGCTGTAGAGGGCCTGTCCCCAGAAACGCTTCTTGCGGTCTACCACGCGGACAACAGCGCCGGGTTCGACGGCCGAGGCGTCCGCCACGTCGGTGCGGTAGATCCACACGTGGCCAGAGAGAATCCGCTCAACGCCACGCGTTGAGATGGTCACGGCAGGCCAGGTCACAAGATCACTTTATCATACAGCGGGATCAACTCTCGCCCGGCAAGCCAAAACAGGCCCGCCACTGGCGGAACGCTGAAAAAGGCAGTGGCCCCCTCATCATGAGGAACCGGAGCGACAAAGGATCTGGTAGATGGTTGATTCGCTTCCGGACGAGATTGTTCGTCCCGCTCAGAATGGCAGTGGCGAAGCGTTTTTCCCAGGGGCCAAATTGCCACGAATGCGGCCGCTCCTTTCCTCGCTTGATTCGCCGCGTGAGGGAGCCCACTATCTTCACAATCGACGCGGCCCCTTCCGAGTGCCGTGCAGGGTGAAAACGTGTGACCCGCAAGACGGTATCCCACTAGCGGATTCTCGAGAACCTGGGTCGCGGTGGAACGGATGTAGTGCATAGGGCTGAGGACACCAAGCTCGGCCGGCTGATGGCCCTCAAGTTTTTGTCCTCGACTGTAGGGGTGAATCTTGTATTCGCCCTGGGGCGATCGCCAGGATCGCCCCTACCCATTGACACGCTGCTTGACCTAGCGATCCAAGTCGCCGACGCGCTGGACGCGGCGCACACCAAGGGCATCATCCATGGCTGCATCAGGGCTTAGGGGCGAGCCTCGTGTTCGCCCCTCCAATCCCGCGGCCTCAGCGGCCCAGGGCCCAGTTTGCTCTAGTTCTGTCGGCACGCCCCACGGCCCGGCAGGGCAGGCTGAAGTTGTGCCCGGCTAGGCATGGCTGTGGTTGGCCGGCACCTTTCGCTTGACAAAAGCCGGCAAGTATGGTAGCCTACAAAAGCTGCTGGACGAGGGAGGCCGCGGGGATGACGCCGCAGACCACTTCGCGTGGGCGCGTCGGTGGGTCGCCGGGAAATCATGGCTTGGAGGTGGGGAAAAGAGCGAAAAAAAGAGACGTTAAAAACGAGAAAACGAAGCCGCTATCTTATTGAAAGCACGAGGTGAGTGCCCAAAAACGAGCGCATAACGAACCCATTTTTTGGCCAAACGAACCCAATCTTCGGGCAAACCAAGCCATTTTTTCGGACCACCAGCCCGACGCCCAACCGCCAGCGCGAGTGCACCTCAGGCTCGCTGGCTAGCCTTCCCGACTCTTCCCCGCAGCGCGTGGTGCGCTGTTATCCATCCGGCGGCTCACCGCGCACGCTTTCGCCAGGGCGAGACTACAGAGCACGGACAACCGACAGCCTTGCCTGATACAATCCCCTCGTAATGCTTGTACAGGAATTTGATTACCCGCTTCCGGCAGAACTGATTGCCCAGCGCCCGCTGGCAGAGCGCGACGCCTCGCGCATGATGGTGCTCGTCCGCGCGGCGCAGCGCTTTGAGGATCGAACGTTTCGCCACCTTCCGCAAATCCTCCAGCCTGGCAACCTCTTGGTTTTCAACAACACCAAGGTTTTCCCGGCGCGGTTACTCGGCCGGCGGCGAGGTATCACAGCCCAAAAGATCGGCAAGCACAATCCTGCGGCGCGGGAATTCCTGACCGGCGAGACGGAGCTGCTCCTGACCCGCCAGGAGAGCGAGAACATCTGGCAAGGGCTTGTGCACCCGGGACGCAAAGTGCGAACCGGCGAGGTGCTGGTTTTCGGAGAAGGTGAGCTGGAAGCAGAAGTTCTGGGGCGGGGAGAGTTCGGAGTCCGCCGCGTCCGCCTGACGGCGCGCCACGGCAGCGTTGAAGAGGCCATCGATCGTGTGGGCCACGTGCCCTTGCCGCCTTACATCCGTCGCGCGGACGAGCCGCAGGACCGCGAAACCTATCAGACGGTCTATGCCAGGGTTCGCGGCGCGGTGGCGGCGCCCACCGCGGGATTCCACTTTACAGAGCAAATGCTGGCGGCGCTACGCGCGCGCGGCATCGAAAGCTGCGAGGTCACGCTGCACGTGGGCTTAGGAACATTTCAGCCTGTGCGCACGGAGCGCGTTGAGAACCACAAGATGGAAGCCGAGCAGTATGAGGTTTCCGAAGCCGCCGCGGCCGCCGTCAACCAGGCGCTGGAGGAAGGTCGGCGCATCGTCGCGGTGGGCACCACCAGCATGCGCACGCTGGAGCACGTCGCGCGGCAGCAGGGCGGGAAGATAACGCCCGGACGCGGGGAAACAAGCCTTTTCATTGTGCCGGGCTTTGAGTTCCGGGTGGTGCGCGCGCTCCTCACCAACTTTCACCTTCCCAAGTCCACCCTCCTGATGCTGGTTTGCGCCTTCGCGGGCAAGGACTTCATCTTGCGCGCCTATCGGCACGCGGTCGAGGAACACTACCGCTTTTACAGCTACGGGGATTGCATGCTGATCACGTAGCTGCCCACGAAGCTGGCTCTGGGTGTAACTTTTGTCTCCTGGCAAGCGTCTATCGTATGCTGGATGCAACGGAGTCTTTTAACTGCTAACCAGAGCCTCTCGGCCGCGTCAAAAGATCTATCGAGGTGAAAGAAGCTCACATGGCTGGGCGGCGGTTGGTCGAAAACGCAAAGGCGCTTCCCCAGATGGGAAACAAGATGACGAAAAGAACCAGGCTGCCATTCCCGCTCATCATCCTGGCTCTGGTCGCTATCCTTTGGCTCTTGAGTTTGCCAGGGGCGCCGCTGGCCGGTCGCAATTCTGCGGTGCGAGCGGGGCAGGCCGCTCAAGCGGTCGGGCCGCAGCGAGCGGTGATTGTTTACTTCCAGATCGTGTACCGGCTCTCGCGATTCATGCCGAGCGTGGCCGCCGCTCCCGAGACCGCTCACCCAGGTCCGCCCTCTGCCGAAGCCAGTATGACCTCCCGCCCCGGGACGGCACAAGCATCACCTGCGCGTCACCTTCCCTACCCTAGCTTGGTGGGAAAGGACGTCACGCAGACGTGCGGGGTCTCGCTGCCAGATGTCCGCCCCGCAGTCTTCAGCGGGTCTTAACGCTTCACGGCATTCAGACGCAGTCCAAGCTCTTCCTTTCCGAGAACTACCAACGGACACGCACGCGGTACTTCAGCACCGATTCTCCGTCGGCCGGGACGGGCACGAGGAAGCGAGCCGCGAAAGCGGCTGTCTTCTCATACTGGAAGTTCGAGTCCACCATCGACCAGTCGCCACCAATGGGCTCATTCACCTCGATGGTGATGGGCTCGGGCTTGTGGTTGCGCAGCGCAATCTCAAACGCGAGTTCCACGGTGCGCGCACCCAGCCTCTGGTAGTCCGTCTGCTTGCGCTCCGCGACCACGTCGAATGCGTTGCCGATGTATAGGTTGAGCGTCTCGTCTTTGGGCGTGTGATTGATGCGGTCCTCGCCGATGAATTGCACACGTCCCTTTGAATCGCCCTGGTAAACGCGCACCGTACCAGCGGGCAGCGGGATACCGAGCGAGTTCTCCTGAGAATTCTTGAATTTGATATGCACCTGCACCGGTTCTTTGATGGGTGCACCGGGGGTTTGCTGATTGTGGTAGTAATATTGCTGCCCATTCACCTGGAAAAGCTTCTCTATCCCGACGCCCGCGGAGGCCAGCAGGCTGATCTGCTTGGTCTCGTTGTTCTGAATGTTCGTGCGGCGCTCGAGGGTGTAAAGGTGATACTCGGATAGCGCCTCCTGGGCGAATTGTGCCGCCGCAGCTTCGGCCTTCATGGCGCGCATTCTACCCAAAGTTGCTTCGCCTTGATCGTAGACCCGATGCAGCTCCCCTGCCACAAGCTGGAGCTGCGCGTTGCGAAACGCGGTTCCGCTGTGGTTCACGACGGTCACCCAGCCATTCAAATCCGCCGCCTTCTGGTCGGAGTGGACGGTGAGGACGTAGTCGGCGTTCCAGTTCACCTGGTTCGTCAGGTACGAGGCCTCCACGGTCTGCTCGCCGGCTTTCCGATTCTCCAGCAGCCAGACCAGTGTGGGCTTGCTGTAGAGGTTCTCCGGCAATTCAGGGAAAACATACCGGTCAGCTCCCATGCCGGTAATGATCTCGTTCCCGACTTTCCACACCGGTCCTTCGTTGTAAGCGAGCAGAGTCGCCTTGACGGATTCCTCTTTCGTGGTGTTGTTCTCGGTCCGCAAGCGGATTAGTGTGAGTTCTTTGCCGACGTACTTCTGGAGGAGTTTCTGGGGGCTGAGCAGGTCGTATTCGTAGTTCTGTTCCAGCACGATCAATTCTTTTGGCGCGGTCAGGGAAACAATGTGCACCGTGGCCGGGTTGACTTGCGCGGCGATGTCCATGTAGCGCAAGTCCAGCGTGCCGGCAGGGAGGCGGAACCGGCGAACATCCCGCACGAGAGCAATGTTGGAGTTGTAGACTGTGACGGCAAGGTCCTTCTGATCCTGCTCCGTCGAGGTCAGCGTAATTTTTTGAGCGACAGCTTCTGCCACGACTGTTAAGAGCAACAAGGCTAGTGCCGGCGTGACCCGGCGGGCAGCGTGTTGGCTCAACATGGATCACCTTCCCAATCGAGGGATGAGTTCACAGGCTCTTTGAAGCCTCCAGCCTACCGCGTGTTGCCTGCGAATGAAAGCCAACAGGGCAAATCCTGCAGCAAGGCTGAACGCGCTGCCCGCGACTCCACCGCGAGACCGCGCCTTGACGATCCGTCTACCGTGCTTGTGAGCGGGCCGCACACGCGGCTTGCTAGGGCTGTGAAAGTCGTTAGTCGCAGGAAACAGGCTTTGCGCTACACTTGCTGCAGCTAGGTGCACAGTGAATACCAGCGAGGAGGAATTGCGGTGCGTCCGAATGCTGTTCCGTCTGCGGGCCACTTCTCCAGCCACGTTCTATGCGCGGCACTCTCGGGCATTCTCGGGATTCTGTTCTCCCAATCGCTCCTGCCTGCGCAGGACTCCAAACAGACCGAGAAGTTCACTGTAGGCAATCGCCTGATCTCGCGAGTGTTTCAACTTGAGAAAGGTCGAGCTCTCACCCGGGTTCTGCGAGGCAGGGGGGAGATCAGTGTCGTCTCCGAGGAGTTTGAAGTCGTTTGCGAAAGGGACGGTCGAGAAACAGTCCTGAATGGTCGCAATACCAAACCGGAGGGTTATAGGAAATCTCCCTCTGGCGCAGAGGCTTTGCTGACGTGGTCGTCGGAGGAGCCGTCGCTTGAGATCCGCGTTGCGTACCGCACTGACGACAACCGGCCTTACATCTTCAAGGTGTTGGAAGTCGCCAACCAGAGTGAACGGCCGGTTCACCTCGTGCGCGCGACGGTGGATGCTCTCGAGGTGGAAGGTGGCGTTGAGCCATTGCGCGGAGGGGTCGGGCAGCCCGTGCTCTTGCGGAACGAGTTCTTTCTGGGTATCGAGCACCCAGCAGCTGCCAACGAAGTCCTTGGCCGGGGGATCCGTCTTGCGCACCACCCCGACGTGGAAGTCGCCCCGGGCCAAACCTGGGTCAGCAAACGCGCCGTCCTGGGCGTGGCCGCGGAACCGGGAGAAGCCATCGAAGATGCTTTCAGGAACTACCTCGTCGCGGTCACCGGTCGAACGCCGAAAGCTCGCCCGATCTATTGTGATTGGGCCGCTCACGACGAATTGGGCACGCTGGTCAAGCCGGAGTTGACGGAGCAACTGACAAACACGATGCTCGACACGCTCCAGTCGATGAAAAGTCGCGACGGGACACAATTCGACTACTACTTGATGGACGCTTTCTGGTATGACCCGAAGGGCGCGTATCTGGATTTTAAGAAGCCCAACTGGCCGCGGGGTTATGAGCCGGCAGTAGGCCGGATGCTGGATCTTGGGATGAAGCCGGGCCTGTGGTTCGATCTCGGCGGATCGACGCTCGACCTCAAGGGGACGTCCGGCTGGAGCGGACCGGAGAAGCCTTGCCTCACCGATCCACAATTTGCGCAGCTCCTCGAGAACGCCTTTGAAGCCCACGTCCGAGAGCATTCGCTTGCCCTGCTCAAGTTCGATTTCGCGAACATGTTCTGCCGACACGGCAGCGACCCGGTGCCGTCACTCGCCGTTTTGGAGAAGAACGCAGACGCGCTGCGCGTGCTCTGCGAGAAGGCGCGAAAGCTTAATCCTGCGATGGTCATCCGGGCTTACAACACGTTCAGCCTGGTGGAGATGATGAGCAGCACGAAGCGCTGGGACGAAGCTTACGCCGTCTCGCCCTGGTGGCTGCGGTGGTTTGATTCCGTCTATTCGGGAGATTCCCGGCCCTCGGAGCTTCCGTCGGTGACTTCGCTGCGCGATTCCGTCAACTGGTACCAGGACCACGTCTATCGCGGCTACCTGCGCTGCCTCATGCCGTCCTACATGGTTGACGACTGCGGAAGCCTGGTCGGAAAGACCTCCACGATCTACTACCTCGGCGCTGAGGGCTTTACCGACTCGTGGATCATGAACATCATGCGCAGTGGGCTGATGCCGACGTTCTACGGTGATTTGACCCTCCTCACGGAGAGTGACCGTAAGTTCTTGGCGGCCGCGCTTCGCTTTCTACGCGACCACGCGCCGGTTCTTGCGAACACACAACCGATTCTCGGCGTTCCGGGAAGAGGTGAGGTCTACGGCTATCTTGCGCGCCACGGAGATCTGGCTCTGGTCACGGTAGTGAATCCGGGCCTTTATTCGCAGTCGTTTTCTGTAACCGTCCCAACCCCGCCGTCCAGCTTCCGAAAGCTCATCTTCTCCAACGACGCGCTGGTGCAGAAAGAAACCCCATCCACGATTGGCGTGCTCAACGGTAATCTCACGCCGGGTGAGATCCGCATCTATGCCATTGGCCCCCGATCGATGATTGAGCCACTGGCGCTGCCTCCGGCTTCGACGCGGCAGTACCGCGAGGTCACGCCGGCCGCCGACCCCTTTGGGGGGACGAAAGAAGCGCAGCTCAAGATCGCACCAGACCAGGTTGGGATGACTCTCGCGATTATTGTGCAGTATTGGAAGGGCGGGGAAGCGGACCGTGCCTTCGACCGCCCGCAGGAAGTCATGAAGCTCGCAGGAGAGGTTTCTTCAAGGTCCGTCAGCTTTTCCTCCATTCCCCGAGAGGGTACGGATATCTGGTCGCGCTGTTCGTGGGCTGTCTTCAAACATCGGATTGAGCCCGCGGAAGCGTCCCAAACGCTCAAGCTCAGGTGGGTCGGTGACCTACCTGCCGGTGCCACCTGGACAACCACCACGCTGTGGTTGAAATAATCCCGGGCATTTTCATTGTAACCGAGCGCCGCGTTATCCCTCCGCGCCACCTCCTCCGGGGCAAGCAAATGCGGGCGTCTCGACGGAAACCTCCGGGTTTCTCACTCTGGACGAGGGCTTGGCGACCGGCGTGGTCAAGATTGCGGAGAGAGGGCAATTGGAAAGCCCGCTCTACCGGCGCCGACCCGGCACGTCAGAGCGACACTGGCCTGACCGCCCGGAGCCCTGGCCTGAGCGCGGCGGGGCGAGCGTGAACGAGTTGGTGCTGGTTAACGAGTCCCTGCGCCCGCTAATCCTGTTGGCCGGCGAGGTAGTTTCAGGCGGAAAGCAAAACCGCATCATCGGCGCCGACCTGGTGGTGCCGCCCAAAAGTGACCCTGTCCCCCTGACCGTTTTCTGCGTTGAGCACGGACGGTGGTCGGCAGGCGGAAGCGGGTTTGCTCGCGCCAAGGCCATGGCCCACCCGGGTATCCGCAAGGAGGCCCAGGTGAGCCAAAGCCAGGAAGGGGTCTGGAAATCGGTTGGAAGGGCAGCATTGGTGATGGCAGCGCCGTCGGCCACCCAAGATTACGTAGAGGTCCTGAATAATCCGACCGCCAAAAGAGGCCTGGAGAAGGTTGCTGTGTCCATCGAGACCGAATACGAACGCACGCTGCGTGACCGTCTCCAGGGACGTGGCGCCGTAGGCGTGGTTGTGGCCATCAACGGAGAACTGGTTTGGAGCGATGTCTTCTCCAGCGCGGAACTGTTCGGGAAGTACTGGCCCAAACTACTTCGCTCTTATGTGATGGAAGCGAAAGCCAACGGGCACGAGAGGAAAGATGTGCCTTCGGCAAAGGATGCCGAAGCATTTCTCCTGGAAAGCCGCGGCCACGTGACCATCAAAATGGAACCCGAGGCTTACCGGCGTACGGAGATCTCCGCGGGCGAGTATCAGGTGGTGGCGCTCGAGGCACTCGGAAAAACCGATAACTTGCGGCTACTGCTGCACTACAACAAGATGACGCGGGCCTGAAACTTGCAGGGCGGCTCCCCACGAAGTCGGGGGAGCCGCCCCCTGCGGAACTTACTCGAACGCCGCTTTAATCCTCGCGAGATCCACCTCAGCAAATTCGTGGTAAACCCAATCGGCGTGTTCGAGTTCCACGAGCGGTCGGCTGTGGGTGAGGGCTAGGCATTTGATTCCGGCGGCGTGGGCGGCAACCACGCCGAGAGGCGCATCTTCGATGGCGAGGCACTCGGCGGTCCCGAGAGGCTCCTCTCCAACGGCCGCCAGTTGCTGAAGCCTGGCGAAGGCTTTCAGGAAGACCTCGGGGTCAGGCTTGGAGCGAGCGCAGTCATCCGCGGTGGCCAGTACAGCGAACTTCCCGCGCAGGCCGAGCTTCTTCAGCAAGTGTTCGATTTCCACTCGTAGGCTTCCGCTGGCAATGCCCAAGGTGTAGTGCTCTGCCGCCTTGTGCACGAACTCGACGGCGCCAGGCATAGGCGGCAGGCCGTCGCGGATGATTTGCTCGTAAGCGCGAGCTTTCCAGGCGATCAGTTCCTCGCGCCGCGCGGGGTCAATGGGACGTCCGTGGCTGCGGTAGAGGTATTCAATAATGCCGCGGTCGTCGAGGGCGAGGTAGTCACGGTAATACTCGTCCTCGGTGATGCTCCAGCCTTCTTGTGCCGCCATTTCCTGAGTCAGTTTCAGAATCAGGGGCTCACTATCCACGATAATGCCGTCGAAATCGAAAATGATGGCGCGTAACAAGTATGACTCCGAGTAGAGGCGCGGCTCCCCGTGCCCCTTCAGGCGATAGGCTTTGCCAATTCCTCCAGGGGCGGCTAGAGACGCGCTATGATACACTTGTGAAATAGAAGGCGGCAAGGCGCGCGCTTTGTGGCGTTTTTCGGTCGTGTGCGATGTGACCGCGAACGTGCGTTGTGCATCCATATAACTTAGGGTGGCTGAGCGGTTGGGCACTTCCAGATCATGACACATCAATTGAGCATCCCAATTGCTTTCGTAGCGGGGGTCGTTTCATTCCTCTCGCCCTGCGTGCTGCCCCTGGTGCCCGGCTACATTTCCATGTTGTCGGGCGCGACGATCGAAGAGCTGAGGTCCGGGGCCAGCGCGGCATTGGTGGGCCGGATTCTTCGCAACTCCCTCGCTTTTGTGGTGGGTTTCTCGATCGTCTTTGTCATCCTGGGCGCTTCGGCCACCTGGGTGGGAAGGTTTCTGCTCGCCCAGCGGACGGTATTCAATCTTGTCGCGGGCATTATCATCATCATGTTTGGTTTGCACTTAACCGGGCTGGTAAAGATTCCCCTGCTCTACCGAGAGGCGCGGCTCGATCCGGGCGCCCCGCGACGCGGCCTGGTTGGAGCCTTCCTGCTGGGGTTTGCGTTCGCCTTCGGTTGGACGCCTTGCATAGGCCCCATACTCACCGCCATCCTGGCTCTGGCTGCCCAGCGGGAGACGGTATTTCAGGGAATGTTCCTGCTGGCGATCTACTCGGCGGGGTTGGCAATACCTTTCCTGCTCACCGGCCTGGGCCTGAGCCAGTTCCTAAGGGTTTACGGGGGGTTCCGGAAGCACCTGCAAGTGGTGGAAGTGGCTTCGGGCGTGCTCCTGATAGCGCTCGGCATCTTGATGGCCTTCAACAAGCTGACGATGATTTCCGGTTACTTCTCTTTTCTGAACCGGTTCACGTTGTAGAGAGCTTTCCGCTACCAGCCGTCAGCTTTCAGCAGACGGGAGGGAAACAAGGCTGCTGATAGCTGACCGCTGACTCCTGATGGCTATTGAAGACATCGGAGAGGGTATTGCATCCCATCCTTTTCCAGTTCGGATCGTTTCGCCTGCCGACCTACGGCACGCTGCTGGTACTGTCTATTCTCGCCGCGGTTTATATGGTGGTCCGGTTGGGACGGCGCGAGGGGGTCGATACAGGCGTCTTATTGGACCTGAGCACCTGGATTCTGGTGGTGGCGTTGGTGGGCGCCAAGGTGCTCATGGTGCTGACAGACTGGGGCTACTACCGGAACAATCCGGGGGAGCTGTTCAGCACCACGACGCTGCGGGCGGGAGGCGTTTTCTATGGCGGTTTTGTGGCAGGTCTGTTGTTCGCGGCGTGGTACGTCAAAGCGCGACGTTTACCCTTCTGGAAGCTCGCGGATATTTATGCGCCCGCCATTGCCTTGGGCCAGACCATAGGGCGCCTGGGATGTTTCGCGGGAGGCTGCGATTACGGCAAGCCGACAAGCTCCTCCTGGAGCGTCGTTTTCACCGACCCGTTCGCCCACGAATTGGCGGGGGTTCCGTTGGGCATTCCGTTGCACCCGACGCAACTTTACGAATCGCTAGCCACATTCTCGATTCTTGGCGCCCTTTTGTGGCGATTCCGAAGGAAGACGCGGGACGGAGAAATCTTCCTGCTGTACATGGGCGTGTACGCCGTGGCGCGATTTTTTCTGGAGTTCTTGCGTGGCGACGAGGACCGCGGCTTTGTGTTCAACCACCTACTTTCGACCTCGCAGTTCATTGCGCTGCTGGCCCTGGTAGCTGCGGTGGGGCTGACGATCTTCGTGCGCCGCCGTTCCGGCGAGGGGCCTCGGGCCAAAGAACCCGGGGAAGAGCACCGCGAGGATACAGCAGCAGGTGGGACCATTGCCACGGCGGGGAAACGTCGGTCCGCCAACACGACGCCGAGGCGCGGGCGTCACTGAGGCCGGAAAAGGGGTTGCGACTAAAGCATCGATGGAAATGGGGGTAGCGAGTGGGCGAAGCGGAGAGAATGCCAGGTGACAAGAAGAGTGAGGTCGTGAACAAAGGCAAAGTGCTGCTCGGCGCGGTGCTATCCGTGCTCTTAGTAGCCGGCCTCTACCTTGTGAACCGCTGCTGGATCGCGCCCGCGGTGCGGAGCCAAGTAAACAGTCCAGGTGAGCATCCTTTTGCACCGAATTTCTCGTTGACAGACATTTCCGGCAAGAAGCTGAGCTTGAGCGACTACAAGGGCAAGGTGGTGTTGCTGGATTTCTGGGCCACCTGGTGTGGGCCGTGTCGGATTGAGATACCAGGATTCGTCAATCTGCAGAACCGTTACGGAAGTCAGGGCCTGGTGGTGATCGGAATCTCCATGGACGACGGCCCGGAACCCGTTGTGGAGTTCTACAGGCAGTTCAGGATGAATTACCCGGTGGCGATGGACAACGACCGGCTGGGGGAACTCTACGGAGGAATTCTTGGTCTGCCTACCACGTTCTTGATTGGGCGCGACAGCCGCATTTATGCGAAACACGTTGGCGCCACGGACCTCGCGCTCTTCGAGGAAGAAATTAAGGAATTGCTGGCGATGGGGGCGAGCGCCGAAGCCGCGGATTTCAAGCCGGCAAACGGGGTGAGACCGGCGGAGAAGATCGAGTTGGGCAACCCGGCCGAGATTGATTCCGAAGTCCCTGGCGTGGACCTCTCCAGGCTCACGGCCACGCAGAGAGAGGCGTTCAAGAAGCAGCTTGCCGAGCAACTGTGTAACTGCGGGTGCAATATGACCCTGCTGCGCTGCCGGCAGGTGGACCGCACGTGCAGTGTCAGCCGTGAGATGGCGCGCGAACAACTTGATAAGTTCCTGAAATCGCGCGCCTAGAGCCCCATTGATTCGGCGCGGGCAGCCCAAGTCCTGACCTCTACGGGAAGGGCTAAGACAACCTTTCTTACCCGATTCGCGCGCCAGGTGGCTTGCGCGGAATCCGGGGAGCGCTCCGGGCAGGTAACTTGCGCACCCGTGGTAGGCTTGGGAGTCACGGCAGGATACGGAATCAAACCTTTGAAAGAGGAGAAGACAACGGAACATTGGATATGAGGCGAATTCTGCTGAGTTGCATTCTTGCGTGTAGCGCGGCGAGTCTGGCTGCTGGGCAAGGCTCGACGCCCGTGGTTGAGGCGAGAATGGTGACGGCGACGGATGCCGGCCATCCCAATTCCACCGTGAAGCTGGCGGTCGAGGTTCGAGTAGCCCCCGGCTACCACATCAATGACCACAAGCCCAGCCTTGATTATTTGATTCCCACGGAACTCAAACTCGAGCCTACCAAGCAGGTGACGGTGAAAAACGTAGTCTATCCGAAGGGGACACCCAAGAAGTTCGCGTTCTCCGACATGCCCCTCGCCGTGTATGAGGGGACGGTTGTGGTAGGCGCAGTGCTCCAGATCGCACGCGCGGTCCCGGCAGGACTCTATACGGTCAAGGGAAAGTTGGCTTACCAGGCATGCAACGACCATGCCTGCTTACCGCCCGCGAGTCTACCGCTCGCCTTGACTGTGAGGGTGGTGCGCCGCGGCGTTCCCTTGAAGCGTGTGAACGCAGATGTCTTCGAGCGAATCGAATTCGAATGAATCCGGAACGAAGACTGCACCGCCTGGCTCGCCGCGCAGTCCTGTGACGCTGGTTGTCGTGACGATGGCGTTGCTGGCGATATTAGTTTGGGCGCTCCGGCCACCTTCCTCAAATCTCAAGCCAGCCCCTCTCCGACCGCAGTCGCCCGGTTGCCCGAAACTCGAGGGCGAGTTTGTGCCGTCGAATTACACTGAAGTGCCTGGAGTCTCGTTGGATTCGCTCTCCAGAGAGCAGAAGAATCGCGTGCTGTTCCGGCTGAATATGGAACCGTGCCCGTGCGGGTGCAACTTGAGCATCGCGGCCTGCCGCGTCAACCATCCACAGTGCGAGGCGTGCAAGGACTTGGTGCAGAAGGCCGTCGCGGAGGTGCAAGGGAGCGAGCAGATGCCGCGGGAAGGTCGCCAGCGTTGAAGGGACATCACTCCCCAAGAGTGGTCGGCGGTTCAGAAGGCGACGTTAGCGTCCGGGGTGGTCGCCACGCGACGCGAAGTGCCGCAGCAGATTAGAGCTGGTGGATATGTCGGGCTGAACGCGCGTGCGAAGGGAGAAGTCGCGGAGCAGCCACAAGCCGGAGGCCAACCAATGAGAATCGGGGTGATTTCAGACACGCACGGCTTTTTTGACCAGCGCCTCGGCGAACTTCTTGCCGGTGTCGAAGCCATTCTGCATGCCGGCGACGTGGGTTCGCAGGAGGTCCTGGATGAGCTGGGGAAGATCGCTCCGGTCCATGCGGTGCGGGGAAACCTTGACCCGTTGCAGCTCGATCTTCCGCCGACGTGGACTTTACAGTTTGATAATGTCCAACTAGAAGTGCTCCACCAGTTGCCGGTGCCACCGGGAGAGTTGGAGAAGTGGTCAGATGGGGCGCTGCTCGGAAAGATGCACCCGGAACGGCGCGAGGCCTTCCTGCAGAGCTTCGGCGCGGCTACTCGTGTAGTTGTCTTCGGCCACAGCCACCAGCCTTTCTTGTTGACGCTGGGCCATAAGCTCTTCTTCAACCCCGGCAGCGCTGGCAAGCAGCGTTTTTCCTTGCCCCGGTCCTGTGGCTTGCTGGAGGTTTTCCCCCGAGGCGCTCGGGGGACAGTGATAAGCTTGGAGCGGTATAATGAAAGGCTGCCGGGGAAAGTCTGGCTACCCATCGGAGGATAGTGGCGATGTGGAAGCTGCTGAAAGGCCTGAAGAATGTGAAAGACGTGCTGATTACAGCGGGAGCCGTGCTCGCTGCGGCCATCGTTGTGGTGGAGACCTATCAAGCCCTGAGAAAGAAGATTGACACCGCTGGCAGTTCCTAGCTTGACGGGGACTGCTGCCGGCTTCCTCCCGCACGCAGGTACGCCGCCGCTCGCTGAAGCCGCCCCACCACCCGCTCACGACCCAGCGCAACCATCACCTCAAAGAGGCCCGGCGCCACCGCTTGGCCGGTCAGCGCCACGCGCGCCGCGTTGATCAACAGTCCTGCCTTAACGCCCCTTTCCTCAGCCAGCGCTCGCAGGCATTTCTCGGCTTCTTGCAGATCAAAGGACTCCGCGCGAGTCAGCCGCTCTCCGAGCATGTCCAAAAGCTCGGGCAGGGAGTCATCTTTCCAGAACTTCTTCTGCGCTTCGGGGTCGTACTCGAACTCTTCTGTGAAGAAGGCGCGGCCGGACTGCGAGAAATCCTTAACGGTGCGCGCGCGGGTTTGCAGCAAGCGCGCGGATGATTCAAACCGCTGGCGCTCGACGCCCTTTGACGCCTCGCGCCACAGGCCGGCCGACCTAAGTTCCTGCTCTACCACCGCCTGCAGGCGTTCTGTCGGGAGGTGGCGCAGGTATTCGCTGTTCATCCAGGCGAGCTTTTCCAAGTCGAACACGGCGTTCGATTTGGAGACAGCCTCTAGGTCGAACTCGCGGATCATTTCATCCAGCGAAACGATTTCCTTCTGTCCAGGGGGCGTCCAGCCCAGCAGGGCCAGGAAATTCACTAGAGCCTCCGGCAAGAAACCCTGTTCGCGATAGGCGCCCACAGAACTTGCCCCGTGGCGCTTGGAAAGACGTTGGCGGTCCGGGCCGAGGATGAGAGGCAGATGGGCAAAGACTGGTTCCGGTGCCCCGAGTGCGCGGTACATCAGGAGCTGCTTCGGAGTGTTGGAAATGTGGTCGGCGCCGCGGATGACATGCGTCACGCGCATGTCGAGGTCATCCGCCACCACGCCCAGGTGGTAAGTGGGATGGCCGTCCGACCGGAGCAGCACGAAGTCTTCCAGGTCACCGTGCTCCACCTCGATGTGACCAAAGACCCTGTCGTCGAAACTCGTTTGCCCCGTCTCGGGCACGCGGAAGCGAATGGCGTGGGGACGGCCTTGTTGGCGCCACGTCTGTCGCTCCGAGTCCGGCAAGTTCCGGCACGTACCATCGTATTTCCAGGGTCGCCTTTGCGCTTCTGCCTGAGCCCGCTTCTCCTGAAGTTCTTGGGAAGTGCAGAAGCAAGGATAGGCGTAGCCGCGCTGCTCCAGTTCCAAGGCCATCGCGTGGTAGCGTTCGAGGCGCTCGGATTGGTAGAACGGCCCCTCGTCCCAGGTGAGGCCCAGCCACTGCAGGCTTTCCAGTATCGCCGTGGTCAGCTCCGGCCGGGAGCGGTCCACGTCGGTGTCTTCAATGCGTAGAATGAGAACGCCCCCGTGGTGACGGGCGAAGAGCCAGTTGTAAAGCGCCGTGCGCGCCCCGCCCACGTGCAGAAAGCCGGTTGGCGAGGGTGCAAAACGGACTCGAACGTCAGACATAATCCTCTCGATGCTCTGGGTTTTTCTGGTGTGTGGCGCAAGGCCTCCGCGGGCCACGCGGGGCGCTGAGTCCGTTCCGCCTAACCTTCAGCAAGGCCTGCCCTGCTCACACATACTACTATCCTAAGCCATCTTCTTCGGCAGAAGAAGGATGAAGTGGTGCTGTTGCGTGTGGTAAATCACCAGCGCTTCAATTGTTGTCCTCCTTATGCTGTAGCGCGGACTTGTTTATTGAGTCCGCGCTCTACACTTGTCCGACCGCACACCAGCGAGAAGAGTCACGCTTCTCTGCTGATGGGCCGCGCAGGAGTCCCAGGCAGTTTGAATGATTACAGGAGGGCGCCTTGGCGGCAAGTTCTAATGTCAAGATTTAGGGCTCGGCCTGAGGCTTGCCGCCAAGGACTCAGCGTCGCAATCGGGGGACAATGGGCGTCGCTGGCGGGCTGTGCCTTTGTCCGTGTTATCGGTAAGCAGCGGCAAAACTTGAGACCTCGTGCGGCCTGCCGGGCGTCACATTCACAGAGGCTGCCGAAAGGTTCTTCGGCGGTTGCGCACAAAATGGTAGGACTTTGGGCACGGCTCGTGGGTGCCGAGAAGGCGCGACCTGCAGGAGTACCCCTAGGCCAAACCGTAGCATAGGTAACAACATTTGGCAGGCCATGGGGCCATCACGTTTCCCATAGTGCCGGACATGGTGTCCCCCCCTCGCGGCTGCAGGGGGGCAGGAAGGGGCGCCCGATGCTCCCCCACCCCTTAAACTTTGGTTGACCTGGGGTGAGACATGGCGTATATTCTCGGTCAGAATACGGCGGTCTGACCGGCCGGTTGGGGGGACGCCCGGCTGACCTGGTAGCTGGTGTGATCCTCTGCGCCCATCGAGTTAGCGCCAGTCGAAGGGAAGGTTAGCCAAACTTGCAGAGGGACTGGCGGGTGAGGGCTGATCCAAGCCTTCTCGCCCGGGGACATGACTGCGATGGGGACCTTCCTTCCGCGCTCGCCGCTGAGCGTCTTGGTGCCGGCGCTCGCATTTCTTCTCCTACTCGTCTGGATTCTAGCGCGTTCACTTCGAGGGCGCGCTGAACGCAAGCAAAAAACCACCGAGCTGTTGTGGTCCCCCCCTCTCCACCTCCTCAGCAAGGAACTCACCGAGAGTGGCGACCCCAAGCAGATGGCCGAGCTGGCGCTGCTGCGGGCTCTAGAAATGTTGGGCTCAGCAGAAGGGTACGTCTTGCTGGGGAATGGGGGGTCGGAGGATCTCAACCATGTGAGTGCTCGTGGGCTTTCTGCCGCAACGGCCAAGCGGCTAGCGAGCGAGCCGTTGCGTTCCTACCTCGCATCATGCGGAGAGCGCTGGGGCGGCTTGATGGTCTTCCCGGACTTGCGTCGGTCTGACCTGGTAGCTGCCTGGCAGCGAGATCCGCTTTTCCACGAGTTCCGTCTGGTCCTGGGCGCCGATGGGCTGAGGACCCTGATTGTGGTCGGCCTTCGCGTGCGGGAGAAGTCGTACGGCGCACTGTTGGTGGGCAGCCGTAAGCTAAGGACCTTCCGGCCCGACGAACTCCGGCTGGCTCTGGCCATCGGCAACCAAATGAGCGTGGCGTTGGAGAATTGGTTCTTGCACCGGGTAGCGGAACGCCACAACGGAGAGTTAAGAAATCTCCACCGCGTGGGTGAAGCACTCCGCGCAACCTTTGACCTCGGCGCGCAAGTCGAGATCTTGCGTCGGGAACTGAAGGGGTTGTTGGGTGTCTCCAATTTCTCTTTGGCCCTGCAAGATTCACCGGAGGGCCCTCTGGAGACCGTGGCGGTGTTTGGAGAAGGCTCATCCGAGGGCGCAGCTCAGGGGGCACGGGCGGATGGGCTTGCGGAGCACGTCGTGCGGACCCGCTCTCCACTTATGGTCACGGAGGATCTCTCGGCTGCCACCCGCCGTTTGGGGATTGCCCACGTGGATCTGCGACTCCGCACCTGGTGCGGTGTGCCCATCCACTTTTCCGACGGATCGATGGGTGTGTTCTCTCTCGCGGACTTCGAACGTGAACGCGCGATCACCGAGAGGCAGTTTGAGCTGGTCCAGATTCTCGCCGACGAGGCCGCCAGGGCCATTGAAAATGCTCGGCTCTTTCACAGAGAGCAGCGCCGCGTCAGCCACTTGGCCTTGCTGAACGAGTTGGGCCGAAAAGCCACCGCCGTGCTCAACCCACAGGAACTCCTCCCCAGCATCTGCCGGCAGGTCCGAAGTGCTTTTGGCTACGACTTGGCCCGGGTTGAGGTGGTGGACCGCGAGCGGGATGAGCTGGTGGTGGAGGCAGAGGCCGGCTATGGTCCAGGGCTGCTGGGGCGACGCGTTCGGTTCGGCGAAGGGCTTTCGGGGGTTGCGGCGGAGAGTGGCGAATCCGTCCTAGCCAACGCGGTGGTGCGGGACGCGCGATACATCGCGCTTCACCCGGGTGTCCGTTCTGCTCTCAGCCTGCCCTTGAAGTATCGGGACGAGATGCTGGGTGTCTTGAGTCTGGAAAGCCGGCGCGAGCGCGCCTTCTCCCAACAGGATGTGCTGACGCTCCAGACCTTGGCTGACCAGCTCGCTATTGCGCTCCATAATGCCCACGCGTACCAGGTAGCTTTGGAGCAGGCTATCACGGACGGGCTGACCGGCTTGAAGACGCACCGCTATTTCATGGAAGCATTGGACAGCGAGTGGCGTCGCTCGACGCGCTCTGGTCATCTCTTCTCGCTGATCATGATGGACCTTGACGGCTTCAAGCAGGTCAATGATCGCTACGACTACCTGGAAGGCGACAAGGTCCTGACTGCCGTGGCGACCGTACTCCAGGATCGTGTGCGACAATCGAATGTGGTGGCGCGTTACGGGGGCGATGAGTTTGCCATCTTGATGCCGGAGACCAACACCGAACAGGCCAAAACGCTGGCGGAGCGGCTTCGGGCGAGTCTAGCGGCGGATCCCTACTTGGCCGCTCACCACGTGACCGCCAGCTTCGGGATTGCTACCTTCCCTGTTCACGGTCCGACGCAGGAGGAGATCCTCCGGGTCGCGGATGCCGGGATGTTCTTGGCCAAGCATCAGAAAGGGAACAGCGTGCAGGTGGCTGCTCTCATGCCGCGTGCCGGGCAGGAGCAGTTGGAACAGCGGTTGCTCGAGGCCTATCTGGGAGTAGCTGTGAAGCGGATGTTCTCTACCGGCCCCGAAGCATTCAATCAGTACCTCCACCGCTTCGAGCAGGTTATGCAAGGAGCCAGCGGAGAGTCTCCTTCGCTGCTCGATACGGTTACGGCGCTCGCCTTCGCCATCGACGCCAAGGACCATTACACCCAAGGCCATTCACAATCGGTTTCACGGCTGGCTGCGCAGATCGCGCGGCAGTTGGGATTGTCGGAGACGGAGATTGAGGAGATTCGGCTGGCGGGTATCCTCCACGATATCGGCAAGATCGGCGTGCCAGAGGTCGTGCTGAACAAGCCTTCCCGCCTGACACCAGAAGAGTACGAGATAATGAAAACTCATGCCAGCCTGGGTGGGAAAATTCTGGAACCCCTCAAGGTGAAAGCCATTGAACATATCCGCCACATGATACGGCACCACCATGAGTATTTCGACGGCGGAGGCTACCCTGACAAGTTGAGTGGTGAGAAGATCCCGCTCGGCGCACGCATCCTCACCGTGGCGGATTGCTTCGATACGATAGTCTCTGAACGGGCGTATAAGAAAGCCTGCACCGTCGAAGAGGCTGTCGCCGAACTGCAGCGCTGCAGTGGCTCGCAATTCGACCCGCTCCTGGTGGGTGCTTTCGTCCAATCGCTCGAAGCCTTCGGTGATCCCCGCAGGCGCGAAGCGTTCGAGCAGGCAATGAACTAGGACGCCACGCCCATTGGACGGAAGGCCTCTGACTGCCAAATCCCCCGCGCGAAAGTTTGGCTGGGAACACAAGGAGGGGGATTTCCAGCTACGGGGGCTATTTGTTTCTATTAGCGCTTGGGGTCAGTGGTCTTGACCGTCGGTTGAGAGCTGCCGAGGATCTCGGCGAGCTTCTTGCGGAAGGCCTCTGTGGCGTCTCTCACAACTTGTTCCTGTCTTGCCTTCAATTGCTCAGCGAACGGGTCCAAGTGCTCCTCAGCTTGTGGACGGAGTTGCGGTGGCGAAGTCTGGTAGAGATCGTCGGGGACCTTCGGTGGCTTGGCATCGACTGCCTCCGAAACCCCGACTAGGCGGGCGGCCTGTTGCAGTCGGTCGTGGAGGCCATTCGCAAGGGCTGCTGCCTCCGTGCGATGTTTCTCCAGAGCGGCTTTTGACAAGTCGCCAATTTGCTCTTGGAAGAGTTCCATCGATTTTTGAAAATAAGTTTCCAAGCGTGCTCTTGCCCCATCCGTCCAGTCCTTCATAGCCGCAGCCGCCACGCCTACCTGCTTGTACATCATGTCGGAAGATTCCTGAACGACCTGCTGGGACTCGCTCTTGATGCGGGTTACCGTCCGCTCGCGGGTGCTGTCGGCTTCCTTCTGGAGATGCGCTCGGATGGACTCCCGCTGCGTGTCCAGTGTCGTCTGAAGGTGAGCCTCTAAGTCGTGCGCGCTCCTGTCGTGGAGTTCCTGCAGGGTTTTCTGAAGCTCGGCCCGATATTCTTCAGCGGCAGCTTTGGCTTCCTCAGCAAGGGAGGCCAAGGTTGTCTGCGTCAAGGCCTGAAACTGCTTCTGCGTCTCCTCGATAAGTTCCTTCCCTGACGTCTGGAGCTGCTCGCTGAACATCTCCAGGCCGTCATTCGCCTGCTTCTGAAGCTCCTGGGCCGAAGACTCGAGCACTTCCTCGCCGATCTTCTGAAGCCGACCCGACGACTCTTTCGCGTGTTTCTCCTCTGATTTGCGGAGGGCCTCCTCTACTTCTGCCTGCAGGCCCTTGAGCTGGGCCTCCGCGTGGTTCCTGAATCCTTCGAGAGCAGTGGCTGACAGGGTCGCGAGCTGCTTGCGGTAATCCTCCACCTGTTCTTTGACACTAAGCTCCATTCTCTGGGAGGCGGTCTGCAATTTGGCTGCGGCTTCTTCCGTGGCGGCATTCAGGCTATCGATGGCCGTGTCTACGTGCCTGCCAATCGTTGTGCCTACTGCCTCGGCTTCCTGCGCGCAGTGTTGGCGTGCCTTCACGGCTGCGTTTGCGACTTCTTCCCGAATCTCGCGCTGGATTTTCTGCAAGCTCTGCCGGAGGGAGCTTTCTTCGCTCCTATAAGTCCTCTGGATCTGCTCTTGAAAGGACTGAGTCAGCCGGCCGATGAGCTGCGCGGCAGACTTCTCCAACGACTTCTCCATATCCGTGCGGAGCAAGGGCAACATCTCGTCAACCGACTTCTTGAACTTCTCATTCAAGCCGACCGTGGTCGTCTCAATCAAGCGGGTGGTCTCGCTCTTGGCCCGCTCCGTCGCCTGGATCTGGCTGGCCTGGAGCTCCGAGGTCAACTTGGCGATACCTTCATCCGTCAGGCCCGTCCGCCGCGCACGCACCTCTTTGCTGAAAGCTTCAAGCGCCGCGCCGGTTTCCGCCTGGACGCGTTTGCGCGTCTCCTCCGTAAAACTGGTCAAGGCAGATTCGAGCTTCTCTCGGGCTCTCTCATCCAGTGTTTCGAGGGCGGACTGGAGGGCCAGCCAGCTAGCCTGCTGGATGTTCTTGCGGGCCTTCTCAATTTCTGACTGCCAATCCTGCTGGACTCCCTGGGCCTTCGAGAGCAACCCCTCGAGGTCAACGCGAGAAACTCGCAGACGATCCATCAGAGTAGCAAACTCCTGCTCGAGCGAGTGTGCCAAATCTTCCAAATGCTTCACCGCATCCTGCAAACTGACTCGCGCTGGCGGAACGATTTGTCTGGCAGGTTCGGCTTGTTTGTCCTCGGGAGGGCTGGGCCGCGGCGGTGCGGCTGCGTCGGCTTGCTGAGCAAATCGCGACAAGGCCGTTAAGGCCAGATTGAACTGGTTGAATTTCTCCGGACGCTCACCGGATTCTGGCGGGGGCACAGGAGGCACCTCTGCTGGCTTGCCAGTCTCCGCTGCTCTCGCCGTACCGATGCTCGGGCTCGCGGGCCGTGGAGTAGGAGCAGGCCCAGGAGCCTTCTCAACTGGTCGGGTGCCTACTGCAGTGGGCCTTTCTTTCTGCCAATCCTCGGGCGGGAATTTCACCCCCCAGACGTTTTGCGCTTCCATCAGTTCAACACAGATTTCATACGGGTCTTCAGGGAAGCGCTTTTCGCACACTCTGATAACGCGCGCTTTGCTCGTCCGCCCCAGGACGGGATTCTCGATCACCACCTGGTCGCCCGGCGCCAGTTGGTGAAACGTCGCAAGCCTGCCACCGTGCTTGTTAACCGCGATGGTCCAAGTGTTTTCCTTGAACGTCTGGCCGTTAGCGTCCGTTCCTCTGACGGTGATCGGAACGATCACTGACAGCCGCGCACTGCGGCGGCCCACGACGACTGGAACGTCGGAATCGTCCTCTCTCGATATAGGAGCCATTCTGGCTGAATTATGTTGGATATGCGCTAGTAAGTCAACCGGAATGAATCAATTGGCCTGTGGCAGGGGCTGGCGTTGCCGCGGCTGGTACTTTTTGTCCATTCTGGCGTCACACACGCCAGCTCGAGGCTGTGGGTTCCGTCCCATGTACGTGGAGCTACAGTAGGAGCGGCCGAAAGGCGCTTGAGCGCTCGAGACCGGAGTATCTAGCCTCGCTGGCTGCCTCGCCTCCCGCGGCGAAGTGCGATGCTACGCGAAACGCGCCGGGCGATACGGCTCAATCGGCGGAGAAGTCGATCCTGTCAACAGGAGTTCCGAAATCACTTGCGCGGTCACGGGGGCCAGAAGGATGCCATTGCGGAAATGGCCAGTGGCCACAATCAGATTCTTCACTTCTCCGTAGCCTAGAATCGGCAGGTGATCCATGGTGTCGGGCCGTAAGCCGGCCCAGGCGCGGCGGAAGCGGCAATCTCTCAGTAGAGGCGCAATCCGCATGGCCCCCTCAAGGATAGACCGCAGTCCCTCGCCGGTCACAGCCTTCTCGAATCCTGCATACTCGGCGGTGGTACCGACCACGATGCGCTGGGGCGCCCGCGGCACCAGGTAGTGGATGCCTGCGCGCACCACCAGCGGCAGTTCGGCAGGCGCGTCAAACTCCGTCATTTGACCGCGGCAAGGTTTGAGAGACAGATTCATTCCGAGCGGTGCCACCAGCTCGTGCGACCAGCACCCGGCGGCCAGGATAAAGCTCCCCGCGGAATGGGGGGAGCCCGCCCCCATGGAACCCGGGCTCACCTCCACACTTTCCACGCGACCGCTCCTCGCGTTGAGCTTCGTTACCGCCCGGCCCGCTTCAAATCCCACGCCCAGCCGCCCGCAACTTTCCACGAGGGCACGCATTAGCTGCTGGTTGTCCACCCAATGGTCGCCGGACACGAAGAGACCGCTGCGAATCTCAGGGGAGAGGCCCGGCACCTGGCGATGGATTTCCGCCGGCTCCAGGAGTTGGAGGTTGAAGCCTCGTCGGGTTTGAGCTTGGCAGATTGCGCTGAGTTCTCTGGCGTGATTCTCCTCTGCGGCCACTAGCAGGGTTCCGTCGCGCCGATAGCCCACGCCCAGGCCACTCAATTCTTCCAGTTCCGCCACGAAGCTGGGGTAAAGATCCCGGCTAGCCACGCACAGCTCAAAGAATGCTTCGTGTTCGATCATTTCGCCTTGCGGTGCAAGCATGCCCGCGGCCGCTGAACTCGCTTCCGAGCCCGGTTCCGCGCGCTCCAGGACCAAGACACGCAGGCGGGCCTGCGCCAGCCGAAGGGCAATGGAGCAGCCAATTATGCCTCCGCCGATGACGATAACGTCGGCGATGCGGGATGGGTCTGAAACAGTCGTCATGGCTTCTTGTGTCCTGAGCCTCCAGTTTTTGACAAGCGGTTTGCAGGGTCAAGTGATTTCTAGCGAGCGTGGCACAAGAATGGGTCTTTACTTCTACCGTAAGGTCTGCCACGGCCGTGCAGCGCCCAAGTGTGGCATAATGGTTGGGTTTCGCGTGCAAGAGAGTGATTTGCTGGAGCTCGCGCGGCAGATCGACGTCGCAGGAGAGAGTTTGCGCCGGCGAGCCGGAGCAATATGAAGCGGGAGGGTGTTCCCGCACGCCAGTGAGGAGTGAATATTGGCCTGTGCCATCTGCAACAAGCGCAAGGCGAAGCGGTTCTGTCCTGCCAAAGCTGAGGCTATTTGCTCGGTGTGTTGTGGCACCGAACGCGAAGTCACGATTGATTGCCCTTCGGATTGTCCTTACCTCGTGGCCAGTCGCCAGCACGATTCTGAGCGTCGGGAAATTGACCGGTCCAAGCTTCCCTTTCCCGACTTCAAGATCCCTGCTTCATTTCCCCGCAGTAATGGACCCTTGCTGATGGCCCTTAATTACGCTATCTGCGCCTATGCGCGCCAACGCCCGCAGGTGGTGGATGCGGACGTCATCGGGGCATTTCAGGCGCTCGCCGAAACCTATCGAACTCTGACGAGCGGCATCTACTACGAGAAGCCCCCCGATTATTTGCTCCAGCGGGAGCTCTATGAGGCTCTGAAGGGCACGCTGGAAGATTTCAGGAAGAGGGAAACTGAGCAAGTCGGCGTGAGCAGCACGCGCGACAGCGAGATTCGCGACGCGCTCATGTTCTTCAGTCAGTTGGGGGCAACCCGGACCAACGGCCGTCCCAAGGGGCGCGCCTTTCTCGACCTCCTCCGCTCCCAACTGCCACCGGAAGAGCTTACCCGACCACAGTCGAACATTGTGCTGCTGCCGTAGCATGCCACATTAGCTGCACTTCAACCCAGCCGCTAGGGCGAGGTAAAGAGCTGGCGTGCGCCACTTGCCGAGAGTTAAAGACCTTCGTTACAGTAGCGCGTAGGGATCGGTTATATTCAGAGGGTCCGAACCCCCAGGAGTTTGGCGGGGTTCGAGCGGAAAAGCGTGGCTCTGACCGGAGTGGAAGAAGTTCGAGGGGCGGCGGATATCGTCAAGATTGTGGGCGATTACGTGAAGCTCCGCAAGGCGGGCGCCAACTTCATGGGCTTGTGCCCGTTCCACCAGGAGAAGACTCCCTCCTTTGCAGTTCATCCGGTGAAGCAGATCTTCCATTGTTTTGGATGCGGGGTGGGTGGCGATGTCTTCAAGTTCGTAATGCTGATTGAAAACCTTTCCTTTCCGGAAGCGCTGCGCCGGGTAGCGGAAAAGGTGGGAGTCAGCCTTCCGGAGACTGTTAGCGAAGAGACTTATGACGCCAACGCGCGTGTCCGCACGACGCTTTACAAGGTGCACGAAGCAGCAGCCAAGTTCTTCGCTTCCCAACTCTCGGGTACTGCGGAAGGCCGGGTTGCCCGGGCTTACCTCGCGGATCGCGGGCTAACGGATGAAATAGTAGGCCGCTTCCGCCTGGGCTATGCCCCCTCCGATGGCCAGGCGCTCACCCGGCATCTTTCCGAAGCCGGATACGACGCAGCGCTGCTGGAGAAGAGCGGGTTGGTGCTGCTCGATGCGGAGCGCCAGCGGCACTACGATCGGTTTCGCCGGCGCATCATCTTTCCCATAGCTAATGAAAGTGGCAAGGTGGTCGCGTTCGGCGGGCGCGCCCTAGGTGACGACCAACCGAAGTACTTGAATTCTCCGGAGACCCCGATCTACATAAAGGGCCGTGTGCTGTACCACCTGGACCATGCCGCAAGTGCGATCCGCAAGCTGGACTACACGATCCTCGTGGAAGGTTACATGGACTGCATCGCGGTGGCTTCCGCCGGCGTTGAGAACGTCGTAGCATCGTGCGGCACCAGCCTCACGGAGAGCCAGATACGCTTGCTGGGCCGCCATTCACGGCGGGTAGTGGTAAATTACGATCCGGACTCGGCGGGGGTGGCCGCCACGGAACGCTCGCTGACCTTGCTGCTCGAGGAGGGATTTGAGGCCAAAGTGCTGGCCTTGCCGGGCGGGTTGGATCCCGATGCGTTCATCCGTCAGCAGGGCGCTGTGGCGTACCGTGAGCGGCTCGCTGCCGCGCCCACGTACCTCGACTACCTCACCGAACGAGCCGTGGCGGCGCACGACATGCGAACCCCGGAAGGGAAAGTCGCCGCCGCGAATGCCGTCATGCCTTATTTGACGAGGGTGCCGAACGCCATGCTCCGCGCGGAGCTGGCGAACCGTTTGGCTGAGCGGCTTCGGCTGGACGAGCGGCTCTTACTTGAAGACTTAAAGCGCGCCATGGGTATTGGGGCGCGTTCCGGGTCGTTCTCCGCCGATGCGGTGCTGGTGCCTTCCGCCACCGCGGCTGAGAAGCACTTGCTGCGAGCCTTCATGGAGAGTGAAGAACTGGCGGACGAGTTTCTGGCGAAGCTGGTCGAAAGCGGCAACTGCGAGGGGCTGAGAACCGAGCGGATTTTCAAGCAGATGCTGGAGGCACGCCGTCGAGGGCTGAAGCTTGAGCCCCCCAGTTTTGAGGATTCGCTCGGCGCAGAGGAACGACGGCTGGTGTATGAGAGCCTGCTCGCACCAGGCGAAGCTTCCTCACGCGAACGAGCTCATGCTTGCTACTTGGCGCTAAAGAAGCTCAAGTTACAGCGGGAGAGCAAGAAGTTGGTGGTTGATATCGAAGAGGCTAAACGCGCCGAGGACGCCGCTAAGCTACGCGAGCTACGGGAGGCTAAGTCTAGATTGGACAAAGAGTTACGAAAACTCGGGCCACCCTGAAAAATCTCGCAACAAAAACCAACGATCTGGTGTATATTATATGTAATGTAGTGGAGCCGTTGAATAGTGACGGCCCGCGACAATTATTGCTCCCGTGATGCTGGTGGCGACACGCCAAATGAGGGGTGGGGTGTCGCTATCTTTGTTTGCACTGCCGCGAGTCCACCGTTCTTCGCCGGGGAGGCCATAACTTTGGCGTTCGACGATAAGTTTGATCAAGTTAATAAACTCATCAATTTAGGGAAGGAGAAGGGCTACCTCCTCTATGACGAGGTGAACGACCTTCTGCCTTCCGACGTTCATTCCGCGGAAGACCTCGATGACCTGCTCTCCATGTTCGACAACGCGGGCATCGAGGTGCTGGACTCGCCCAAGGCCAAGTCGGCTGAGAGCCTGGCTCTTGAGAAGGGTGAGGAGCTCAAGCCGGAAGAAGCTGGCGAAGATGTCGAACTCGACCTGACTCCCGGGGCCCTGGACAAGACCAACGACCCGGTACGCATGTACCTCCGCGAGATGGGCACCGTGCCGTTGCTCACCCGCGAGGGGGAGGTTGAGATCGCCAAACGCATCGAGCGTGGCCAGCTCAATGTCCTCAAGGCGCTTTCACGCTCGCCCATTGTGATCCAGGAGCTGTTCGCGGTGCGCGAGCAACTCAAGAGCAGTCAGAAGTCCATCAAGGAAATGGTCGTTTTTGACGACGATGAGTTGACCGAAGACAAAGTTGCGGAGCGATTGCGGGACGTGATCGCCTGCATCGACGAGATCGAGCGCTTGAACAGGAAACTCGCGCAGCTCCGGGCCAAGCTTGATTCCATACCCCGCACTCGACGCCCACGAGATTTCCGGCGCTACAAATGGGCCGTGGCGCGGCACCGGATCATCATCTCTAAATTCATCCGTTCCATCCAGTTCACCCACGGTGAACGCAAGGCGCTGATCGAGAAAATCCGCCAGGCTGTCGAGGAACTGACGCCCCTGGAGCGCGAGAAGAACAGGCTTGAGAAACGGGTCGAGGGCGCCCGGAGCAACGGCAACAAGGAACTCAGGAAGGAACTCCGGCAGCTCCGCGGCTGGCTGGCTGAATTCGAGGATCGAACCCAGTCCTCGACCGTGGGACTTCGCCGGACCTACCAGAATATCGTTAGCGGCGAGGAGCAGGCCGAGGTGGCCAAGGGTGAACTGATCGAGGCAAACCTTCGCTTGGTGGTCTCCATCGCCAAGAAGTACACCAACCGCGGCCTCCAGTTCCTGGATTTGATCCAGGAAGGAAATATCGGGTTGATGAAGGCCGTGGACAAGTTTGAGTACCGGCGAGGATACAAGTTCTCCACCTACGCGACTTGGTGGATCCGACAGGCAATCACGCGTGCCATCGCGGACCAGGCGCGCACCATCCGCATCCCCGTCCACATGATCGAAACCATCAACAAGCTGATCCGCACCTCGCGCCAACTGGTGCAGGAGTACGGCCGCGAACCCACTTCCGAGGAAATCGGGAAGCGGATGGACATCCCTGTGGTCAAGGTGCGCAAGGTGATGAAGATCGCGCAGGAGCCTATCTCGCTTGAAACCCCGATCGGCGAAGAGGAAGATTCCCACCTGGGCGACTTCATCGAAGACCGTGGCGTCATCTCTCCCGCCGAGGCCGTCATCAATATTAATCTGAAAGAGCAGACCGAATCGGTCTTGAAGACCCTGACTCCGCGCGAGGAGAAAGTCATCAAGATGCGCTTCGGCTTGGACGACGGCAGCGAGCATACCCTCGAGGAAGTGGGCCAGAGTTTTGCCGTGACCCGGGAGCGCATCCGACAGATCGAGGCCAAGGCGCTGCGCAAACTCCGCCACCCTTCCCGCAGCCGAAAGCTGCGAGCCTTCCTGGACGCTACAGTCCGCGAGTAAAGGCTCGGGCCGCGGGACAGCGCGGTTAAACGGCAACCCAGTGGCAGCACCGCTGGGAACTCCGTGTCGGGTTCATTAAGGGTAGAGAGGCTTGGCCTGTACCATCGATGAGACAGTGCCCTTACTGCGGGTACGCAAACCTCGATCAAGCTACCCAATGCCGCAAGTGCGAGTCCCCGCTCGATATTCAAGGGGGAAGCCTCTATGAGTCTTACTGGATCGGCCCGCAGAAGGCCCGGGCCATCCGTGATAAAGCCCTCTCGGTCCTTGTTCTTGGGCTCCTCGTCAAAGTCTATTGGGGAGGCTACGGGCCGTGGCCGGTCATCGATTATCCTCCCTGGGCCAATATCCGGCCCTGGCTAGAACCTTTGCTTCTTTACAGCGGAGCCGCGGCTTACGTGGTTGGCTGGATCCTCCGCTTCATCTAGGCCACGAACCTCCGACCTCCGCATCCCGCTCTTGCTTGTTGCGAACAAGCACAGTCCCATCCAGTCAATAATGTTTTTTCAAATGTCGCCCGTCAAACCCGGTCAGTGAACACACCACGTAAGGAAGAAAATCTATCAGGCAGGCACCAGCTATCTCTTCGATGCCCTTGCCTCCAACGTCGCCACCTGATATTTTGCTCCTCAAGGGTCGTCGGATCCGTGCACGAAGAGACTAAGGGAACGAGAGTCCCCTGGCGCTGCCAACTTTGCCCTGCGGAGATCTACCTCCGAGCAGGAGCGGGCGCGTCGTTCGATTGAGAAGGGGTCAACTTTCTGTCCCGTAGAGGAGGTCAATGTCATGGGTAATGCAGTAGTCACTTCTGATGAAGGGCCGGTCCCAGCGATGTCTTTTCTGGAGCGTTTTCTGGGGGTTTTCATTTCTCCTGGTTCTGCCTTTACCGATATCGCGCGTAAACCCAACTTCATTGCGCCACTCGTTGTCTCGATTCTCGCGTCCGTCGCTGTGACCGAGACCATGCTCGCGAAAATTGGGATGGAGCGGATCATTCGCATGTCGATTGAACAGAGCGGGCGAGCATCGAGCATGTCCGCGGAGCAAATGCAACAAGCTGTCCAGCAAGGGGGAAAGGTTGGCGCCATCTTTGCCCATGTGGCGGGGCTTCTCGGGACACCCATCGTTGTCCTGATCGTCGCGGCGCTGGGAATCCTGATCCTGGTCCCGATTTTTGGCGCCCAAGCCAATTTCAGGACGATTTTCTCCGCCGTCTGCTATGCGAACTTGGTGGGGATCATCGGCGCTGTGATGGCGCTGGCGATGATCCTTTTGGGGGATCCCGAACGCTTCAACCCCCAGAACTTCATCCCCACCAATGTCGGCTTCTTTCTGAACCCTGCTGAGACCTCGAAGTCGCTTTATTCTTTTGCCGCGTCGATTGATATTCTCACGGTGTGGTACCTGATCCTGGTCGCGATGGGGCTTTCCGCAGCCAGCGACCCAAAGCTCAAGCCCGCCGAGACTACGGCGGGGGTGGGCAAACCCGGGACTCCTTCAGTCAAGGCACGCAAGGTTAACACGCTGCCCATCCTTCTCTGTTATGTGGGACTGTGGGTCATCTGGATCCTGCTCAAGATGGGCTGGTCGGCCCTGATGGGATAGCGTTGGGACTGCCAGGGCGGGCAAGTCCGCGGGCGAAGTTCCAGACCGATGGCGATCACCTTCGAAATCACTGCGCGCGACGCGACCACGCGGGCGCGTGCGGGGCGCCTCTACACTCCGCACGGGGTTGTGGAGACTCCGGTCTTCATGCCGGTGGGCACTGCGGGCACCGTCAAGGGGATGCGCCAGGAAGAGCTCGAGCAACTGGGCATCCAACTGCTGCTGGCCAATACCTACCATCTTTATCTCCGCCCGGGGCACGAAGCCATTCGGGAGCACGGTGGGCTTCACCGCTTCATGAGCTGGCCGCATCCCATCCTCACGGACAGCGGTGGTTTCCAGGTCATGAGTCTGAAGGGGCTGGGTCGTGTCACGGAGGATGGCGTCTGCTTCCGGTCGCACCTGGACGGTTCCTCGCACTTCCTCTCGCCAGAGCGGGCCGTAGAGATCCAGTTGGCACTGGGCGGCGATATCATCATGACGCTCGACGAATGCGTCGAGTATCCTGCCAGCCACGAAACCCTGAGCCGAGCGGTGAAATTGACCAGTCGCTGGGCGCGGAGGACGAAGAAGTTCTACGAAGACCAACGGACGCGGGATTCGGGATTCGAGGTTCGGGATTCGGTCGAATCCTCGTCAGTCCCGAACCCCGAGAACCGAATCCTGAATCCCGTGAGCGCTTCACTCTTCGGCATCGTGCAGGGAGGTGTGGACAAAGAACTGCGCCGCGAGAGCGTCGAGGAGATAGTCGAGTTGGATTTCGAAGGCTACGCGATAGGCGGACTTTCCGTGGGAGAGCCGAAAGCGGAGATGTACGACGTGGCAGAGTACACGGCAGAGCTGCTGCCTGAGGACCGGCCCCGCTACTTGATGGGTGTAGGGACGCCGGCGGATCTGGCGGAGTGCGTGGCGCGGGGAATCGACATGTTCGATTGCGTGATGCCCACGCGCAACGCGCGCAACGCTTGCGTCTTCACGTCGGAAGGGAAGCTCGTTATCAAGAACGCCCGTTATGCCCGGGACGAGTCACCGCTCGATCCCGCCTGCGAGTGCTCCGTGTGCCGACGTTATTCCCGCAGCTATATTCGCCATTTGTTCGTGGCGGGTGAGATGCTGGCGGCCATCCTGGCCACCCACCACAACCTGCACTTTTACCTTGACACGATGCGGAGAATCAGGCAGGCTGTACACTTTGGGAATTTCGCGGACTTCTGCTCTAGGGTGCGTGCGGGAAGCTAAATCGTTCGACTCATCGAACCAGAAAACCCGAAGCCTGTTGATCCTGTTCCTAGCCGGCGGGATTCTTCATTTTTAATCCTTCGACTGTGGCTCGACCTTGATCGAGTGCGTGGCAATTAACCCAATTGTTTTGGCGGCTGACCCCGGGATGGGCGGGGCGCTCGGCCAGTTCCTTCTGCTTTTTGCACCCCTGTTTGCCATTTGGTATTTTCTCGTTATCCGTCCCCAGCAACAGCAACGGCGCAAGACACAGGAAATGCTCGCCAACCTCAAAACGGGAGACCGCGTGGTGACCAGCGGCGGGATCTACGGAACCGTGGTAAGCTTCCGCGATGGCGTCGTGCAATTGCAGATCGCCAGCCAAGTGAAAGTCGACGTGGCACGTTCGGCGATTACGGGCCTCGTCTCAGGGGAACCAGGTGAGTCAGCGAGGCCGGAAGGAGCCGCCAGGCAAAAGAAGTAGCAGAGCCGGCACGTAGCGCAAGATAATCCGATGATGCCGGTTTGGGTCCGGCGAACAAACCGGGCTTCGGCCTTCGGGCTGTTAAGGCAGGGAGGCTGGCGGGCAAGCTCAAGGAACGCAGAGAGGGTCAGGGAAGTCCATCGATGGAAACTAAGCTTCGAGGCCGTGTCATCCTTATTGTGGTCGTCATAGTCGTGTGCATTCTGGGGATTGTCGGATTTCCCAGGAATGTCCAGGAACTAAAGGACCATGTTCGGAATCGTATCCGGCTGGGGCTTGACCTAAAGGGTGGCACACACCTGATCTTGCAGGTTCAGGTCGAAGACGCTGTCAATATTACAGCCGATCAAGCACTCGAGCGGCTGAAGGATGAGTTCAAGGCCAAGAACATCCCTTACGCCGACATCCAGAAGGTTGACAGCACTCATCTGCTCGTCAAAGGAATTCCCCAGGAGAAGTCCTCCGACGTTCAGGCCCTGGGCAGTGAACAGTTCTCCGATTGGGACCTCTCCCGTGTTCCGGGCGATGCTACGGCTCGGATGCTGGCGTTGAAGGTGACTGCTGCGGCGAACATCCGCACCCAGGCGCTTCTTCAGGCGATGAATACGATTCGCACTCGGGTGGACCAGTTAGGCGTCACGGAACCAACGATTGCGGAATATGGGCAAAGGGACTACGAGCTGGTGGTCCAACTCCCTGGCGTCGATGACCCCAGCCGCGTCAAGGACATCATGCAGTCCACCGCGTTGCTGGAACTGAAGCTCGTGCAGGATGGCCCCTACTCCTCTCGGGAAGCTGCTCTGGGCGCGCACGGTGGAGTTCTGCCCCCTGACACCCAACTGCTGCCGGGGGCTTCGGGCCAGAGCGGCGAGAGCTGGTACGTGGTCAATCGGGTGGCAGCCGTAACGGGCCGCGACCTGAGCGGCGCTGAGCCCTCTCACGATGCCAGCGGGCGACCCAGTGTCACCTTCACCCTCACTCGCGATGGCGCAGGACGGTTTGCCCGTGTGACGGGCGCCAACGTTGGCAAGCTGCTGGCCATTGTTTTGGACAACCGCGTGGTCGATGCACCCGTGATCAAGAGCCAGATTTCAGACCGGGGCGAAATCGAGGGGGCGTTCACCCCGCAGAAGGTCCAGGACTTGTCTCTGGTGCTCCGTTCGGGGGCCTTGCCGGCGTCGATCAAGTACCTTTCGGAACAGACGGTCGGCCCGTCGCTGGGGGCAGATTCAATTCGCCACGGCGTTATCGCCTCCATTGTGGGCCTGCTGGCCGTAATGGCTTTCATGCTGATTTATTATCGTGGGGCCGGCATCAATGCCAACCTCGCGCTCATCCTGAACCTGCTTATCCTGGTCGCGGCGCTCGGCTACTTCGGCGCCGTGCTGACCTTGCCGGGCATCGCAGGCGTGATTTTGACTGTGGGCATGGGCGTTGACTCGAACGTGTTGATTTTCGAGCGCATACGGGAGGAGTTGAGATTGGGGAAAGCCGTGGGGGCGGCGGTTCCCGGGGGCTTCGATCACGCCTTCAAAACCATTATCGACACCCACGTGACGACGGTAGTCTCTTCCCTAATCCTTTTCACCTTTGGTACGGGGCCCATTCGGGGGTTTGCAGTCACATTGACCATTGGTTTGGTAGCCAATCTGTTCACCTCAGTCTTTGTTTCCCGGGTGATTTTCGACTATGTTCTTTCAAGGCGTGAAAAAGGCGAAGCGCTTAGTATTTAGAAGAAAATGCGGGAACTTCCCGCCAGCTTTCGGTGTCAATTCCAAGGGTGAGATACGGGGCTAGGTTATGGAGTTGTTCCACGAACCAAAGATTGACTGGATGGGGAAGAAATGGTACTTCATCGGCCTGTCCCTGTCCCTGGCCGCGGCAGGACTGGTTTCGATGGCCCTTCATCGCGGTCTGATGTACGGGATCGACTTCCGCGGCGGTACCTTAGTTTACGTGAAGTTCGCCAAGACGCCGAACCTGGACGCGATCCGCAGCGAGCTCGATCGGCAGAATCTGCGGGGCGCGACGATTCAGCGGTTTGGCGCACCCGACGGCCACGAAGTTATTATTGGACTGGATCTGAAAGCGACCACGTCGAGTGAGGCTCTGGATTCGGGCAAGAGGGCGATTGTCACCGCTCTGTCGGGGCTTTATGGTGCCGGGCCGGCAGGGAAAGTGGACTTCAACAATGCCAGCCCACAGGCCGTCGCTGAGCGGCTGATCGCCGCAGATCCCCTGGGGGTTTCCTCCAAGGGCCTGGAAGCGGCCACGAAGAGTTACCGGGATTTGGCGGAGGCGCTGGTCGATTACCGGAACTCTCCGCTCCCGAGCGGCCTGATTGCTGACTTCCAGGAACTGCGCTCGGTCCAGGGAGTGAACCCTGCGGTGATTTCGACGCTGACGAGCGATTTTTACCTATCCAGTTACGCGGTCAAGAATACAGACATCGTGGGGCCCAAGGTTGGGAAGGACCTGCGCCGCCAGGCGCTGTACGTCACCCTGGCGGGCCTGGCCGCGATGCTCGTTTACATTTGGTTTCGGTTTGAGCTAATCTATGGCGTGGGGGCGGTGATCGCCACCTTCCACGACGTGATTATTACGCTCGGTTTCTTTTCCTTGCTGGACAAAGAAATCACGCTGACGGTCATCGCGGCCCTGCTGACGCTGGTCGGCTACTCCATGAACGACACCATCGTGGTTTTCGACCGTATCCGCGAAAACGTTCGGCTCAGCAAGCGCGAGAACTTCGTGGACTTGGTGAACCGGAGCATCAACCAGACCCTGAGCCGGACGATCCTGACGTCGGGATTGACCTTCCTGGCCGTTCTCTCGCTTTTCTTGTTCGGCGGGGAGGTGATTCACGGTTTTTCTTTCGCGCTCGTGGTGGGAGTCATTATTGGCACCTACTCCTCGATTTTCATCGCCAGTCCATTCGTCGCTTACTTCCAGCCGCGGATGGGTAGGGGGGGAGTGGGGGAGAGGTTCAAGGTGTACGAGCGCGAGACTGCAGGCGCCCGCCGATAGTCTGCGGGCGCGGCTTTCGTAATCGTAGGCCGTGGCCATTTTTCTGGGAGGCGACCGCCATGTTTGACGAGTGCTTACTTGATTCTTCGCCTTCGCGCGCGCCCGTTCTTAAGGGCATTCACTGGTTGATCTCTCTGGCGGTAGGCGTCGTGGTTTTCCTTGCGGTTTTCTTCGGTCTTCCCGTGCTCTTTGTTCCGCCGGAGACGAAGGTGCTTATCGCGCAAGGCATCATCCTGGGGGTCATATTGGCCTGCTTTACGCTCATCCTCTGCTACGTGTGGGCAGATGCGCGCCACCTGGGGTTCAGCGCGGGCCGTTGGTTCGTCATCACGCTGCTATTGAACGTGGTGGGTTTCATCCTCTACCTGATCTATTCCGCCGCTAAGACCAACGAATGGAAGCGGGCCACCATCCCGATTGCTTACATCATTGAGGTCATTATTGTGGGTGCGACGGTTCTGATGCCGCTGATTTACACCGAAGCGCTACCCAAGGCGCAGTTGATGACGTTCCTGGCTGCGCCGCCACCTCCACCCCCGCCACCCCCGCCCCCTGCTGCGGTGCCGACGAGGGTTTTCCGGCGAGTGACCGTGGACGACATCATGCGGGCGCCTACCGTCATCCCCAGGACCGTCGCACAGATCAGAGACGAGGAGGTCCCCAGCGGGGCCGTTGGCGTCGTAGGTGGTGTGCCCGGAGGCGTGCCGGGAGGACAGATGGGCGGAGTCCTCGGTGGCGTGATTGGTGGCGTCCTGTCCGCGGCAAGTGCTCCGCCGCCTCCCCCGCCCAAGGCTACAACGCCCAAGCGGATTCGCGTGGGTGGCCAGGTGGAACAGGCCAAGTTGATCTTCAACCCGAAGCCGGAATACCCACCGCTGGCGAAGATGGCGCGCATCCAGGGGACAGTAAGGCTGGAAGCCATCATCAGCAAGGACGGGACCATCCAGGACTTGAAGGTCGTCACCGGCCACCCGCTGCTGGTGAAATCGGCACTGGAAGCCGTGCAGCGCTGGCGCTATCAGCCAACGCTGTTGAACGGCGAGCCGGTCGAGGTAGTTACCGAGATCGATGTGAACTTTACGTTAGCTGAGTAAGCGAAGGATTCGGAAAATCTTCGAGGAGGGTAGATAACATTATGCTAGGGGCAAAACTCGTCGCTTTGAGTCTGTGGTTATTTCAGGAAGAGCCGACCATGGGGTTCGACCCGGTGAGCATGTGGCGGGTCATGGGCTGGCCGGCCCGGACGGTCGTCATCGTGCTCTTCGTCATGTCGGCGTGGTCGATCGGCGTCATGATTGACCGCTGGATTGCCTTCAGCGGTGCTCGCAAGCAGTCGCGGATGTTTGCTCCGGCCGTGGCGGGCGCTCTGAAAGACGGAAAGATTGAGGAAGCGATCTCGATTGCGGAGCAAAACAAGCGGAGCCACCTGGCGAAAGTCGTCACGGCGGGTCTGCAAGAGTTCCAGGCCCACCAGATCTCCGCAGACATATCCGGTGAGACCATCGAGGCTTCCAAGCGAGCTCTGGAGCGGGCGGCGGCCATCGTCCATGAGGAGCTCAAGCGGGGTGTTTCCAGCCTCGCCACCATTGGTTCCACCGCACCATTCGTCGGGCTGTTCGGCACCGTGCTGGGCATCATCAACGCGTTCAAAGGCATTCAGACGCAAAAGTCCGCCGGTCTGGCGGCGGTGGCTGGCGGTATCGCGGAAGCCCTGGTGACTACGGCCATCGGGCTCTTCGTGGCGGTCCCGGCGGTCTGGGTGTATAACTACTTCACCAGCAAGATTGAGGCCTTTGACGTGGAGATGGACAACTCTTCGTCAGAGCTGATCGACTACTTCATTAAGAGGTCGTCGCGGGGGAAGAAGTAATGGCCTTCAAAATCAAAACGCCTGGAGCAGTCTCCGCCATTAACGTAACCCCCATGGTGGATGTCATGTTGGTGTTGTTGATCATCTTCATGGTGGTTACACCGATGCTGCAAAAGGGAGTGAGCGTGGATTTGGCCCGTGTGCGGAATCCACGCCCCATGGCAGACGCCGATAAGGAAGACGCCGTGGTCCTGGCGGTGACCCGGGATGGCAAGATCTTCCTGGGTGCATCCCCCGTCGAGCGTCGCGACATCACCGGCAAAGTCAAAGACATCATCTCGAGCAAGCTCGATAAGACAGTTTACGTCAAGAGCGATGCGCGGGCCAAGTACGGTGATGTCGTCCAGGTGGTGGACAACGTGCGGGCGGCCGGGGTCGATCAACTGGGGTTGTTGACTGATCGAATCGAACGTCGCCGGGGGGCTGCCGCAGAGGAGACTCCCTAGCATCGGACTCAGCTAGTCAGACTCGGAGGAGGGTACCGCTATGGCTATCGCCGTTGGGGGTGAGAAGCACGGTGTCTTGGTGGACATGAATGTCACCCCCCTCATTGATGTGTTGCTGGTTTTGCTCATCATTTTCATGGTGATCACTCCCTTGATTCCGAAGGGGCTTGACGCGCTCGTCCCTCAACCCAACCCCGGTGCCATCCCCAACGAGGCAGTCATCTCCCGGACCGTTGTGGTGAGCATGGATGCGGCAAGGCAGGTCAAGATCAATCAGGAGCCCGTGGACATTCGCATGCTCGGCTCGCGCCTGGAAGAAATCTTCAAGACGCGAAGCGAGCGGGTGATGTTCGTAAAGGGCGATCCTACCCTGCCTTTTGCAGAGATCGCGGACATCATCGATATTGCCAAGGGAGCTGGTATAGACAAGATCGGCTTGATCACCAAGGCATTGGAAGAGGGTCAGTAACCCCCCACTTATTCAGGCCGAGGGAGGAAACCACATGAAGCTCCACAAGCTCGCCGTGTTGTGCGCGGTGCTGCTGCTGGCGGCTGGCTCGTGCGGCTGCAAAAAACTGAAGGCACGCGACCAGCTCAACAAGGGCGTCGGCGCTTTTCGCAACGCGCAGTTTCAGACTGCTATCATGCACTTTAAGAATGCGGTGGTTCTGGACCCCACGCTCCTGAACGCTAGGCTATACCTCGCCACCGCGTACGGCCAGCAGTATATCCCTGGAGGAGAATCCGCGGAGAATCTCAAGGTGGCCCAGCAGGCGATCGAGGCCTTCGAGGACGTCCTGAAAGTGGACCCAAACAACACCACCGCTATCGCCAGCATCGCCCAGATGTATTACAACATGAAGAAGTTTGATAGGGCCAAGGAATATCAGCAGCGGCGGCTCCAGGTTGAGCCCAACAACCCCGAGCCTTATTACTGGGTCGGGGTTCTGGACTGGGCCATCTGCTTTCCCCGCACGCAGCAATTTCGAAAAGACCTGAACCTAGAGTTTCCGAAAGATCCCAAGGACCCCAACACGTTGCCGCCGATCCCCGAGAAGGCGCGCGTTGAACTGGAGACCCAAAATGGTCCCCTAGTGGCGGAAGGCATCGACGCGCTGCAGAAGGCCATCCAGCTCAAACCGAACGACTTTGACACCATGGCCTATCTCAACCTGTTGTATCGCCAGAAAGCGGACATCGAAAAAGATCCGGAAGCGCGCGCGGCTGACCTGCAGCAGGCTGAGGACTGGGTTAATAAGGCACTTGCAGTTAAGAAGGCGGCCGCGGAAAGGGCTGCGAGCGCAGCCAGATAGACCGACCGTTTCCCTCCTCTAGATTCAGAGCGGGCTCGTCTCGGTCGAGGCGGATGAGCCCGCGTCTGATCCTCTCCTGCTATGCAAACGACTCCAAAGGGAAAGCGCGATTCCCTGGGTTTTTTTGCCTGTCAAATGGCTGAGCGGATCGCAATACGTACCCCCCCTTTATACAACAGCCAGACAAAGGACTAGAAGCTATTGCAAAACCTCGGATGGGCCCTGTTAAGCGCTTTGTTTTCAATGGCCGGAACCCGGTTTTGCAACTGCTTCTAGGCGTTTTCTCTTTTTCGCAGGGTGCCACCTGCCGCAGCAACCATCGGTACATCGGTGCAGCAGGCGCCGAGGACTCCGACCGCCTCCTGTCAGAGGGGCCTGGTGCGAGTTGCGGCGGCGGCCTGGAAGGCCGCGATGTTGGTCGCGTCGATTATCGCAGTCCCAGTATCTACACGGGTCGGCAGCGGCGAAGCCGGGGCTGTCTTCCAATCCTTGAACTCATGCACAATGTTGTGGTGTAGGTCATCCAAGAACTTCAGCCCGTAGAAGCTCATGGTGTAAGGCTTTTGCGCGATCGTGGCCGCGATTGCCCCTTGCGAAATGAAGTCGAGTGTCTCGGGGCTTTTATCCATTGCCACAATGGGGATCTTGCCATCCATGCTGAGTCGGTGCAGGCTTTCCGCGGCCCCCGGTCCGCCCGAGGCCTCGACACACAGGATGCCATCGATTTTTTCCTTCTTCTCTAAAAGCGCGGAGATCTGGTCATTGGCCAAGCGGGGGTCTCCCTTGTCATCCAGGGTTTGAATGATTTTGATCTTAGGATACTTGCTGAAGGCCTCGTTCAGCCCCCGCACCCGCTCGTCTAAGTTGAGCTGGCCTGGAATCGTGATCAGAACCACGCGGCCCTGGCCGTGGAGCAGATCGGCCATGCGCTTGCCGCTCTCCAGGCCGGCCTGGAAGTTGTCTGTCCCGATGAACAAGATACGGCGAGACTCGGGCGCGTCGGAATCCACGCAGACTACCGGGATGCCAGACTGGATGGCGGTGTTGATCGCGTCCTTGAAGAGTTCTGGGCGGGCAGGGGAAACCAGAATCCCGGCTGGTTGTTTTTCGACGGCCTTTTGAAAAGCCGCGAGCTCCTCCTCCGGGGAGTACGCGTCCGGCCCCGTAAACTCTGCCTTGACACCCAGCACACGAGCGGCATCCATGAAGCCCGCTTGGGCTTCGTGCCAGTAAGGCAGGTTGATGTTGGCCGCGACAAAGATGAATCGCTCGTTTTCCTGGTGGAATGGCTTGCGACACGAAGCGAGGATTCCTGTCGCTAGGAGCATCGTGAGAAAGATGACAATGGTTGGACGCATCTTCATAAAGCTCTCCCTTGGCCTCCCAGTTCTTCGGGGACCAGCAATGAAATCTCAGGGCAGACTGGTTTAACCTCTGCTCTTTGCCAAAGTGAAGGGTACCACAGATTCTCAACGATTGATGCCGGCGGTTGCTCCGGCCGGACAATCGCGCTCTGGTCAGGCGGGGACACTGGGGAGGCGCGGTTTCCAGCCTGTGGACCGCCAACGAGCTCGGCTAAATCTGCCGGTGCTTTCTGCGGAGCGCGACTAGCGTCGGATGAGGTAGAATAGTTGACAAATCGGAGCCGGAGTTCCTGGTATTTACTGGTACACCGCGCTCGATATGAAATCTGGCGGAGGTGAAACCCATGACCTCTCTCTCCAAAGTACTGTGGGCTTTGTTTGTGGCTGTGGTGGTGAGCCTGGGAACGCTGTCCGGCCAGGCCCCGAAGAAAGGCACCATCTCTTACCCAACGGGCTATCGTCACTGGACGTTGGCCAGGACCATGGTCATCTTCAGTAACCAGCATCCCCTATTCGATCGGTTTGGTGGGCTGCACAATGTGTACGTCAATGACCTGGGGCTGAGGTCTCTCCAGGATGGGAAGGCTTACCCGGACGGTGCGGTTCTCGTCTTTGACCTATACGATATCCGCACCGCGCAGGGGGCCATCGAAACGCGCGACCGGAAACTGATCGGAGTCATGAAGAAGAACGCCAAGCTTTACCGTGACACCGGCGGTTGGGGATGGGAAGTCTTCCAAGGTTACGAAGAAAGGGGATCTTTGAAGGACATGAAGCAATGTTTCGACTGCCATGCGCGGCAAAAACGCACAGACTACGTTTATTCGACCTATTCCCCTTAGCAGGCTGCTGAAAAAACGGTTCTCGCGGATACGGAAGGGCGGGGTTTCAACCCTGCCGTAGATGCCGACAAGAGAACAAAGGAAACGATCTGAGTCTTGCCGTCCCGGCGGGACTTAAGTCCCGCCCTTCCGACTTCGCAGCGAAGCTTTTTCAGCAACCCGCTACCTCTCGATCTTGTGTTTGAGCTGGGCTAAGTTCCAGGCGGCTTGCCACGACGGCCGCGTCCCTGCCCGGCTCGCGCGGCGCAGCTTGAGCGTAGCTCTGCGGGGAACGCGGCCGGGTGAGATGCTTGAACTGTGCTCAGGCCGTGCCCTAGAATGCTTTCGAGGGCCATGGTGCGGTTCGAGGATATCATCCAGAAGGTCCAGGCTTACCGTCCCGGTGAGGATCTGGGGTTGCTGCGTAAAGCGTACGAGTTCGCGCTTTCCCAGCACTCCTCCCAGAAGCGTCTTTCCGGCGAACCCTTCATTTCCCATGTGCTCGAGGTGGTCCAAATCCTCTCCGAAATGAAGCTCGATCCTATTTGTCTTTCCGCCGGCATGCTCCACGACGTGGTGGAGGACACGCACACGAGCATCGAGCGGGTGGGGCAAGAATTTGGACCGGACGTGGCGCGCATCGTTGAAGGCGTGACCAAGATTGGCCGCATCAAGTTTTCGAGCCGGGAGGAGCAGCAAGCCGAGAACTTCCGCAAAATGGTTCTGGCCATGGTGGACGACATCCGGGTGGTGCTGGTGAAGTTGGCCGATCGCCTGCACAACCTGCGAACCCTTGAGTACCTGCCCCCCGAAAAGCGCGAACGCATCGCGCGTGAAACCCTCGAAATATATGCGCCCATCGCTCACCGGCTGGGCATGGGAAAAATTCGCGGTGAGCTGGAAGACCTGGCGTTCCGCTACCTGGAGGCGGAAGCATTCGAGGAGGTCAAGAAAGCAGTCGAGAGCCGGCGCAAGGTCAGCGAAGCGTTTCTGGCAGGGGTACGCACCCGCGTGGAAGCGAAGATGAAGGAGCACAACATTCCCGCGCGCATCGAAGGCCGCATCAAGCGCCTATACAGCATCTGGCAGAAGCTCCGGCGCCAACACATTACCATCGAGCAGGTATACGACCTGCTTGCCATCCGCATCGTCACCGACAGCGTGAAGAACTGTTACGCGGCACTCGGTGTCATCCACAACACCTGGAGGCCGGTGCCTGGCCGGATCAAGGATTTCATCGCCATTCCCCGGCCCAATCTCTACCAGTCGCTGCACACTTCGGTGATCGGTCCACATGGCCAGCCTTTTGAGGTCCAAATTCGTACAGAAGACATGCACCGAATCGCGGAGGAAGGCATCGCGGCACACTGGAAGTACAAGGACGGTCGGCCCTTGGCACAGCAGGATGAGGAACGCTTCGCGTGGCTCCGGCACCTCGTGGAGTGGCAGCAGGAGATGCGCGATCCGGGAGAATTCCTCTCCACCCTGAAGATTGACCTCTATCCCGAAGAGGTCTACACCTTCACTCCCAAGGGCAAGGTGATTGTCTTGCCGCGGGAGGCCACGCCCATCGACTTCGCGTACGCCATCCACACGGAGGTTGGCCACCATTGCGTGGGAGCAAAGGTCAACGGTCGGATAGTCCCGCTAAAGTACAGACTGCGAAATGGCGACATTGTCGAGATCATTACCCAGACTAGTCGCACGCCCAGCCGTGATTGGCTGGCACTGGTCAAGACCTCGCGGGCCCGCAACAAGATCAAGCACTGGATCAACGTCACACAACGTCAGCAGGCTGTGGAGATCGGCAAGAGACTGCTCGAAAAAGAAGCGCGCAAGTATGATGTCGCCCTGAAAAAGACTACGGAGGAGGACTCTCAGCGGGTCGCCCGCGATTACGGGTGCACGCAAGTGGAAGACCTGTACGCCGGCATCGGCTATGGCAAGTTTGCGGCGCGGCAAGTTCTGGCCAAGCTTGTTCCCTCGGCTCAGCTCGAAGCGGGACAACCTTCCCGGCTCGCGAGCTCCGTGAAACGCGCGCTGGGCATTTCCCGCGAAATCGCCATCCAGGTGCACGGTCACGACGACTTGATGGTTTACCGTGCCAAGTGCTGCAACCCCATTCGCGGGGAAGAGATCATCGGGTACATCACTCGTGGCAAGGGCATAGCGGTTCACTCCAAGAGTTGCCCGAACGTTCAAAACCTCTTATACGACGCGGACCGGCGCATCGACGTCGAGTGGGTCGGACCCAAGTACAGCGTTTACCCTGTGAAGCTGGTCCTTTTCACCGAGGACCGCCAGGGCCTGCTGGCCGACGTCACCGCCACCATCAGCGGGGTGCATTCGAATATTCAAAATATCGAGGCGCGCACCGGCAACAACCAGGCGAATATCGATGTGACCGTGGATATCGTGGACCTCGAGCACCTGGAGAAGATAGTCTCATCGCTGCGCAAGATCGAGGGTGTCTATCAGGTCGAGCGGGTGATGCGTTCTTGAGACTTCGGCCGGGACGCCCTGCTGCGGTTTGCGCGGCGCTCCCGCATGCAATCTGCTCGCTCCGGAATTCCGCAGAGGCCCGTTCTCGCGTATTTTGGGCCAGCAGGAAACACCAGAACGATTCAGTGAAGCACGCGATTTCTCAGGAGGAGGAACAGTGAGCAAGGATCTGATCTCAACTTCTCAGGCGCCGGCAGCCATCGGACCCTATTCGCAAGCCATTCGATGGGGCAATCTGATTTTTGTGTCAGGCCAGATTCCTATCGATCCGGCGACCAGTCGGGTCGTCGAGGGCGATATCAGTGCCCAGACTGAGCGGGTGTTGAAGAATCTGGCGGCGATCCTGGAGGCAGCGGGGTCGAGCCTGGCGCAGGTATTGAAAACGACGGTCTATCTGAAGGACATGGATGAATTCGGGAAAATGAACGAGGTCTATGCCAGATTCCTGGGGGAACACCCGCCGGCCCGGGCCACCGTGCAGGTAGCGCGCCTGCCCCGGGATGTCGGCGTCGAGATTGAGGTGGTTGCCGAAGCGTAGGATCAGGTCCCACGCCGATTGTTGCCCTTCTGTAAGGGTGTGGGGAGCCCGGCCTTGACCGGAGAGCGTGGAATACCTATTTCAACTTCACGACCTTGCCGGCGTGAATGCAGGCTGTGCAGACGTAGAGCGTTTTGTGAGTGCCATCCACGATAGCGCGCACGCGACGCAGGTTCGGGTTCCAACGGCGTTTCGTGACATTGTGAGCGTGGCTGATCCGATTTCCGTACCTCGGACCTTTTCCGCATAGGTCGCACGTGCGAGCCATAACAACACCTCATCAGACAAAAGGGATTCGACTTGCCCAACGTCTGATTTTACCAGAGACCCTCCATTTTGCCCACCGGCTCCGTCCGCAAGTGCGTTACAATCTCGTCATGGAAAGGGGACTGTTCCTGCGCGCTTTAGGCTGGATTGGCTTGGTGCTATCACTCGGCTGTCTTATCGTCATGCCAGGCTGCCGACGGCAGAGCTCCTCTGACCGCGAGATTTGGGCCGAGATTGACGGTCAGCCCGTCTACCGCGACCAGGTCGAGAGGATTTTCCGCGGCCGCATGACCACGGGCGCCGATGCGGTCAGCCCCGAGGAAGCGCTCAGCTTCAAGTTGAATATCCTGAACGAGCTCATTAACAACCAGATTCTGGTGGCTCACGCCCTACGGGCAAGGATTACCGCTTCCGAAGCCGAGGTCGATACCAAGCTGGCAGAACTCCAGAGCCCCTATTCCAAAGGTGAGTTTCAGAAGAGGTTGCGGGATCAAGGTTTGGAAATTGAAGACCTGCGGCGCGAGGTGCGTCAGAGCATCATCATTACCAAGTTCATCAATAAGGAGATTACTTCACGCATCGCCGTTAGCGACGCCGAGATTGCGGCATACTACGACAGGAACAAAGCGAACTTCAACCTTACGGAAGCCCAATATCACCTGGCCCAAATCCAGGTCACCCCGACGGGCGACCCCGAGGTGCGAAATTTGAAGAACGACGACGCCAAGACCCCCATGGCCGCAGAACGCAAGATTCAGGCGCTTTACGCGCGGCTTAGGGCGGGTGAGGATTTTGCCACCGCGGCTCAGGACTACTCTGAAGATCCCAGGACCGCCGGCGGCGGTGGCGACATGGGTTTCATTCCCGCCTCGGCGCTCGATTCCAGCCCGCCGCTCAAGCAGGCGATCAGCACAATGAAGGTTAATGACATCTCGGGCATTATTCGAGCTCAGGACGGCTATCACATTATTAAGATGCTCGGCAAGGAGCAGGCGGGCCAGCACCCACTCTCTGACGTGCAGGTACAGAACGCGATACGGCAGGCCTTAAGGAATGAGAAGGAGCAGCTTCTGAAGGCCGCATACATCGAGGTTCTGCGCAACCGAGCGAAAGTCGTAAATTACCTGGCAGATCAGATCGTCAAGGGAAAGTGACCTCGGGAGCCGCCAAGTACCGGGCAGTACGATCTTTGGCCCAGACTGTCGTGAGATGGCGGAACGACCCGCCAGGGCCGTTGACCGCAGACGGGTCTTTCCTCTTTCCGCCTATGCCGCGTGGTGTTTCGGCGGCTCGCGACGCGGGGGCTTCCCTCAAACCAGCCGGAGCAGCCGGAATCCAGCCTCGACTCCAATCCCTTCCGCAACGTAAATTCTCTCCACCCGACCGCATCGCGGTGCGCGAAGCTCGTTCTGCATCTTCATGGCTTCAATCACCAGCAACCCTTGGTCGCGGCTTACCTCCTGGTTCTCCGAGACGAGTAGTCTGACGATTTTGCCGGGCATGGGTGCCGTGATCTCTTGCGGGCCTTCTGCTTGGAGTGCCGAGCTGCCTTGCTTCCAGCGGCGAGGGTCGCGGATTTCCACCAGGTAGTGTCGCAGGCCCACGGTGACCACGTAGGGGCTTTCGCGCCCCGCGGGGTCGCCAGGGCGCTTGGTGACATGTGCCTCGTATGACCGCCCGCCCACAAGGATCGAGTAAACCCCCGGGGAAATTTCCTCGCCCTGGGCTTCGCGCATCTTGCCATCCACAACGAACCGGAGTGATCCGTTGGCCATTCGCGTGGTGCCCGGCAGTAACAACTCCAGTCGGTGGTTGGAAGACCTTGACCCGGCGCGCAGCCTGATGTCGAACTTCATGAGCTTCTCTGAATCCTTCGAGTTGGCCAACGGTTCAGGAGAGATTCCCGGCCCATAGCCTTCCAGACGCTGGCGGCCGCCGAAGGAGCGGGCTGAGAATCCGGGTGCCTGCCAGCGTAGAGCGTGGCGGCCAGCATCGCCACGCGTTCCTCTTCTTCTGAGGGGCGCTCCTCGTCCATGAGGCCGCCGGCCAGTACGCGGTCGATGAATCCGGTATCCAGCCGCCCGGCGACAAAATCCGGGTGTTCCAGCACGCGCCGGAAAAAAGGGATGTTCGTCCGAATGCCGAAGACTTCGTACTCGCCCAGCGCACGCCGCATGCGGGTGATCGCTTCGCCCCGGTTACTCCCCCAAACCACCAGCTTTGAAAGCAGCGGGTCGTATTCCAGGGGAACGGTCCATCCCTCGTACACGCCGCTGTCGCGGCGAACGCCCGGCCCGGCGGGGACCTGCAATCGCGAAATCAAACCGGGCGAGGGGAAGAAATTGTTAGTGGGATCTTCGGCGTAGATCCGGCACTCGAGCGCGGCGCCCCGCAGGCGGACGTCTTCCTGGCGCCAGCTCAGCCGCTCGCCCGCCGCGATGCGCAATTGCTCTTTCACCAGGTCGATCCCCACCACCAATTCCGTCACGGGATGCTCGACCTGAAGCCGGGTGTTCATTTCCAGGAAATAGAAATTTCGGTCCTGGTCGAAAAGAAATTCCACCGTGCCGGCGTTCCAATACCCAGCGAGTTTGCCGATGCGGACGGCGGTTTCGCCCATGCGCCGGCGGAGGTTATCGTCCACGACCGGGGAAGGGCATTCCTCCATCACCTTCTGGTGGCGGCGCTGCAGCGAACATTCGCGCTCGCCCAGATAGATCAGGTATCCGTGCCGATCTCCCAGGATTTGGATTTCGACATGGCGGGGACGGTCGATATACTTCTCCAGGTAAACCGCCGGATCATTGAAAGCGTTCTGCGCTTCCGAGCGTGTAGTGCGGTAGGCGGATTCGAGTTCGGCGGGCGAACGGACCAGCCGCAATCCTTTGCCGCCTCCGCCCGCGGCCGCCTTCAGCATGACCGGAAAGCCGATTTCCTTTGCAGCGGACTCAACTTCCTCGAAGCTCTCCAGGTTGTGGTCGGTGCCGGGAACCACCGGCAACCCGGCACGCACCAGTGCATGACGAGAGGCGGTTTTTGAGCCCATCAGCTCCATCGCCGCCACCGGCGGGCCGATAAACACGAAGCCTGCCTCCGCGCACGCCTGCGCGAACCCGGGGTTTTCGGCCAGGAAACCGTAGCCGGGATGGATGGCCTCGGCGCCGCTACGCCGCGCAGTATCCAGGATGCGATCGATCCGCAAGTAGCTCTCAGTCGATGGAGCCGGGCCGATGAGATGGGCTTCGTCGGCATAGCGGACGTGCAGCGATTTGCGGTCCACCTCCGAATACACCGCCACCGTGCGAATGCCCATTTCGCGGCAGGCACGCATCACACGCACCGCAATTTCGCCGCGATTGGCAATCAGGATTTTCTTGAACATCGTCGCCGCTTTTGTAGCGCAAGGTCTGTCCCGTGACCCTGCGGCTTTTCCTTTCGCGAGTCGGCACAGACCCTCGCAGGTCTGCGTTGCTCTGAATCCCGCACCTCGCGTGCGGGGTGATTATACCTGCTTGGGATGGACCTCACCACACTCGGCTCCCGAAAGCCGCCGTCCTGGCTGGTCTTGACGGCCTACACTCAACGCTGGGCGCATTTGCGTGTCGAATACTCGAGGAAAGTCGGGTCGGCCTTGGTGTTATCCCAATGACAGTAAAGGACATTCGGCCTTTAGCTTCGTTTTTCGGGCAATCTGTCATTCGACCCTTTGTTTTCAACGAGATCCCAGCTTCGTTTCTCAAAAAACAATCTTTTAGCCTCTTGCCTCCGAGGAACCACAAGAGTCCTTAAACGCCGAGACCTCCGCCAGCCCTTTGAACGTTGACATGCGGGCTTCAATTCTCATCCGCAGTTCAGCAGTCGAGGGAAGGGGACCACCCAGGGAGTTCTCAAGCAGGTAAAACCACTTACGGGATCCGAGACTCAGCGCGTGGATGAAGCCCATCAGCTTCTCCTCAATTTCGCGATTGATCTTCCATGTCGCCGCGTCGTACCCGAACGGCCTGGGCCGCGCGCGGAGAATTCCCGCCTTGTCCAACCAGGCCTGCGCCAGGTCTTCGACCAGCCCTCGCAGGTCGCTGTCCGGCTGGAGCAGACTGATCAAGTCGCGCTGCACGCGGCGAAATTCGCGCGGGTCCTCGCCGTACAAGGGCAGCAGGGCTTCCCGGTAGGGGGAGCAAAGGCCCTGCTGAAGGGAATTCAGCGCGGAGCGTCGCTTGCCCGCCGCCGTGCGCGGCCCGGTGGATTTTTGCGCGTTCCGGCGCCGCGCCGCGATTGCCAGCGGAGTAAGAGAACGGCGCCGCTTTGATGTGGCGATATCTTCGCTCGGGAGTGAAGGCTTCCTTTCTTCGAGTGTCTTGAAGAGTTGCTCGATGGGCATGGTTCCTCCTGGGAGCGCTGCTAGCAGGCCGAGGCGCTTGCCCTCTTGTCTTCGGGCTGCGACCTCGACCCCTCAAGCCTAAGGCTTCGCATCTCCAGGTTATCGCCGCGAGATTTGACAATGGGGAAAGATGGGAATTGAGAGGCGATATTTTATCCCTTTAGAATCAGTTGGTTATGGGTTTAATGTGGAGAAAAGAAGCGCGACAGCCAGCAACGACGTGGTATTTTAACTTGGTAAGCCGGGGCGCGGCGTAAAGGCTGGGGCGAAGTTCTCTTGTTGAGTTTGTTGAATGAATTGGCCTCGTCCTCGGCTTCGAGCATGCGCAGGGGGGCGATGAGTCCAGGGCGGGTGTCGCGCGGCTGGATGACGGCGTTCGCGCGTCCACACTGGGTCGGCGATTATTGCGGCGCCCGCGACTCGGTTAGCCTTCGGCCTCCGCCTCAAGGATCTTCTCCAATGCTCCGACCAGGGGCGGTAAGTCCTCCGTTACGGCCTTCCACACTTGATCGAGGTCAATATCAAAGTACATATGCACCAGGCGGTTCCTCATGGCCACGATCTGCACACAAGGAATCTGGGGATACCTCTCCCTCCTCTCTTTACCCACGCGCGAAGCTGCCTCACCGACGATCTCCACGCATTTCACCAGTCCTAGCGTCCAGACGAGGTTCTGATCCAGGTCACCGCGGGCGTGCCCTTGCGCCGAGTTTACCGCCTCCCTCGCCGCATCCAGCATGTGTTGTATCCGTATCTGGTCATTCTTCGACATACTGGGCCTCGCTGGTGCGTACAACTTCCTCACGGAAATATCTGCTCACCTCCGCTGGTGTTCGCAGATCCACCTTTCGGCCCAGAATCTCGGAAAGCTCCATTTCCAGGCCTGCCATTCGCAGCAAGCCAACCGTGTGCCCCGGCTCGAACTCCACCAGGACGTCCACGTCGCTGTCGGGCCGGAAGTCATCCCGGAGCACGGACCCAAAGAGCGCCAGCTTCCGGATATGGTGGCGCTGGCAAAACTCCGCTATTTTCTCTTTCGGAACCTCGATGCCGTGGTGGTTCATCTCTCGCTCCTTGAGAAGGCCTAGCAGCATTCTAACCGATGCAAGAAACGAAATCCTACAGGGGAATATTTCCGTGTTTCTTGGGCGGGTTGGTATCGCGTTTGGTTTCGAGCATGCGCAGGGCGGCGATGAGTTTGGGGCGGGTGTCGTGCGGCTGGATGACGGCATCTATCCAGCCGCGCTCGGCGGCGATGTAGGGGTTAGCGAAGCGGTTGCGAAACTCCTCCACCTTATCGCGCCGCAGCTTCTCGGGGTCTTCCGCCTTCTGGAGTTCGCGCCGATAGACGATGTTGACGGCGCCTTCCGGTCCCATGACGGCGATTTCCGCCGTGGGGTAGGCGAAGTTCATGTCCGTGCGGATGTGCTTAGAGGCCATCACGCAGTACGCGCCACCGTACGCCTTGCGGGTGATCACGGTGAGCTTGGGAACCGTAGCTTCCGCATAGGCGTACAGCAGCTTGGCGCCGTGACGGATGATGCCGCCTAATTCCTGCTGGGTACCGGGAAGGAAACCAGGGACGTCCTCGAAGGTCACGAGCGGAATATTGAAGGCGTCGCAGAAGCGCACAAAGCGAGCGCCTTTCACCGAGGCGTTGATGTCCAGGCAGCCGGCCAGCACGGCGGGCTGGTTGGCGACGATGCCCACGCATTGTCCGGCGAGCCGCGCGAAGCCCACCACGATGTTCTTGGCGAAATGTTCCTGGACTTCCAGGAAGTAGCCGTCGTCCACCGCCCGATGGATGATTTCCTTCACGTCATACGGCTTGTCAGGCTCGACCGGCACGAGGGTATCTAGAGCTTCGTCGCGGCGATCCGGCGGGTCATGCGTTTCGACGCGCGGGGGATCTTCCTGGTTGTTCTGAGGCATGAACGACAACAATTCGCGAATCAAGGCGAGCCCATCCGGGTCGTCCTGAGCAACGAAGTGTGCCACCCCGCTCGTGGCGTTGTGGGTCATGGCCCCGCCCAGAGCTTCCTTGGTGACGTCCTCGTGCATCACCGTCTTGATGACCTCGGGCCCGGTCACAAACATGCAGCTCGAGGTCTGCACCATCACGGTGAAGTCAGTGATGGCGGGTGAATAGACCGCGCCCCCAGCGCAAGGGCCCATGATGGCGGAGATCTGGGGAATAACTCCCGAAGCCAGGGTGTTGCGGAGGAAGATGTCTGCGTAACCGGCCAGCGAGGCCACACCTTCCTGGATGCGCGCGCCTCCGGAATCGTTCAGGCCGATGAGCGGGGCGCCGACCTTCATGGCGAGGTCCATGATCTTGCAAATCTTCGCGGCGTTGGCTTCGCTCAGCGAACCCCCGAAAACGGTGAAGTCCTGGGCAAAGGCATAGGCCAGGCGCCCGTTGATGCGGCCGTACCCGCTGACCACCCCGTCCCCGGGAATACGTTGCTCGGGCATGCCAAAATCCTGGCAACGGTGTTCGACGAGCTTGTCGATCTCCTCGAACGTGCCTTCGTCGAAAAGGAGCTGGAGACGCTCGCGCGCGGAGAGCTTGCCCTCGGCGTGCTGTTTGGCGCGGCGCTCCTCCCCGCCTCCAGCATCTGCTGCCACGTGCCGCCGTCGCAATTCTTTGAGTTTTTCTTGCAGGGTCATAAAGAATTGAGCGATTGAGTGATCGGGCGATTGCGACGTTGACCTATTAGCCGCATGCTCTTCAATGGCCCGATGGCTCGATCACGCAATGATTCCGGACCATCCTTCGCAGGCGATAATCGAATTCGCCGGCTGCTTCGGATCGTACTTCACGCTGGCGATCTGGCCGGGCAGGTACTGGCCGCCGGCAGCTAAGCCGCTGACGTCCTGAGCGGCTTCATAGGTCACGCCGGCAACCTCGTAGGTGTAAACCACCAGGCGCGGCGCGGGCCGGCCGTCCTCTGTCTCGATCAACTCCACTATTCTTCCAGTGCTGATGCGCCCACGCCGGTTAACGTCCAGACGCCGGAGACGTTCGAGCTCCGCGGGGTCCTTCCGGCGCCGGCGTTTGAACTTGGCCCAAACCCAAGCTCCGGCCAACGTCACGGCGCCTGCTCCCGCCAAAGCCACCGCAAGGCGTGTCGAAGGGTTCACCGGGCCTGCACCTTCTCCCAGTCTTTCAGGAACTGCTCCTGTCCCTTGTCCGTCAGGGGATGCTTGAAAAGTTGCTCAAAAACCTTGTAGGGCATGGTAGCCACATGAGCGCCCGCTTTGGCTGCTTCCACAACGTGCAGGGGATGCCGCAGCGACGCCGCCAGCACTTGGGTCTTGAAGGAGTAATTCCGATAGATGGTAACGAGGTCGCGGACCAACTCCATGCCCACGTGAGAGATGTCATCCAGTCTGCCCAGGAAGGGGCTGACGTAGGTGGCGCCGGTCTTTGCCACCAGCAACCCTTGGGCAGGCGAGAAACACAGCGTGACGTTGACTTTGATACCGTCGCCCACCAGGCGCTTGGCGGCTTTCAGGCCCTCCCTGGTGATGGGAACCTTCACCACCACCCACGAGTGAAGCTTGGCCAGTTCGTGGCCTTGGCGGTACATGCCCTCGGGGTTGGTGCTCGTCACCTCAGCGCTCACCGGTCCTTGGACGATCTCGCAGATCTCTACAACCCGTTTCTTGAAGTCGGCTTTCTCTTTGGCAATCAGGGAGGGATTCGTGGTCACACCATCTAGTACACCCAGGCTTGCTGCCTCGCGAATCTCATCCAGATTGGCCGTGTCCAAAAAGAATTTCACTCAGCACCTCCCTCCAGGAAGACCCGGCGAATTCGTCTAGATTATAGCATCACCTATGCGAGTCCGCGGAAGCGTCCAAGCCGCGATGAAGGTTGTTGGAGAGAGGCCTGCCGTGTCACAATAACCGCCAGCCCGCCGTGGCGGAGGCCCTGACCATGGATTTGGGGGGAACGTGATCCTTCACGCTGGCGGTACAAGCGCTAGCCTTGACCTTCCCGAGTGGTTTATCCTGTGTAGCGGTCATCGAGTATGGTTTGCGCGGATGAAGAACTGATGCAGGTGATTGTCCGGCGGATTGTGGAGACAGTCCAGCCGGAGAAGATTATTCTGTTCGGCAGCCGGGCCCGTGGGGACGCTCGACCAATCAGTGACTTCGACTTTCTGGTGATCAAGGAATCGAACGAGCCCCGACACCGCCGCGATGTTCCTCTCTACGTTGCCTTGGCAGGTTTGTCCGTGGCGGTGGACGTTATGGTCTATACGCCAGACGAGGTCGAGGAGTGGAGCGCCGTCCCTCAAGCTTTTGTTACTACCGCGGTGCGCGAAGGGAAAGTCCTGTATGAAAGAAAGAGCTGACCTCGTCCGAGGCTGGTTGCGAAAAGCGGCAAGCGATATTGTGAGCATGGAGGCCACGTTGAAGGCGGGGTCACTGGATGGGGCATGTTTCCACGCTCAACAAGCAGCCGAAAAATACCTGAAGGCCTTCCTCACCTATTACGACAAGCCTTTCCCACATACTCATAACCTAGCGGAGGTGGCTGAACTCTGTGGGAGCGTTGACGCGTCTTTCCATTCTCTGACTGCGACTGTCGCCGGGTTGACGCCGTACGCGGTGCGGCTCAGGTACGATGATTCTTTCTGGCCCAGCCGGGAAGTCGCCGAGGAGGCCCGTTCTTCGGCGCTGGCCGTGCAACAGTTCGTCTTAAGCCACCTGCCTAAGCAGATAAGTGAAGCCCCAGATTGATTCCCGCCTGCTCTAGCGGCATTCAACGGGTTTTCACCGCGACGGCCGCGGAGGGTGAGCTCTCGTTGTTGGCCAGGTCCACTGCCGTGACTTGATAGGAGTAAGTGTGGCCCGGCTGGACGGTTGCGTCGCGGAGAATAGGCGTGCGTAGGATGTCCGGGTTCAGCCGTCTGGGCGGTTCCTGGTTCTCGCCTCGGTAGACGTTATAACCGGCGAGGTCTGTTTCCGAGTTGGCGGTCCAGATCAATTCCACGGCGCCTGCGGCATACACAGCCGTCAGGCCAGTCGGCGCCGAGGGCGGGAAGATGTCGCGTGGGGTGACTTCGACAGCCAGCGAATCTTCGCTTTCCGCCGTAGTGCCGGCGTCCGTGAACACGGCCCGGACTTTGTAGAAATATGTGCGGCCAAACTCGAACTCACGGTCGAGGTAGGGAGGGGAAGGAGTCTCACCGAGCAATTCGAAGGAGTCCGGCTTTCCCGTCCGACTGCGGCAGATCCGGTAACCTACCAATCCTGAAAGTGGCCGGCCACTCAGGCTCCGGAAGGGTGGAGCCCAACTAAGTTCAATCGCCTTCTCAGTTACATGCGGCTCGACGTGCTCCACGGGGCCGGAAACATCCATGACCGGTATTTCCATGGGCTTCGAGAGGTCGCTTTCCAGTGGGCGATGCCGGAAGCCGCGAGTGAGCGTGCGAACTGCCAGAAGCAAGGTCTTCCCTTGCCACTGGCTGAATTCCTGGTCAGAAAGGCGAGCTGGAAAAATGATCGTCTCGCCGCGAGCGTACTGAGGCCACTGGTCGGCCAGGAGAGTCACCCAGGGGGCGAACGCCGGCGTCGCAGCAGACTGCGCACCCGGCGGGGTCACGTTGCGGAGAAGCTGGATTTCCAGCGGCTTCGTCAGGCGTTGTCCATCGGTGGCCAGCCGCGGGCGCGTGAAACGCACTTCCAGGGTGCGACCAATCTGGAGCGCTGCCAGATCCGTGACTTGTTCAGGCCGTTGGACGCGAGGAGGCTGCGGAGGACCCTGTGTGCCGCACCCCGCCAGAAGAAAGGCAGCGGAGAGGACGACCAGCAATCGCAAGGTGCGCTCCGTCAAAGGGAGGCGGCGGGAAGAGCGGGCGGGGAAAAGGCTGGCCGCGGCGGCGACCGGATAAGCCGCCCGCCGCGGGGGATAGTGGCGACTCACAGAATGTACCGGCTGAGGTCCTGATTCTTGACGATATCCGCCAACTGCTTCCGGACGTACTCACCGTCAACGCGGACGTTCTTCTTTTTCAAGTCAGGACCCTCGAAGGAAATCTCGTCCAGGAGTCTCTCCATGATGGTGTGCAAGCGCCGAGCGCCGATGTTCTCGGTCTGCTCGTTGACCGTAGCGGCGAACCTCGCGATTTCTTCCAGAGCGTCATCAGTGAAGCTCAGCTTGATGCCTTCCGTCTCGAGCAACGCTGTGTACTGCTTCACGAGGGCGCTCTTGGGTTCCTTCAGGATGCGGATGAAATCCCCCACGCTGAGCGAATGCAACTCCACGCGAATGGGGAATCGCCCCTGGAGTTCGGGAATCAGATCGGAAGGTTTGGTGACGTGGAAAGCGCCGGCGGCAATGAAAAGGATATGGTCGGTGCGGATCATCCCGTAGCGCGTGTTGACCGTTGTCCCCTCGACGATGGGCAGGATATCGCGCTGCACGCCTTCGCGGCTCACATCCGGCCCGTGACCGCGCTCCCGGCCGGCAATCTTGTCGATCTCATCGACGAAGATAATGCCGGATTGCTCAGCGCGCTCCACGGCCGTCCGCGTCACCTGGTCCATATCGATCAGCCGGTTTTCTTCCTCCTGGATGAGGTAGTCCATGGCCTCAGTCACGCGCATGCGGCGCTTCTTGGTCCGCTGACCGAACAACCCAGGGAGAATGTCCTTGATGTTGATGTCCATCTCCTCGATGCCCTGGGAGGAGATGATTTCAAAAGCAGGGAAGGTCCGATCGCGAACCTCCACCTCTACTTGGCGATCGTCGAGTTTACCTTCCCGGAGCTGGGCGCGCAGCTTCTCGCGCGTGCGCTGGAACTGTTCCTGTGCCGCAGCGGTCCGCTCCTCGTCGTTGGGGGGCTTCTCGTGCCGGCGCAGCGCGGGGGGCGGGGGCAGCAGGAGGTCCAGCAAACGCTCCTCGGCGTTTTGTTCGGCCTTCTCCGCCACCTCATCCACCTTTTCTTCTCGGACCATGTCGATGGAGATTTCGACGAGGTCGCGGATCATGGATTCCACATCCCGGCCAACGTAGCCGACCTCAGTAAAGCGGGAAGCTTCCACTTTGAGGAAGGGGGAGTCGGTGAGTCGCGCCAGGCGGCGAGCGATTTCCGTCTTCCCGATCCCCGTGGGCCCGATCATGATGATGTTTTTCGGAAGGATCTCCTCGGCCAGTTCCTGAGGCAGTTTCTGGCGGCGCATGCGGTTTCGCAACGCGATGGCCACGGCACGCTTGGCGTCGGTCTGGCCCACCACGTGCTTATCCAGCTCGGCCACGATCTGGTGGGGAGTCAGCTCATCGAGCGATGTCGCGGTCTCGAGGCTCTCGGGCAAATAAAAAACCATAAAGGTCTTTCCGTGTTCCGGTTCGGCGTCCTTTGCTCCGGAGTCCGTCGGCCCGTCCGTCCGGCGTCACCGGCTGAAACACTCCGGACTGAGAGGCTCCCGACTCTCTTACAGTTCCTCGACGAGGATCTGGTCGTTCGTGAAGATGCAAATCTGGCCAGCCAAGAGCATCGCTTCCTGAACGATTTCCTTGGCGCTCATTTGAGTGTGGTTGGCCAAGGCCCGCGCCGCCGCAAGGGCATAAGGCCCACCGGAACCAATAGCGACAATCCCATCATCCGGCTCGATGACGTCGCCGGTGCCGCTTACCAGATAGGTGTTCTTATCGTCAGCCACCAAGAGCAATGCTTCCAGGTGCCGGAGCGCCCGGTCCGTGCGCCAGTCTTTGGCTAGCTCGACGACGGCGCGGTTCAAATTCCCGTGGTACTCCTCCAGCTTCTGCTCGAAGCGCGAGAAGAGTGAGAGGGCGTCGGCCGTGCTTCCGGCAAATCCTGCCAGCACCTTGTCGTTGAAGAGGCGGCGGATTTTCCGCGCCTTCTGCTTGACGATACTCTCCCCTATGGTCACCTGGCCGTCGCCCCCCATGGCCAGATGCCCACCCCGTCGGACGCACAAAATGGTGGTGCCCCGTATCTGTGACGAGTGTTTCACGGGCTCTCCCTAAAGTCATTATAACAGATGAGCAAGTTCTCAACCGGTCGGTTCGAAGTAGTTGGCAGGGTAACTCTCGTCGTACTGAGCCGAGTTGCGGAAGATCTCTGAAGCGCGCTCGCCATTCAGAAACCGTGTGATGTGCATGGGCGTCTTAATGCCCTGGATGTTCTGGTAGTCCCCATAAACATCCGCATATTCTTCCCACTCGCGTGTCTTGGGATTCCGCACGCGGTAGCTGATCCGGACCGGCAGGAAAGTCTGGCGATGCAGGTCGAGCCGGACACTCGTCCCTTGAGCTTCGACGATGGTGACGGTGCGGGTCGGGACGTTATCTACGAAGTCCACGCCCCCGGCCTGGATCAGAAGTCTGGGCTCGCGGATGCGCAACCGCAACAAGTTTTCGAGACTGTAGCGGTTCGAGAGCTTCCAGCGCTGGACTTGTTCCGGGAGCTGAGTCGTCAGGCCGAACCTATCCAGCTCCCAGGCGCGGTCACCGTTGTTGATCAGGATGACCGGCTTCTTCTTCCCATAGGAAAAGCGGCGCTTGTCCGGGTACTCCACGTAGCTCTGGAAGGGGGCCAAGCCGGCCGTCGATTCATCTTCGATTGCGAAGAGACGGCCGCGCGTGGTCAGGGTTTTGAAACCGAGAAAGGCGGGTCCGCCCAGGGCCTGGATGGCGCGGTCGAGAAGCTCCTGGGCTGTGGGGTCGATGCGCGTCGGAGGCGGGGCGGAGATCTGCCCGGCGCCCAGACCGAATTCTGTGATTGCTCCGAGCAGCAAGGCGAGACAAGCCACTCTGAGCAATGCCGGACGCGCTTTCCCGCTTCGCTTTTCCATTCCGGAACACCTTTCAAGCTTCCGGGATTCGGGATTTTAAGTCTCGATCCCCCAGCCAGCCGCCTGAATCCTAGATCCTAAATCCTGAATCCAGACTCCCGTCCTGCTATCCACAGAGCACATTTCCCCCATCAACGTTCAGAATTTCGCCTTTCATCTAGGATGCCATTTGCCACGCCAGAAGGACGACCGGTCGACTGGCGCAAACCTTTAGGCGTGCGGCAGCCAGCAGGCTCTCTGTTTTCTCGCGCGAAAAACGAAATCTGGAAAGACCGAGGCTCAAACCACGCTCAATTAACCTAGCTCTCCTGGCGGTATGATCGAGGCCGGGTCCAATTGCCTTCTCGCAGCATCCCATGTTCCGATCTTAATCCGCCTGCCGCCGCCGTACTCCAAAAGGTCCATTCTGTTATACGCCGTCAACAACAAGTCAACTGAATTCGACAACCCCGCGGGGGAGAGAATCACCGACAACGCGGGGGAAGCGACTCGGCTGTATCCAAGGATTTGTCCCACATCCTTCAGGGTGATCGGTCCGGTCTTGCATTCGACGAAAGCCATTTCCATCTTATTTCGGTAGCGCAACACTCCCGTGACATCGACTTCGATTTCGAAGGCTTCCGAGCCGGCAAAGGCTTTCTGCAACCCTTCTCTCTCCAAAAAGCTTGACAGCTTGAACCTAGAAGTGTCGAAAACCCTTACCTCGGAGCGGGGAAACAAGCTTTCAAGGCGTCTTTTCAGCCACACCGAGACATCGGCGTACAGGTCCTGTTCCTTCATCTTCACGCTTCGGTTTCTGGGACTTGATCAATCTCGAATAATTCTTTCTGAGGTACCTCGACGCATTGCTGGCAGCCCATGTCAACACAAATTTGCCAATATGCGTCGAAGTGCTTCCGTCGGATGCGGGCCGGAAGGTAGTTCGACGATTCGTCCCGGTGCTTAGGTTTCTTCTGCAAACGACGTACTCTGGGATTGGGATTGCAGAACGGCGGCAATGTTTGGTCTAAGTCCTTGTCAGCAGTTGCGAACTCATCCAGAATCTTCTGCTTGTAGTCGGTGTAGAGGCCAACCTTGGAGAAATGTTCAGCGAAAAGCTTGACCTGATGCTCTTTTGCCCAGGACCTCCCGCTCTGCACTCCGGGGGTGCGGGTGTTTGGGTGACCCCACTGGATCAATTGGACAGGCACTCGCAAGTCTTGTTGTAGGATTTTACAGAGCTCAATGGGGAGGACCCAGTTTCGGTTATTTACCTCGATGTACACCCTCCTTTTGAGACCCATGTAATTGTTGCTGTCTCGGATGAAGCCTCCGGCGTCTGCCACTCCTCGCATGAATTCTAGTTTCAAATCTTGGGGGGCATCCATAATAGCCTGCGGGACGGAGAAATCAATGTATGACTTGGCACCTCCCAGTAAATATGAAAGATTTCGCCAAACCATGTTGCTTCCAAGGAATCGCACGACAAACTGGACGTCTTTCCCGGATTCCTTCACCTGGATTTCGGTGCCAAGAAGTTCACTGAGCCTGTCGCGTATCTGATTGGCACCAAGCCTCAGGTGCTTTTTTTTTGTTCGAAGTTGAGCTTTATACCCTTGGCCAGAAGGTTTTTGGAGGGGAAAGAAATGACTATGCGATGATCGCCTCCAGTTTCGATGAGCCTACCTCTAATTGCGATAAGGCCCAGGAGGTAGGCCGTGTCGAGGTCTAGAAAGTTCTGAACGATCAAGATTGCGTTCCAATCCGGTCAGGCTTTTGGAAGATTAGAAGGTATTCATGCACTTTGTTGACCCGAAAAACCGAAGGATACCCCAAAGGCCTCAAGTTGTTATATTCCTGCCGTCGGTCCCAAATTATGATGTCGTCCAACACGAAGCCACAGGTCTTAACCCGGTTGGTAAGATCCGAGTGGAAGGGGTAGAACTTGTTCTTCTTCCTTAGGTCCATTACGTTGATTACGCAGTACCTTCCCGGCTTGAGTGCAGGAAACACTTGTTCAAAGACTTTTCCTAGTTCGTTTATGAATTCCCAGTACCCGTGGATCTTAGTTAGATCGTGCTCCTCATTGCCGTAATCCCTCACTGCTTTGTAGTCAGCTGTCCGCTTTTGACTAAGTATGTCCCAGTAGGGCGGGGATGTAACGCAGAGATCCACGGTGTTGGGCCCCAATATCTTTAGGAGATTTCTCGCGTCCTCTTGGTGAACGATCGGGATCGGCTTCTGCTGTCCGTCAAAAGGCAGGTGTCGCCCGGAGATCCTCTTCTGCATCAAGTCCACGTAGGAGGGCACGATCTCGAAGCCCACACCCTGCTTTCCTTCCAACATGGCGCCTATGAGCGTGGAGCCCGAGCCTGAAAAGGGGTCAAGTACAAGTCGGTGGTCCGATGTCGTGAAACACTGGATCAGCCTTTGTACTAACGCCAAAGGGAAGATTGCCGGATGACCGAGCGCGATCTCTTCGGGAGATTTCTTGATATCGGACCATATGGATAAGGAGTACCTTGTCCACGTGGCGCCGTCAAGCTCGTTGGCCTGCCTGCCTTGCCGACGGCGAAGTCTGGAAGCAGACTCTAATTCTTTTCCGAAGTCAAGTTTTGCGGTGACCTCAGCTTTTGTTTCCAAGAGGTTTCCCTTTCGTTCGGAATGAACACTCACCGACCAGATTAGTTCACCCACTTTTCTAAGTCAACAGAGATAGCTTTATAGGGGGCAACACCCTGTTGGAGTCCGGTTTTGCCTATTGAGGTACATTGCGCAGACCAGAAACCTCTGCGCCGGCGGGCGAGAGGGCCCCCACCCCCTATCGACGCGCCGCAAAATCCATGTCCTGCAAGTCGTGTCTCCTCATGGCACGTATTGCGTCCTGTCTACTGCCATCTGCTCTCCCTTACCCACAGAGCACATTTCCCCCATTAACGTTCAGAATCTCGCCTGTTATATAAGATGCCATCGGCGAAGCCAGGAAAAGGATGGACATAGCAATTTCTTCCGGCCGCGCGAAGCGGCGCAAGGGAATTGTCGAAAGCGCTTGCTGGAATTCGCGCCGGTCCTTCATCACGGGCACGCACATGTCCGTATCCACCCAGCCGGGAGCGACGCAATTCACCAGGATGTGGTGCGGAGCGAGTTCCGTGGAAAGCCCTTTGGCCAGGCTGATGACTCCGCCCTTGGCGGCGCCGTAGTGGCTGTGAAAGGCCTCGCCACGCTGTCCCGCAGTGGAAGAGACCACTATGATCCGGCCGCCTTGCTGGCGGATCATGTGGGGAACGGCGTAATGGATCACCGCATAGGCGCCCTTCAGGTTAATAGCGATCATCTCGTCCCACTGCTTTTCCGTCATCTTCTCAACAGGCAGGGACTCGTAGTTCCAGATTCCAGCATTGGCGACCAGCACGTCTAGTCGGCCGAAGTGTCGAACTGCACTATCAATCAGCTTTTTCGCGTCGGCCATTTTTGAAACGTCAGCGCGCTGAGCAACGACGCATCCATCCTGCCGCGCGCAGCTTCGGATGACTTCGCGAGCCCGCCGCGCTGCCCTGAGGTAATTGAAAACGACGCTCGCGCCCGCCTCGGCAAACAGCTTCACCGTGGCGGCACCGATGCCTCGGGACCCACCCGTAACCACCGCGACCTGCTTCTCAAGGTTGATCTGCATAAGTCCTGGAATTACGTCATCGAGTCATCCGGCCATCGAGCCATCGGACTACAGAGTCGTCGGGTCATTGAGCCATGGGGATGAATCTTGACGCGATTTCTTTCCGAACTTGCTCCGAGAGTGCGTCCACATCTTTGACCGTTAATCCTCGCGTCGGGACAGCCTTGTGGACGATCATTTGTGTTTTTCCGGCACGGACGTGGCAGGTGTCCGGTTTCAGGACGTACCGCGTCCCGTTCAAGGTAATAGGCACGATGGGGACACCGGCGAGGATGGCCAAATAGAAACTTCCGGCTTTGAACGGCCCCATCTGGCTGTTGCGGCTTCGATGGCCCTCCGGGAACAGGAGAACGGAACTTCCATCGCGCACCTTCTTAGCGGCCTGTTCCAGGCTCTTCAGGGCTTCGCGCGGTCTGTCGCGGTCCACTGGGATGTGTCCGGAGCGTCTCAGGTGCCAGCCCAGGAAGGGAATCTTGAACAGCGAACGCTTGGCCACAAAGCGGAATTGCACGGGCAGATGGACGAACAGAATCGGAATGTCCATGGCGCTCTGGTGGTTCACACAGTAGATCGTGGTCTCGCGCGGATTCACGTCTTCCAGTCCCTCGACTCGCACGCGGATGCCGCTCGTAGTGAGGATGAGCCACGACCAGACTCGCGCGCAAGCATGTTGCCAACGCCCGTGGGCATCGAACAGCGAGCCGAAGAGCGAAAATGTGCCACAGACGGCCGTATAGAGGTAGATGAGGAGATTGGTGAATAGCAGTGAGCGAAGGTAGCTCAAATGGTACTTGATCCGCTCTCCCGTCAGTGGCCTCTTGGCTGGTACGGTCGAAACCGTTTCCATGATCAACTCAGGCAAGCGGTTCGGCAGCTCGGCGGCTGACGAAGCTTTCCAGATGAAGTCTACCTTCTAGAAGTGCCTTTTTGATAGCACCCACCAGGAAGAGGGAACCCAAAACCAAAACTACATCGTCGGGGGAACTCAGTCGACAAGCGCATTCTAAAGCCCGAGGCGGGTCTGGTTCGACAAACAATTGCGGGGGCTGAAAACGCGCCGCTGCCAGGATCTCCTCAGGCGTAGCTGCCCGCGCCTGCTCGGGGCGGGTTATATACACCGCCTCGGCGAGCGGGAAAAGGATTTCGCTGATTTCGCCTATGGCCTTGTCGCGCATCGATGCATACACGAGGCGCATGCGCCTGCCCGTTAGTTGCTCCTTGATGAAATCCGCCAGCTCGCGGGCCGCGGCAGGGTTGTGGGCGCCGTCCAAAAGTACAAGCGGGTGATCCAGGATCGGTTCCAGGCGGCCTGGCCATGCGGCCAGACGCAAGCCTTCGAGGATGGCCCGGCGAGGAATCGCGAATCCTTCCTGGGCCAACCGCCACGCGGCGGCTACGGCAGTCACGGCGTTCTTCACCTGAAACTTGCCCCGTAATGGCGAGTGGAGATGGGCAAAGCGGTTGCCGTCCAGCGAGAGGTCGAACGTGTAGCGCCCATTCAGGTTGCGCAGGTTTGAGACCCCGGCGAAGCTCGTTGTCTCGAGCAGTTCCGCGTCGAGTTCTGCGCACCGGCCACGGATGACTTCCGCGGCTTCGGGAAGTTCGCAGCTCGAAACCACAGGCCGGTGGGGCTTGATCACGCCGGCTTTTTCCGCCGCGATCGCTGCATAGGTCGAACCGAGGAACTCGATGTGATCCAGACCAATGTTGGTAATCACCGCGATGCGCGGGTCCGTGACATTGGTGGCGTCAAGTCGGCCTCCCAACCCGACTTCCAGGACTGCGAACTGCACCCCCGCCCGGGCAAAATGCAGGAACGCTGTGGCGGTCAGAAACTCAAAGAAGCTCGGCAGCCGCGCCAGCGTCTTCTGATCGAGGAGCTGCTCCACTGCTTGGCGGACTTCCGAGAACACATGGGCGAAGTCCTCGTCGGGAATCTCCTCTCCATTCACCCGGATGCGTTCGTTAACCTTCACCAAGTGAGGAGAAGTGTAGAGCCCCGTGCGGTAGCCGGCGCGTTGGAGGATGCTTGCCAGAATTGCGGACGTCGATCCCTTGCCATTGGTCCCGGCGACAATCGCGGTGGGATATCGCTGGTGCGGGGATCCAAGCCGAGCCAGGAGGCGGGAGGTGGTCTCCAGTTCGAATTTCACCCCGCGCAACTCGTGGCCGAGGTCGGCGAGGCACTTCAGACATTCGCTGTAGTTCATATTGAGCGCCCGCCTTGAGGCGGGCAAGACTGGGGTCTACGTGCAGGCCTTAAGGCCGGCGCTACCGAATGTCGGGCTCTCACCCCGACCCCCGGAAGTTCCGTGACCCTCGCTCCACTCAGGAGTCCCAGGCCTGCATGAAACGGAAAGCGCGCGCGAGATAGCTCTTCAATTCCTTGCGTGGGACGATGGCGTCGAGCATGCCGTGGGCCAGAAGGAACTCGGCACGTTGAAAGCCTTCAGGCAGTTTCTGGCGGATGGTCTGCTCGATCACCCGGGGGCCGGCAAACCCGATCAGGGCGCCTGGCTCCGCGATATTCAGGTCGCCGAGCATAGCAAAGCTGGCTGTCACGCCGCCGGTGGTAGGGTCAGTAAGAACGGAGATGTAAGGTTTGCCGACCTCGTCCAACCGCGCCAGCGCGGCGCTGATCTTGCTCATCTGCATCAGGCTGATGGCGCCTTCCATCATACGGGCTCCGCCGGAGCACGAGACAACCACCAACGGCAGTTTCTGAGCGATGCAGCGGTCGATGGCCCGCGTCACCTTCTCGCCGACCACTGCGCCCATGCTCCCCCCGACGAACTGGAACTCCATAGCGGAGATGATGGCCGGCTTGCCTTCCAAGAGCCCCTCGCCGGTGATGAGCGCATCCTTCAGTCCTGTCACCTTTTCCGCCTGCTTCAGACGGTCGCGATAACTCTTGGTGTCTTTGAATTCCAGGGGGTCCGGGGAGGCCAGAGCCGCGTCATGCTCCACGTAGCGGCCGTCGTCGAAGAGCATCTCCAAGCGCGCTCGTGAACCCATCTTGAAGTGGTAGTTGCACTTCGGGCAGCACTGGAGATTGGGTTCCAGGTCTTTCTTCCACAGGATCTGCTTGCAGCCCTCGCACTTTACCCACAGGCCTTCAGTCTGGACGCGCTTCTCCTTGGGCGCTTCGAGCGGCTGCTTCTCTTTGCGAAACCAAACCATAAGCAAAACTGTGTCACTGAATCATTGAGTCACTGAGTAATTGGAAAGCGAAACACGATCAGGCAACGATCGAGTCTTCCGGGCCTTGAATGACGCAGTGATTTACTGACTCACTGACTCAGTATTCGATTCCTTTCTGCGCCAAGATTCCTTTCTGGTACGGATGCTTTACTTCCCGCATCTCCGTCACCAGGTCCGCCAGCTCCACGAGCGAGGGATGAGCGCTGCGACCGGTGAGAATCACGTGGACCATTTCCGGCTTTTTCTTGAGCGTCTCGACCACTGCTTCTGGATCCAGCATCTTGTAGCTGATGGCATAGTTGATTTCGTCGAGAATCACCAGGTCGTACTGACCGCCCAGGATCTTCTCGCTGGCGAACCGCCAAGCGTCTTGCACCAGCTGGACGTCCTCCGGGTCCGGCTTCTCGGCGCCAACTTTCACAAACCCGCGTCCCATGGGCAGGATTGTGAACCGGTCTTCACCCAGCATCCGAGCGGCATCCAGCTCCCCGTAATGCCAGGAACCCTTGATGAATTGTACCATCAAGACCTTGAGGCCTTGACCCACGGCCCGGAGCGCAGTGCCGAGGGCCGCCGTCGTCTTGCCCTTCCCGGGGCCGCTGTGGATGATGATCAACCCTTTCCGGTGTTCTGGCAAGCTCACCTCGACTCAGCCGGGCCTGCTAATGCGGATAGGGGTACCCTCGCAGGATCGTGAATCCGCGGTAGATCTGCTCTAAGAGCAAGGTGCGAGCCCAATCGCGGGTGAGGGTCATCCGCGAGAGCGCCAGCAGAATGTCGGCTTCCTTGCGAAACGCCGCCGAGAACCCATCCGGCCCTCCCACCAGGAAGACCAGTTCGCGAGTGCCGCGCAGAGCTTGCTGGCCGAGCCATTCGGCGAACTCCTCGGAAGTCCATTCCCGACCGCGCTCGTCAAGAAAAACCTTGGTGCACCCGCGCAGCTTCTCCAGCAGGCTACGTTCCACAGTTGACAGCCCTGCCTTGCGGCCCTGACCGGCGTGTCGGAGGGGTGGGATTTCTTCTACGAGCAGCCCGGTGAAGTGCGCAATGCGGCGCGCGAGGTCAGCCTGAAGGGCACGCAAATGCGCGTCTTTGGTCTTGCCTTCCCAGAGGATTCGAATCCGCATTGAATTGAAGTCTGAAGTATGAAGTATGAAGGGCGAAGGTTGAAACAGCTCGCGCACTTCACACTTCAACCTTTTGCCTTTAGCTTTCCGGTACGGCCAGCCGTGGAGCCCTTTTCCACAACCGTTCCAGATCGTAAAAATGCCGCGCGCGCTCGGAGAAGATGTGCACTACAAAACTCAAGTAATCCATCAAGATCCACTCCGCCTGCGAAAAGCCTTCGATGTGCGTGGGAGAGATCCCGGACTTCTCGAGTCTCTCGAGGATGGCATCGCAGATCGCCTGAGTATGCCGAGCGGAGGTTCCACTGCAAATGAGAAAGTAGCTGGTAAAGGAACTTACCCCCTCCAGGTCCAGAACGCTCAGGTCCAGAGCTTTGCGATCTTGCGCGGCGTGGACCGCGGCCCGCAGTTGTGGTGTCATCGCTCCTGGCGTTTCCCGCCGAGGCGGGGACGGTAGAGGTCCTCCTTCAGGATGTATTCTTCCACAAGCGGGGGAACAAGACCAGTGACACGAAGCCTCGCCCGGATGGCCTCCCGGATGTCTCGGGCCGCTACGGGGACATCTACGCCGGCAAGAATATGGAGTGTACTGTGGACCAGGTGGATGGTGTCTGGCTGCTTGCGGCCTTGCCCCGGACGGATCAGATCTTGCGGCACCACCTTTCGAATCTCACGCGCGTCGAACCCGGGACGCGAAACCACGATGAAGTCGACGAGGTCGAGCAATTGGCGATACTCCCTCCAGTGAGGAATGTCCAGGAAAGCGTCCACGCCAATGAGGTAAAAAAGGCGGTCGCTCGGTCGTACCATGCGCTTGGCGGTTCGCACCGTGCTAACAGAGTACCGAGGCCGCCCGTCCGGCGTGGGCGCCTCGAGCAGGGAAGGAATGAATCTCGCGTCGTCCGCGCACGCCAGGGCCACCATGGCGAAACGTTGCGGAAAAGGGGTGAGGCGATCGCGCACCTTGTGGGGGGGATTCCCCGTGGGGATGAAGAGAACGCGGTCCAGGTGGAACTTGCGCACCGCCGCCTGGGCAGCCTGCACGTGTCCGGTATGAATGGGGTCGAAGGTTCCGCCGAAAAGTGCGATATTCACCGGTTGGCAAGTCCTAAGACGGGGGAGATGGAGGCGAAGCCTCGAGCGGGCTGGAGCGCGGGAGTTGCTCCAGCATCGCCCAAGTTGTCCGCTTCAGTTCTTCCAACCCTTCTCCCGTTACACATGAGATCTCATAGAGCTGCAGGCCTCGGCTGCGGCAAAATTCCCGCAACGCGATTAGCCGGTAACCCTCGCCGGCCGCGTCAACCCGCGAAGCAACCAGCAGCATCGGCTTGCTGGCCACCACCGGGCTGAAGCTTTCGAGCTCCCTCAGGATAACATGGTAATCCTCGATTGGGTCACGTCCGGAATGCTCGGCGACGTCAATCAGATGGAGCAAGAGACGAGTGCGCTCCACGTGCCTCAAGAAGCGGGTGCCCAGCCCGCGGCCCTGATGAGCGCCGGCGATCAGACCGGGGATGTCCGCCATCACGAATGACCTTTCCATGTCAAGGCCAACCACGCCCAGGCACGGCTCAAGGGTGGTAAAAGGGTAGTCAGCGATGCGGGGGCGAGCCGCGCTGAGCCGCGAGATCAACGTTGACTTCCCCACGTTGGGGAACCCTACCAGGCCCACGTCGGCCAAAAGTTTCAGTTCCAGCTTCAGGTCGCGTTCTTCGCCGGCGGAGCCGGCCTCAGCTTTACGCGGCGCCTGGTGCATGGAGGTGGCGAACTGGGCGTTCCCGCGGCCTCCCTTGCCACCTTTCGCGGCCAGAAAATCCTGGCCTGAGGCCTCGAAGTCACATAGCTTCTCCCCTGTCGCTGCGTCGTAAACCACCGTACCGACCGGCACTGTCACTGTCAAGTCTTCGCCGTCCTGCCCATGGCGGTTGGAACCCTCCCCGTGGCCACCGCGACCGGCACGGAACTCGCGTTCATATCGGAACTTCAGCAGAGTGTTCAAGTGCTCGGAACTTTTCAGGGTTACATCGCCGCCGCGGCCGCCGTCGCCGCCGCTCGGGCCGCCGCGGGGAACATACTTCTCGCGGCGAAATGCCACACAGCCATTTCCTCCTCGGCCGCCGGCAACATAGATTTTGGCTTCGTCAATGAACACGTTGGATCACGCGGGCCGAGCAGCAAAGCCGGCCTGAAGGTTGGTTGCCGGGTCGCGGGACAACCCGGTCAAGCCGCCTGGCAAGGTACTTGGGCCCCCTTGCGGAAAGGATTCGCGATAGTTCGCCTAGAAACAACAAAAGCGGTGAGGCGCCTTGCGCACTTTCTCCAGCCCGCACCGCTTACAAGATCAGTTTGTCGAGGGTACCAGGATATTGACAAAACGGCCCAGACGGCCTTTGTCCTCAAACCTTACCACTCCCGCGACCTTGGCGTAGAGCGTATCGTCCTTGCCCACGCCGACATTCTCTCCCGGCTTCAAGCGAGTTCCGCGCTGGCGCACTAAGATCGAGCCGCCCGTCACTAGCTGCCCGTCAAAGCGCTTGACACCCAGCCGTTGGGCGTTAGAGTCGCGCCCGTTCCGTGAAGTCCCCTGACCTTTCTTGTGTGCCATAGCAAGTTTCCTCTTGCCTGAGGGATGTCCTTAGGCCGTCACGATATCTTGGATCAGCACTTCGCTGAAAGCCTGCCGGTGCCCAGTGGTGCGCCGGTACTGCTTCTTGCGCTTATACTTCAGCACCCGAACCTTGGGGGCTCGCGCATTCCGCAAGATCGTCCCCTTCACCTTGGCATTCTCGACCAACGGCGACCCGACTGTCAGGTTCTCTTTGCGCACCGCAAAGACACGATTGAACGCGATGGCAGAGCCGGGCGCACCGGCCACGCGCTCCACGCGAATCACGTCCCCCGGTGAGACTTTGTATTGTTTTCCGCCACTTCGAAAGATGGCGTACATAGGTTAGCCTCTTTTGTTAGGAGCCAAAACCCCATTATACAGACCGGTTCAGAGATGTGTCAATCACGGTCGCACCTGGGATTCACTGGGGATCGGGAATCTCCCCACCGTGGATGGTGAGCCGTGAGGGAATCGAACCCCCAACCTACTGATTAAGAGTCAGTTGCTCTACCAATTGAGCTAACGGCCCAACAGACAAGAGCATTCTAGCACATCTCCGGCTTCTTGCGGACAGCGCACCGAGCGCCAGGCCGTGATGCCAGCACGCGCATCCTTCACATCCGCACCGGCCAACCGACGAGTCTTTCCAATTCCCCTCGCTCAAAGGCTGTTCCGGCTTTCTATTTTCCTGGTATGCTTAGCCGTGGCGTGCCTGGAGAAGGGCGCGCGCAGCAGGTGAACTCTGCGTTCAATCAGGAGGCGCCCCGATGATACTTCTTAACCTGGAATTCAAGCGTCTTGCGCATGACACTTTTCGGATTGCGGGTTCGAAAACCATATACACTGACCCTTACAAATTGCAGGACCGAGATTCGGCGGATATCGTCCTCATCAGCCACGAACACTTTGACCATTTGAGCCTCGAAGACCTGGAGAAGGTGTGCACATCGAAGACCACCGTGGTGGCAAGCACCCTCTGCAAATCCGGCCTGAAGGGGCTCAAGGTGGCAGAAGCGAAATTCGTCGCGCCGGGGGACAAGACTACGGTGGGCCAGGTGGAGATCGAAGCCGTTCCGGCTTACAACTTGAACAAGTTTCGTGCCCCGGGCCAGGTCTTTCATCCCAAAGGCGAGGCGCGGGTGGGATTCGTGTTCCAAATGGACGGGACCCGGGTGTACTTTGCGGGCGACACGGATTTTATCCCGGAGATGAAGACTATCAAGTGCGACATTGCGCTTCTTCCCGTCTCAGGAACCTACGTGATGACAGCGGAGGAAGCTGCGGAGGCAGCCGCGGCACTTAAGCCGAAAATCGCTGTGCCGATGCACTATGCCGCTATCGTGGGCAGCGACGCGGATGCGAAGAAGTTCAAGTCGCTGGTGAAGGACTGCCAAGTGGAAATTGTCTAACCAAGGGAGTAAGGAAGCGGGACTCACCAGGAACTCTTCTTTTCCTGTTCCCGAGTCCGGATTGCCCGCTCCCTATTCGTGTGGCACTACGCCGTCCTCCTGACTCTCACGCGCAAGTCAACCGAACATCAATCGCTAATTGGAGTGGTTGCCTGCCTCGCCGTGCACTTGAGGCAAGGGCAGATCGACCGCAGAAGGTCAAACGAATAGATGCCGCTCGAGTGGCCGTCGTTCCAATAGATCTGCAAGGCGTAACGGCCCACGAGCTCGGCCCGTTCGGGTTTCAGCGGCTTTGCACCGAGGATGGGGAATGGGCTGGGAATGGTCGGGCGAGGGAGTGCCTGTTCCGAGCACGTCGCGCAGGGGCACTTGTCGCGCAGGTACCGGTAAGGATACGAGCTCGTGTGGCCATCGGACCAATGGATGGTAAGGGTGTCGTTTCCACCAGCCAGCTTGATCTTCGTGGGAGTGACCTGCAAAGTAGTATTCACGCCCCTTGGTCCGTTCTCAGTAGTCCGTGGTCCGTTGGTGTCCGCGAACGACAATTAATAACGGACAACTGGCAATATCCCTTCACTCGATGCTGATATCCCGATCCACCTGGGAATTTGCGATGCTGATTTGTGCCGCAAGGGCTGCCGCGACCTCCTGGAAAGCTTTCCCGTAGAGGGTCGTCTCATCGAGGGCCACGGGTCTGCCGCCGTCGCTCTGAATGCGCACGTTAACGTCGAGCGGGATCTCACCCAGGAACGGGAACCCGAGCTTATTGGCGGCTTCGCGTGCCCCGCCATGGCCGAAGACCTCTTCCCTGTGCCCGCACTGGGGGCAAAGGTAGTAGCTCATATTCTCCACGATACCCAGGATGGGCACTTTCAGTTTCTGGAACATGGCGATGGCCTTCGAGGCTACCATCAGGGCCAAGTCCTGCGGCGTGGAGACAATCACGGCGCCAGTCAGAGGAACGATCTGGGAAAGGCTCAACTGGATGTCTCCGGTTCCTGGCGGCAGGTCCATGATGAGGTAGTCCAATTCGCCCCAACGCACCTCGCTCAGGAATTGCTGCATGGTCTTGTGGAGCATAGGTCCGCGCCAGATGATGGCTTCGTGCTTGGGTAGGAAGTAGGCCATAGAAATGAGCTTGACACCGTACTCTAGCGGAGGTTCGATTTTGCCTTCCACCACGGTTGGCTGATCGTCACCGCCCATCAGCATTGGCACGCTGGGGCCATAGACGTCCGTGTCCATCAAGCCGACGCGTGCGCCTGCGCGCGTGAGTGCCACGGCTAGGTTGGCAGCCACGGTGGATTTGCCCACGCCGCCCTTTCCGCTCGCCACCGCTACGGTGTTCTTCACATCCGGGATCAGCGGGGTTCTCGCGGCTCGCGGAGCCGTTACCTGTGAGGTCATCCGGACATCCACCCCTGCCACCCCGAGAGCCTGCACAGCCTGTCTCGCTGCCGCAGCCAGTTGTTCCTTCACTGGGCACGCCGGCGTGGTCAGTTGGAGGGTAAACGACACGCGGTTGCTACCGACCTCGAGGTTCTTGATGAATCCCAGGGAGACAATATCTCGCTGTAGGTCTGGGTCCTTTACAGCCTTGAGAGCATTAAGGACATCCTGCGGACCGATCGTTTTGCTCATAGTGCCCCTTTTGAAGCTCGAGAGAAGCCCCCATATATTATTTTCCGGTGGCATGCTTGGCTTGTCAAACACCATCGCTCACCGACGTCGTGCCGCGAGCTCTCAGTTTGTGGGCTTCACGGTTACTGTGCAATGACTTAGGTCGCGGGTTCGGGCAACTGACAGAACCGGTGATTTATGCCTGCATTTTCAATCAATAGGTGACCCCTTTAGAATCAGGGCGTGACGGATGATTCGAGGAACCCCTTGTCCTTCATCCAGTCGTCGCTGTAAAGCTTGCTCAAGTAGCGCAAGCCGGTGTCAGGCATGAGGACCACCAGAAAATCCTTCTCGGTGAGCTTGGGCGCAATCTTCATCGCGCCAGCCAACGCGGAACCGGCTGACCCGCCCGCGAAAATCCCTTCCATTCTGGCGAGCCGTCGCGCCCACAGGAAAGACTCCTTATCGGTTACGCGCACACAATCATCCAGCAGGCTAAAGTCCAGCGTGGCCGGGAAAAGATCTTCGCCGATACCTTCCACCATGTAGGCTTCGGTTTTGACTACCTTGCCGCTGTGAAAGAAGTCGTAGAGTAGCGACCCGGCGGGATCGACGCCGATAATCTTCACGTCGGGCTTCTTTTCTTTCAGAAATCGGGCGATGCCCGTGATGGTCCCACCCGTCCCCATTCCCGCGACAAAATGAGTGACTCGGCCCTGGCTGTCTTCCCAGATTTCCGGGCCGGTGGTGCGATAGTGGGCGTCGGGGTTGGCGGGGTTTTTGTACTGGTTGGGTTGATAGGCGTCGGGGATTTCCCGCGTCAGCTTATCGGCCATGGAGTAGCAACTTCGCGGATCATCCGGCACCACGGTTGCCGGGCATATAACGACTTCCGCTCCTAGGGCCTTCAGCGCATCCACTTTCTCTTTCGATTGCTTGTCCGTCATCGTGAACACGGCCTTGTAACCTTTCACGGCGGCTACCAGCGCCAGGCCCAAGCCGGTGTTGCCGGAGGTGCATTCCACAATCGTGCCGCCCGGCTTGAGCAGACCTTTGCGCTCGGCTTCCTCGATCATCCACACTCCGATCCGGTCCTTGACGCTTCCGGCGGGATTCAGGTACTCGCACTTGGCGTACACCTGGGCCCTGCATCCGAGAGTGACCCGATTCAGTTTCACAAGTGGCGTTCGTCCAATTGCTTCGAGGATATTGTCGTAGCGCATGAACTCACCTTTCACATTGAATTGCGCTGGGTGATTATACACTTGCGATTGCCGTGCCACTGCGCAGACAGCATAGACCGCGTCTGGCACCCAGCAGGGTTCGTCAGATTGCCTCGTCAGTAATCGCATAAGGTTGGTCACTTCAGAAGGTGGATGGGCTACTTGGCGCGAGCGACGACCAGCGTCAGGTCATCTTCGTGTTCGCGACCGCTGAACCGCTGCACAGTGGTCATGATGCCCTCCAGCAACTCGGGGATGGGGAGATGGCGCTGGGCGAGGAGCGTCTCAATGAGGCGGGCCTCGCCGAACTCCTTGTCTTCGTCGCTGCGTGCTTCTGTAACGCCGTCGGAGAAGAGCACCAGGGTGTCACCCGAAGCAAGCTGGGCGTCGGCCAGCAGGCACTCCCAGTCGTCGAACAGACCCAGGACTGTCGCCGTGGAGGGGAGACGTTCCACGGTTCCGTTCCGGCGCAACAGTATGGGAGGGCAATGCCCGCAGCTCGCATAGCGGAGCCGGCGCGTCGAATCTTCGTAGTCCCCGAAGAAGAGCGTGGCGAAATGGCTGGGCGGCGTGGAGTCGCAGAACAGGCGGTTCACGGATTGGGGCAAGCCTGGCACATCCTTTAAGGCCCGCGCATACTGGCTACGCAAATTCGCCTGAAGATTCGCCATCAGTAGGGCGGCGGATATGCCCTTACCGGCCACATCCGCCAAAACGAAGGCTACGCGGCCGGGAGCCAGCTCGAGGAAGTCGTAGTAATCTCCTCCGACCTCTCGGGCCTGGACGCACCCCCCGAAATACTCCAGCGTTTCTAGCGGCGGGACCCTCTGGGGAAAGAGCTTGGCTTGGACTTGCTTGGCGATTCCCATTTCCAGGGCGGCCCGTCGTTCGGCTTCTATTCGCCCCGCCATCTGCTCTGCCAGCCGGATGCTTTCTAGCGCAATGGCCGCCCGGCTCGCTGCGGAGGCGAGCAAGTTTTTGTCTTCACGCGAATAGGGCTCTTCGGAAAGCCGCAGCCCTAACACAAGCAGACCTATCAAGCGGCCGTCGCGGCCCAGCATCGGCACCAGACATTCCGGTTGAAGCAGCGCTAGCATCGAAAGGCCACCGCCTTCGCCAGTCAGCGGTGGGAAATCCCAAGGCTGGGCGTGGCGCGGAAGCTCGGCGAGTTCAGGAACACTGGCAGGTATCGTTGCCAGCCCGGGCGCGACATTCTCATGTTGATGGGCCAGCAGCCCCGGGCTGGTTTCGAAATAGATCGCCAAGGACTGCGGGTGAAGGGCCATGGTGATCTGCCGCTCAAGCAAGGCCGCCAGTTGCTGGCGGTCACTTGCCGTCCGGGCCTGCTCTGCGAGTTCCTGCAAGACGGTTTGGGCATCATAGGCGCTGCGGAAGAAGGGGCGGTCAATTCTCCGGGAGACACGCTGGTGAAGCTGTCTTCCTCCCAGTGCTGAAACGACGCCGAACGCTACGCCAAAACCCAGCCCCGCGGGCAGGGCCTTCGCCGCATGAGATTGGGAAAGCCGTGTAAAGACGCTGATGAAAAGCAGAACGGCCGTGACGCTTAAGGCGAACGAGAGGAAAACAAACCCACGTTGCACCAGAACGTAGCGGGCGCTGCGCTTCAGCAGCGCTGGAATTTCCATAACCCGGTGCTTCACCACGGCATAGGCGAAGGATAAAGGGATCAGGAATAACCCGAGAACCGAGACTGCCCAGATCCAAAAGGGAACCTTATCAAACCACCCACCGGTCGACGTTAGGATGGCCACGAGCAAGAAAATCGGTGACAGGCCACCGACCACGCCCCGCACAATGACCCGGGCCTTCCGACGAGCCTCTGCCGTCTCGGCGCGGATGCTGTTAAATACCAATGAGGTAATTCCAAGACCCTGCGCGCCGAAGCTGTACACAGCCGCAAGGGCCGAGAGCAGCGTCGTTAGAATTACTTCCTTTGACCGCTCAATCGGCAACCAAGCCGGCCCGTAACTTCCTGCCACCACCACGGTCCAGAGTCCCACGGTCAACGTGGCTGCGCCTCCGACAGCAAAGACCCACTTCAGCCATGGCGCGCGACGTTCCAGCGGGGAGGGGGCAGGGAAAGATGCGAAGAAGTAATAGAAGAGAGCGGGCTGCGCGCCTCCAAGGATCACGTGGTAGGAATTGGCGAACCCGCGGAGCGCAGGATGAACAGACCCGGCGAAAGTCTGAGCGACCCCAATGAACCCGCCAAACAACAAGGCCAGAAGCCAGGCGCTCTGATCGCGAAGTCGGAGAAACAGGACGGCAAGCCCCACCACTAGAAATGGTAAAGGGTAAAGGCCCATAATCTCAGGGGTCAACCTGCTGGGGAGCGTGGACCCCAGCAGTAGCGGCAGCGGCCAAGGCTTCTCCAGAAGGACGCGTACCTCTTTGGCGCGGGCCGCTCCCGGCCGCAGTACCGTTAGTCTGACCGTCTCTCCCGACTGTCCCCTCTCCACGAAGTCGAAGTAGGGCGTGACCTTACCGAGATGGGCGTCGTTGATGGCCACGATCCCGTCACCGACCTGCAGCCCGGCGCGTTCGGCGCTTCCTCCCTCCGCGAGGCGGGTGATTACGATGGATTGAGAGACGATGGAGTACTTGGCGCCGATGCCGATCTCTGCCCTCGGCGGCCGGCGAATGTAGTACATCCAGAGGACGCTGTAGAGGATGTTGGCGGCAGCGAACAGCACGGCGCCGACAAGCAATAACAGCCGTGGCAATGAAGAGGTCCGGGGGCATGACCGACCCGTGGCCCATTATACGCCCAGCCACGTCGCAACTGTTGACCGCGCTCCCTGATTCCTCTATCGTGTCGCGGATATGTAGCACAGATCTGTTGCGGAACTCTGTGGCTCTTTGCTGGTGGCAATTCCATGAAGCTAGCCGAACATGACCGGGCGATCACGGCGGCTCCCGAGCAGCCGCAACTCGTGCGCGCGCTGGGGCTCTGGGAAACAACGGCCATCGTTATCGGGATCATGATTGGCTCAGCAATTTTCATCGTCCCGGCTGAAATCACGCGCGTAATGGGCAGTTCGCGCGCGGCGGTGTGGGTCTGGGCAATCTCCGGAGTACTCAGTCTGTTTGGCGCTTTGTCGTTTGCCGAGCTGGCGGCGATGCTGCCCCAGGCGGGCGGGCAATACATTTACCTGCGAGAGGCCTACGGATCCTTGGTGAGCTTCCTATGTGGCTGGACGTTTTTCCTGGCCGTGCAATCGGGTTCCATCGCCACCGTCGCCGTGGGATTTGCGCAGTACCTCGGGGATTTCTTCCCGGTTTCGCCGTGGCAGCAGAAAGCCGCGGCGGCGGCTGCCATCGTGGTGCTGACGGCCATCAACTATCGCGGGGTGCGCGAGGGCGGTTGTGTGCAGTCCGTGCTGACAGGTCTGAAAGTCGGCGCCATGGTGGCGATCGTGGTATTGGGCTTTGCGCTGGTTCGAGGCTCCTCAGGAGGAGGCGCAACGCTGCTCGCGCCTTCCGGCACACATCTCCTTTCGTCATTTGGCGTGGCCATGGTTGCCGCGTTGTGGGCTTACGACGGCTGGAACAACGGCACGTTTGCGGCTGGGGAGGTGAAGAACCCCGAGCGCACGCTTCCCCTGGCACTCGTGCTGGGCACTGCTGCTGTTATCGCCATCTACTTGAGCTTGAATCTGGTTTACTACCACGTCCTGACGCCGCCCGAGATCGCCCGGTCGAGTCGCGTGGCCGCGGATGCAGGAGTCCGGATCTTCGGTCGCGCGGGTTCCCACTTCGTCACGCTCGCCATTATCGTTTCGATGTTTGGCAGCGTAAATGGCATGGTGCTTGCAGGAGCCCGCGTTTACTACGCCATGGCCAAGGACGGTCTGTTTTTCCGTTGGTGTGGTGCAGTCCATCCCAAGTTTCGCACGCCCCACCTCTCGTTGGTCTTTCAATCTGGTTGGGCCATTTTCTTGGTAATCTTCGGGACGTACGAAGAACTTTTTACTTACGTCATCTTTGTGGCCTGGGTCTTCTACGCCTTGACGGCTTTTGCCGTGATTGTCCTTCGCCGCAAGAAACCCCACTTACCGCGACCCTACCGGGTCCCTGGTTATCCGCTGGTGCCGATCATTTTCGTGCTCACAGCGGTGTGGTTTATCATGAACACGCTAACCGAGAAGCCCCTAGAGGCGGGGATTGGAAGCTTGATTGTCGTCCTGGGAATTCCGGTCTACTTGCTTTGGAAGCGGTAGGGGCGCAGGGCGTGCTGCGCCCCTCGCTGTGGCCACACCAGACACAAGTTACTGCCCCGCTGCTTTCTTCACCTTGGCGAGCAAGTCCTTGGCTGGGCCTTGCCAGGGACCGGGAAGGTCTGACGCCTTGGCCAGAGCCTCGATGGCTCCCTTATGATTGGCGGGATACTGGAACTCATAGGCATTTCCTAAATAGAACAAGGCCTGCCCTTGCAGAGCTGGGTTCGCTTCCAGCAGATCGGACGCCATCTTCAGTTCGTCGATGGCTGGCCCCACCTTCTTGGTTTTTCCCGCTTTCACAAATGCTGCGTAACCTAGGGTTAAGTGAGCCATGCCGAGCTGGTTGTTCTGCTCGCTCTTGAATTGCTCATCGGACAGGCCCTCGGGCTTCTTCATGGCTTGGGCCAACTCGAGAGCCTTCCTGGCGTATTGCTCAGCTTTGTCGGGGTTGGGCTGAGCGAAGGCGTAGTCGTAAGCGAGCAGGTTGAAAGCCACTGTATTAGACGGGTCTGCCGCGACCGCTTTCTCGCCATACTCTATGGCCTTGTCAGGTTGGTTGGCCATCTTGTAAGCGATGAAGTAAGCGTAGCTGATCTGTGCGGCGTTCTTGCTTTCCGCCTCAGGAAAAGCTTTCACGAATTTGTCCAGGGCTTCCAAGCGTTTGGCAGGGTCCGTCACCCGCGGGAGGAGCTGGAAAAACGCATAGGTCGCATAACCGACCTCGTCGCTAGCCTGCGCCGCCAACTCTTCCAGCGCCTTCTGCCACTCTGCGTCGCTGACATTCGGCGGTTTGGGGGGATTAGTCTCGGCCTTGATCTGATCTGGAGCCTTCATGATGATATCAAAGACGGTGTCGCTGATCTTCCCGGAGGCCACGTAGGCTTTCAGGACATTGAGAATCAGCATCATGTCCTGATAGTCCGATGATAGCCCCTTCTCCCCGTGCTCGATGACTTTATCGTAATTATTCAGCTTAAGATATGCCAGGGTATAGTATTCGTGCACACAAGGCATGAATTTCGAGTCCGAGTGCGCCTCGGCATATTTGTCGAGCGCGGCGATCTGCTCCTGAGGCCCCTCGGCGCCGTTAACGGCCTGCATGAGTTCATCCTCAGGAGTATCAGCTACGTAGGGGAGGCCAGGACACACCTGCTGGGCTCCTAGCGGGACAGCCACAAGGAGACAGCCTGCCAGAAGGAGACCGTGCAAATTCTTGCGCATGGGAACCTCCGATTCGGAACGAAATCTCCGGTTCTGTTCTCCGCCGCCAACGAGGCACGAAGCGCGGGACCGCACGCATGTAGGCTTCCTTTGGCGGGCCGCAATGTTCCAGGAGTTCCCGCTCTTCGAGCGGCGTGACAATTTGATACAACAGGACGCCGATAATTGCCAGCAAAAAAATCCCTAAAAGGAGATATATAAGCGCCAGGGTGTCGATGCTCCTGTCGAGAGGAGTGACAAGTGACGAGTAATTAGTGACAACCCAAAGCATATCGCCGCTTATTTCTCGAAAGTTCCAAGGGGGTGGTTCCAGGCACAAAAGCCTGGGTTGCCCCCGACTTGTGCTTCGTTGCGTTAGTCAGAGTAATTATCCCTTGGATCGGAAAGGCGGGGTTTTAACCCCGCCGCAGCCTTGCCACCCCCTCACCTCCTCACCCCCTTCCCCTCTGCCCCTTTCTGGGGGAGAGGGAGGCCGTAAGGCCGGGTGAGGGGGACACCGTTCGGCGGGGCTGAAGAGTGTGTGTGACAACCATGATTTTCGGCCTTTTCCACACCGTAAGTCATTGATTCGCGGTTCGCGAAGACGTGATTTTCGAGGTTCTCACACAGATTCTGAAGCCGCGCCCTTCCGAACACGCGGAGCTTCAATTGCGCGAACTTCAACAACCAAGCGCTTGTCCCATGGCACTTGCCACTGCCTTTGAAGCGCGCCCGCTACCGCTGGCTATTTTATGTCCCATTCTCAGCACGGGCGTGTAAAATGTCGGCGCGAGCGCCAACCATGGACGTGGGGAGGGAGATGGAATGAAATCCTTTTCGTGGGATACGGTGAAGAAGGAAGTGTTGAGTGAGAAGATCTGGAGGAAGGTGATTTCAGGCGAGAAAGCCATGGTGGCTCAGGTCTTTATCGCCAAAGGCGGAGTGGTCCCGACCCACCAGCACGAGAGCGAACAGATCAGTTACGTCATCGAGGGCGCGCTGAAGTTTGAGCTGGAAGGCAAAGAGATCGTGGCCCGTAAGGGCGAAGTGCTGCTCATCCCTTCCAATGTTCTCCATCGGGCGGAGGCTCTGGAAGATACGCTTGACCTGGATGTATTCAGTCCCATCCGCATCGACTGGCTGACAGGTAAAGACGATTATCTGCGGAAATAGGGGGCGCTTCTCGACTTCGCCGGGACAGGTTAGCCTGCCGCATGAATCTGGAGCCCAGAGAGCTCACCTGCGCGCCAGTTACATCACTGGTGTCTAGATTGCGGTGGACGGGGGTTTTGTGAAGGGAGTGTATTAGTGGGTTGTATAGGCACGGCACCCGGAGTTTCCGATTCCGTTAAAACAAATCGCTCGGGCAGATGCTGTGCCGTACCGCTTCCCGCCTGTCAAGGCAGGGGGACTGATATGATCCGCCCCAGGTTGCTGATTCCCGTTCTGTTGCTAGCTGTACTATCACTGGGAGTCGAGACTGCATATGCTCAGGACAGCTCATGGGAGAAAACAAACGCCGAGGCCAGGAAGGCATCCGACGCGGGGCGTTACGCCGAGGCGGAGAAGCTATTCCTCATCGCCCTTGAGGAAGCGGAGAAGTTCGGACCGAATGACCACCGCTTGGGCACCAGCCTTAACAACTTGGCGATGCTTTACAAGATCCAAGGCCGGTATGACGAGGCCAAGCCGCTTTACGAGCGGGCGCTGGCAATCCTCGAAGAAACGCTCGGACCTGAGCATCCAGATGTGGCTGTGAGCCTCAACAATTTGGCGGTGCTCTACAGGGCCCAGGGCAAGTATGCCGAGGCCGAACCGCTTTACAAACGGGCCCTGGCGATTGTGGAGAAAACCCTCGGGCCGGGTCACCCGCACGTGGCCACCAGCCTCAACAACTTGGGCTTGCTCTACAAGATGCAAGGAAAATACGCGGAGGCTGAGTTGCTCTACCGGCAGTCGCTGGCGGTTCGCGAGAAGAGCTTGGGGCCTGAGCATCCCGACGTGGCTACCAGCCTCACTAACTTGGCGTCTCTCTACCACGCGCAAGGCAAATACGCTCCTGCCGAGCGGCTCCACCGGCAGGCGCTCGCGATCCGCGAGAAAGCCCTCGGACCTGACCATCCGGACGTCGCCCAGAGTCTCAATAACCTGGCGGAGCTCTATTGCGAGCAGCGCAAGTACGCGGAGGCTGAGCCGCTCTACAAGCGCTCGCTGCTGATCCGCCAGAAAACCCTGGGGCCAGAGCATCCCGACGTGGCCGCGAGCCTCGACAACCTGGCAATGGTCCAGCGCGAGCGTGGCAATTACATCATGGCTGAGCTGCTGCACCGGCGGGCGTTGGCGGCCAACGAGAAGACACTCGGGGCGGAGCATCCCGACGTGGCCACAAGCCTCAACAACCTCGGTGTACTCTACTCTGCCCAGGGTAAATACGCCGAGGCCGAGCCCTTGCACCGGCGGGCGCTCGCGATCCGTGAGAAGAGCCTGGGGCCCGAGCACCCAGACGTAGGCTCCAGTCTCCATAACCTGGCGTTGGTCTACCATTCTCAAGGTAGGTACGCCGAGGCTGAGCCCCTCTATGAGCGCTCGGTGGCAATCTTCGAGAAGAGCCTCGGGCCGGACCATCCGAAAGTTGCCACCGCTCTCGAAAATCAGGCGGACTTGCTAAAGAAGATGAAACGCCAGGAGGAGGCGAAGAAGCTGGAAGAGCGCGCCAAAGCGATTCGCGCGAAAAATCGGCGCGACAACCGTGCCGAATGAAACAGCTCTGAGCTTGGCAGAGGGAGTCGTCGAGTGCGTTCGTTGAAGGGCTGTGAGCTTGTTCAACTCGCCGCGCCAGGAACACGAAGCTTCACTCCCGCCACTTCTTCGAGGAAAGTGACCACGGCCGCATAGTCCAGGTCGCCTTTGCCCTGGGCTTTGGCGCTGCCATAGACTTCCTTGACGGCTGCGGTGGTAGGCATCGGCACGTTCTGCGCATAGGCGGTTTCCATCGCCAGTTCCAGATCCTTATGCATCAGCTTGAGAGGGAAGTAAGGGGTGAAGTCACCCTTAAAGATAAAGGGCGCTTTGAAATCCACGATGGCCGCGCGCGCCAAGCTCCACTGCATGATTTCGAGCAGAGTCTGAGGGCTGACGCCGGCTTTCGTCCCCATGAGGAAGCCCTCGGCGAAAACCGCAATCGTGGTGGCCAGAATGGAATTCATAGCCAGCTTGGCTGCCAGGCCCAAGCCATGCTGGCCGCAATAGATATGCTTCTTTCCCAGCACCTTCAAAACGGGCATCACACGCTCGAGGGCTTCGCGGTCGCCGCCAATCATAAAGGTTAGTTCACCCTTCTCAGCGCCGTGCTTGCTTCCTGTCACGGGAGCATCGAGCCAACCAGCTCCCTTGCCAGCGGCCATGCAAGCTAGCTTGCGGCTCACTGTCGGGCTGATGGTGCTGGAATCGATGACCACCGCGCCGGCGCGCAGGGTTTCAAACACACCTTCTTTCCCTGCGACGACTTCCTCCACGGCAGCGGTGTCACTTACGATAAGGATGACCACGTCGGCGTCCTTGGCAGCCTCTGCAGGGGTCGAGGCAACGTCCGCGCCAGCACGCTCCAGAGGGACTGTCTTCGTGGTAGTGCGGTTGTACGCGGTCACCTTGTAGCCAGCTTTCACCAAGTTTAGCGCCATAGGTTGACCCATGATCCCCAGGCCGATGAAGCCAATCGATTGTGGCATGAGATTCCTCCTGTCGGAGCTAGCAGTTCTCAGCCGCCGGCCCTCAGCAGGCCTTTGCGTTACCGGATCATGCTCTTACTGACGACTGACGGCTGAGGGCTGAAGGCTTGTTTTAGCCGAAATCCAGCCACACCCGCACGTCGCGGACATTGTTGTCCGTGAAGCCTGTGTCGAGTGTATCGCCGAGGGTCCGAAAGAACGAATAAGAATCGCTTTGCGCCAAGTAGGCGGCTGGATCCATTCCCAGGACCTTGGCTCGGGAAACCGTCTGGCCATCCGCGACGGCGCCGCTGGTGGGACTGTTGCCATCGCGCCCATCGGTGCCGGCGCTCAGAACCACACGTCGCTGGCCGGCAATCCACTGCGCGGAGTAGAGCACGAAAGCCTGGTTGCGCCCGCCCATCCCGGGACCGGTGACCGGGCAAGTGACCTCTCCCCCTACCAGGAGGCAAACCGGCTGGCCCTTGTGGGCTTGGGCAAGCGCCTCGAGTGCAGCAAGATTCGCCTGGGCTACCTGCTGGTAGTCCGCGTCCCAGGAATGAGTATCGATTTCACACAAGAAGCCGAGTTTTTCCGCGGCGGCCTTTGCGGCCTCCACGGCGTCGCGGTTGGAAAGCAGGCAGAAGTACCGGGAATGCTGGAAACACTCGTCGCGGGGCTTGGGGGTCTCCGGCAGAGCGCCTTCCTCAAAGAATTTCCGGATGCTGGCAGGAAACAGCGCCACGAGACCCTTCTGTTCGGCAAGCGCGTACGCCTGCTCCACGGTGGATTCGTCGGGCATGGTCGGGCCGGAGGCCACCATCGAGGGCAGGTGGTCTGGCACGTCGGAGATAAAAACGGTCAGTTGCCGCGCGGGATGTGTCTGCACGGCGAGGCGGCCGCCCTTTATGGCGGAGACATGCTTGCGCAGGATGTTGATCTGCTCGATGGGAAGGCCACCGGTCACCAGCAGGTGGTTGAGCTCGCGCAGGTCAGCCAAGGGGATGGCTGAATCGATTGGCTGTTCCAAGATGGCCGACCCTCCGCCCGAGACCAGGAAGATGACGAAATCATCCGGAGTCAGGTTGGAGACAAGTTCCAGCGCGGCCCGGGCCCCTTCAAGACTTCCCGTGTCGGGGTAGGGATGGCCGCCCACGAAGTAGCGGAATTGGTCGAGCTTGTGGACGGGTTCGGCTGGCGCGACGGAGACACCGACCTCGATTTGGCCACTCAGGATTTCGTCCAGCACCGCCGCCATACGGTTGGCGGCCTTTCCGAAGGCCACCACTCGGGGAGGCCGCAGGAGGGGAAGGGAAACCCCGCCTGCCACCAGCGCTCCACCTTCGCGCTTGAGCTTGGCGAGCATCGCGTGCCGGACATCGATGCCCGCCAGAGTGTCGAGAAAGATTTGCCGGGCCAGTTGTTTGCCCTGGGAGTAAGCGAGAGTGGAAAGCGTAGCAGACTTAGTCGAGGTCTCCATCATGAGAGCTTTGCGAGCGCGTCCACGCTGGCCTGCGCTACCGCGACATCCTCGTCCTCGGTACCACCGCTGACGCCGACCGCACCCACGCATTGCCCCTTTACGAATAAAGGCAAGCCTCCGCGGATGGGGGTGAGTCTTCCGCCCGTCGCCAGCGGGAGGCCCAGCGAAACAAAGATGTTGGGTTGCTCGACGCTGGGCCACGGCGCCGTGGGCGTCCGCCGCAACGCCGCAGCCTTTGCCTTCGTGATGGCCACATCGATCGAGGAAAGTTTGACGCCGTCCATGCGCGCAAAGACCAGCAGGTGTCCACCATCGTCCACGACGGCAATGTTTTGTGGCACATTGATTTCTTGCGCCTTCTTCTCAGCGGCGGCTAGGATGGCGCGCGCGCCTTCCAGCGTTAGCCGGATATTATTGCGTGTAAGCACGGCTCCATTATTGGGAACTGAAGCGAGAAACGCAAGGGGTGGAATGGCGAATAGCGAATGTCGAACGCCGGAATTAGAAACTCGCCGAGCCCAAGATCGCCCGATTCGGCCTCTCCTCTTACGCGTAACCGTGCACCACAGAGTTGGCCGCCTTGGGTCGCTGGACGCTTCGTCACATTGACCAGCCGTTCGAGAAGTTGTATACAGGCCCTGAATTTCTTGCAGTCACAACGTGAAGTGGACAAAAGTGTCGCGGTCCGGGTCTCGCAACCAGCTCGGCACGCGATCCCGGAGGGAGGAGGAGGCACATGAACAAGACCTGCTTGAAAGTGGTGAGTTTGCTTGCTGGGTTGATGGTGTTCTCTTCGACGGTGTTTGCTTGGGGCTCAGCGACTCACGCCTACATCGACGATCAGCTTAATAAGAAGCCAGAGCTGCTGAAGCTAAACCAGATATACGGTGGGATGGCCCCTGATGTTTTCAACTACATGTTTACCGCGCCTGACCAGCAGATATGGCTGAGTTCTGCGACCCACTGTGAGTCTATGAGGGTATGGAACGCGGCCATACTGCCCACGCGGAAGGCTCTCGCCTACGGTTTCGTCAGCCACAACAGTCTTTGGGGAGCTGACTACACGGCTCATTCTCCTGGCTGTCCAGCCGGCATAACCGCAAATCAGGGATATGTGTATTACAAAGCGCTTGAACTGCAACAAAAGCTGGTAGGGGAAGAACAATATGCACCCCTGCACGCCCTGCTCCAGGCCCGTCCTGAGCTGGAGGCCGAGATACTCCAAGACATTGTTGAGACCGGCGTGGACATATTGATGAAAAGGTCGGACCATGCGATCGGGCAAAAGGTGGTGACCTCGGCGCTACTTCGCGACCCGGGGTTTCCGCTCCTCCTGGCCCGAGTCTACGCGCATGAGTTCTCGGCACAGTTCGGGATGAGCTATTGGGATGCAGTCAAGATCATCACCGCCGCGGAGTTGCAGTTCAGGAAGACAATGGTCCTTTACGGACAGGCGCTCATGCAGGATGAAGCGACCGCGACGCAGTTGATCTCGGAACAGATCGCGGAACTTGCCAACGGCCTTTTCGCAGCTAACGGGATTCAACTGCCTCCGGGGACCGAGCTCATGCCTCTCATCCGGGATGCGATTCAGGGGTCCATGGGAATCTGCCAAGATGACTATGCGGGGGAAATTTCCGGCACTATCACATTCGTCAGGAACGAACTGAAGGCAAACGGAGTCTCCTATTGAGGTTGACCGGAGGCGAAGTGGGTGAATCCGTGAGCCCTGCGGATTCGTCCGGCCGCGGGGGCTGGAAAGGAGCCGCGGCGAATCTGCGCCCTGCTGACGCTCACACGAGACGCCCGCAAGGTGAAGCCCTTCAGCTGTACACCTCGGGATTGACCGCATTAGGCGGGCGGCGGCCTTCGAGTGCCGCGAGCAGGTTTTTTGCGGCCAGCATCGCCATCTTCAGGCGGGTTTCTGCGGTGGCGCTTCCCACGTGCGGCGTCAAAACGACGTTGGGCATCTCAGACAGCGCCGGGTGGACATGCGGCTCGTGTTCGTAAACGTCCAGCCCCGCTCCCGCGATTCTCTTGATCTGCAAGGCCTGGACCAAGGCCTCTTCATCCACCGCCCTGCCGCGCGCGCTGTTAATCAGAAAAGCGCTGGGCTTCATCAGGGCAAGCTCACGCGCGCCGATCAAGTGGTGGGTTTCGGGAGCCAGGGGAACGTGCAGACTCAGGAAGTCTGACTCGCGGAGGAGGGTTTCGCGATCGACGAATTCCGCCCCGAGCTCTTGTTCGACGGCTTGGCCCACGCGGCGCACGTCGTGGTAGATGATCCGCATGGAAAATCCGCGCCCGCGCCGCGCCACCGCCTGGCCGATGCGGCCGAAGCCATAAAGCCCTAATGTTTTGCCAAAGACGTCAGCTCCCCAAAGCAATCCCCACTTCCAACACGGCCAGCGGCCGTCACGGACGAAGCGGTCGGCTTCCACGACGCGGCGCGCCACGGCCATGAGCAGGGCGAAGGCCAGGTCCGCCGTCGTGTCGGTGAGTACCCCGGGGGTATTCGTCACCACGATGCGGCGCCGCGTGCAGGCGGCAACGTCGATGTTGTCGTAGCCAACCCCCACGTTCGCGACCACCCGCAGCTTGGACGCTCGATTCAAGACCTCTTCGTTGACGCGGACGCCGCACGCCATCAGGCCCTCAACCTCGCGGCAGGCTTCCGCTAATTGCGCGGGCTTGAGCGGCGCGTCTTCGGGATGAACGCGGACGTCGCAGCGCGCGGCCAAGTATTGGATAACCTCGCCCGGCAACGGACGTGTGACGAAGACTCGGGGTTTCATAGGCACGAAATCCCTTGAAGTTGAATTGATGCACGAAGCCTCACGTCAGAAATTCCCACGGCGGGTCAGGAACTCCTGGACCTGCGCTACGGCGGGCGCGGAATCCGCGCCGCCCATTCCCAGCGTGCACAGGGCGCCGGCCGCGTTAGCGAATCGTGCTGCCTGCGCGAGGTTCTCGCCGCGACAAAGCGCCGCGAGAAACCCTGCCGCGAAGCAGTCGCCTGCGCCGGTGGTATCCACGGCCTGAACGGCGAATCCCGGAGAAGTGAACGTGCCGCCGGGGCCATCCACATAGCAACCTGCAGGCCCTAGCTTGACCACCACGGTTCTTACTCCCAGCCCCTGCAGGTAGCGAGCGATCGCGGCGGGTTCAGTCTCGCCGGTGAGTTGCCGGCCTTCGTCAACGTTGGGGAAGATGAAGTCCGTGTGGGGCAGAACAGGTCGAAGCACCGAAAGCCAACGCCCCTGGAGGTCCCAGCAGATATTCACGGAAGTCAAGCAGCCCATTTGCTTGGCTCGAGCCATCGCCTGCTCGAGGGGCGGACCGTCAAAGGCCGGTAGGGCAAAAGCGCTGGCGTAATGGAAGACACGCGCGCCCTCTGCCAAGTCCCAACTCAGATGGCGGGCGGAGAAGTAAGCGTTGGCTCCACGAAAATGCAGTAGCCGTCTCTCCCCGCCGGACTGAACCAGGACAATGCTCACCGACGTTCTCGCGCCATCCGCGGTGACCAGATTGGTGTCATCGATTCCCTCGGCGCGCACGGCCTCGCGGAGCATTCCTCCCAACCTGTCGTTACCTACCATAGCTGCAATTCGGACTGAGCACCCCAGGCGAGCCATCGCGATGGCTGTGTTGACCGCATTTCCACCCGGGCCTAGCGCTACCTCCTCAAGCTTCTGGCTGGTGCCCGGGGAGGCCAGATCATTGACTGGTCGGGCGAGCACATCACCCACGGCATTCCCGACGCAAAAGACGTCACAGACCCTCTTCACAACGTAATCCCCTTCCACTTGCTCGGTGCGGTAATTATATGTTTGATTGCCTATGTTGAAGCGCCTGTCTTTCAGCAACAGGCCGAACCAGGCTGACAAAGCCTATGTCCCGGCAGGCTTCCGGAACGGGTGATGGAAGCGGCTCGGGAGGGGATTGGTTGACTGGACTAGAAGTCATGTATCGCAGTTTTGTCGCAGCGAGCACCTACCTTGACGCCCAATTTTCATGCGTGATAGCATGGGCTACCGTCGTGGTTACTTCTGCAAGCTCTCCTGGAAAGTTTTCCCGAAGATACTGCGTCGGAGAGGCCGGCCCCGAGCTCCTCGGGGGCGCGAACAGGTAGATTCAGTTGGAGGAAATTGTATGCATCTTCCCGTCATCCTGCTGATTAGTGTGTTTTCTCTGGTTGTTGCATTCCTTCTGGCCCGGCAGGTCCTCAGGGCCGACACGGGCACTTCAGAAATGCAGGTCATCGCGAACGCCATCAAGGAGGGCGCTGAAGCCTTTCTCCGGCGCCAGTACAAGACGATTTATGGGATCAGTGCTCTCGCCGCGGTGATCATCTTCGTGCTCTACGCCATCCGCGGCGAATATGGGCTGGCGTGGAAGACGACGGTGGGTTTCTTGACAGGGGCGATCTGCTCCGGGCTTGCCGGCTTCATCGGGATGTTCGTTTCCATCCGGGCCAACATCCGGGTAGCCAGTGCCTCGCGGACGAGCCTGAACCGGGCGCTGCAACTGGCGCTGCGCGGGGGCGCGGTCTCCGGCCTGGCCGTGGTGGCGATGTCCCTGCTTGGTGTCGGAGGGCTCTTCTGGGCTTACGGTGGCCTGCATGACCCGCAGCACGTTCCGGCGGAAATTGTTGGCTTCGGTTTCGGAGCCAGCCTGGTCGCTTTGTTTGCCCAGCTGGGCGGTGGGATTTACACCAAAGCGGCGGACGTGGGCGCGGACTTGGTGGGCAAGATCGAAGCGGGCATTCCGGAAGATGATCCTCGCAACCCGGCGGTTATTGCCGATCTTGTGGGGGACAACGTGGGTGACTGTGCCGGCCGCGGCGCCGACCTGTTTGAATCCACGGCCGCAGAGAACATCGGCGCGATGATCATCGGTGTGACACTATTCACAGAATTTGGCCTGCTCGGCATTCTCTTTCCTCTGATGGCGCGCGCCTTCGGATTGATTGCCAGCATCGTGGGCGTTCTCGTGGTCCGGACCGATGAAGATAAGGATCCCATGCGCGCCCTGAATATCGGCTATCTAGTCACGACGATTCTGGCCATGGCGGGATTCTACGTGGCCGTGCGGCTGATGCTACGGGGCAACCTGTGGCTGTTTGGTGCAGGCATCGTGGGCATCCTGACCAGCTATGCGTTTGTGTGGATCACTCAGTACTACACCGAATACCGCTACCGGCCGGTCAAGTCCATCGCGCAGAGCTCGGTAACTGGCCCGGCGACGAACATCATCACGGGATTCGCTGTGGCCCTGGAGTGCACCGCGATCCCGGTGTTGACGATTTCCGCCGCCCTTCTGGTGAGTTACTACTTTGGCTACCTGGGCATGGGCTCTCGGGCCGAGGGTGGCTTCTACGGCACCGCGGTTGCCACCATGGGAATGCTTTCCACCGCCGCCTATATTCTGGCCATGGATACGTTCGGCCCCATTACGGACAACGCGGGTGGCATCATCGAGATGTCGAAGGCGCCGGACGAAGTACGCGTCAAGACCGACCGCCTCGATGCGGTGGGCAACACCACCAAGGCCCTAACCAAGGGATACGCTATCGGCAGCGCGGCGCTGGCGGCCTTCCTCCTCTTCAATGCTTACATTGACCGCGTGAAGGAATTGCTCCCCGGCTATCTGGGCACCGTGGACATCGGCAAGGTGCCGGTCTTCGTCGCGGCGCTGCTTGGCGCCATGCTGGTCTTCCTGTTCAGCTCCTTCGCTATCAAAGCGGTAGGGAAGGCTGCTTACTGCGTCATCGAGGAAGTCCGGCGGCAGTTCCGAGAGAACAAGGGCATCATGGAAGGCACGGCGAAGCCCGATTACGGCACCTGTGTGGATATCGTCACCGTCGGCTCGCTGAAAGCGATGGTCGTGCCTGGCTTGCTCGCCCTCGGCATGCCCGCCGCCGTGGGCTTCCTGTTCCGCTACTTCCGGGGCACGTTCGGCCGGGGCATCGGCGCGGAGTCGGTAGCGGCGCTGCTGATGGTCGGCACCATCGCCGGGATTCTGCTCGCCACGCTGATGAATAACGGCGGCGGGGCGTGGGACAATGCCAAGAAGTGGATTGAAACCGGCCAACTGGGCGGAAAACGCTCGGAGGCCCACAAGGCTGCTGTCGTCGGCGATACGGTGGGCGACCCGTTCAAAGACACGGCCGGGCCGTCGCTGCACGTGCTGATCAAGCTGCTCAGCACCATCACCCTGGTGCTGGCGCCACTGTTTATTTGAGATTCCACTTCAGATGTTGCTTGGGGGCACGCTTGGAGGGGCCCCTTTTTGTTGGCAGCTCACCCTGTTTGAGAGCGCTTCAGTATCCCCTCGCCACATTCTTGATCTTCTTGGCGAGCTTTTCTATCTTTTCTGCCTTCTCGACAATGCGTAGAGAGAGAACGTTCTCGTTAGACTTGCTGAGGTCTTCCTGAAGCGATTTGGCGAGATCAGCGAGCTCGTCGGCATCGCGCTTCATTTTCTCAAAATTGAGTTTCAGGAGGTCACGCTTCTGCTTTCGAGAAATCGTCGGACCGGCTTCGGTCTCCCGGGTGGGGATCTCCTGCTGAACGGGTGAAGCGGCCACGGCGGTAGCGCCACTGGCGGGTGGGACGCCCGCTGCCCCGCTTGCGGCTCCCAGAAAAAGCCAGGACCAGGCGAGGGTTCCAAGCAACCACGAATCACGGAAAACGGGGAGCATGCCGGCATCCTTTCTCCGACGGCGCAGTGGGCCGGTGGTCAGGGTCTCATGCATCATAGTCAATTGTAGTCGCAGGTTGGCGGGATCGGCAATCGGTTCTCCATTGCACCTAAGTGATGAATCATCTAGCCAGCGGTTCGACTGGCGAAGAGACGGATCGGTTCGCCGTCACTTGCTTTCGAGGAACACGCGGAGTGTCTGCGACCCAGGAAGCTGCGGCTTCCCCACAGCCCTCCCTGGCTGGCTTGTGGGGTCACACGCGGAGGAATGGCTCATGTCACCGCCTGGATGTTTGAAGGCTGTAACCAGAGACTAACCGTGGGGGAGATATGAGTCTCCTCAGGTAGCCAGCCGATCGTACCGCACGGCGTAGAGCATGCGGTAGGCACCCACCAGAGGCTGCTCGCGAACGACGTGGGCCCGGCTTTCGAGGTTTTCGCCCGAGGGGTCATAAGGGCACACGACCAAGAGCGCTTGTCCCACGTTATATTTCCTCTCTGTGGTGAAGCAGAGCCCTTCTTTCGACACGTTCTCGGTTTGGACCACCTCTGATCCACCATAGTAATCGCGGATCCGGGCGGCGACATGGATGGTGGCACGGCGGGACTGCCGCCGGTCGGCGGTTAGGGCAGCACGCTCGGTGGCGGACGAGAATATGGCCTGGAATGCGGCGCTCTCCATCTCAAACTGTTTTTCGAGGAGCCCCCAAGGGGTTGCCGTCGTACAGTCCTCACAATGTTTCGTAAGGATGCCAGCAGTTTCGAGAACTTCCACTTCCACAAGCGAGAGCGGCAGGAGCGTGACGGCATGGCACTTTCGGCATTCGAGCAGCGCTCGGGCATCTGAGCCTTCTGCGGGAGGAGGAAAATGAATGTCCCAGATATTCTGTCTCTCGTCGATACACTCCAAGCCCCATTCGCCAACTCTTTCTGTGGGGGGAGACAGAGGCCCCACAACCCGGAAGTCTGCTTCATGCTCGTTGTTTTGGTTGATAACACGCACGATCTGGCCAGGGCGGAGTGGGCTGGAGACCTGGATGCGTGCTCCGTGGCGGTTCAGCGTGATGGTTCGCCCGCCGGCCTCGAAGGGGTGACCTTTCGGGTCGGTCCCGCGAACCCTCACCGGGATCGTGAACATGATGCGCTCAGATCGTCTTCTCTCTGTTCCCATAATGGCATCCTGCAATGCAAGGGGGCAAACCAGGAGCGAGTGTATATGCCCAGCCAGGGTTTTCGCAACCCGTTTTGGAGGTTCCCGACGGATGCGCGATCGCGGCGGGGAAAGAGGGCCGAGACAATGCCCGTACCGCAGTCCAGAAAGTGTTCCTGCTTCAGGCCCGGGCGTGGCCAGCCAATATTTCCGAGGCAGGCTTGCGGTTAAGGTTGATTCAGCGCCCCTCAGGTGCGTAACGGACGCCGTAAATCTTCCGGTTGCTGCCCTCGATGTCCCGGCGGCGGACGATGCGCGCCCGCACCTCGATGGTCTGGCTGGTCTTGGTGTACGGACAAACCACCATGATTCCCTGGCCGATCAGGTAGCTCTTCTCGCTAACAAAGCAGAAGCCGCCTTTTGAGACGTTCTCGCTCGTACAGATTTCTTCCCCGCCGTAATAGTCATGAATCCGGACCGGGAGCTGCAAGGAGACGCGGTGATGCCGCCGCTGGTCGGCTTTCGCCGTGGCTGCTGCTTGGACTTGGGTGTCCCCGAGCATGGCAGGTTCCCCCGGCGGAGCTAACATGGCCATTTGGGCTTCCGCGTATCCCCAGGGGGTCTCTCCACAACAGTGTGGGCACTGCTTGGCGAGGAACCCCGAAGTTTCCAGAACTTCGACTTCGACCAGGGAAAGGGGCTTCAGCGCGACGGTATGGCACCTGCGGCATTCCAGCAAAGCTTTCGATTCCGCGGTCTGGCCTTCGTCAGGAGGGGGAAACTGGATTCCCCAAATATTTGCCTTGCTGTCGAGGCACTCGACGCCCCACTCTCCACCCTTTGCCGTGAGCGGGGAGACCGGCCCCACAACGCGGAATTCCGCTTCACGATGTCCCAGCAGGTTGGCCAGCCGAACAGTCTGGCCGTTATATAGCGGATGGGCAATCTGAATGCGCGCGCCGTGACGATTGATCGCTATTGTGCGGGCCTCCACCTCGAAATGGCCGCCCATGGGATCATACCCATGAACGCGCAACGGGATGGTGAGCATGAGGCGATCGGAACGCCTTCTCTCATTGGCCATGCGATCCGTCCAAAACAGAGACCGCTAGAGCTGGGGACGTAAGTTTAAGCCGACGAGCATTCGCTTGGCAACCTGTTCTCACGGTTTCCGCGAGCGGCCATGAGCGTCAGTGTAAGTTGTCTGACTCACGAAGAGGACGGATCCTGACACGGGGCGGAGCGTTCACCCTGTGAGGGTTCCGCTTCCCCACGATTGATCCGGGTAGAGAAAGCACCTGGCGCAATATAGGCAAAGGGATTAAGATAGCCGCGGTCATTATTCTCTTGCCATTCGAGTTATTGCGGAGTACCGTACGCAGTTAAGTCCGGGGTTCTGAATTGCTGTCCGAGCGGGTGATTAGGCTGTCCCCGCGCATGGTAGATCGAGGCTCCTATGGGGCGAGTTATGCAGGAGAGGGACGACACGTCCGTTATCGCGGAGCTTGAATGTCTCCAATGTCGCACCCGAGCCTCCGTGCAGCTTTCTGGGGAGAAATTCAAGGAGCTAAGCGCTGCTTGGAAGCTCACGCAGGAGTGTGAGGTTTGCGGGAAGTCCACCGAGTGGAGCTTTGCCGAAGCGAGCGTGGAAGCCGCTGAGCAGGCGGACTTCTGGGACTGGCTGGCGACGACGGGCGAGGCGTTCCTGCCATCTCTGGCAACAGTTCCACACGAGCGCCGCAAGGAGCCCCGTTTGTATCTGCGCGTATTGCTGCGCATTTCCTCAGTGAGGGGTGAGGGCGAAGAGGTCACGTCAGAGGATATTTCGAAGAGTGGATTCTGCTTCTCCAGCAGCAAGGCCTACCCAATTGGCGAAACCATTCACGTTACTCTCCAGACTGCGGGCTCGTTGGCTCCGCAGACGAAGACCGGCACGATCGTCCGCTCCAGTACCGCGCAGGAAGGGAAGACCTTGTATGGGGTGCGCCTGGAGACCTAGGTTTAACCGAGTGGGGACCGAGATCTCCGGCGGGGGTGCGGAGCGTCTCCTAGGCTTCGGGATGGGTCATCCATAAGCGGGACAGTAGCCTTGGGGTCCTCAACGTCGGAGCATTCAGGAATCTCGACTTTCACCCGTGGCGAGATGGTGTTGGGTCATGGGACTCGAGAATACACGGCGGAGTGACCGGATTGCGATTGAACTCCGGATCGTTGTTTCCGGGACGGATGCGATCGGCCATACGTTCATGGAGGAGGCGCAGACCCTTGTCATCACCCGGCACGGAGCCAAGATCGCGCTGAATCGGAAGTTGGTGCCCGACCTGGAACTCTGCGTCCGCTGCCTTGGGAGCGGCCGTGAGGCGGACGTCCGCGTAGTGGGTCAGATCGGCGAAGGACCTGAGGGTCAATACTACGGGGTGGAAATCATCGACCCCGACATCGACTTATGGGGCATCGAGTTTCCACCGCCGACTAACTCTGAGAGGGCCGTCGGGCGCGTGTTGCTGGAGTGCGTTCGTTGCCACACGCGTGAGCTGGCCTATCTGAACGAATTTGAGGCAGAGGTTTTTGAGGCCAATCAGCTCCTCTCGCGGTCCTGTAAGCGCTGCCGAGATATGAGCCTGTGGAGGCTCTCAGCAGCCAAGGCACCAAGTGAGGAACTCCCACCTGAATATGAGATGCTGCCTCGGCGCCCCCTTCCTCCCCCGGTGCGAACCAAGAACGAGCGCAAGCAGGTCCGCATCGGCCTACAAATGAAGGCGTGCATTCGCAGCGCCGAGTTCGGCGAGGATATCGTAACCACGGGAGATGTTTCGCGCGGGGGATTCTCCTTCAAGAGCTCCAGGCGTTACGAGGTTGGAAACGTGGTGGAGGCCTGCCTTCCTTACTCGCCGGGAGCGGGAAACATCTTTGCGCCTGCGCGCATCGCTCACGCCAAAGCGCTGCCAGAAGAGGGTGTGTATCTGTACGGTGCAGCGTACGTTCCAGTGCGCAAAGGCCGAGCTGTAGGGTCTGTGTGAGAGCCGCGCGTACTCCTGTGCCTTGGCCCACGTACCGGCATACTTGATCGCGAGGTAGCCGCTCGCTGGCGCGATGATCATTACCTGAGCTGGATCCAGGGAGTCTTTCAACGCGCTGTTTTCTTATTGACACAGGTCCTTTCCGATCCTATTTTCTGTTTTGGCTTCTTGCCCTCACATGAGTTCCGCTGGGTGCGGTCAGATTTTGGGCTCGTGCGAAATGGGGGAAAATCCTCTCGGAAACTAAGAGAGGCAACCGGCAATGTCAGTGGAATTAGCGGAACGGCAGGAGGGCCTGGTTACGGTTGTGACGTTGAAAGGGCGGCTGGCATTAGGAGAAGGAAGCAATGCCTTGAATGAGAGACTCCAGAGCCTGATTGCGAACGGTCAGGTGAAGTTGCTGTTAGAGTGCAGTCAGGTGAGCGTCCTCGACAGCCAGGGGATCAGCGCTCTGGTGCGAGGCATCGTCTCGGCCGGAAAGCGCGGAGGCAAGCTGAAGCTATTGAACATGTCCCCAAGAGTCCGCCAGGTGCTTGAAGTCACACGCCTCCTTACTCTGATCGAGTCTTTCGACGACGAAGCCAAAGCGCTTGCCAGCTTCTAGGTGGCTCAGGCTCGCTATTGGAACGCAGTAGGTCATGGCAATCACTTCCTGGTAAAGCGTAGGGGCTTCCCCCGCGCACTCTGCCTGGACGCTGATCATTCCTCTTTCAGAACTGGAAGTCTCAGCTCCCGCTCTGGTGGGGGGGCCAGGCCGCACGGTTCAGCGCAACCCTGCACAACGGAGTGGTGATTGATGCGAATGAGGCTACGGGCGAGGTTTGGTTCCTGTCTCGTCCGGGATCTCGGGGAGCAACTGACAAGACCCTGTGATCTGCCGAGGCTTGGAGCTTTCCAGTGGGGTCTAATGCGGACCGGAACGGTTGGAGGCGCGGGGCGGAATCGAACCGCCGAATAAAGGTTTTGCAGACCTCCCCCTTACCACTTGGGTACCGCGCCTGGAATGAAGACCCGAGCTTGCCTTATGAATCCGAAATAACTTCTGGAGCGGGAAACGGGATTCGAACCCGCGACTTCGACCTTGGCAAGGTCGCACTCTACCACTGAGTTATTCCCGCTCGCGACCGGGTCAGAATGCTCTCCCAGTCTGCAACCTCCAAAATTATAGAAACCACACCTCCATACTGTCAAGCTGCATCGGACCCCAGCGGATGCGACACGACTGGCTTCAGGCGGTCACCGGGACCGCGGCCTCGCGCAAGAACTTTGCGGACTCCTCGGGCGGCGTGGGATTGATGTAGAACCCCGTGCCCCATTCGAAGCCTGCGACCTTGGTCAGCTTCGGCATGATTTCGAGATGCCAGTGGTAATAGTCCTCTGCGGACTCCCCAATCGGCGAGGTGTGGATGATGTAGTTGAACGCGGGGTAGTCCAGCACCCGATCGAGCCGCGCGAGCATATCTCTCAGCAGGGGGGCAAGCTGTTCGAACTCGTGCTTCTGGGATTCCTCGAAAGCGCACTGGTGGACTTTCGGGACAATCCACATCTCGAAGGGGAAGCGTGGAGCGAAGGGCGCCAAGGCTATGAAATCCTGGTTCTCGGCGATCACCCGGACACCGCTTTCGGTTTCTTGCCGAATGATGTCGCAGAAGATGCAGCGCTCTTTGAAGTTGTAGTGTTCCCGCGAGCCGTCCACTTCCTCGCGGACGCGCTTCGGCACTACCGGCAGCGCGATGAGCTGTGAGTGAGTGTGCTCGAGCGAGGCGCCGGCGGCTTCACCGTGGTTCTTGAAAATCAGAATGTACTTGAAGCGTCGGTCCTTCTTGAGGTCGATGATGCGGTCGCGATAAGCCCAGAGCACGTCTTCGATGCTCCGGGCGGGCATGGTGGCCAAGGTGAGGTTGTGCTGGGGCGTTTCGATAATCACCTCATGTGCCCCGATGCCATTCATCTTGTCGTAGCAGCCCTCGCCTTGCCGGTTGAGCGAACCCTCGATCCCAAGGGCGGGGAACTTATTCGGGACAATCCGCAGGGACCAACCGGGGGTGTTGCGCGTACTGCTGTCGCTGCGATAAGCATGAATTTCCGGCGGGGTTTTGCTTTCGTTGCCATAGCAGAACGGGCAGAAACCGGAACCGCGAATCTGTACTTTCTCTCGGACGAAGTCCGTCGGCCGCTTGGCGCGGTCCGTGGCAATAATGACCCAGCGACCAGTGATGGGATCTTTTCTAAGTTCGGGCACCGCGTATTCCTCGCGTCTGTGGTATGTAGCCAGTCTCTTGTGCGCGGCAAACTATCTATTATGCGATAGATTCGTGAGATTACCAAGCGGCGTTCCCGGCCGTAGTTTCACGCTGGTCTGTGAGAGGCTGACGACGAGCGAGCCGCAATCCGGTTGCCCTGAGTATCCCGAGCTCGGGCCTGGTAAATATCACTTGACCACCTCGAAGGTGAACTCCATCTGTTTGCCCCGGATGATAAAACAAAGGTACATCTCCCACAAGCGCCGGAACCAAACGAAATGGTTGACGAGCCATTGAAATCCCAGCCACTTCCACGCTCGCGCAAGTTCGACATGAAGTCGCCGCTGGCGCAGCTCCAGTCGGGTGTACCAGTGGCGCTCACCGTGGATGGCGTCGGAATATCGGAAAGAGAAACTGTTGAGGTGCCAGCGGTGGGTTGGGTCACACCAGGAAATAAAGTCGGTGTAGTGAGGGGTGAGCAAATAAATGGTCCCCCCGGGCCGGCATACCCGGTGGATCTCAGCCATAGCCTGCATGACGTCATCAAGGTGCTCGACGATGTGAACGGCTCGGACTTCGTCGAAACTGTTGTCCACAAAGGACAACGGGGAGTTAAGATTGGCGATGACGTCCGCGGCCGTGGCGTCGAAATTCGAGTCTAGCCCGATGGCGCCGGGAGCCTTAACGCGTCCGCAGCCGAGTTCCAGCGTGCGCTTCCGCATGTCACCGGCATTCACTGATTTCTTGCCACTTCGTGGGCATTTGCGGGGGTAGCTCGGCCCTCCCGGAGCCTGGCGATCACGTCTGGCCCTGCGGTACTGTCCTGGTGCGCCTTGCAGCGCCTGGAACCCTGCCAAGACTAGGCCTTGAAGGCGTCCTTGATCAGCCGTGGTTGGAGACCCGCCTTAGGGTCCCACTCCACGCTCACAATATCAAATCGGTAATTTACCGGTTTTCCTTTGAGCCGCCGTAAATACTCTTTGGCGGCCTTAGCAATCCGCTTTTGTTTGCTCCCCGCGACGGCGGCCTCCGGCGGACCGGCTTCCGTGGTCATCCGGGTCTTCACCTCCACAAACGCCAGGATGGGTCCGTCCCATCCTACCAAGTCCAGTTCGCCGGCGCCCGAACGAGAACGCCGATTCCGGGCCACAATGGTATATCCCGCTTGCCGCAGATACCAGTAGGCCAGCGTCTCACCCCGCTCGCCGGTCTTTAAGTGTTCTGATTCGCTCCGTCTCTGCCCAGGCGAGCGGCGCGCCCGCAATGCACGCTGGCGTTCTTTCCAGACCAGCGCGCGATACATCAGCCGCGCAAACCAGCTCATAAAAGCCCGCAGCAGGGGTTCGGAATCTCTTCAATTCTGTTCTTCCGTCGCCTCCGAACCCCGAATCCCGGAGTTTTGCTGCTACTTCTCCGCTGCGGCGATGCAGCGCCCCAGGACATCTACGGCAAAATCCGCTTGCTCCCGCTCAACGATGAGTGGAGGCATCAACCGGAGTGTGCTTTCACCGCAGCCCAGCATGAGCAAACCCTGCTCAAAGGCTTGGTGGATCACCTTGCGACGCGCTTCCGGGTTTGGCTCACGAGTGTCTTGGCTTCTCACCAGCTCAATGCCAATCATCAGGCCTTTGCCGCGCACCTGGCCGACAATGGGATGCTTCTGCGGCCAATCGGCCAGCCGTCCCAGGATGTATTCTCCCATGTGGGCGGCGTTGGCGATGTATTTTTCTTCTAGCAGGCGGATAGTCTCCAGCGCGGCTGCGCAAGCCAGCGGGTTTCCGCCGAAGGTCGAGGCATGGGCGCCGGGGCCCCAGTCCATCAAGTCAGCGCGAGCCACCGTGACTCCCAGCGGAAGACCGGAAGCGATACCCTTGGCGGTCACCAGGATGTCGGGCACTACTCCGAAGTGCTCACACGCCCACATCTTGCCGGTGCGGCCCATCCCGGACTGGACCTCGTCAAAGATGAGCAGGATCCCATGGCGGTCGGCCAGCTCGCGCAGCCGGCTGAGAAAGCCCGGCGGCGGGATGACGTAGCCACCTTCGCCCTGGATAGGCTCTACCACAATGGCCGCCACGTCCTCAGGGGGGACGATGGTCTTGAACAATTGCTTCTCAATGAATTCTACGCAGATACAGTCGGCAACGCATTCTGGGGCCCGATGGCCGGCGGGGCAACGGTAGGGGTTGGCGTACGGCACGTGCACCACACCCGGTAGTAGGGGACCAAAGCCTCGCCGCTGAACGGCTTTGCTGGCCGTCAGGGACAATGAGCCGAAAGTCCGGCCATGGAAGCCACCCAGAAAGGCAATAAACCGGTGGCGCTTGGTGTGATAGCGCGCAATCTTCATGGCCGCTTCAATCGCTTCCGTACCGGAATTTCCGAAATAGACTCGCTTGGGAAAATTACCGGGGGTGATGTGCGCCATCTTTTCGGCGAGCTGTACCAGCAAGGGGTAGTAGAAATCCGTCCCCGACATGTGGATCAGCGTCTCAGCCTGTTGCTGGATGACACGCACGACGTCGGGGTGGCAATGCCCGGTGGAGACCACGGCAATGCCGGCTGCAAAGTCGAGGAAAGCATTTCCGTCCACGTCCTCGATGACCATGCCCCGGCCACGACAGGCGACCAGTGGGTAGTCGCGCGTATAGGAAGGTGAGACGTATTGCCGGTCCAAAGCCAGGATTTTCTGCGCTTCAGGGCCAGGAAGCGGCGTCTTGATGCGCGGTAGTTTCATTTCCATGGGATTCCTCCTCTGTGCCCGCCGTGGCGGGAGCTCAACTGGGTGTGACGTTCCTGGCGAAAGGGAACAGGAAAGGAGGATTAATCGCCGCCAAACAGGTTGGGTCGAGCCAACAAGGGGAGAATAAGGCGCAGAATACGCATGGTCACTTCCGCTTCCACCGCGTTCCAGCTTTGGTATCTTCTAGTATAACACCAGCTTTGGCGAGATTCTGCCGAATCTGATCCGCGAGTGCGAAGTCGCCCCTGCGCCGTGCCACGCCGCGCTCCGCGATTTGCTTTTCGACGTCTTCGTCGCTCGGCGATTCCACCGGCGCGGCACTTGCGCAGCCGTTTCCCACCGTGCGCTCCGCGACGCCCACCGCAATACCTGCTTCTCCGGCCTTGATGAAGCCGAACTGGACGAGCTTGGCGCGGTCAGTGTCCTCAAGGACCGCGAAAATCCGGTCCCAGCGTTCGAGGGTGTCCAAAAAAGCTCCCCGGTCGCCGTCACGAAATTCACCGCGATCCATGGCCGTATTGCCGTCACGCACCAGGTCGAAGATCGCCGCCAGCGCTTCGGCGGTGTTGAGGTTGTCGTCCATGGCATCTTCGAACGCCTGACGGGCGGCTTCTGCGCGAGTTTCAAGGTTCGGATTCTGCCCGGTCGGGAACTTGTCCTTTGTCAGGCGACAGCGGAAATTCCTGAGTCTGTCGATGGACTGCTGGGCCTGGTGCAGGCCATCAAAGGTGAAATTCAAATGCTTGCGGTACGGCACCGATGCCAGCAGATAGCGGATGGCGGTGGGCTTGTGGCCCTGAGCGATGAGACCGCGCAGGGTAAAGAAGTTTCCCAGCGACTTCGACATCTTCTCGCCGTTCACGATCAAGTGCTCCGCGTGCACCCAGTAGCGCACGAAGGGCTGGTCCGTGGCCGCCTCGCTCTGCGCGATCTCATTCTCGTGGTGCGGAAAGACGAGGTCTGTGCCCCCCGAATGGATGTCCAAGGTAGGCCCCAGGTATTTCATCGACATCACGGAGCACTCAATGTGCCAGCCGGGGCGCCCGGGACCAAGCGGGGTTTCCCAGTAGGGTTCACCTTTTTTGGCGGCTTTCCAGAGCACGAAGTCGCGGGCATCGCTCTTGTCGTACTTGTCGGTGTCCACGCGCGCACCCGGCTGGACCCCCGAAAGATCGATTTTCGTTAGCCTGCCGTAATTCTTGAAGGCTGCGACGCGGAAATAGACCGAGCCTTCGCTCGCGTACGCGTATTCTTTCGCCATCAGCGTCTGGATCAACTTCACCATGTCGTCGATGAAGTCCGTGGCGCGGACGAGGACCTCCGGGATTTCGAGGTTGAGGAGTCGGCAGTCTACTTCGAAAGCTTTGATGTACTTGTCCGTATACTCGCGGAGCGACAAGCCGGCAGCCTTGGCCTCACGGATGGTGTTGTCATCCACGTCCGTCAGGTTCATTACCTGCAGGACTTCGTAACCCCGGTACTTCAGGTAGCGTCGCAGGATGTCCTGGAAAGTAAACGTCCGGTAGTTGCCGATGTGCGGGTAGTCGTACACGGTGGGGCCGCAGGTATAGATGCGAACCTTGTTGTCTTCCAGAGGAGTGAACTCTTCCACCCGCCCTGTCAACGTGTTGTAAATGCGGAGGGACATATAGCTTACCGCGTTGGGGCAAGTCCAAAACCTCAATTCTAGAGACGCTGCTAGGTCAAGTCAAGAAAAGAGCGCCCAGCGTGAGCATCTCGTTGATGAAAAGCAAGTTGCGCGGTTGCGCAGTCTCTTGCGAACGCTTACAATGGGCCGCCTTTTGAGTGAGGTGCCAGCACTTGCCATTTCTCAAATCTCTCTCAGCTAAGCTCGGTAGCGTTTTGGTCCTGTATGGGGGTTGGGGACTTTTCGCGATGTCGTTCCTCGACTCTTCGTTTGTGCCCTTTCCGGTGTTCAACGATTTAGCCCTGATCCTTCTTGCCAGCCAGCACCCCAGCCAGGCTTTTTTCTACGCGCTACAGAGCACTGTAGGCTCGGTGCTGGGGGCTTACGTGCTTTACGGCCTGGCCCGCAGGGGGGCGCAGTTTCTTTGGCGCAAGTCCACGCCGAGCGCGGTGGCACGCGCCCAGCGGTGGCTCGCGCGAAATGACTTCGTGACCCTATTGGTGGCTTGCCTGCTCCCCCCACCGGCGCCGCTCAAGGTGTTTGTGTTGACCGCGGGCGTTCTGCGAATGAATGCGGTGCACTTCGGGGCCGCGATGCTGGTGGGTCGCATTCTGAGGTTTGGGACTGACGCTTGGCTGGGGGCCCGGTACGGTGCCCAAGCAGAAGCTTACCTGAAGCAAAACCTGGGTTTGGCCTCGCTGGTAGCGGTGGTCGTTGTGCTGGGCGTAACGCTGCTTTTCCGAAGGCTCAGGAGGCGGCCCGCCGAGGAACCTCGCGTCCCCGGCTCCTCTCCATCCGACCTCACCTAGAACTCGCCCTTTCGGGTTGGCGCTGAAAAACTCAACGTTTCGGAGCGGACACGGAGATCCTTGTCCAATTCGACATCCACCACGAAACTGCGCTGCCGCTTGACGTCGCTGAAGTACCGGAGGTCGCGAATGCTGACAGCAAAACCCGCTTCGCTTTCTCTCACCTGTGCCCAGGGAAACCGCGCGAAATCCGAAAAGATGACAGCCGTGTGTGTCTTCAGAGCTGCCTCGAGGGCGGGCGAGGGTTCGGGCTTGCGGAATACCCCTGCATCTTCCGGGTTCACATCGGGATCCAAGGCGTTGGCGGGCAAGACGTAATATGCTGAATCCGTTTCCACCACTCCCGTCCACTCAAAGGGATTGGCGGGAGAAGGGAACGCCCCCAGACGTTGTGGGTCCTGACCGGAGTAGGTGTGGCCTTCCATTAGGCCCAGCACGCGGCGATGCGCAAAGTCGCGCAGGCCCAAGAGCAACACAAGCGCGGCGAGACAGAACAGCGCCCCCCAGCGCAGGCCCGTCTTCTTTGCTCCTACCTCCTCCGAAACCAAGTGAAGGATTGCCGGCAGTCCCAGACCTATCGCCAGCAGCGTCAACAGGAGCAGATCGAAAGTGAACATGATGTCCCAGGCGTACCAGCGCCTACTGAAAGGTAGGAAAGGGCGCACGCCGTCAGAGTCTGCAAAATCCATTAACAGATGTGTCGCCGTGGCAATGCAGCAGATTCCGAAAAGCCAGCGGCCATCCAGAGGGGGACCTGATCTTCTCGGTGCTGCCTTGCGCCCAAAGAAGTACACCGCACCGGCCAGCAGAGCTGCCAGGACGATGACGCCAAGGATGGACTCGGTGTAACTGCGGTGGTATTTGAAGCGTGTCGCATTTCCTGCAAAGCGAATAGCCAGGTCAATATCCGGAAGGTTTGAGGCCAGCACCAGCGCCAGCGTGGCAAAGCGTGTCTTGCGGTTCAAGCCAGCCTGGCTCAGGGCGACCGCAGTAAGGGTGTGCGTGAGGTTGTCCATAAGAGGCGAAACTCGAAATTCGAATATCGAAACGCGAAAGTGGTATACCGAATTTCAAATGTGGAGTCTGAGGTTTCTAGTCTCAAATTTCAAGTTTCAAATTTCGGATTTCGGGTTTCGGACTTCCAATCACGGCACGAGCAAGGTAAGTGCATCCGGCACGATTTCGAAAGTGGCCGGAAGTGTGCCCGCCAGTTCTCCGTCCACCTCGAAATAGATGGTTGTGCCGGGTTCTGTTGCGGCGCAGGAGACCTTTCGGGCATCCACAAGATCAACGTCGCTGAGCCGCAGGTGTTGGCGCGTGAGGACGGCGCTGGCATAGAGGAGGTACCGCGCCCAGCGGCGGCTCGGGAAGCAGCAGACAGTGAAACGCGGCTCGAAGAGGCTGGCTGTAGGCGCAAGATGGAGCCAGCCGGCGTAGATCCGGGTGCGGTGGATCACAGCGAATGTCGCGCAGCTTTCGCGTCCGTCCATGTGGCAAGAAAACGGCGGGAAGCCATAGCGCACAGCCTGACGGAAAGCCTCCGCCACATAGCCTGCCACCCCCCAGGACATCTTTAGCTCGAAGGAGAGCTTATACACGATGTGAGCGTCGAAACCGATTCCTGCCACGCTAACGAAATAGCGGCGACGGGGTCCCTTTTGGTCGGGCGCGGTGGCCGCGGCCGGCGACGCCGCCTGCCAAGTGGCTTGTCCTAGCGCGATGCGGCACGGCGTCCAACGCGGAAGCTGCTCGGCCGCGCGGACGGGATTGTGTGGAAGCTTCAGTTCTTTCCCCAGGATGTTTGCCGTACCGCCCGGCAAGACACCAAGGGGGACTTGGCTGGGCGCGAGGCCATTGATGACCTCGTTGATGGTCCCATCCCCGCCACAGGCCAGAACTAGGTCCGAACCCTGGTGGGTGGCGGCGCGTGCCAGGTCTTCGGCGGCCCCCGGCCCGGTGGTCGGGGCAAGCTGGACCGCGATTCCGGCCCTGCCCAAGACATCCGCAGCCTTTCGGATTTCCTTCTCGCGTCGTGCGCGATGGCGTCCGGCAATCGGATTGTAAATGAGCGTCGCCTTTTTCAAAGGAAGGAGACCATTGCGCGAGGGCCGAAATGCAGTGCTCGGAACTCCAATCTCACGGTGCTCCGGTCGAGGCGACTCCCGTCACCACCTTCCTGGCGATCATTTCATCGGTTTTCTTTTCCGTCTTCACGTCCACCCAAACTTGGTCACCGACTTTGAGCCGCTCGCGCGAGCTGGGCTTTCCGTCGTGAATGAATTTGGTCTTGCGATCAAACTTGAAGGTTTGGTCGATTCCGAACTTGGTCTTTTCCAGGACCATCCCTCGGTCGTCGATTGTCTTGATGACACCGTAGAGGTAGTCCTGGTAAACGCGTGCGATGGAGGTGGGGTCTCCATACCGGGCCGTGCCTGCCTTGATGGGCTCCTTCTGGGCCCAGCCGGGAGCCGCCGCCACCGCGCCTAGCACGGCCGAAATCAGAATCGCCTTGGTCTTCATTGCTTTGCCTACTCCCGCATGGTTTAGTTCTCGATTAGGCACACTAACAGCCGATTTGCAGGTGTGTCAAGGTGGAGCAAGCGCGAGGGCGGGTGGCGCCGGCCCATAGGGTTTGGGGTCTCCGCTGTGGCGGCGCTCCTCCGCGCAGACCCGAGGAGGTTTACGTTAGCCCGAGGTATAATTTCCATAACCCTTACGTGATCTGGATCCAGCTATATGAGGTGCAGCCAGTGGCCAAGAGCATCGACAAAGAAATCGAGAAGCTGCGGGACGAGATTCGGTACCATGAGTACCGCTACTACGTCCTGAACGACCCGGAGATTTCTGACTTCGAATTTGACAAGTTAATGCACCGGCTCCAGGAACTGGAGCGGCAGCATCCGGAGCTGGTGACATCCGATTCCCCTACGCAACGCGTGGGTGGCCAGCCGGCCGAAGAATTCCCCAAAGTCCGACACTCCGTGCCCATGCTGAGTCTCGATAACACCTATTCGGTGGACGAGCTGAAGGATTTCGATCGCCGGGTGCGTGAGCTTTCAGGGAGGAAGCAGATCGAGTACGTCGGCGAACTTAAGCTCGACGGCCTTTCCATGGCGCTTACTTACGAAAACGGCGTCCTGACGCACGGCGTCACGCGCGGCGATGGGGTGGAGGGAGAAGACGTCACCACAAACGTGAAGACTATCCGGTCGGTGCCTCTGCGGGTTGACGCCAAGAAGCTCGGACTCATCGGCAGCCCCAGGCGCTTTGAGGTGCGCGGTGAAGTCATCATGACACGCAAAGCGTTCGAGCAGTTGAACGCGCAACGCGAAGCCGCCGGCGAACCGAGATTCGCCAACCCGCGCAACGCGGCGGCGGGTTCCATGCGCCAGCTCGACCCGCGCATTGTCGCGGAGCGCAAACTGGACATGTATCTCTACTACGTGCAGGTGAATGGAGCGGTGGCGCTTGCCGAACACGCGAAGGCGCTTGACGCGCTCGCGAAGATGGGCTTCAAGGTGAACCCCCACCGTCGTCTGTGCCGGTCGTTTGAAGAATTGCTTGCTTATATCCAGGAATGGGAGTCCAAGCGCGATAGCTTGGAATATGAGATTGACGGCATCGTGGTCAAGGTCAACGACGCGCGCCTGTGGGGCGAGCTCGGTACCACAGCCAAGTCGCCGCGCTGGGCGGTAGCTTACAAATATCCCGCGCGCCAAGCCACCACGCGCGTCGTGAATATCCGCGCCCAGGTGGGTCGCACCGGCACCCTGACGCCCGTGGCCGACCTCGAGCCGGTGGACGTGAGCGGAGTCACGGTGAGTCACGCCACGCTCCACAACATGGACGAGATCGAGCGCTTGGGCGTCAAGATTGGCGACACTGTGCTTATCCAGCGGGCGGGCGAGGTGATCCCGCAGGTCGTCAAAGTGGCGAAGCACGCTCCGGACGGGCGCGAATTCCGCATGCCCAAGAGGTGCCCGGTGTGTGGCGGCGACGTGTACCGCTCCGAAGGGGAGGTGGCCTACCGCTGTGTCAGCGCGGCTTGCCCCGCCAAACTCAAAGAAACCTTGCTCTACTTTGCGGGCCGGCGCGCTATGAATATCGACGGCCTGGGCGACAAGCTGGTGGATCAGCTCGTGGACAAGGGCTTGGTGCGTGACGTCGCTGACCTCTACAACCTCACGCACGAGCAGTTGGCGAACCTGGAGCGCATGGGGGACAAGTCCGCTGCCAACCTGCGCGAGGAAATCGAAAATAGCAAGAAAGCGGAACTCGCGCGCGTGATCTTTGCCCTCGGCGTTCGCTTTGTCGGCGAGCGGACCGGGCAACTGCTGGCCGATCATTTCGGCTCACTCGATAAGCTGGCCAAGGCCACTGAGGAAGAGCTTTACGAGGTCGAAGAAGTAGGTCCCAGAGTCGGCGAAAGCATCAGGCAATTCTTCCGCGAGCCGCAGAATCTGAAAGTTCTCGAGAAGCTACGCAAGGCGGGATTACAGTTCGAGCAGAAGAAAGCCCGCAAGGCCGAAGGGAAACTCGCCGGCAAGCAGTTTGTGCTCACGGGCACGCTGCCCACCTATTCGCGCGACGATGCCACACGCATGATCGAGGAAGCCGGCGGGCGCGTCACCGGCTCCGTCAGCAAGAAGACCGATTACGTCGTGGTCGGCGCCGACCCCGGCTCGAAACTCGATAAAGCCCGCTCCCTGAACGTGAAAACCATTGACGAAGCCGAATTGCTGAAGTTGCTGAAGTAGGGGCACGACGCGCCGCATCCCTACTTTTTGACCACCCGGAACCGATGGCCTGAGTTAGAATTGCGTGTATTGAGGTGACGCATGGCGCGCCGTTTTACAGTGATTTTTGAGAAAGAGGACGATGGCGGTTACCACGTTTTTTGCCCTGTGTTGCCGGGCTGCCACACCCAAAGTAAATCCATCGAAGAAGGAATTGAAAACATCCGCGAGGCAATCGCTCTTTACGTCGAGAGCCTCATTGAAGACGGCCTGCCCGTTCCCGAAGAGGACATCCTCATCAAGCCCATTGAGATTCCCGCGTGAGCCCGAAGCTGCCCGTTGTTACAGGCAAGGATATATCGTGCGTTGCTCTGCGTTTGGGTTTCGAATTCCGTCGCCAAAGACGTAGCCATGCCATTTACGTACGGGCCAGCGACCACGCGCGAGTGGTGATCCCAATGCACAGTCGGGTTGCCATCAAACCAAAAACGCTGCGGGGGATAATCGAGGATCTGAAGCTCACCGTGGAGAGATTCTGCGAGTTACTCTGATAGACGGGCTCTAAGCCGCTGCCGGAGGGGGCAAGCGACAAGTTGCCGCTCGCGAAGAAATGGCAGTCATGACCAAACGCGAAGTCGTGAAGGCAGTCCTGGCGGGGCGCGTTCCGCCCTACGTTCCCTGGTCGTTCCGTTTCACCAAGGAAGCGGAAGCGAAGCTCGTCGAGTATTACGGCACGAGCGATTTGATGGACGTGCTAGGCAACCACATTCTGGAGCTTGGCAACGCCATCGGATTCTTTGAGGATCTGGGCAACAACTGTGTCCGAGACGTCTTCGGTGTGGTCTGGGATCGAAGCATCGATAAGGACATCGGCAACGTCCGGGGCCGCGTCCTGCCCGAGCCGACGCTTGCAGGTTACGAATTCCCCAATCCGCTCGATCCCCGGTTCTTCCAGGATATACCTGACCAGACCCGTCGCTATCCCGACCGTTTCCGGTTGTTCTGCATCGGGTTTTCACTTTACGAGCGCGCCTGGACGATGCGCGGTATGGAAACCCTGTTCATAGATTTCTACGACCACCCGGCTTTCGTCCACGAGCTTTTCAATACCGTTGCCGACTACAACATTGCGCAGGTCCGCGAGGCGCTCGAGTACGATATTGATGCGGTCTACTTCGGGGATGACTGGGGCCAGCAGCGAGGGCTTCAGATGGGCTACAAACTCTGGAAGCAGTTCATTTACCCTGTGCTCGAGCGCATGTACAAAGTGGTGACCGACGCCGGCAAGTACGTGTTCATTCATTCCTGCGGCGATGTGGACGAGCTGTTCGACGACCTAATCGGCATCGGCCTGAGCTGCTTCAATCCCTTCCAGCCAGAGGTGATGGATACCGAGGCGTTAATGGTTCGCTACCGTGGTCGGCTGACTTTCTGGGGCGGGCTTTCGACCCAGCGGACACTCCCCTACGGCACAGTCGAAGGCGTGCGGCGCGAGACCAAGCACCTGATCGAGCTGGGCCGCAGCGGCAGCTACATCCTTTCGCCGTCGCACGCCGTCGAAGGTGACGTGCCGCTGGAAAACATGCTGGCCTTCATCGAGCTGGCGCAGCAGCAATTAGCGTCTTGAAGAGTCAGATCACCGCGCCTGCGGTCAGCCTCGCGTGTCACCCACACCGGTCCCGGCTGGAAGCCTTCTGGCAAAGCGCACGAAGGGTAGAGTTCTGCAAGCGAACCTATCCTTCACTTTAATCCGTTGCAAAGAAGCCACTTAAGAATACCTGCCGGGGATTCCCAGGTGTCCCCACTGTCCCATTTCAATGTGCTAGCGTGGAAGGTTTGGATTCCGGCGGCCGGGGCTGAGGAGGATTTGGCCAGCCAGCAGCCGTCGGCGGTCAGGAGGAAACGTCACCACAGTGCGGGCTGAGAGCTACGGGCATATCGGAGGAAGCAAGTTCTTGCAGAAGCCGCGCATAGACACAGGCGTGCAAATCGCAACCGGCGGAGAGAACGCCCGGGAGGCGCGAGGCTCGCGCGCAGGCGGGCCCTCACGCAGGTTGGCCAAGTGCGACGCGGTGAGACGCCTAAGCAGCGGTAAGACAGGCAATCGGGAGGGGTGGAGGCGAAAAAAAAGATAGTTTTTTGCAGGAACGAACCGAGGAAGTTATTGAAAACAAAGGGAAATGGTCCAAGAACGAAGCGAAAACGAACCTGGAACGAACCGGGAATGAAGCGGAGAGCCGGAGAACTGGGATCGGGGGCTCGGAAGCCGAGACTCGGGAAGACAAAGGTCAGGAGTGAGAGGTGATGGTCAGGTGTCGGGAGCCGGTCGTCACTTGGCAAAGTTGAGAGCGTTTTGGCGCGGAGGTGCCAAGAGACAGACGGCGGCGCCAAGAGCGAGTACGGCGGGAAAGTGCCGCGGAGTGAAAGAACGAGTTGCGGCACAAAGATTCGGGCCGCTACAATGAACGAAGCCACTTCAGGACGGTGTCGGTCTGGGCGGCGGGGACGCCTTCGGCCCACAGGCATTCGTCGCCTTTGCGGAGCAGGATGATTTGGCCGTTGGCTGCGGAACCGATGAACAAATCCGTGGCGGAACGCTCGTCGGTGACCAGCTCGGGATACTTATGAGCGAGGATGGTGTGGTAGTCACGGAAGAAGGCCAGCGCTTGTTCCGAACTCGACCAGCGGGTGCGCGCGACGAGAGCGTAGTCCTTGGCCCCGTCGCGTTCGTAGAGAATGTAACGGTCCGCAAGCCAGCCCTTTCCCACCGACTTGGCTTCATTCTCAGAGATGAGCTGGCCAAGCAGAGCGTAGTAACCCAATTCGCCCATCGTGTTATCGCTGAGTAACTGCAGTCCCGGAACGTTCGCGAGCGACGCGGGATGCGGCAGGGAAATTGAGGGCAGCGGCTTTTTCTCAAAATAGATCAGCGGTTCGAAGATTTCCTTGGTGGTGGCGGGCGGATCCGCAAACAGGGCGTTCAGCTTCTTCCATCCGCCTTGCCGGAGAGCGCGCTGCATGAAGCCCATGCCTTCCACGTACGGGAAAAGAGCCTGCAGGCGGAAGAAGAAAGGAGCCCTGGAGAAGACCGGAAACTCCTCGAACTGCTGGTGGATCACCTGAGCCATCAGAGGTTCAAGCGACGGCAGGCTGCCCAGTTCGACCGGCCCAACGAGCTGTTGCATCATGGCCGCGGTGGCGTGGCCTTCCACGACGGCTTGGCGCGCGTTCGTGATGTCGTCATTCTCGCGGCGAGCGTGAAGAAATGCCTGCAGGTCAAGATTCTGGTCCTGAAGCGCGTGGGTCAGTTCGTGCGCCAGCACCAAGCGTTGCATCTCCGGCGGAGGCCAGTCGGCGATGCACATGGTCTTGCGCCGCGGGTCGTAAAACCCCGCAGCCTGCTCGGTGTAAAACTCGATGAGGAACTTCTCCAGAGCGAACTCCTGCGAGACCAGGCCGAACGCCTGGAGAGTGGCTTCCTGGATGTGAATCTCGCGGGGCGTCATTTCTGCGCGCAGGTTTTCTACGAGATACTTTTGGACTTCCGAGCGGCTGATAATCTGCTTCTTAAGCGGAGCCTTGATAGGCAGGCCGGTGATCTCGCTCATCTGCTGAAGGACTTCGTCAGCCTGCGCCAGGAGGTCCTGCGAAGTCGCTTGCGGCAGGGCGGAAACACGGACGAGCGAGAAGAGCGAGAGCGCAAGGGCGGCGACGAATAGCAGCAAGCAACGAAATGCAAGACTCGGAATTCGATACTCGAAATTCGAAACGCGAAATCTGAAACTCGTAACTCGTTTCATGGTCCTCACATTTCAATGCGGCGACACGTTGAATGTTCCCTTAGGGCGCATCCACGGCACGCCGAGACAGGTCCGCAGCGGGCCATTGAACAACTCGCCGCGCGCGCCTCTAAGGGCCGACGCGCAGAACGGTTTGACCCGCTCGTCGGAGGAGACTATCATAAAACTTGCGCGAGCAAGCCGGGCGATCGCTGCCCCGCCTCAGCGTCGGCGTCGGGTCCGTAAGGACCGCGAGCCGGGTAGCAAGGGTGGGGGAGAGGAAAGTCCGAACTCCGCAGGGCAGTGTGCTCGCTAACAGCGAGGGTCGGAGGGGGATTCCCGCGAGGGGCGTACGCCTCCGGCACGGAAAGTGCCACAGAAAACATACCGCCCGGTTCTCCCCCGGTTTGCCGGGGTGGAGAGCCAGGTAAGGGTGAAAAGGTGCGGCAAGAGCGCACCGCCCCGATAGCGATATCGGGGGCACGGAAAACCCCACACGGAGCAAGACCAAATAGGAGAGGAGGAGCGGCCCGCTCCGCCATAACTCTCGGGTAGGTCGCTTGAGCCCGGCAGTAATGCGGGGCCTAGAGGAATGATCGCCACCCCGGCTCGCCGGGGCACAGAATTCGGCTTACAGGCTTGCTCGCGTTAAATTTAGTCGGCAGTTTACAGTTGACAGTCCAGAGCTAAGAGCCAGCGACCCACTCCTTACACGCCTTTCCTGTCAACTTTCAACTCTCGACTTTTCGACCCTCGACTGTTCTCGATGGGTTTATTTGGTCCCAAGACGAAGAAGGTCAAGCCTGCCAAGCGGCTGGCTGGCATGGTCCAGCTTCCCGGTGACAAGTCGATTTCCCATCGTTACGCGATGCTGGCGGCCATCGCCGAAGGGCCCAGCGAAATCCATTTCTTCTCCTCGAGTGCGGATTGCGCCAGCACGCTCGAATGCCTAAAGAGACTTGGCGTGCAGATCGAGTGCCGAGACGACGTGGTCACCGTCCAGGGCGTGGGCCTGGGAGGCTTGCGTCCGCCGACGCAGACCCTGGACGCCGGCAACTCCGGCACGACGATGCGGATGCTGGCGGGCATTCTGGCTGGCCAGCCGTTCCGCTCGGTGATCGCCGGGGATGCTTCGCTTTCGCGCCGGCCGATGAAACGCGTTGTCGATCCCCTAACGCGCATGGGGGCGCGTATCAAGTGCGCGGAAGGTGGCCTGCCCCCGCTGGAGATCGAAGGTGGTTCGCTCCGGCCGATTCGCTACGAACTGCCGGTGCCGAGCGCGCAGGTGAAATCCGCCATCCTGCTGGCGGGACTGTTTGCGGAGGGCGAAACCGAGGTGGTCGAGCCCATTCCGACGCGCGACCACACGGAAATTGCTCTGGAGCAGATGGGCGCCGACGTCGGCCGTCATCAGCGCACCATCGCGGTGCGAGGCCGCGCGCGCCTGGAAGGGAAGAACCTCTGCGTCCCCCGGGATATTTCTTCCGCAGCGTTTTTCATCGTGGCGGGGCTGCTGGCGCCGGAGTCGAACCTGGTGCTCCAGAACGTGGGGCTGAACCCCACGCGGACGGCGATCCTCGATGTGCTCGTGCCCATGGGCGGCCGCGTCAAAGTCGTGAACCTGGAGATGTTGAACGGCGAGCTCTTCGGGGACCTGCACGTGGAATCGAGCAAATTACAGGGCGGCGAGATTCCCCCGGAAGCAGTCCCCGGCCTCATCGACGAACTGCCGGTACTGGCGGTGCTGGGGACGCAGGCGGAGCAGGGGCTGTCGTTTCGCGGCGCGGCAGAACTGCGGGTAAAGGAAAGCGATCGCCTGGCGGCGGTGGCTGAAAATCTGCGGCGCATGGGTGCGGGGGTTGAGGAATTTCCGGATGGGTTGCGCGTGGCGGGGCGGCAGAGCTTGCGCGGCGCGGAGATCGATCCTCACGGCGACCACCGCATCGCCATGGCGTTTGCTGTGGCTGGTTTGGCAGCCCAGGGCGCGACCGTCATCAAGGACAGCGCCTGCGTAGACATTTCCTTTCCTGGTTTCTTTGATACCTTGGCCAGAGTTGCAGAGTAAGCGGCGCTACGCCTCGACCCGGCTGCGGAGTCTGTGCCGAGGCGCGCGCTATGTAGTGGCGGAGTCTGACCGTCGCAAGAGTTGGTGCTCGCAGAGCGCTATTATGGGGAGGCGCAGACCTTGGAAGGTCTGCGCCAGCCCTTGTTGACTCTTGGGGTAATGGATTTCGGAGACTAGAAGTAATCTCTCACCGGCCGGGGGCACGCTCGGCCCGTATTCAACCCCTCGCTGATCAACTCACGGGCCAAGTTCGCCTGAAACCTGCACACAGCATAAATCCACTTTGCCAGGGATGATGCCGGCTCGCAGGAGACCGAGCCCGTGCGATAGTCGGAGTGAGGATGCCGGTGCGGTGCCGGGTTCCACGCTCTGGCCTCGCCTTCGCTCGGGGGAGAGGGCGGTCCGGCTGGCCGCGCGCCCTGGCGCATCAGGCGGATGGCGCTATATTCTGTGCCGAGGCGGATCAAAGGTCCGCCTTTGCCGTAGGTCCCGGTGATGGAAGGGTTCTCGCCTTCCTTAACCACTTTCAAGGCTGGTCCCGTGAAATCGCACTCCACCTCACCGTGCCGTGAGTTCGCCTCGATCTGGAAATTGCTCGCGGCGGGCAAGGTGAGTTCGATTTCGCCTTTCTTCAGATCCACAGTGATCGGCTGGGTGGGAGGAACCGCGGTCCTAAGCCGGACACCGCCGTTGTTATTCGAGATCTTCACGCTGTGCTTGAAGTCGTTCAACGTGATGTCCTTCTGGCGTGTCGTAATCTCGAACGGCCCGTCGATCCCGGTCAGGTCGAGTGATCCCACCTCCATATTCAAGCGCCCGGTTAGTCTCTGCGCCGTCATGTCGGTCCGGGTGGAGGTGTAGCGGAGGGTCTGACCGACATTGCGGAACTGCACACTGCCGCCGAACTCCCCGTTGACGGTGACCGTACCCGTAACGGCGGCGACATCGATGTCGCCCCCGCGGCCTTCCATTTCCAGGCTCCCCTTTAGGTCGCGGACTTCCGTTAACCCGCCCGCCTTGTTCAGACGGACCAGCCCTTCCACATTGGTCATGTGGGTGTCGCCGTGCCGGACGGTGAGGGCCTGCTCGCCCTTTAGGCCGTCCAGGATGAGGTCGCCTCGCTCGGCGGTAATTTCGGTGCTGGTTCCCTTGGGCACGCGCAGAGCGATATCCAGGCGCACACTGCGCCGGCTGTCCGGCAGCGAGTCGATGTTGGTCTGGAGCAGGTATCGCCCGGCCTGCTCACTGAACTCGATCTTCAACTGGTCGGAGATCTTCCGGGCTTCGTCTTCGCTGGGCGCCCAGATGGTCTTCTTCACTACCGCCTCCAGAATGGGCTGGTCGGAGGCATGAACCTCCACGTCTCCTCGGCGGTTGACCACCAGCACGCGCGGCTGTGGCGGAGCGGCGTGGGAGACTGGCTGAGTGTACGTATAGGAGTTCAGAAAAAGACTGGCAAAGCCTTCGTTATCCACATCGACGCCGACCGCCTCCGGCCACTGATGCCAGGGTCGCAAGACGATCTTCGAAATCAGCGTGCCCATGATCAGAATCAGAATCAAGAGAATGACTTCGCTGGCCGAGAACAGCGGTGGGGGAACCGTCTCCGGGTGCGCGCGCGCCCGGAGGTAGTCCACGAGCTTCGATAGTCCCCAGAAGATGATGAGGATGGGCCAGAACTTGGCGATGATTTGCCAAGGGCGGATTGCAGGGTTGAAGTTCTGCCAGAGAAAGATCGCCCCCACGGCAATCAAGGTCAATGCCCAGAAGATCGATCCGCGACGATACCCGTAAACGCTCATTAATACCTCCCCGGTCCCTTCGCGGGGCAGTTAAATCCTTGGTCCTTCTGGCGGGCGCGGCGGCCGTGCCGAATCCACCAGCTTCAGGACGCCGATCACTACCAGCAGGATGGGCCAGGTCTTCGAAATTCCCCAACCGGGAACAAACTGATCGACCAGGAAGACCACACCTAGGGTGATCAGGATGACGGGCCCGGTCAGGCTGACCCGCTGGGGTGTCTGTGTTATGAGTGGAGATCCCATGTTTGTCTCTACCTCTTCCTTCGCTTCCAATTCGACACTGTGGGCGCGTGCCTGTGCGCCAGGCTACTTGCCTTGCTTCACGCGCTCCAATTCCAGCTCCAGCTCGCGCATCTTGCGCTGGTGTTCCAACTCCTCCTGGTGGAGTCTCTGGTGAACCTCAATTTCCTTGTCGCGGGTTTTCGCCAGTTGGGTGATGGCAACAATCACGACCACCATCGCAAAAACCGCCAGCGGAATAAACATTGTTCCCTCGCCTCCGCCCGGGCACTCATCGTTACGCAAGCCGCCTCAAGCGGCCCGCTCCGAGTATTGCCGGGCCTTGGTCTTCTCCAGCTCCAATTCCAACTCCTTCATCTTTCGCTGGTGCTCCATTTCCCGGATCCGCATTTCCTGGTGGGCCTGTAGCTCCTTCTCCCGTGCCTTGTACCAAAAGACAATCCCCACAATCACGACCGGCACCAGGATTCCCGCGATCGGAATCAAGAACGCAAAGAAAGGGAAAGCATGCTCCATGTAAAGTCTCCGTCTGTTTCGGGCGCGAACGCTGGAGCCCCAGAGGGGCCGGGCTTCAGTCGCGCGTCATCACAAATCCATACAACGGCAGCTCAAGCGGCCCGCTCGGAAGATTGCCGGGCCTTCGCCTTCTCCAGTTCGACTTCCAACTCCTTCATCTTCCGCTGATGTTCCATTTCCCGGGTCCGCATGTCTTGGTGAAACTGCAACTCCCTCTCGCGGGTTCTGTACCAGAAGACGATGCCTACGATGCAAATGATCATGATCATCCCCGCGATGGGAATCAAGATATCTGGGCTCTCCCACATTCCCGCACCTCCGTCTCTTTCCCTCGCACAATCGGCAGCGCCTGGAAAATCGAGCTTCAACTGCTCTTGCTCAGTCGGGCCTTCTCTAATTCGAGCCTGGCTTTCTCGATTTCCAGCTCTTTCATCTTGCGCTCGTGCTCCATCTCCTGCATTCGCAGTTGCTGATGGGCCAGGAGTTCCTTCTCGCGCATATTCTTCATCGCGACGATGGCCACGATCAGGATGACCATCACGAATGCTCCCAGAGGAACTATCAAACCACTATGGAGTAAACCCATTTCCAAGCCTCCAAGAGTTTATGCTGGTTTGCTACATTCCTTGCGGGCCGGGGATATTGCTCGGCCCTTCCTTGGGCGCGCCGGGGGTCTCCGGGCCGGAGGGAGGCTCAGCCTTGCCTCCCATGCGCCGTTGCAACAAGATCACCCCGATGACAATCAACAGTAAGGGCCAATACTTGCCCAGGTGCCGGAAGACTGGCACGCCCAGGTTGTCCAGCAGGAACAAGGCGCCCAGGCCGATCAGTAGCGCCGCCCCGATGGGCGCGTTCATCTTCATGTCGCCTAACCCAAACCATTCTTGCGTCGGCCGGCCCAATTGCTTGGATTTGGCGGTCTGGTAGGAATCCAACACCATGTAGAAGTAGAACGCTATCGCTCCCATAGTGAATATGGCTCCGAACGGTCCACTCACACGGTCGGCCAAAGCGATGAGTGAGCCGAAGATCAAGACCTGGATCATGGCCTTCACCACCTGGCCGTTATAGATGGAGCCGACCCCCGGAATGAACCCCAGGGCCAGCGCGACGCCGGGACTCGGACCTACTCCGGGCCCGAAGACGGGCGGTAACGTTTGCAGGCGCGAGGCCAGGCATGTTTCGCAATAGATCATTCCGCGCACTTCGCGCTTGCAGTCGTTACACAGGGAACGTCCGCACTGCCCGCAGAAGGCTACGGCATCGATGTTGGGGTGGTTGGCACATTTCATTGGGATAGGCTCCTTCCCGACCCAACGGTCAGGGGATGGTTACCGATCTTGGGGGCAATTGTCCCGACCGGGGCAGCGGTGGCGAGAAACAGACTCCGAGTGGAAGCCAGTTGCGGGCTGAACAGCGGCTTGCTGTCTGTAGAGCCTCCCGCGGGCGGCTCCTGTTTCGGAGCTTCTTTCTCTTGCTCCTTAGGCTGAGAGCGAAGCTGCCGGAAGCGCGACTCGATCTCATAGACCACGCGCAAGTCGTAGTAGAACTTCTCGGCGTGGGCATAGAGTAAGTGGCCGGCGCGATTCGCCCGGTAGACCCAGGTGCGGGGATTCAGGTCCTCGACTCGGAGTTTCCTCAAATTGATCCCCGCAGCGTTAATAATGATGGAGAACGAAAACACCGCCATGGCCACGGCATAAGCAAGCCGCGGCTGGACTGCTGGCCGGAAGAAAGCGGCGAGTTGCTGTCGGAAAGTAGGCTTTCGCTCGCCGACCGTGGCCAGCAGGATTTTCGAGATCAGCCATGGAGCGGGCTCCAGCTCTTCTGCGGAGTGACAAAGCTCCATCACCCGGCGGACATCCTCGACCAGCTCGCGGCACGCGGCGCACTCGCTGAGGTGCACCTTGACTTCCGCCTTGCGGGCCGGCTCCAGGAGCCCTTCCAGGTAATCGCTCGCCAGATTTTCGAGTTCCAGGTGCGTCATGGCTCGCTCCCCATCCTAGTGGGGCCTCTCATTCCTTCCATACGCGTTAGCACCCGCGCTAGTTCCAATCTTCCACGATTGATCCGCGACTTGACAGTCCCCTGCGGAACCCCCAGGACCTGGGCGATCTCCTGGTAGTCGAGGTCGTGGAGGTCACGGAGAACCACGGCCTCCCGGAGGTCTGGTGACAATTTGCCCAGCGCAAGTTGTAGAATTTCTTTACGCTCCCGGGATTCTACTTGCCCCAGGGGCTCGATTTCCGGGCTAGGTCTCTCTTCTAAGGTCCCCAGCTCGTCTTCTAGCGACGACGTGACGCGATCCCTTTTGGTGCGCCGATAGTGATCCACTAGGTGGTTGCGCGCCACCCGGTTGAGCCACGTCCAAAAAGTGCCCTGAGCGGCGTCGAAACTCCTTAGGGTCTGGAAAACCTTGATGAAAATCTCTTGAGTTAAGTCCTCGGCTTCCTGACTCCGCCCTGTAAAACGATAGCACAGGTTGTAGATCTTTCGGGTGTGGCCTCGGAGCAGGACTTCCCAGGCTGAGTCATCGCCGGCAAGGCACCGCTTCAGTAAGTCTTGGTCCTGATCCACTCCGGTTCACCTTAGCCTGTCTTTGCGGACGCTCAGGCCGAACTCATTCGACCGGCCCCCGACTCGATACCGGAAACTTCGCGGCATTGTACCAGAACGCGGAAGCTCGCGGCAGAGCAGAAACCTCGATGGGGTGCCGGTCACAAAGAAGACTTGCCTTGAGGATCTACAACGTGAGGCCCAACAGGACTGGGCGACGGTCAAGGTAGTGCCTTGGCTACCGATCCACTCCTTCCAGCATCCAGATGCTGCCCGTGGCATTGGCAATGCACAGAACCAAGCGGTCCTTGGAAACCGAGAGCTCCCCGCCAGCGATGTTTTCCCAGACCCTCCGGCCTGGGTTCTCAAACGAGGTCACTTGGAATGGCTCCCCGACGGGCTGCCCTCTCGCTGGATCGAACCGCCTTCCCCAGACGTTCAGGAATCCCGCACGCGACGATAGGAAGTAGATGGTCCTGCCGTCGGGCGACCACCGTGGTTTGTCGGCCCAGGCATTCTCTTCTGTGATCTGCACCCACTCGCCGCCCGATGTGGGCACAACATAAAGCGTTGAGCCCGTCACGCCGACTCTCTTGATGGCGTTAAAGCAAATCCAGCGGCCGTCGGGAGAAAAGCGCCCCTGCCAGAGGTTGTAGCCAGGCTTGGAGGCGACAGCGCGCGCTTGTGTCTCCGCATGCGGGGCAGCGGACAAAGGGAACAAGACGATCGAAATTCGGTCGGAGGCGAGCAGGGCGGAGCTGCCCAGAACCCACTTGCCGTCTGAGGCCAATCAAAGGGGTTCTCCCATAAGCCGCCCGAGGGAGATGTCAGCACCTCCTCGCCGCCACTCAGGCTCTGCCAGACAATCTGCCTCTCGGTTTCGGATGAGACTGGGGGCCTGCGGCGATATGCTAGCCGGGTCCCATCACGCGACCAGCGAGGAGCAAAGTACCCGTACCCTGTGGAAAGCAATATCTCTCGGCCGTCTTCCAGAGACTTCGCCCAAAGCTCTTCCCTTCCAGCGCGTACGGCGACAACCGCCACCCATTTCCCATCCCGCGTGAGGTCAGGAGAATAAACGTCCATTCCGGCAGGACTCACCGGTAAGCCTTCCCCTTTGACCTTGCCAGTCACTGCGTCGAAGGGAAAGACCCAGACACGGGCGCTTTCACTCCGCGTGCTGAAGGCTAGCCTTCTGCCGTCCGCGGAAAGCGCGATATCGGTGTCCCGGCCAGGCCCCATGGTCAGACGCTCCGGACCTGAAATCCAACGCAGGGTCTTCGGATCCACATTCACTTTCCAGAGGTTTCGCACCTCTTGCGCAACCCCCTCAAAGTAGATGGCCGCTCCAGAAGGGGCCCACCTGAAGTCGTAGAGGAAGACCTCACCAGCCTGGAGCTGCCTGTCAATCTGGGGCACAATTTCCGATCTTGTAGGTGTGCCGCCGTCCAAAGACGCCGTCCAGAAATCAGTTCCAGGCGGCCGGTTGTGTGGTCTCCCTTGGAACGAAACTCTGCGGCCATCCGGATGCCACGCAAAGGCAGTAGTCTGATCACCCTGCGCGGCGAAAGAGCCCGCCAGGACTTCCCGTGGCGGGTTTCCATCCAGAGCGACCACATAGAGCCGGGGAGGCTCGGAGATGAATCGAAGAAAGGTGGTCTGGAATAGAATCCGCGTGCCGTCGGGCGACCATCGGGGCCGGTAACCAAAAGGACACAATCCTTCGTTCGTGCCCGCCCAGGGCAGGGACGACGTGGAGGCCGCCGCCATCGCGCTCGGAGCGGAAGACAATCAGCTTGCCGTCCGGTGACCAGTCGGGCTGCCAGTCGTGGGCTGGGTTGTTCGTGACCTGGACGGGATTCCCACCACCGATCTGTTGCACCCAGATGTCGAAGTTGCCGCTGCGGTCGGAGGCATAGGCGATGAAGCGGCTGTCGGGCGAGAAGCTCGGATCCCTTTGCAGCCCCGGGTCCGAACGTCAGGCGCGTGAGCGTGCGCTGCGGTGCCGAAGGGGTAGGCTGGCTGGCGCGGTAAAGCAAAAACGCGGGAGCAGCCAGCAGGACAGCGCCCACAGTTACCGCGGCATAGACGGCCCAGCCGCGCCGTCTTTCGAGCGGCAGCGGTGGGAGCACCGCCGGTACAGCAGCCTCGCGCCCGGAATCCGTATCACGCTTCAGCCGCTTCAGGTCGGTCCGCAGCTCCGACGCACTCTGGTAGCGCATCTCGCGGTCTTTCTCCAGCGCCTTATTGATAATCTCCTCCAGCTTCGGCGGCACTTCCGGATTCAAGCGCACGGGCGAGGTCGGCGCTTTATGGAGAATGGCGTCGAAGATGGCGGCGGAGGTGGTGCCCACGAAAGCCTGGTGCCCGGTGGCCATCTCGTACAGCACCACACCGAAGCTGAACAAATCCGTGCGCCCGTCGAGTTCCTGCCCCAGCGCCTGCTCGGGCGACATGTAAGCCACCGTACCCATGGCCACGCCGGGGCTGGTCAGGTGCTCTTCGGCGAGGGAGGCGGTTTCGGCCTCTTGTAGGGGCGCCGCTTGCCGCGCACCTTTGGGCAGGGCAAGCCCTGCCCCTAGAGGGGTCAATTTCGCCAGCCCAAAATCCAGAATCTTGGCTTGGCCCCGCTGGGTCACGAAGATATTCGCGGGCTTGATGTCCCGATGGATGATGCCTTTTGCATGCGCCGCGTCCAGCGCATCGGCAATCTGGATGGCGAGGTCGAGCAGCGTGTCTGTCGGTAGGGGCTGCACCCTCACCCGGCCCTCCTGGCCACCCTCTCCCGGGGGGAGAGGGGCTGGGGGTGAGGGGAGCCGACAGGAACTTGAGGGCTACGAGGCGGCCGAGCTTGGTGTCCTCGGCCTTATAGACCACACCCATACCACCGCCACCCAGCTTCTCCAGGATGCGGTAGTGGAAAACGGTCTTGCCAATCATGGGAGGGAACCTACCTTTGGCACTATCTTAGGCGGCACCGCGGGCAAGTCAACGCGATCAGGTTTTTCTGGCACTTGAAGCTGCCTGGGGGAAAGAGCGAGGCCACGCAGAAAGCACGGCATAGGCCACTGCGTAGCTGCCGGTGCAGCGCTTGCTTGACATCGGAGAGGGCTTCGGATAGTTTTCCGGGCGAGGAACGCCTGACGAGATTTCTCTCTATGAAGAAGGACCTCCGACGATGGGTGTGGTTAGGTGTCGGCGCCCTCGTCATCGGGCTTATCTTCTACAATCTGAGCCAGAGCCCGGAGTGGCGAGACTTCCGCTGGGACCGGTTCTGGTCATCGATTGTAGGAGCGCGACCGGGGTTGTTGCTGGTGGCGCTGGTGACTGTCTACGTCACCTATCTCGTCCGCGCCTATCGATGGAGATTTTTCCTCGATCCTATCAAGCGGGCCTCGCTGTGGGTCCTGTTTGCGGGGCAGGTGCTGGGATTCAGTTCCATCTACCTAATCGGGCGGCCCGGTGAATTTGTTCGGCCCGCCTACATCGCCAAGAAAGAGAACGTCCCCATGAGCGCGATGGTGGCCGTGTGGCTGCTGGAGCGCGTCTTTGACACGGTTTTTCTGGTGCTGCTCTTTGCTGCCGCGCTGTACTTTGAGCCTGTGGATCCGGCAACCGCCCAGGGAGTGTCAGTTCTGGCCATGATGCATGACGGTGGGTACGTGATGTTTGCACTAACAGGGCTCATGGTGGCAGCGTTAGTACTATTCCGGCTGCGCACTGAGAAGCTGACCGCGTGGGCTCTGCGGACGCTTCATTTCTTGCCGGCGCCGGCCCTGAAGCATTTCGAGCATTTCCTGCGCTCCTTCGCCGATGGGCTGGGAGTTATTCGGAACTGGACGGAGTTGCTGGGGAGTGTCGCCGCGACAGTGGTGCTCTGGGTGTTGAATACGACCGTATTCTGGTTGGTGTTTAAGAGCCTGCGCGGCGGGCTCGAACGCTTGCCTTGGCTGGCGGCAGGGCTGACGCTCTTCTGTGCTGCCCTGGGGTTAGTGGTGCAGTTCCCGGGCATTGGGGGCGGGTACCAGGTGGGAGCCATCCTGGCGTTGAGCGAGATCTTCAACGTGGGGGTGGAACGGGCGACCGGCGCCGGCATCCTGGTTTGGATCATGATGTCCGTCCCCTGTCTATTGCTTGGACTGCTGCTGCTGGTGCGGGAAGGGTTGACATTCAAGAAGCTGGAAGCGATTGCGGAAGAGGAGCGCGCGACGGCGCAACAGACCTGAGGCATCTTGCGGACCCGCTGCGGTGGGTCGCTAGTTATCGAGAGGGGTTAGCTATCGGTAGCCAGCACGCAGGCTTCCCCCGTCGCTTATAACTGCCGGAGGGTGACGGCCAAGCGCTGCGCCGGACAACGGACACTGCCATGAAATGTCCATTCTGCGGGCACGTGGAAGATAAGGTAGTCGATTCGCGTGAGGCGAAGGTCGGCGACACGATCCGCCGGCGGCGTGAGTGTGAGAAGTGTGGGCGCCGCTTCACCACCTACGAGCGCATTGACGAAATTCCGTACATGGTGGTGAAGAAGGATGGTCGTCGCGAGAAGTTCGAACGGCAAAAAGTTCTGGCTGGTTTGTTGAAGGCCTGCGAAAAGCGGCCGGTCGCCATGGCTAAGCTCGAGCAGATCGTTAACGAAGCAGAAACCCTGGTCGCCGAATCGCCGGACCGCGAACGCCCAGCGTCGGAGGTAGGTGAACTGGTGATGAACCGGCTGAAGAAACTCGACAAGGTTGCCTACGTCCGGTTTGCGTCTGTCTACCTGGATTTCAAGGATGTCCGCGAGTTTATGGATGAGCTGAAGGAGCTGCTCAAGGCGAGAGGGAAGTAGTATCGGCTGCAAAAGGCCCGCCGGTGTCGCGCTGGCGGTCTTGCCAGGAAGAGTTGCGTGCGTCCCCCGGCTACGACTAAGAACGGTTGAAAACGAAGGCGCCGAAGGTCCGGAAGGTCTCGAATCCCAAGCGTTCGTAGAGTCGCAAGGCCCCTGCGTTCTGGTCCGTTACCGTGAGCGAGACTTGTTGGTAGCCCTGTCGCGCCAGATCTTCAAACGACAATTCCATCAGGAGGGTTCCCAGGCCGCATCCCTGGAACGGCCGGGCAATGGCCACTTGGGGGATGTGAGCCGTGTCGGGGAGAACCGCGGTCACAGCCAGAATCCCAGCGAGTCTTTGGCTCGATCGATGAAGGGCCACATGAGAGAGGTGTGGCAGGTACTCACCACATCCATGCTGGTGGATGATATTCTCAATCAGGCGAGTTGCGCCCGCCAGCGAACCATACTGGTCGTTGATGATGGTATCGACGTGGTTGCAGTAGGTGTCGTAAACGAGCTCCGCAGCCTCGTGATCGTGCTTCCGTTCCCAAGGAACGATCAGGAAATCATTCAGGGACGAAGAGCCTCGCTTGGCGTGGGCGAGGGGTCCGTGGAGCAAAGATAGGGCCATAAACCGGCGCCGGTAACCCTCGAAGTGAGAGGTGTGGAAGCAGGGCTCAAGCTGTTCGAAGCCGAAATGTGGGAGCTGCGCCTCCACCCGGCGTAGCCCGGGAGTCGCAAGGAGCGTCTCAATCACGTGTTCGAGCAACCGCAACGCTTGCTCAAGCCCCGCGGAGGAGGGGTCCACAAACAGATCGCCGATGAGGCCTTTTTCGCCGTCATAGAAAAAGAAGCAGTAGCCCTGGACTTTACCTTGGAAGACCAAGGCATAACCCGAAAGGCGTTTTTCCTGCAAGCAGGTGGAAACGACCCGGGCCGAAGAGGTGAAATCCCAGCGGAGGCCTTCCCGCCAGGCGTGCGACTCGGCGTCCAGCAAGGGCGCGAAGTCTTGCGCCACAAAGCGGCGTATGTCAATGATCTCGAAGCCCAAGGCCGGTTCCTTTCCATTGTGCGGCGCAAGAATGGCGGCGCGAGAGGCCACTTCAGGAGCCAGGAAAGGTTATCGTGGCGAGGCGTCTCCGGGTCGGCAAGGCGACGCCAGTATAACCCAAAATGGGAGGCTGTTCCGGCAGATTCCTCAGGCTTGTGTGTAGTCGGGCCGGACTCGGGTGTTGTATCAGATGCGCGGGGCGGGGACGGCGTTGGGGCCTCGGCTGTTTCATCGCTTTCCGTTTGAGGCGGACGACACTGCGCGAGCCGCGTGTCTCGAGGGTGACCGGCGCCGGGCGAACAACGTCTTGGGACCTCATGGCCGGCTTCAGACGCTGACTTGTTTAAGGAACAAAAGTTTTTGTCGAGGCAAAAAACGGGTTGTGGTAGCATTCGTAGTTTGCGAGCCAGTTGGTTAAATGACCAGATAAGGGGTGAAGGGAGGGGAGAAGCACCGGTATGGCGCGCAGGCGAGCTGTTGCAGTTGCCGCCCCTTCACGATTTCCAACGGAGCTTGTTCTCAAGCTCGTCCGTGGGGTTCTGATCCTGGCGTTTGTCCTGCTGCTGGTGCTGGGAGGGGCGGGGGGTGTCCTCACCTATCGCGTGATGACAGCGCATAACGATACGGAGACCGTCACGCCCTCGACATACCTTCTGAGTAGTTACATCACCCTGAACTTCACAGACGCCGCCGGAGGAGAGCACGAGGGCTGGCTGCTGCTGGGGCTGAAAGGTGCGCCGACTATCATCCTCTGCCACGGATATAACTCCAACCGGTCGGATCTGCTCTCCCTGGGTACCATCCTACGCGAGAACCACTTCAATGTGTACGTCTTTAACTTCTCCGGCCCAAAAGCTAAAGGGAGTTATTCCGACCTGGGTGTACGGCAAGCCGCAGATTTGCTGGCGGCCATCGACATGGTGACTAAGCAGCCCGTAGTGAATCCGAACCGCGTCGGGTTGTTCGGGACAACGCTGGGTGGTCACGCCGCGCTGGTCGTGGCAATGCAAAGTCCCAAGGTGAAGGCGTTGGCGGTTGATACTACATATGAAACACCCGATCAGATGTTTTACGCCCAAATCGATCGGCTCCTGGGTGGTTCCAGTCCCCTTTTCCGCTTCCTTGCCGGGGCGGAGTTCCACCTTTTCACCATCGGAGGCAAGCCTTACCCGGTGCGCCAAAACCTTTCCAAGCTGGAAAACATGCCCAAGCTTTTCATCTCCGGCCGGGATACGCCTCCCTTGGCAGAGATCACGGAAGAACTCTATAACCTCGCCCCCCAGCCCAAGCGCTTGCTGGTGTTGCAGCATTCGCAAGCCGGTCTGGCTTCCGGCGCTGAGAAGAAAGAATACGAAAACCAAGTCCTCACTTTCTTCCTGCAGAACTTGTCTCTTCGTGCTGACTGAAGTTGCCGCGCTGTGGCTCTTAGGGTTCGGCAACGGTCCGGGTGGGTGTTCCTGTGCCGCCCAGGGGGGCAGGAGTGTATGGGTCCTTTGAAGGTCAACAACTCCTCCACGCCCTCGGCACCCATTAATCAAGCCGAGCGGGTGCCACGCCCTTCGTTCCGCCACCAATTGGAATACTGCGCCGCAATCGGCCTGCTGACATTTCTGGGAAGGCTTCCACACGGCGTGGCACGTACCTTTTGCGCGGTGCTGGCGGTGCTCTGTTACTGGTTTTGGCCCCGCCTGCGAAAAGTAGGTCTTTTCAATCTGAACCTCGCGTTTCCGGAATGGTCCGAACGCCAACGGCGCCGGGTGCTGTTCGGCCTGTTTCGCAATTTTGGCCGGATGCTCGCCGACTTCGCGCACTTCCCTCGCTGGAACCGTAGAAACATCGAACGCCTCATCATTTACGACGGGTTCGAGAATTACGCGCGCGCGCAGAATCTGGGTCGAGGTGTGCTCTTCCTCACCGCCCACTTTGGGAATTGGGAACTTGGGTCCTTCGCCCACGGCGTGTACGGCTACCCCTGCCATTTCGTGGTGCGCGAGCTCGATAACCCCCTGATCAACCAATTGATCAATCGCTACCGTTGCTTGAGCGGCGGGAAGGCGATTGAAAAGCGGGATTTTGCCCGTGAGGTACTGCGCGCCTTCAACCAGGACGAGGCGGTGGGTGTCCTAATGGACCAGAACATGGCGCCTAGCGAGGGTGTATTCGTCGATTTCTTCGGCGTCCTGGCCTGCACCACAACCGGTCCCGCTCGCGTCGCACGCAAGACCGGCGTACCCATTGTGCTGGGTTTGGTAATCTGGGATTCGAAGCTCAAGAAATATCGCTTGCGCTTTGACGCCGTGGAGTGGATCAAGCGCGATGACCCAGAGGAAGAGATCGTGGCCAACACGGCGAACTTCACGCGCCTGATTGAGGAGCATGTCCGAGGCTATCCCGACCAGTGGCTTTGGGTGCACCGGCGCTGGAAAACTCGCCCGCCAGGCGAGCCGCCGCTGTACTCATTCTGAAAAACCAGTCGACAGTCAAAAGTTGGCAGAGGAAAGCTCTTGACTGTCGACCATTGACTGTCAACGGTGGACTGTCTTTAAGGGGCTAACCATGAGAGTCGAAGAGATTGCCCGTTTGCTGAAGGGTAAGGTAGAAGGCGACAGCGCTCGCGAGATTCGTGGTGTGGCGAGCCTCGGGAGTGCGGGCCCGGACGAGCTGACTTACGCGGAGGGCGCCCGGGCGGTCGAGCTGGCTGCTCGCTCGCGGGCGGGTTGCATCCTGATGGCGGAGGGAATTACGTTGCCCGGCCAAACCACCATCGCTGTAGCAAACCCGAAGCTAGCTTTGATCCGCGCGGTGGAGGCGCTTCTTCCCCCTCGCGTTCCCAAGCCGGGCATCCATCCCACGGCCATCATCGCCTCCGACGCCGAGCTGGCTGCGGACGTGACCGTGGGCGCCCATGTGGTAATCGAAGGCGGGGTGACAGTGGATGCCGGGACGCGGCTGGGGGCGGGCGTTTTCTTGGGTGAGGGAGTGCACATCGGCGCTCGTTGCGTTTTTCATCCCCGGGTCGCCGTGTATCCAGGTGCGCGGATTGGCAACGGAGTGATACTCCACGCCGGCGTCGTAGTGGGTTCCGACGGGTTTGGATACGTTTTTGCGGACGGTCGCCATCACAAGTTTCCACAAATCGGTCAGGTGATCATCGAGGACGACGTTGAGATCGGCAGCAACTCCACCGTGGATCGCGGGTCGCTGGGGACGACTGTGATCGGCCAGGGCACTAAAATTGATAATCTGGTGCAGATCGCGCACAACGTGAAGGTCGGACGCCACTGCGTGATCGCCGCACAAACGGGCATCTCCGGAAGCGTTGAGATCGGCGAGTACGTGGTCATGGGTGGACAGGTGGGTGTGGCCGACCATGTGCGCGTGGAGGACCACGTGGTAGTCGGCGCGCAGGCGGGGATCCCCACTGGCAAGATTCTGCGCCGGGGAACCACGGTTTGGGGAACGCCCGCGCGTCCGCTGGCCGAGTTCAAGAAGCAGTATGCGCATCTGTCAAATCTGCCGAGCCTGGCACTGAAACTGAAGGAACTCTCACGCCAGTTGTCGCGGCCTCCAGGCTAGGCCTGTCGTTCAATGGTCGCTGGGCGGTCGCGGTGCTGGACTCAACATCTTGATGGCGATTTGCCGTGTGTCGGCGGAATGATTTCGCAGGAGATCTCGCGGTCGCACTTTCCTCCGTACATCTTGAGCGGTAGGGGAACCATCTAACTTTCTTGTTGGCTGCCTGACATGTAGCTCTTGGTTGGAGGAGCTGCTTTCTTGAACTACCAAACAACCACTGCAGGCCCGAAGGGGCCTCGCCTATCGCGCCCGGTCATTCTCTAATTCCATGCGGGAGTTTGACGATGCGAAAAGTCGTTGTCCTTGCATGCATGTTTCTTCTGGTACCACAAGTTCTCTGCGCGCAAGCGAAGGATGATGTGCAGGAACGGCTCAAGGCTCTCGAAGAGCGGATACGTGCTTTAGAGGCGGAAGTGCAATCGCTGAAGGCTGCCCAGGCGGCAGCACCAGTTGCCCAGGCGGTAGCGCCAACCGCCACTGCGCCGGCAATGGCTCCGGCACCTGCACAGGTGGCCGCGCCCCCCGCCGAGGTTCAGGTGCCAGCCGGGGCACCCTTGACCCCCTCCGGGCCGCTGCCGGTTTATGGCGGGGCCAGCGCCATGGCTAAGGTCCTCAACCCCGACATCAGCATCATTGGAGACTTCCTCGGCGCCGTAGGACGAAATTCGGTACATCCCGTGCCCACTCTCGACATGCACGAGAGCGAAGTGGGCCTGCAGGCGATTGTAGATCCTTATGCGCGTGGTGATTTCTTTCTCACCTTCGGGGAGGAAGGCGTGGGCCTCGAAGAAGGCTATCTGACTTTCACCTCGCTGCCCGGCGGCTTCGTGGCGAAAGTGGGTAAGATGCGCTCCAGTTTTGGGGTGGTTAACACCCTCCATAACCACGTCTTGCCCTGGACCGATCGGCCGCTGGTAACAGAAAATCTAGTAGGGGGCGAGGACGGCATTAACGATGCGGGGCTTTCCCTGAGCCGGATTCTGCCCGCGCCCAGGGGCATTTTTCTCGAGGGGACGGCGCAGATCTTCCGCGGGGATTCGGGGGATGTCTTCAAGGCGAGTCGGAAGGGCGATGTGAGTCTGGTCGGCCGGCTGCGCGGTTACCGTGACCTGACTGAATCCACCAACCTCGATCTCGGCTTCTCATACGCGCGAGGCCACAACGACCTAGGCAGCGGGTTTATCACGCAGCTTTATGGCGCAGACGCCACGCTGCGTTGGAAGCCCTTGCGGCGTGCCATTTATCACTCTTTTCTCGCCCGCACGGAACTCGTTTGGAGCCGCCGCGAGCAGTGGGCTGGAACTCCCCAGGCGTTTGGAATGTATACTTCGGGGGAGTACCGGCTCAATCGGCGCTGGACGGTGGGTGGACGCTACGACCGGTCTGACCGCACGCGCAATGCGAACCAAACGGATAGCGGCTTCTCCACCTTGCTCACTTACTGGCCCAGTGAGTTCAGCCAGATCCGGGGTCAGTATCGCTGGGTACGCTACGCCGAGGGTAGGGAAGGCAACGAATTGCGCTTCCAGTTCCTCTTTTCTCTAGGGGCGCACGGCGCCCATCCGTTCTAGGAGCACCTATGACTCAACCGCGCGAAAGCTTTCGTTCCATTGGCTTGGTACTGGTATCTGTTCTGGCGCTGTTGTGGAGCGCTGGGCCAGCGCGTGCCGCCTCCAAACTGAGAGTCGTTACCGCCACCACAGATCTTGCCTCCCTGACCGAGGAGGTGGGTGGTGACCGCGTTGACGTGGAATCCATCGCCCGCGGCTATCAGGACCCGCACTTTGTGGAGGCCAAGCCTAGCTTCCTGCTGAAGCTACGCCACGCTGACCTGCTCATTCTCGTTGGACTGCAACTAGAAATCTCCTGGCTACCACCTCTGATTACGCAGTGCGGGAACCCACGGATTCAGGTTGGAGCGCCGGGTTACTTGGACGCCTCGCAATTCGCGGAAATCCTGGAGATCCCCACGACAGCAGTTACGCGTGCCATGGGAGATGTACACCCTTTTGGCAACCCGCACTACTGGCTCGACCCGGAAAATGGCCGGCGCATCGCGCGGGGCATCCAGACAAAACTGTCGCAGATGCGGCCTGACGATGCCGCCTATTTCGAGCAACGTTTCCAAGCATTCGGCCAACGGCTTACGCAGGCCGAGAAAGCTTGGGACGAGGAGGCGAAGCCCTTTCGCGGTCGCAAGGTGGTCACCTATCACCGCTCCTGGCCCAATTTCGCGAAACGGTTTGGCCTTGACGTCATCGGCTATGTCGAGCCGCGGCCGGGCATACCACCCAGCCCGGGCCACACCGTGGAGCTGATCCAGTTGATGAAGCGCGAAAACGTTAAGGTTATTTTGGTCGAGCCCTATTTTGACCTCAAGACGCCGAACGCCGTGGCGCGCGAGACCGGGGCGCAAGTGGTGGTTCTGCTTCCATCGGTGGGGGGCCGAGAAGAAGTTGCCGACTACTTCAAGCTCTTCGATTACGGTATAGGGTTGCTGTCGCGGGCGTTCAAGGCTACCCAATAAGACATGTATGGAGGGGAGATGGAAGTCTTTCAATTCTTGCTCGCGCCGTTTGCGGCCAGCCTGATCCTGACGGGGATCCACGCCTATCTGGGCGTGCATGTGGTGGAGCGCGGCGTCATCTTTGTGGATCTTGCCCTGGCGCAGATCGCCGCGCTCGGAGCGACGATCGCCATCCTTGTCGGGATGAATCCGCACGGCGGCGGCGCGTACTGGATCAGTCTGGGGTTCACGTTCCTTGGCGCGGCGATTTTTTCCCTAGCCAGAATTCGGCGGATCCATATTCCGCAGGAAGCGTTCATTGGCATTGCCTATGCTGTGGCTTCCGCCGGCGCCATCCTGGCCATGAGCAAGGCCACCGGCGAGACCGAGCATCTGAAGGACATGCTCGTGGGCAACATCTTGGCGGTCTCTTGGAGCGAGGCTGGACGCACCGCACTGCTCTATGGCGCGATTGGGCTCTTCCACTACATCTACCGCAAGAACTTCCTCCTGATCTCGATCCGCCCGCAGGCAGCAGAGGCGAAGGGGCTTTCCATTCGCTTCTGGGATTTTCTCTTCTACGCTTCGTTCGGATTCGTCGTTACCTCCTCGGTGGCTATCGCAGGAGTGCTGCTGGTTTTCTGCTACCTGATTGTGCCGTCGGTGGGAGCCATGTTGTTCGCGGAGCGGATCGGGCCGCGCCTCGCGATCGGCTGGACGATGGGAACACTAGTTTCCGCGCTCGGAGTCTATCTCTCGGTCGTGCTCGATCTGCCCACTGGCGCCACCATTGTCTGCACCTTTGGGGCGGTCCTGGTGCTAATGTTCCTGGTCCACCTGGTGCTCTACCACCCAAGCAGAGCCCAGAAGCTGCGGGAGATTCCTGAGACGGCGGCAGCAGAGGCTGGAGACCATCACGCCTAAACGAGTTCAGAGGGCCGGCGACTTGGTATTCAGCATATGAAGTCTAGCGCCTGCCGCAAAGTAGGTGCTTCCAACGAAATTGATTTCTGCGGGCGGGGTTCGCTAGAATGAAAAGTCAAGTTCGGAGCGGACATCTTCAGCAAGAAGGAAAGGAGTTCCGGCAATTGATCAACGCGGCAGGGAAGAAGCTCGGGGTTCTGGCGGCGCTGTGCGTGCTTCTGGGAATTGCCTGGTTTCCCGCGGCGGCGCGGTCTGATGGAGCCGCCATCAACGACGCGGCCACGCGCGAAAGAATACTTCGCTACATTCGCGAGAAATTTGGCGTCGCGGAGTCTGTGAAGATGGCCCTTGAACCGTGGCGGGAGTTCAGCTATCCCGCATTCTATGCGACGAGCGTCGTGGCCGATAACGGCAAGCAAAAGCAGACGCAGAATGTCTTCCTGTCGAAGGATCAACGTTATCTGATTGTGGGCAATCTGTACACCCTCGGTGCTGACCCCACGCCTGAGATCATCCAGCACGTTCACGAGCTTTTCAAAGTGCCACAAACTAGCAATGTGACAGTTGGCCCATTCCGGAACTCTGCTTTTCCGAACATGTACGCGACGACGATCACCGTCGATGACGGCAAGCAGAAGGCGGCACAAGATTTCTACGTGACCAAGGACCGTCGGTGTCTTGTCCTGGGTACCGTCTTCAATCTGGGCCTCGATCCGAGGCTTGAGGCCTTGCGAACCCTCGCGGTTCAGAACCAGCCAAGCCAGGGTCCCCCGAGCGCGCCGGTGACGATCGTGGAGTTCTCGGACTTTCAGTGCCCTATGTGCGCACGCGTGCATGAGTTCCTGGAAAAAGAACTCCTGCCAAGATACAGAGGCAAGGTCCGACTCGTGTTTAAGGAGTTCCCCCTGGTGGCTATCCACGATTGGTCTTTGACGGCGGCTATCGCCAGCCAATGCGTCTATCAAATCAACCCGGAAGCATTTGCGCCTTTTCGTTCTCTGGTCTTCCAGAACCAGGGCACGCTTAATCTCGCTAACTTGCGCGATCTGCTGCTTAGCTATGGGGAGCAGGCGGGCGTTGACCGCGTGAAGCTGGCCGGTTGTCTGGACGCAAAGGCGGCGCTTCCGCGCGTCGAGCAGAACGCGCTCGAGGGGAAGCGCCTCGGTATTCAGAGCACACCCACCTCTTTCGTCAACGGAAAGATGATTGTCGGAATGCCTTCCGTCGACGCTTTCTACAGCGCTGTTGATGAAGCCCTGCGCGCCGCGAAGTAAGCGGCGACAGCCTGACCAGTGCTTCCGCGATTCTCTTCGCGACGGAAAGGAGTCCGCCAAGCTGATGACGCGAGTAAGGAAGAACCTGGAAATGCTTGCCGCAACTCTGCTGCTGGTGGTTGCTTCCCTCTCCGCGCAGAGCAAGAAACCTGCCACCCCGGCCGCGGACCAAGCCGCCACCAGTGAAAAGATCATTCGCTACATCCGGGAGCGCTTCAATATCCCCGACACGATAAAGCTGACCGTCAGCCCGTTCCAGAATTCCATTTACTCCGATTTCTTCCAGATCACACTCACGGTCGATGACGGTAAGGAACAGCGCTCACAGAAATTCTTCGTCTCCAAAGACGGGCGCTACCTGGTGGAAGGGAACATATTTACTCTGGGTGCTGACCCGAAACGGGAGGTTGTGGGCTCCATCTCACTGGAGAACCAAGCGGGCCAGGGTCCAACGAATGCCCCGGTCACCATCGTGGAATACTCGGACCTCCAGTGCCCTACCTGCGCCCGATTTCACGACTTCCTGGAGAAAGAAGTGGTGCCGAAGTATGGCGAAAAGGTGAGGGTCGTCTTCAAGGAGTTCCCCTTGGCTAACATCCATGACTGGTCCTTGCCGGCGGCGATTGCCAACCAGTGCGCTTACGTGATCGACCCCGCGACGTTTGTCCCCTTCCGCAGTCTGGTCTTCCGGAGCCAAAACACGCTGAACGCCACTAATGCTCGTGATTCACTCCTCAACTTGGGCGAGCAAACGGGGATCGACCGCGTGAAGTTGGCCACCTGCATCGACTCTAAGTCCTCCCTCCCGCGTATCGAAGACAGCGCCCGCGAAGGTCAAGCGTTGGGCGTCGCCCAAACGCCAACCACCTTCGTCAATGGCAAGGTGGTGGTCGGCTCACCCGAGCCCACGGAATTCTTCAAGATCGTTGACGAAGCTCTGCGCGCTTCTAAGTGACCTCTCGACCTCTCAGCGCGTAGTTCTTTGGAGTGCGCTGCTGCTCGGACTGGAATACCTGACCGCTAGTCCCGGGGTTGCGGCTTCCTTGCTTGCCACAGGGAACTTGAATTCTTGACAGAGATTCACTGAGCCGGAGTGGGCCGAGGCCAGGTTCCGGCCCGGCGCAGGCGTGGGAGCAAAGCCAGAAGAGCCAGGAAATAGACCAGGCATATTGAGCCACCCAGCATGAGGGCAAAGCGGGTTCCCAGGGCTTCGGCGACGGCTCCGGCCTGCAAGTTCCCTAGGGGTGCCACTCCCAACAAGGCGAGGTTATACATGCTCATGACGCGTCCGCGGAGCTCTGGCGGGCTGGCCATCTGGAGCGAGGTGTTAGTGAGCGCCAGAGCACCCACCATCGTGGCGCCCATGATCACCAGAAAGAAGAAGGCCCACGCGAAGGACCGCGCCTGCGCCAGTAAGATCAGGGCTAAAGAGAACACGGAGGCGCAGCAAAGGATGAAATTCCTCCGGCGTTGAATATTGGCCTGCGCTGCCAAAGTCAGCGCCGATATGACCGCGCCAACGCCTGCTCCTGCCATCAAGTAACCCAGCCCAGAGGCGCCCACCTTCAGCAGATCACGCGCGTACACTGGCATCAAGACCACAAAGGGCAAACCCAGAAGGCTCATGAAGGCAGGGACAGAAAGCAGGACGATGAGCCGTCGCTGCTGGGCCACGAAGCGCAAGCCATCCACCATGGCTCCCCAGACCGTCGGGCCTTTCTGCACGGGATGCGAGGGCACGGTGATCACCAGCAGGGCGACGATCAGCGCCAGAAAGCTGGCCGAGTTCAAATAGAAGCAGCCGGCGGCACCCAACGACCCTAACGCCAGCCCCGCCAGGGTCGGTCCAATCGCTCGCGACATGTTGAACTGGGCTGAGTTCAGCGCAATGGCGTTCACCAAGTCATTACGCTCCACCAAATCGGGAACCAGCGCCTGGTAAGCCGGATTGTTGAGGGCGGAGGCGAGGCCGGCAAGAAGACTGATCAGCAAGATTTCCGCAATCGTGACGAGGCGGAACGAAGTGAGGATGGCCAGGATAAGAGCGAGGAGCATCATACTGGTCTGCGTGACGATCATGAGCTTTCGCCGGTTCAGCCGGTCCGCGATGGCCCCGCCGGGTAGAGAGAAAACGAGCGACGGCGCCGCGCTCAAGAACGCGTTCAACCCCAGCAGGAACGGTGAGTTGGTGATCATCAGAACCAGCCACCCGAGGGCCAGGTTCTGCATCCAGGTGCCGACGTTGGAGAGGAAATTTCCCGCCCAGAAGAGAGCAAAATCGCGATGCCGAAACGAACGAAAAATGGCCGCCAGCCGGCGGTTGGCGATACCAGCCGGTTCGGCGGTAGCCACACCAGCTAGATTCGGTTCTTGAGCGCCCATATTCGGTCAGCGTCGCGCAGCGTAAGAGCCGTTCTACTATAAACGAAGAGGAGCAATTTTCGGAGACCCCTGTAACCTTCTTGCGGTTGCTACCGTCCGAGAAAATAGGGAGGGACGACGCAATGCGAAAAGGGATCACCATCCGAACGGCCGTATTGCTGGGATTGCTCAGTCTGGGTTCGGCTGGGCTGGCACAGGAAGCTGGACAGTGGAGGCACGGATTCGGAGAGGGTGGATTTGGAGAGGGAGGCTTCGGCGGCCGCATGCGGCACGCGAGGTTTTCGAGACTCCTGGCCTTACTGGACGACGACCGCGTCAAGGTGTCTCTGAACCTGACTGATGCGCAGGCTGATCGGCTGCGCCAGATCGCCGTTGAGACCGAGAAGTCCACTCTGAAAAGTGGGGCAGACTTGGCCGTGCGCGGGATCGAGCTGCGCGAACTACTGGGCGCCGATAAGCCGGACCGCGAGGCGGTGATGAAGAAGATCCAGGAGATCTCGAACCTTCGTGCGGAGTTGATGAAACAGCACGTGGCGGCGTTACTCGATGCCAAGAGCGTACTCACGCCCGAACAGCAGAAAAAGATTCGTACCTTCATGGAAGGCAGGCGGGGATCTGAAATTTGGCGCCACCGGCCTGAAGGATTCCGCCCCGGAGTTCCGGGGAAGCCCCCGGCTCCACCCGAGCGTTTTCCTCATCCCGCCGAGCCCCCGGTCGAGTAGGAGCCAGCGTGAAACTCCCGTCGGGGCGAAGCTGGGCTTCGTCCCGATTAGGGAGGGTTGAGAGGGGCTAGTGGCGGGAGGTTCGGAAGCTCCTTCGAGCGTATCGAGCGCGAACGGCTCCCCCGGCCCTTCACTTCCGGCAACAAGCAGATTCGTCTCCTTGGCCGCAGGGTAAACTTCTGGGTCGCACACTTGCTGCCCGCGCAAGCGCTTCACAGGAAGGAATTTCTTATTCTACTGAGCGGCGAGCCATCCGCGTGTTCCTACCCCTCAGCCCAGTCCCAGACGCCACCCCACGGCTAGCCTCGCTTTACTTCACGAATTGCTGAGATTTATAATGAAACGTTTGGGCTTGTCATTCTGCGCCTTACTGTGGGCCTCCCACTAAGGGAGGGGTGGTAAGCCTGCCGTCACTCAAACGTATTGCAGGGGCTATCTTTGGACACAGGTAACCATCGACCCGATCCCGCCTCACGCCTTTCCACGGCGCCTGAGCAAACAGGAGGAGCGGCGGGAGAAGTCTGGGCCAGCCAGGCGGTTGCTGGGTCCGCGGATGGGGCGGACGTTTTCACCTCACGCCCTTCAAAGATGAGCGGGGCAGCGGATGCGCGGGCCCTGAGCCGCGACCAGACGTCTGTCGTAGTGCGCGGCGCGCGAGTCCACAACCTCAAGAACATAGACTGCACGATCCCCCACAACAAGTTGACGGTGGTGACCGGCCTTTCAGGTTCTGGCAAGTCCAGCCTCGCCTTCGACACCCTTTACGCCGAGGGTCAGCGGCGCTACATCGAATCCCTTTCGGCGTATGCCCGGCAGTTCCTGGAGCGCATGGAGAAGCCCGACGTTGATGAGGTGGCGGGCATTGCGCCTCCCGTGGCGATTCGCCAAAAGAACACCACCCGCAATCCGCGTTCGACGGTGGCGACGGCCACAGAGATTTACGATTACCTTCGCCTGCTTTTCGCGCGCGTCGGCGTCACCACCTGTCATCAATGTGGCCAAGTCGTTCGCAAGGACCACGTGGATGAGATTGCTGACCGGGTTCTCGCTCTCCACCCGGGTCGGCGTTTCCATGTTCTCTTCCAATTGAATCCGGGCGTGTCTGGCGAGGGCGGGCAGAAAAAGGGGGGGCGGCGCGACGGCCAAGCGGCATCGTCCCGCCACAGGCGCGGCGCAGCAGCAAGCGGCGCTGAGGTTCCCCCAACCTCGTTGCCATCCCATGTCCCTACGCCACCCGATGATTCGCTCAAGCCTCGCCTTTTCTCGCTTCGCCAACATGGTTTCAACCGCCTGTATCAGGAAGGACGGGTCTTTGAGTTCTCCACGCCCGAGTCTTTGCTGGACGTCGATTTTGCCAAGCCCGTCCACGTCCTGGTGGACCGCTTGGCCGTAGGCTCCGAGATTCGCCAGCGCCTGATCGATTCGGTAGAACTCTGCTATCGCGAAGCCGGCGAAGTCGTTTTGGAATTTGTCCCGCCGGACTCTTCTACGCTGCCCGAACGCCTGGCCTTCAACGAACGTTTTGAATGCAAACGCTGCAAGCTGGTCTTTCAGGATCCCGAGCCTGGCCTCTTCTCGTTCAACAACCCGTACGGAGCCTGCCCGCGCTGCCAGGGGTTTGGAAACACCATTGATTTCGACCTCGACTTGGTGATCCCCGACAAGAACAAGACTCTGGCCGAAGGGGCAGTGGAGCCATGGACCAAACCCCGCTACCGGGTGCCCTACAACGAAATGAAACGTGCTGCCCGTGCGCGAGGCATCCCGCTTGACGTCCCATGCTACCGGCTGACGTCGGAGCAACGCCGCTGGCTGATCGAGGGCGATGAAGAGTTCATGGGGATTCGGGGCTTCTTCGCCTACCTCGAGCGGAAGAAGTACAAGCTTCACGTGCGCGTTTTCCTGAGTCGATATCGCGGGTACACGCTCTGTCCAGAATGCCAGGGTGGCCGGTTGCGTCGTGAAGCCCTCAGCGTCCTCGTCAACGGCAAGAACATCACGGAAGTCTGCCGAATGTCTATCCAGGAGGCTTACCACTTCTTCAACGAACTCCGGCTTTCACCCGAGCAGCAGACCATTGCGGACAACGTGTTGGAGGAGATTCGTTCGCGACTGAAATATCTCTACAAGGTGGGCTTGGAATACCTAACCCTCGACCGTCTGGCATCGACGCTTTCCGGGGGTGAATCCCAGCGCATCCAGTTGGCGACCGCGCTGGGCTCGAATCTGGTGGGGGCGCTTTACGTCCTGGACGAGCCCTCCATTGGCCTTCACCCCCGCGATACCGGCAGGTTGATCGAAATCTTAAAGAGCCTGCGGGACCTCGGCAACACGGTGCTGGTGGTCGAGCATGACCCGGAGATGATCTCGCAGGCGGACAAGATTCTGGATCTGGGTCCGGGCGCCGGTGAGCACGGTGGCCGCGTGGTGTACGAGGGAGACTTGTCCGGCCTGCTGGCAGACCCGCATTCGCTTACGGGACGCTATCTTTCCGGTGAACTCGAGATTCGCGTTCCCGCCGAGCGACGTAAGCCCGGAAAAACCTGGTTACGCATCCGAGGCGCGCGCCAGCACAACTTGAAATCGATTGACGTGGATATCCCCCTGGGGCTCATGGTGTGTATCAGCGGCGTCTCTGGCTCAGGCAAGTCCACGCTAGTTCATGATGTGCTCTATAACGCCATAATCTCCCGCCGCGGGCTGCCCGCGCCGCGTGCCGAATACGAAAGGATCGAAGGCGACCACCAGCTCGCGGACGTCGTGCTGGTAGATCAGTCGCCGCTCGGACGGACACCGCGCTCCAATCCCATCACCTACATCAAAGCCTTTGACGCTGTCCGCGATGTTTTTGCCTCAACGCCCGAAGCCCGCAAGCGTGGGTACACCCCTGGGTATTTCTCCTTCAACATTCCGGGAGGGCGCTGCGAGACGTGCCAGGGTGATGGGACGGTAACCATGGAGATGCAGTTCCTGGCCGACGTCGAGCTGGTGTGCGAAGAATGCCGGGGACAACGGTTCAAACCCAGCATCCTGGAGGTGCGGTACAAAGGTAAGAACATTTACGAAGTCCTCCAGATAACGGTGAAAGAGGCTCTGGCCTTCTTCTCGAACGTCCCTAGAGTAGCGAACAAGATCCGCGTGCTGGATGAAGTCGGGCTTGGCTACTTGCGGCTCGGCCAGTCTGCCACTACGCTGTCGGGCGGGGAGGCCCAGCGCGTGCGCTTGGCCGCGCACTTGGCGCACCAAGCCACCGAAAACGCCCTCTTCATTTTCGACGAGCCCACGACTGGCCTGCATTTCGACGACATCAGTAAACTCCTGGCGGCTTTTCGCAGGCTGATCGAAGCCGGCGCTACGGTGTTGATCATCGAACATAACATGGACGTCTTGAAAACGGCCGACTGGATTATTGACCTTGGTCCTGAAGGTGGCGACGCGGGGGGCTACGTGGTGGCTCCCGGCCCTCCGGAAAGTCTGATCAACAACCCACTCTCCCATACCGGGAGATTCCTTGCCAAGTACCTCACAAACTTTAGAGGGGTGCGTGGTGTGGTGCGGTCCGAAAACTAGTTTAGCCGGCGCCACCCGCGAATGCGCCGCTTGCCCGGGGCGAGCGAGAATTCTCGTTATAGTTCTTCTTCTCCAGGCAGCCTGCCTATCCCTTTGGGCGCAACGCCGGGGGGAGCCTGCAACCGGCCCGGCCGTGAATGTCCCCGCCCTCCTCCGGACAGCAGAGGCGGCGCTAAACCGGAAAGACTTCGGCGTAGCGGTGAAAGCCCTGGAAGCCGTCGTTGAAGCGCAGCCCGAGTCCACCGCAGCTTGGTTTAACCTGGGCTACGCGTATACGGGCTTACGTCAGGAGGAAAAGGCTCTCGAGGCGTACAGGAAGACCCTCGAACTCACCCCAGATTTGTTCGAGGCCCGCCTGAACCTGGGGATTCTGCTGCTCCAGACAGGGCAACCCCAGGCTGCTCTTGAACACTTGGAGAAAGCCGCGACGCTCAAGCCGGAGCATCCCCGCGCCCACCTTTACTACGGCCGCGCTCTTAGCCTTACCGGTAAGCTGGAGGCCGCGCAGAAACAGTTCGAGGAGGTGCTGCGCCTCGACTCTGGGATGGCGATTGCGCACTTTGACCTCGGTCAGCTCTATCTCCAGCAGAAGCATTATTCAGAAGCGCTCGCGGCCTTCCAGAAAGCCGCCGCGCTGGACTCGACGCTCGGGCAAGCGCAGCTAGGGATCGCGCTTGCCCTGGAAGGTTTGAACGACCAGGCGCAGGCCACGGCGCATTTCGAGCAATATCTCGCCGCGAAGCCTGAAGATCTGGAGACGCGCTTCCATCTGGCGCGGGTTTATCTCCAACAAGGGAAAAACGAGAAGGCTCTTGAGAACTTGCAGTTCGTTTACCGCGCAAAGCCTGACACTCCGGGCCTGGCTGCCGCCCTAGGCGATGTTTACGCTTTGCTCAAGAACTTCGCCGAGTCCGAGAAGTCTTACCGCCAGGCTATAGCTGCCTCGCCCGGTGAACCCGATGTGCATCGCGCTTTGGGACGGACTCTGCTCGACGAGGAGAAATATGCCGAAGCCGAAGCAGAGTTCCGCACCGCCCTGAAACTCGACCCGAAGAACCGCGACGCCGCACATGGCCTGGCAACGAGTTTTTATCTCCAGCAGAAGTACGCAGAGGCCGTTCCGCTCTTGGAAGCGCTTGCCGGCACGTCCGATCCTTCCCCTGGTCTCTTCTTCGTATTGGCAACCTGCTACGACCATCTGATGGCCCGGCCAAAAGCGCTTGAGAATTACGAACGTTTCCTTGAGCTTTCACGGGGCCAGAACCCCGACCAGGAGTGGCAGGCACGCCAGCGCGCGAAGGTCCTCCGACGCGAGCTGCGAAGATAGCTATAATAGCCTTTGATTTTATGTGGACGCGTCCATTTATCCTGGCGATCGTTCTAATACTCCTTCCGGGAGCGCTTCCCAGAAGTGCGTCCGGGGCGCCTGGGCGCGAAACTGAAGAGCAATTGTTAGCGCGGATCCAGAGGGAACGGAACCTGGTGAAGAAAGCCAAATACGAAATCCGGCTGGGACAGATGAAACTCCAGCAGGCGATCGAGGTCTATAATCAGGGCAATCTCGAGTTGGGGGCGCAACTACTTGCTGCTCATCTGGAGCGGATGAGGAGTTCGTGGCAGACGCTCCGTCACTCCGGCCGGAACGCGGCGCGACAGCCGCAGGGCTTCAAGGAATTAGAGATTGCTTTGCGCGTGGAGGCGCGACCGCTAGCGGACCTGACCCGCCGGGTTCCGTACTTCTATCGCAGCCCCATCGAAAAGGTCGCAGAGGAAATCGAACAGCTTCGGACCGAGGTAATCCAGGCGCTCTTCCCTCCCGAACGACCCCCGGCGAGAAAGAAGGGCCGTTGAGGAAGATCGTCATGACAAAGGCCATGGGCCGCTTGGCTATACTGGTACTACTGTTGGTGGCGTCCGTGGTGATTATCCGGGCCCAGAAGGGAGACTTCCTCACCGAGGAAGAGGAGGACAAGCTCCGGGAGGCCCAGGACCCCTCCGAGCGCATCGAGGTTTACGCGGCGCTGGCGCAAACCCGGCTGGACCGGATTGACGAGTTTCGCCAGAGGCCAGCGGACCCGAAGTATGACACCGGCGCCTATCTCGACCAGTTGGTCGGCCAGTACATCGTCCTTACCGACGAGCTGAAGAACTGGGTGCAAGTTCAGTACGACCGCCAGGGTGACATGCGTCGTGGCCTGCGCAAGCTCCTCGAGTTAGGTCCGAAGCAACTGGAGATGCTGCGTCGCATTCAGCAGACGCCTGGGCCGTACGCGGCCGAGTATGGCAAGTCGCTCCGCGATGCGATTGACGATCTCACGGACACACTGGACGGCGCTACGAAGGCCCTTGCGGAGCAGCAGAAGAAATATGGCGAGTTGAAGCGGGAGGAGAAAGCCGCCGCGCAAGCCGCCAAAGTGCGCGAGAAGGAAGAGAAGAAGCGGGCCAAGGAAGAGCAGAAATTGAGGAAACGGCAACACAAGCGTGGCGTTCCTGCGGACACGGAGCGAGACTGAAGGAGCCCTTGACGTCCTCTGTCCTCCTCACACCGTCTGAGCAAATGGTTCTGCCACTCGGGCTTCCGCCGGACCTGCCTGAGGTCTTTCGAAGAGTCTTCCACCGGCTGGGGATCAGGCGGCCCGTGTCGAGCTTTCAGGTCAAATACCGGCCGTTTGCCGGGTTGCGAAGCACTATCAGCCTGCGTGACAACCGTGCGCTGGTCGGCATCTCCGACGTGCTTGCGGACGCGCCTCCTCTCGTGCTGGAGGCGTTAGCTGAGATCCTGCTTGCCCGGATTTTTCGACGTCGTCCTTCGCGTGAGGCGCGGGAATGTTATCTGGCCTATGTGTTCCGCCCCGCCACGCGCCGTCGCATTGACGCCGCTCGGCGCCGACGTGGATCCAAATGTTTGCTCCCTGCCCGGGGGCGCTGGCACGATCTAGATGAGATTTTCCGGCGCCTGAACTGGCGATTCTTCCACGGCAGGCTCCCTGTTCCTCGCTTGGGCTGGAGCCTGAGACGTTCTCGAACGGTCTTAGGTCACTACGATTCGGCCCACGCCGCGATTATCATCAGCCGCACACTGGATTCGTCCTCGGTCCCGCGTTATCTGCTGGAATACCTCGTTTACCATGAAATGCTTCACATGGATTACCCTGTTGAGCGGCAGGGGCACAGGCGGGTTCTCCACTCGCGGGAGTTCCGTGAGGCGGAAAAGAAATTCCCTCGGTACGAGAAAGTACGCCGCAAGCTGAAACATTTCTGTGCGTGAAGCGCTGTAAGGCGTTGGCTTTTTGACGCACCACTTCCTTTTTCCGGTGCGGTACTGGACCGCGTGGTCGAGGGTGTGTGGAAAGCCTGTGTTGCCGCAAGAGGTGCGTTTCCGAAGGGACTATCGTTTGTCCTTCGATTCACGGAAAGGAGCCGATTATGCTTGAGAAAATCTCAGTGACATTCATCTTGCTGATGCTTTGCGCAAGCTCCTGGCTTGGGTCGTGTGAGGCGCTGGCCGCCGAGCCCCTCGCGGTGACTTCGCCGGACGGCGACCTTACCGTGACGTTTGAATTGAGGGCTAATCCTCAGCCTTACCTTTCCGGCGAACGCGCCTATTACCGAGTTTCGTACAAAGGCAATCCGATCCTCACTGACTCGCCGTTGGGTCTGGACTTCAAGGGCGCGCGGGCGCTGGACCGCGACTTCGAAGTCGTTGCCGCGGATTGGCTGTCGCACGACTCAACCTGGGAGAATCCCTTCGGCGCGCAGCATAAGGTGCGCGATCACTACAACCAGCTACAGGTTTCTTTGCGCGAGCGCCAGGCGCCCGGCCGCCGCGTGGATCTGACTTTTCGCGCCTACGATGAAGGTATCGCGTTCCGCTATTTCCTGCCCAAGCAGGAAGGCCTGGAGAAGTTCACCTTGATGGCGGAAAACACCGGGTTTTACTTTGCCCGTGACGTCTTCGCCTACGCGCTGAACCTGGGACGCTTCAATACGAGTAATGAGGGGGAGTATCGGCGCATCAGCCTCAGCGAAATCAAGCCCGCGTCAATCATTAACCTGCCCCTCCTGGTGGAAGTGCCCGGCGGTCCTTGGGTTGGACTTCTCGAAGCTGAGCTGACCGACTACGCCGGCATGTACGTGGGCGGGGTTCCGGGCGTCGAAAACGCGCTCGTCAGCAGACTTTCTCCGTTGCCGGGCCGCATGGATGAAGTTGCGACCGGCTCCGCGCCCAAAGCAACACCATGGCGCGTGCTATTAGTGAACTCCCAGCCCGGCGGACTCATCGAGAGCAACTACCTCATCCTCAATCTAAGCCAACCCTGCGCGCTGGCGGACACTTCCTGGATCAAGCCGGGGAAAGCTGCTTGGGATTGGTGGTCGGGGAGCTTTGCGCGCAATGTGGACTTCAAGCCGGGGATGAACACGGCCACCATGAAGCACTATGTGGATTTCGCCGCGCGGCATCACCTGGAGTACATGCTGATTGATGCCGGTTGGTATCCAGCCAAAGACTATACTCATCCAGTTGACATCCTCCACCACACACCGGAGACGGACGTCCCGGCGATTATCAGCTACGCGGCGAAGAAAGGCGTGAAGGTCCTGCTTTGGGTATTCTGGGGCGCGCTCGACCAGACGCTGGACGAGGCCCTCACGCTCTACCGCAAGTGGGGAGCGGCGGGGATTAAAGTGGATTTCATGGATCGTGACGATCAGCAGATGGTGAACTTCTACGAGCGCCTCGTTCGCAGGGCAGCGGAGTACCACCTGGTGGTGGATTTCCACGGCGCCTACAAGCCCACCGGCTTACGCCGCACCTTTCCCAACCTCCTCGTGCGCGAGGGCGTGATGGGCATGGAATACAGCAAGTGGAGCGAGCGTGTCACCCCCGAACACGATGTCACGCTGCCGTTTACCCGCATGCTTGCCGGGCCGATGGACTACACCCCCGGCGCGTTCCAGAACGCCACGCGCGCGCAGTTCGAGGCGCGTATGGTGGAGCCTATGTCGCAAGGCACACGCGCGCATCAACTGGCCATGTATGTGGTCTATGAGAGCCCTTTGGTGATGCTGTCGGATTACCCCGAGTCCTACGAGGGCCAGCCCGGTTTGGAGTTCTTAGAGAGAGTTCCGACCGTGTGGGATGACACGAAAGTGCTGAACGGTGAACCGGCTAAGTACATCACCCTTGCGCGCCTGCACGGCAGCGAATGGTATCTCGGCGCCATGACCAATTGGGATGCGCGCGACCTGGAAATCCCACTCGACTTTCTGGGTTCGGGTGAATATGAGGCTCAAATCTTCGCTGACGGGGCAGATGCCGACAAGGTCGCAACAAGTCTGAGCATTAGCAAGAAGCGGGTGCAGCCGAGCGATAAGCTCCACGTTCACCTCGCCCCCGGCGGCGGGCTTGCGGTCACCTTCACACCTGTCAAGTAGTGGCGGTTCTGCGTCGCCAGCTATGGTACTTGTAGGGGCCCAGCGTGATGTGCGCGTGGGTTGGACTGCGGGAGCTTGCTCCCACTTTCTGGTGAGCGTGCTCGGCTTGCCCCGTCGCGGCAAACAGCAGCGTCAGTCAAGGCGGCGGCAAGCCGCCGCACCGCAAAGGGGGTCCACGGCGCACGCCCCTACATTTTCCTCCCGCGGCCGTAGAGCACGCGCCCGGGTTTGGCGCTCGTGTGCTGGCCTTGGTCGATGACGACCACGCCGCTAACAATTACGTAAGGAATCCCGACCGGATATTGCAGTGGACTCTCGAAGGTGGCTTTGTCAGAGACGATGGCCGGATCGAAGACTACGACATCGGCGGCCATGCCAGGCCGGAGCAAGCCACGGTCGGCGAGGCCGGTAATCTGCGCGGACAGCGAAGTCATCTTGCGGATGGCGTCGGGAAGTGTCAGAACCTTCTGCTCGCGCACGTAGTGGCCGAGGACGCGAGGAAAACTTCCGTAAAACCGGGGGTGTGGCTTGCCGGCGAATGTCATGGCGGGGTTCACGGCGGTACCGTCCGAGCCGATACCCACCCAAGGCTGCTGCATGGCCAGACTAACGTCCGGCGGACTCATACTGAAGTAGATGGCGTCGGCTGAACCGCCCTCCGAAATCAGCAAGTCGCACACGGCGTCGAGCGGGTCTTTGCCCATCAGCTTGGCGACTTCGTCCATGTGCTTGCCTTCGTATTTTTTGCTCTCCGGTTTTTGGAGCGAGGCCACCAGCACGCCGTGCCAGCCACCCACGCTTTTCACCTCGTTGTCTTCCCAGCCGGGCAAGCCGGTCGCAATGGCCTTGCGGATTTCGGCGCGGGCCTTCGGGTCCTTCAACCGTTCCACGATCTGCGCTGATGTTCCCTCCAGATATTTCGGAGGAAGGCACATCTCCAGGCCGGTCATGGACGCGATGTAGGGATACTGGTCGGCGGTGATGTCCACGCCGCGATCGCGCGCGGCCTGGATGTGCATTACTTGGTCTCCCATGCGGCCCCAGTTGGCTTGGCCATCCATCTTGAAGTGGAAGATGTGGGCGGGCAGGCTTGCCTTTTCGCTGATCTCGATGGCCTCGTCGATGGCCTGGATGCCGTGCGCGCCTTCGCCTCGGATGTGGGTGGCGTAAATGCCGCCGTATCGTGCGGCAACCTTGGCCAATTCGATCAGCTCTTCGGTCTTTGCGAACATGTTCGGAGGATAGATAAGGCCTGAGGCAAGCCCAATCGCCCCTTCACGCATGGCCTGTTCCACCAGGCCCTTCATCTTCTCCAGTTCGTCCCCGGTGGGGGCGCGGTTCACGTTGCCCAGGACGCACATTCGAGCCTGCCCGCTGCCGACGTATGAGGCGATGTTCACGGAGACGCCTTGACGCTCTACTCGCGCCAAATACTCGCCCAGCGTCGTCCAATCGCGCTTCAGGCCATAACGCTCGAGGGTCTTGTCGAATTCAGGAATCGCGGGTCCCAGGACGGGGCCTGCCGACTCGGACTCACCCAAGATCTCAGTGGTTACACCCTGCCGGATCTTGCTGTGCGCGTTGCCGTCCGCAAGTAGCGTGTAATCCGAGTGGCTGTGGAGGTCGATGAAGCCCGGCGCCACAATCGAGCCTTTGGCGTCGATCACTTGGCGCGCCGTGGCGTTGGGGAGTCGGCCAACGTCCGCAATCCTGCCGTCCTTGACTGCCACAGAGCCCTCGAACCACGGGCTGCCGCTGCCGTCGATGATGCGGCCGTTCACAATCAGCAAGTCGTACTCGGGGTCTTGGCCCGAATGGCCTGCGGAAACAATGAGAAGCAGACCGAGTGCCAGGCCGAGGCTCGCAGCAAGCACTAGTACGGCTTTAGAAACCCTCATCTGTCTCGTTAGTGGCACAACCAGCCTCCTTGGTATCTTGAAGTAGATGGCGCGAACCGCTGTCCTATTGAGACACAGGTACCCTCTCTCCACAATGAGTGGCGTGCCTCAGCTCTCCGTGGGCAACGGAAACAGACAACCCACAACCGAAAACGAACAACCGACGACTAAGCCGTTGCTACTTGTTTCGGATTTGAATGAGCACGATCGTGATAGCCAGGGTCATCAGGCCCATCGCGCCGCGCCAGTAGAAGACCGGCTCGCCCAGGAAGCCGCTCTTCACCAGACGGATTCCCAAGCCGATTGCCAGTCCCAGGGCGGCCAATATCACGAGCACAGCAGGAAGCCACTTCATATTCGCCTCCTTTGGCAGGTCGCATTCGTATTCGATCATCCGTGGGCTGGATCCGACCAGCAAGCCCGCAAGCGCCGGAGGCATTATAGCGCCGACGGCAAAACAACCCGAGGGTTTAGGAAGATAGCTGCGGCGAGGGCTCTCCCGCTGTGGGTTCTTCACAGTCAAAAGCCCACGACGAATTAGAAGGCCAATTCGTCGTGGCTACCTCTATCGAGGCGGCCGGGCCGCAAAAGCTCTATACTACAGGGAGAGGTGCAGGGCACGCTCATGCCGCATTGCGCGCGATGTTTGATTGAATACGTGGAAGGGATGACGGAGTGCGAAGATTGCGGGGCCGTGCTTTTGCCTGGCCCCGCGCCTGAAGACGAGCCTCGCCGCGAGCTGCCCGGCTTGAAGGGCGCCAAGCTGGTGAGGGTCCGCGTCTTCAGTGGGCCTACG